>Ga0210074_1000111_pt1 | contig 34383 bp, 37 predicted proteins | sample China_Galinas_Co_FD_184860 | JGI IMG/M metagenome (GOLD analysis project Ga0210074, IMG submission 184860) | Wetland microbial communities from San Francisco Bay, California, USA, that impact long-term carbon sequestration -... | ecosystem: Environmental > Aquatic > Marine > Wetlands ... | reverse complement strand
CCACCTTGTGAAAACCGCCGGTGCGGGACTTCTGACCTTTATGTCCGCGACCTGCCGTTTTGCCGTCAGTAGAGCCGATTCCCCGGCCTACGCGTTTAGGGTTCTTTTTGCTGCCCTCTGCCGGGCTTATCGTATTCAATTTCATGTCTGTACTTTCCTATTTATCAGGCTCGCAGAAATGGCTTACGCCTGTTCCACTCGTACCATGTAATAAACCTTGTTGACCATTCCGCGAATCGAAGGCGTATCCTCCAGCGTCACGGTCTGGTGCATGCGCTTGAGACCCAGGCCACGCACGGTTTCCCTGTGCTTGGGCTGGGTGCCAATCGGTGAACGTATCAACGTTACATTTATCTGTTCTTTCTTAGCCATTTTTCTGCTCAGCTATGGTTCGCCAGGATTTCATCGACACTCTTGCCGCGTTTCGCAGCAACCGACTCCGGGTTGTGCATGGCCTTGAGGCCCTTGATGGTCGCCCTGACCAGGTTGACGGGCGCATTGGAGCCGACGCTTTTCGCCAGCACGTCATGCACACCGACCGTTTCCAGCACCGCACGCATCGCGCCGCCCGCAATAATACCCGTACCTTCCGAAGCAGGTTGCATGTAGACTTTCGAACCGCTGTGGGTGGATTTCACCGGGTGCCACAAAGTCCCGTTCTTCAGGGAGATGGTGACCATGTCACGACGTGCCTTTTCCATCGCCTTCTGGATTGCAACAGGAACTTCCTTGGCTTTTCCATAGCCAAATCCAACCTTGCCGTTACCGTCACCGACGACACTCAGGGCCGTGAAGCTGAACACGCGTCCACCCTTCACAACTTTGGCTACGCGGTTGACGGCTACCAGCTTTTCCAGCATGCCATCGCTATTTTCTTTGTCCATTCTCGACATTTTTCTACCTGCTTTTCAGTCAGTGGGGCTGATTAAAACTTGAGCCCGCTTTCGCGCGCGGCATCGGCCAGTTCTGCAATCCTACCGTGGTAACGGTAACCGGAACGGTCAAATGCCACATCTGTTACGCCTGCAGCAACAGCCTTTTCAGCCACCGCCTTTCCAACGGCCTTGGCAGCATCCTTGTTACTGGTGCTGGTCAGGCTGGAACGCAGATCCTTCTGCACGGTCGAGGCGGCAGCGATCACGTTGCCTCCCGTCGCGGCAATAACCTGCGCGTAGATGTGACGTCCACTACGGTGGACAGTCAGACGGGCTACGCCCAAACGACGAATGTGTGAGCGGGTTTTTCTCGCCCTGCGCAAACGTGCTGTTTTCTTATCCATTACTCATTCCTCTTAAGCAAGCCGGGTTCATTTCACTACCGACCCATTAAAGACCTTGTTTAAGCCTTCTTGGCTTCCTTTCTGGCAACTCGTTCATCGGCATAACGAACACCTTTACCCTTGTAGGGCTCGGGTGGACGGTACGCGCGTATTTCTGCGGCGACCTGGCCGACTTTCTGCTTGTCACAGCCACTGACGACAATTTCGGTTTGTGAAGGCGTTTCAATCGTGATGCCTTCAGGTGCCGCGTATTCAATCGGATGCGAAAAACCCAGCGCCAGGTTCAGCTTGCTTCCCTGGGCCTGTGCGCGGTAGCCGACACCAACCAGTTGCAGTTTCTTCTGAAATCCGGTGCTTACGCCAGTAACCATATTGTTGACCAGGGCCCTGAATGTGCCGGCCATGGAAAGGTTCTTCTCGTTTGCGTTTTTCACCGTGTACTCGCCATCGCTTTCATCAAAGCTGATGCCGGGATACAGAACCACGCTGAGGTTGCCTTTCGGCCCCTTCACATTCAGGTTCGAGCCACTGATGTCAATATCCACACCAGCAGGCAGTTTAATTGGATTTTTAGCTACGCGTGACATAGATGTCTCCTAATTCTGAACAGGCACTAGGCCACGTAACAAATGATTTCGCCGCCGTAACCAGCGGATTTCGCGGTTGCGTCGGTCATAAAACCATGCGAAGTGCTTACGATCGCAATACCGAGGCCATCCAATACGCGCGGCAAATCGTCCTTGCCGCGGTAAATACGCAGACCGGGACGGCTCGCACGCCTGATATTGTCGATTACGCCACGACCCTGGTAATACTTGAGTGTTACTTCAAGCTGGGGCTTGCCATCGTTCTCGTCCACCCGGAAATCGGTGATATAGCCTTCGTCTTTCAATACGGCGGCAATACCCACCTTCACTTTCGAATTCGGCATGCTTACCGAGACTTTGTTGGCTGACTGTGCATTCCTGATACGGGTCAGCATGTCGGCAATCGGATCACTCATACTCATGATTTAATACCTTGTTTCAAATTTACAGCCTGGCCACGTGGGCCCGCCTGATACCTGTTACCAGCTGGCCTTTCTCAGGCCCGGCACGTCACCGCGCATGGTCGCTTCGCGCAGCTTGTTACGGGACAACCCGAATTTACGATAGAACCCGCGCGGGCGCCCGGTGATCTGGCAACGGTTACGCTGCCGCGACGGGCTTGAATCCCGCGGTAATTTCTGCAAGGCAAACATTGCCTGCTGCTTCTCTTCAAACCCGACTTCGGGGTCTGCGATGATTGCCTTGAGTTCGGTGCGCTTGTTGACATATTTTTCAACCAGCTTGGTGCGCCGTTTCTCGCGATTAATCATGGATACTTTTGCCATGCCAGAATCCTTACCTATTTGTCCTTGAAGGGGAAGTTGAACGCCTGCAACAGCGCCAGCCCTTCCTTATCGTCTTTTGCATTCGTGGTGATGGTGATATCCATACCGCGAATCGTGTCAATTTTGTCGAAATCGATTTCGGGGAACATGATCTGTTCGGAAATTCCGAAACTGTAATTACCCCGACCGTCGAACGATTTTCGGTTGAGTCCACGAAAATCCCGGATACGTGGGATCGAAATATTCACCAACCGGTCCAGAAACTCATACATGCGTTCACGGCGCAGCGTCACCTTGCAACCAACCGGCCAGCCGTCACGGATCTTGAACGAGGCCACTGATTTGCGTGAATTGTTGACGATCGGCTTCTGGCCGGAAATGGCAGCCAGGTCAGCGGTCGCATTCGCCATGACCTTCTTGTCGAGCACCGCCTCGCCCACGCCCATATTCAGCGTTATCTTGGTGATTTTCGGCACCTCCATAACGTTCTCGAGCTCGAGTTGATCCATCAATTGTGGAATCAGCTTTTCTTTGTAATATGTTTGCAATCTGGACATTTTACTGATCTCTAGATATCAACGGCTTCGCCGGTCGACTTAAATATACGTACCTTGTTTCCGTCTTCGAGCGACTTGAAGCCGACACGGTCGGCCTTGCCGGTCGCCGGGTTGAACACAGACACGTTGGAAATGTGAATCGGGGCTTCCCTTTCCACGATGCCGCCCGGCTTGTTACGGCCAGGGTCGGGCTTGGTATGGCGCTTGACCATATTCACGTTTTCAATCAGCAAGCGATCTTCGCCAAGGACCTGGAGCACATGACCCCTCGTCCCCTTGCTGCGACCGGTCGTGACGATTACTTCATCGCCTTTACGTATGCGTTTCATTCTCTACTCCTCGCGCCTAAAGCACTTCCGGTGCCAGCGAGACAATCTTCATGAACCGTTCCGAGCGCAACTCGCGCGTGACCGGTCCAAAGATACGGGTGCCGATGGGTTCAAGCTTGTTGTTCAACAGCACCGCTGCATTACCATCAAATCGGATCAATGAACCATCGGTACGGCGTACACCACTCGTCGTACGCACGACCACTGCGTCATATACCTCGCCTTTCTTCACTTTACCGCGAGGAATTGCATCCTTGACGGTCACCTTGATGATGTCACCAATACGTGCATACCGGCGCTTGGAGCCACCCAGCACCTTGATACACATCACCCGGCGTGCACCGCTGTTGTCTGCTGCTGTCAACATGGACTGCATCTGAATCATTTTAGTATTCTCCGGTTTGAACCGTTGGCCGGGCTATTGTGCCCGCTCCAGAATCTCAACCACCCGCCAGCTCTTCGATTTAGAAAGAGGACGGCACTCGGCGATCAACACCGTGTCGCCTTCGCCACAACTGTTGTCTTCGTCATGTGCAAGAACTTTTGTCGAGCGCTTGATGTACTTGCCGTACAACGCATGCTTGATCTGCCGCTCGAGCAGCACGGTCACGCTCTTGTCCATCTTGTTGCTGACAACACGGCCGGTCTGGGTCCGCTTTATTTCCTGTGTCGTAGTCATGCCGCATTACCTTCCGCTGATTTCTGAGTCATGACGGTCTTGACCCGCGCGATATCACGGCGTACACGTCGCAACTCATGGATATTGGTCATCTGACCCATTCCTTTTTGCATTCTCAAATTGAACTGTTCCTGCAACAGGCGATTGAGCTCGTCGCGCAATTCAACCACTGTCTTGGTTTTCATCGAATCTATGTCCATCACATCACCGACCTGGATACAAAGGTGGTCTTAACCGCCAGTTTGGCCGCGGCCAGGCGGAACGCTTCACGGGCCAGTTCTTCCGAAACGCCCTGGATTTCATAAAGCACACGGCCGGGCTGAATCGGGGCAACCCAGTATTCAACGTTACCTTTACCCTTGCCCATACGTACTTCGACAGGCTTCTTGGTCATCGGCTTGTCGGGAAACACGCGGATCCACAACTTGCCACCGCGTTTCACATAACGGGTGATGGCCCGACGCGCGGCCTCGATCTGACGCGCGGTAATGAACCCGCGGGTCGTCGCCTTGAGGCCATACTCACCGAAGCTGACACGGTTACCCACCTGGGCCATGCCGCGGTTACGGCCTTTCATCTGCTTTCTGAATTTTGTTCGTTTTGGCTGCAACATCACTCAGTCTCCTAGTTGGCGCCTTGCTTGCTGCCAGCTTGTTCAGTATTGGGCGCGTACAAATCGAATACCTCGCCCTTGTAAATCCATACCTTGACGCCCAGGATGCCGTAGGTCGTCGCGGCTTCGACAACGCCGTAATCAACATCGGCGCGCAAGGTGTGCAGCGGCACCTGGCCTTCGCGGTACCATTCGCTGCGTGCAATATCGGCGCCGTTCAAACGGCCCGAAAGCTTGACCTTGATACCCAGGGCGCCAAGACGCATCGAGTTGCCAACGGCGCGCTTCATCGCACGCCGGAACATGATGCGGCGTTCCAACTGCTGCGCGATACCTTCGGCAACCAGCTGTGCGTCCAGTTCAGGCTTGCGTATTTCGGCGACCGATATGTGCGTGGGAACACCCATACGCTCGGTCACGTCACGGCGAAGCTGTTCGATGTCTTCACCTTTCTTGCCGATAACGATGCCCGGCCGCGCCGTATGTATCGTGATCCGCGCGGTTTTCGCCGGCCGCTCGATCTGGATACGGCTCACAGCTGCCTGTTGCAGACGTTTTTGCAGATATTCCCTGACCGCAAGATCGGAATTCAGCATTTCCGCATAATCGCCTCGTTCGGCATACCAGGTTGAATTCCAGTCCTTGGAAATACCAAGGCGGATGCCGATTGGATGTACCTTTTGACCCATAATATTTATCCCGGTCTATTTGCTGTCGGCCACAGTCAATGTGATATGACTGGTCCTTTTCAAAATTCGTGTACCGCGCCCTTTGGCACGCGCTCTGCCCCGCTTCAATGTCGGGCCTTCATCAACCATGATCGTAGAGACACTCAACTCGTCGATGTCAGCGCCCTCGTTATGCTCGGCGTTTGCAATCGCGGAAAGCAGCACTTTCTTGACGATGTGAGCGGCCTTCTTGGTGCTGAACGCAAGTAACTGTTCAGCTTTCTCAACCGGCATACCACGCACCTGGTCCGCCACCAGGCGCACCTTCTGCGCAGAAATCCTGGCGCCTCTTAATTTTGCTGTTGCATTCATGGCTCTTTCCTACTTGGTCTTGCGGTCGCCGGAATGACCCCTGAAGGTCCGGGTTTGCGCAAACTCACCGAGTTTGTGTCCGATCATCTGGTCGTTGACCAGGATCGGCACATGCTGTTTTCCGTTGTGCACGGCAATGGTCAAACCCACCATTTCCGGCAGAATCATCGAGCGCCGTGACCAGGTCTTGATTGGACGCTTGTTATTGGTTTCAACTGAAGCCGCAACCTTCTTCGCCAGGTGATGGTCAATGAAAGGTCCTTTCTTAATCGATCTTGCCATGTTCGCTATCCGTTATTTCTCTGACCGACGGACGATATACTTGTCCGTGCGCTTGTTACTGCGAGTCTTGTATCCCTTGGTCGGAACACCCCACGGTGAAACCGGATGACGGCCACCCGAAGTACGCCCTTCACCACCACCATGGGGATGGTCGACCGGGTTCATGGCCACGCCACGAACGGTCGGACGGACACCACGCCAACGTTTGGCGCCGGCTTTGCCCAGTTTCTCGAGGTTGTGCTCGGAATTGGACACCTCACCGATGGTTGCCCGGCAGCGTGTCGGTATCTTGCGCATTTCACCCGAACGCAAACGCAATGTCGCATAGTCACCTTCACGTGCCACAACCTGCACGGCGGCGCCTGCGCTGCGTGCGATCTGGGCGCCTTTACCAGGCTTCATCTCGATGCAATGCACGACGGTACCGACCGGGATGTTACGCAACGGCAAGCAGTTTCCGGGCTTGATCGCAGCATCGCGACCACTCTTGACCGGGTCGCCTGCACGCAGGCTTTTCGGTGCAATGATGTAGCGCCGTTCGCCATCCGCATACAGAACGAGCGCGATATGCGCCGTGCGGTTCGGGTCGTGCTCTATACGCTCGACACGACCGTCGATACCATCCTTGTCACGTTTGAAATCAATCACGCGGTAATGCTTTTTGTGCCCACCGCCAATATGACGCGTCGTGATACGACCGGTATTGTTGCGACCGCCCGTGCGTGACTTTCGCTCCAGCAGCGCTGCATGTGGAGCGCCTTTGTGCAGATGGTCATGCTTGACCTGCACAACACCCCGGCGCCCTGCTGAAGTTGGTTTTGCCTTAACAATTGCCATAACCAAATATCCTTAAACTGATTCCCCGCCCAGGAAGTCGATGACCTGACCTTCCTGCACGCGAACGTATGCCTTTTTCCAGTCGTTACGTTTGCCGGTACGGAGCTTGAAAGATTTGCTCTTGCCTTTCACATTAACGATGCGAACCGACTCGACATTAACCTCGAACAGCTTTTCAACAGCGTCCTTGACGTCTTTCTTATCAGAGTCGGTCGTTACCTTGAAGACGTATTGATTGCTGCTTTCCCCAACCCGGGTTGACTTTTCCGTCATCCGGGGAGAAAGCAGAACCTTGTACAAGCGTTCTTTGCTCATCCCAGCCACTCCTCAATCTTCTTGACCGCGTCCACGGTCATGATCACCTTTTCCGCAGCAACGAGGCTGACAGGATCCAGGCCCGCAACATCCAACGCGTATACATTGGGTAAATTGCGTGTCGCCAGGAACAGGTTGCCATCGACTTCCGGCGTAACGATCAAACCGGTTTCAAAACCCAGTTGGGCCAGTTTTTTCGCCATTTCGCTGGTCTTCGGCCCATTGATTTCAAGACTTTCCAGTACGATCAAACGATCCTGGCGAACCAGCTCGGAAAGGATCGCCTGCAATGCACCGCGGTACATTTTCCGGTTGACCTTTTGCGCATGGTCCCGGGGACGCGCGGCAAACGTCGTGCCACCACCGCGCCACAATGGGCTGCGTATGGTTCCGGCGCGCGCCCTGCCGGTGCCTTTCTGGCGCCACGGCCGCTTGCCGCCGCCACTGACATCCGAGCGCGTTTTCTGCGCCTTGGTGCCCGAACGGCCACCTGCCAGGTAGGCAGTTACAACCTGGTGAACCAGCGCTTCGGAGAAATCACGTCCGAATGTTGCGTTCGATACCTCAATTGCGTTTCCGCCTGAGACTGCGAGTTCCATCATCATTCTCCTCAGTGCATCTTCACGGAAGGACGAACCGTTACCGCGCCATTCTTTGCGCCCGGTACCGCACCCTTGATCAACAAGAGGTTACGCTCGGCATCGACCTTGATAATTTCGAGGTTCTGCGTGGTAACGCGCTCATTGCCCATGTGGCCGGCCATTTTCTTACCCTTGAACACACGTCCCGGGGTCTGGTTCTGACCAATCGAACCCGGTGCGCGATGCGATACGGAGTTACCGTGCGTGGCGTCCTGCATGGAAAAATTATGACGCTTGACGCCACCGGCAAAACCTTTACCAATGCTGGTTCCGGTGACATCGACTTTCTGACCGTTCTCGAACTGCCCGACATTGAGTTCGGCGCCGGCTTCCAGTTCCGTCCCTTCCGCACCGTCGAGGCGCAATTCCCAAAGACCTTCTCCGGCGTCAACCCCTGCTTTCGCGTAATGACCCGCTTCAGGCTTGTTCACCAGGCTGTTCCGCTTATTGCCCATGGTCACCTGCAATGCGCTGTAGCCATCGGTTTCAACGGTTTTCACCTGGGTCACACGGTTCGGGCTGACTTCGATGACCGTCACGGGGATACTGTCACCCTGCTCGGTAAACACCCTGGTCATGCCGCGTTTGCGGCCTATTAATCCAATCGTCATTGTTTTGCCTATCGTCCTGTATTCTTCCAACTGCTCAGTACAACTTGATCTGTACGTCGACACCGGCTGCCAGATCCAGCTTCATCAGCGCATCTACAGTCTTGTCATTGGGGTCCATGATGTCCATCAGGCGCTTGTGCGTGCGTGTTTCGTACTGGTCTCTCGCATCCTTGTTCACATGCGGGGACGTCAAAACGGTAAAACGCTCGATACGCGTGGGCAAAGGAATCGGGCCACGCACCTGGGCGCCGGTCCGCTTCGCGGTTTCCACGATTTCACTGGCTGAACGGTCGATCAAACGATGATCGAACGCTTTCAACCGTATACGAATTCTTTGTTCAGCCATTTTCTTAGCTCGCTCTACTCGTCTTATTCAAAGATCTTGGCAACAACGCCAGCACCTACCGTACGACCGCCTTCGCGGATCGCAAATCGCAGACCTTCTTCCATCGCGATCGGGTTGATCAGCTCTACCTTCATCTGCACATTGTCACCAGGCATCACCATCTCCACACCATCCGGCAAGGTCACCGCGCCCGTTACGTCCGTCGTACGGAAGTAAAACTGCGGACGGTAGCCCTTGAAAAACGGCGTGTGTCGGCCACCCTCGTCCTTCGACAGAATGTACACCTCGGCTTCGAACTTGGTGTGCGGCGTGATCGTCTTCGGATGCGCCAGCACCTGGCCACGCTCGACCTCGTCACGCTTGGTGCCACGCAGCAACACACCGATGTTGTCGCCCGCACGGCCTTCGTCCAGCAACTTGCGGAACATCTCAACACCCGTGCAAACCGTCTTCTTGGTGTCGTGGATACCCACGATCTCGAGCTCTTCACCCACCTTCACGATTCCGCGCTCAACGCGACCGGTTACCACCGTGCCACGTCCCGAAATCGAAAATACGTCCTCGATCGGCATCAGGAACGGCTTGTCCGTATCGCGTACCGGCTCCGGAAAATACTCGTCCATCGCCTCGATCAGCTTCAGAATCGAAGGAATACCAATCTCCGAGGTATCACCTTCCAGCGCCTTCAGCGCCGAGCCCACAATGATCGGAATCTCGTCACCCGGAAAATCGTAGGAACTCAGCAGCTCACGGATCTCCATGTCCACCAGCTCCAGCAACTCCGGATCATCCACCTGGTCAGCCTTGTTCATGTAAACCATGATGTACGGCACACCCACCTGGCGCGCCAGCAGAATGTGCTCGCGCGTCTGCGGCATCGGACCATCGGCCGCCGATACCACCAGGATCGCTCCGTCCATCTGCGCCGCACCCGTGATCATGTTCTTCACGTAGTCAGCATGGCCCGGACAGTCAACGTGCGCGTAGTGACGCTTGTCCGATTCGTATTCAACGTGCGCCGTCGCAATCGTAATGCCGCGCTCGCGCTCTTCCGGTGCGTTATCGATCTGGTCATACGCAATAAACGCACCACCACGTGATTCAGCACAAATCTTCGTCATCGCCGCCGTCAACGTCGTCTTACCGTGATCAACGTGACCAATCGTGCCCACGTTTACATGGGGCTTTGTTCTTTCAAATTTTTGCTTGGACATGCCTGTTTACCTCTTTATAACCAGTCCGTGACCTAGGCGGTCTTCTTGACGATTTCTTCAACGACGCTAGCCGGTGCTTCGGCATAGTGGTCGAATTCCATGGTGTAGGTTGCACGACCCTGGGTCTGTGACCTCAGATCCGTGGAGTAACCGAACATTTCTGAAAGTGGGATATGCGCATTGACGATCTTGCCTGACGGACAATCTTCCATGCCCTGCAAAATGCCGCGGCGACGGCTTACGTCACCCATCACGTCGCCCATGTATTCTTCGGGTGTGACCACTTCCACTTTCATCATTGGTTCCAGCAATATCGGGTCTGCGACATTGGCCGCGTTTTTCAGCGCCATTGAACCGGCCACCTTGAACGCCATTTCGTTCGAGTCGACTTCGTGGTAGGAACCGTCGTAGAGTTCTACGCGAACATCGACGACCGGGTAACCCGCGATTACGCCGTTCTTCAGCGCATCCTGGATGCCCTTGTCTACCGCGCCGATATATTCCTTGGGAACCGTGCCACCGACGATTTGGTTATCGAATTCGTAACCCTTGCCGGCTGCCAGCGGCATCAGGCGGATCTTGACGTGACCGTACTGGCCACGACCACCCGATTGCTTGACAAACTTGCCTTCCGCATCCACCGCTTTGCGTATCGTTTCACGATGCGCGACCTGTGGGCGCCCGACGTTGGCTTCCACATGAAACTCACGCCGCATACGGTCAACCAGAATGTCCAGATGCAGTTCACCCATTCCGGATATGATCGTCTGGCCTGATTCCTCATCGGTATGCACACGGAATGAAGGGTCTTCCTGCGCCAGCTTACCCAGCGCCACACCCATCTTTTCCTGGTCGCTCTTGGTCTTGGGCTCAACGGCAACCGAGATAACCGGATCCGGGAACTCCATGCGCTCCAGTGTGATGACATCCTTGAGGGAGCTCAGGGTGTCACCCGTGGTCACGTCTTTCAAACCGACCGCCGCGGCGATATCACCGGCACGGACTTCCTTGATTTCCTCACGGCTATTGGCGTGCATCTGCAAAATACGGCCGATACGCTCTTTCTTGCCCTTGACCGGGTTGAAAACCGAATCGCCTGAATTCAGAACGCCGGAATAAACCCGGAAAAATGTCAGCGTGCCAACAAACGGGTCGGTTGCAATCTTGAATGCCAGCGCCGCAAAGGGTTCGTTGTCGTCACTCTTGCGAACCGCTTCCTGCTCATTCTCGAGAATCCCCTTGATAGGCGGCACATCGATCGGTGAAGGCATCAGTTCAACCACGGAATCGAGCAACGCCTGCACACCCTTGTTCTTGAATGCGGTGCCACACAGGCACGGGACGATATCGTTGTTCAAGGTGCCGAGACGCAAACCCTTGATGATCTGCTCGTTGGAAAGCTCGCCCTCTTCCAGGTAGATTTCCATCAATTCCTCGGAAGCTTCCGCAGCCATTTCGACCATGTACTCGCGAGCAGCTTCAGCCTTTGCCTTCAGGTCTTCGGGAATGTCACGAGACTCGTAGGTGACGCCGAGGTTCTCTTCGTCCCAATAAATGGCCTTCATCTTGACCAGGTCGACGACGCCCTCGAATTTTTCCTCGGCGCCGATCGGCAACTGGATCGGAACCGCGCGCGCACCGAGTCGTTTCTTGATTTGCTCGACTACACGATAGAAATTCGCCCCGGTACGATCCATCTTGTTGACGAACGCCATGCGCGGCACTTTATACCGCGTGGCCTGGCGCCATACCGTCTCTGATTGCGGCTGCACACCACCGACCGCGCAAAATACCGCGACCGTGCCGTCCAGCACACGCAGCGAACGCTCGACCTCGATCGTGAAGTCGACGTGTCCGGGGGTGTCAATGATATTGATCCGGTGCTGCTTGAACTGTTTGTCCATGCCGGCCCAGAAGCAGGTCGTCGCAGCGGAGGTAATCGTGATACCACGCTCCTGCTCCTGCTCCATCCAGTCCATGGTGGCGTTGCCGTCATGGACTTCACCGATCTTGTGCGACACACCGGTGTAGAACAGAATTCGTTCCGTCGTGGTCGTCTTACCGGCATCGATGTGAGCCATGATGCCGATGTTGCGATACCTTTCAATGGGCGTAATACGGGCCACTATAATTTCCTTAAATTCCTGCTACCAACGGTAGTGCGAGAAAGCCTTATTGGCTTCTGCCATACGGTGAACGTCTTCGCGCTTCTTGACGGCGGAACCACGCTGCTCTACTGCATCCAGCAATTCACCTGCCAACCGCTGCGGCATGCTTTTCTCACCGCGCTTGCGCGCAGCATCGATAATCCAGCGCATTGCCAGTGTTTGACGGCGCTTGGGGCGCACTTCAACAGGCACCTGGTAGGTTGCACCACCAACACGGCGGGACTTGACCTCGACCATCGGACTGACGTTTTCCAGCGCAGTTTCAACAAGCTCCACTGCCGGAGCGCTCTTGTTCTTGTCTTCGATGGTCGTAATCGCACCGTAAACGATGCGCTCCGCCACCGACTTTTTGCCACTGTTCATCACCATGTTGATGAACCGGGTGATCATTTCGCTGCCGAACTTCGGGTCCGGCAAAATTTCACGTGCAAAATTTGAATGCTTTCTTGACATTGTGCTACCTGATCCTTAACTGATCCGTATCATTTCTTGGGCCGCTTGGCGCCGTACTTGGAGCGCCCTTGCCGGCGGTCACTGACACCCGAGGTATCGAGACTGCCACGCACGGTGTGATATCGAACACCTGGCAAGTCCTTGACACGGCCGCCACGAATGAGAACCACGCTGTGTTCCTGCAGGTTGTGGCCCTCGCCACCTATATAGCTCGTAACTTCAAATCCATTGGTCAATCTGACACGTGCGACCTTGCGTAATGCTGAATTCGGCTTTTTGGGCGTCGTCGTATACACGCGTGTGCAAACACCGCGCTTTTGCGGACATCCTTCCAGTGCGGGTACGCCGCTCTTGTAAACTTTTGGCTTGCGGGACTCGCGCACCAACTGATTAATCGTCGTCATAAACCTTTTACCCAGTAAAATTTAAGGTGGCAAAAAAAATAAAACGACAGACGGGATCGGGACCCCGGCCTGTCGAAGGCCGCGCATTCTACGCAGGCCTCCTTACAATGTCAAATGCCCAACCCTGGCATTATCAGCCTGGATTGAGCACCCATGAATCCGGCCCACGCGCCGGCGACATCGGCTATCCGCAATGGTTATGGGCAGACTTGTCAAAACCGCCTTCACCATTCGGCCCTTCGTTAGGAAGGGATTGAATTACTTAGCCGGACAATTATGACAGGGAAGATATGTTTTCGCAATAGAAAAGTCGACGATCGCGCGCGTTTTCCGCACCTCCGTGATCAGTCTGTCAATCCCGCAAAAAAAAGGTCCGGAATTGTCCGGACCTTTTTTCGTGCTTCACGAGGACAGGCTATTCCCTGGCGCTTGCTTCAGCGGCGTCATCCAGCTCACCAAACTCCTCCGCTGCGACGGCGGCGGCCAGTGCGGCGAGATCGATTTCCGGATCTTCCTCCGGCGGCCGTTTGCGTGAATTGTGATAGGCCATGCCCGTCCCTGCCGGAATCAGTCGGCCGACGATGACGTTCTCCTTCAAGCCACGCAGATGATCGGTCGTGCCCCGAACGGCGGCCTCGGTCAGCACCCTCGTGGTTTCCTGGAAGGAGGCAGCGGATATAAATGACTCCGTTGCCAGCGATGCCTTGGTAATTCCCAGCAACAAGCGCTGGTATTCCGCCGGAACACCACCATCTCTCTCCACGACGGCGTTGGCCTCGTTGACGCGGACAACGTCGAGTTGTTCACGCATCAGCAGGTTCGTGTCACCGGACTCGCGAATCTCGGCTTTGCGCAGCATTTGCCGCACGATCACCTCGATGTGCTTGTCGTTGATCTTTACGCCCTGGAGACGATACACGTCCTGAATTTCCTTTGTCAGGTACTCGGACAGGGCTTCAACACCCATCAGGCGGAGTATGTCGTGCGGATTCGGCTCACCATCCGCGATGGTTTCACCTTTCTCCACGCGCTCGCCTTCGAACACGATGAGATGCCGCCACTTCGGAATCAGGTCTTCATACTGTTCACCGTCGTCCTGGGTGATGACAATGCGTTGCTTGCCCTTGGTTTCCTTGCCAAAGCTGAAAATACCGGACACCTCGGCGAGAATCGCGGACTCCTTTGGTTTGCGCGCTTCGAACAAATCAGCAACACGTGGCAAACCACCGGTAATGTCACGGGTCTTGGAAGACTCCTGCGGAATACGGGCGATAACGTCACCGACCGCCACTTCCTGGCCGTCGCGGATACCGACAATTGAAAGCGCCTGCAGGAAGTACTGTGCGGGAATCTCCGTTCCGGCCAGGTACAAAGGTTTACCCTTCTTGTCACTCAGGCTGACCATTGGTTTCAGATCCTTGCCAGCACCGCCCCGCTGTTTTGGATCCGTGACGATAAGACTGCTCAGGCCAGTGATCTCGTCGACGGTTTCATTGACCGTGATACCATCGATAAAGTCGTGGAAACTGACGATACCCGCAACTTCCGTGACGATCGGGTGTGTATGCGGATCCCAGTTTGCCACCAGCTGCCCGGGCTCGACCTTGTCTTCGTCGCGCACCGAAACGATAGCGCCATAAGGAATCTTGTAACGTTCCCTTTCACGCCCGTGCTCATCGATAACCGACAACTCACCGGAACGGGACACCGCCACCAGTTTCTTGTCGGCATTGACCACCGATTTAAGGTTGTACAGACGAACCGTACCGCCAGACTTGGTCTGGATATGATCAACTGCGGCGGCGCGTGATGCGGCGCCACCGATATGGAAGGTACGCATCGTCAGCTGGGTGCCAGGTTCGCCAATTGACTGGGCGGCAATGACACCCACGGCTTCACCGAGGTTGACCAGTTTGCCCCGGGCGAGATCGCGGCCGTAACAATGGGCGCAAACACCATAGCGTGTTTCACAGGTGATGGTAGACCGCACCAGGATACGATCCACACCTTCCTTTTCAAGTTTGTCAACCCACTTTTCGTCAAGCAGCGTGTTGCGCGGGCACAAAAGTTCTTCGGTGCCGGGCTTCAAGACGTCAGCTGCCGTCATGCGGCCGAGCACACGCTCGCTGAGCGCTTCGACCACGTCGCCACCTTCGACGATGGGCATCATGGTCAGGCCATTGTGGGTGCCACAATCCACTTCCGTGGTCACCAGATCCTGCGCCACGTCGACCAGGCGGCGGGTCAGGTAGCCGGAGTTTGCGGTTTTCAAAGCGGTATCCGCGAGGCCTTTGCGCGCACCGTGTGTCGAGATAAAGTATTGCAGTACGTCCAGACCTTCACGGAAGTTCGCCGTGATCGGCGTTTCGATGATCGAGCCATCCGGTTTGGCCATCAGACCACGCATACCCGCCAACTGCCTGATCTGCGCAGCGGAACCACGGGCGCCGGAATCGGCCATGATGAAGATCGAGTTCATGGAATCCTCTTCCACGACTTCACCCTTCAGGTTCCTGGCAGTGGTCTTACCCATGCCGGACATCATGGCCTTGGCAACCTGCTCATTGGTCCTGGACCAGATATCGACCACCTTGTTGTAGCGTTCACCCGCCGTAACAAGACCGGAAATATACTGGTTCTGGATTTCAATGACCTCGTTGTCCGCGGTGGCAAGAATGTCCTTCTTTTCCTCGGGGATCATCAGGTCTTCGATACCGATTGAAATACCGGCAATCGTCGCGTAACGGAAACCCGTGTACATCAGGCGGTCGGCGAATACGACCGTCTTCTTGAGACCCAGGCGCCGGTAACACGAGTTGATCAGCCCCGAAATCTGCTTCTTTTTCAGGGCCGTATTCAGCAGGTGAAACGGCATGCCCACCGGTCTGATCTCCGCCAGCAGGGCGCGGCCCACAGTGGTGGAAACCAGGTTGGTTTCCCTGCGTTCTTCACCAAGCTCGGAAATGATCGTCTCGTCGATGCGCACGTGGATACGCGCGTGCAAATCGACCGCGCGATTTTCATAGGCGCGATGGACTTCGGCCGTGTCGGAAAAGTACATGCCCTCGCCGGGAACGCCGGCGAGTTCACGCGTCATGTAATACAGTCCGAGTACAACGTCCTGTGTCGGCACGATAATGGGCTCACCATTGGCGGGCGACAGAATGTTGTTCGAAGACATCATCAGGGTACGCGCTTCGAGCTGCGCCTCGATCGACAGCGGCACGTGAACGGCCATCTGGTCACCGTCGAAGTCAGCGTTGAAAGCCGTGCACACCAACGGGTGCAACTGGATCGCCTTGCCTTCGATCAGGACCGGTTCAAACGCCTGGATACCCAAACGGTGCAGGGTAGGTGCACGATTCAGCAGAACCGGGTGTTCGCGGATGACTTCGGAAAGAATATCCCATACCTCGGCGCGTTCCGATTCGACCAGTTTCTTCGCGGCCTTGATAGTTGCCGCCATACCGCGCAACTGCAACTTGCTGAAAATGAAAGGCTTGAACAATTCCAATGCCATCTTTTTCGGCAAACCGCACTGATGCAGTTTCAGCGTCGGACCGACCACGATCACCGAACGGCCGGAATAGTCCACACGCTTGCCGAGCAGGTTCTGACGGAACCGTCCCTGCTTGCCCTTGATCATGTCCGCCAGCGATTTCAACGGACGGCGGTTGGTGCCGGTAATGGCGCGGCCACGGCGCCCGTTGTCCAGCAATGCGTCGACGGATTCCTGCAGCATACGCTTTTCATTGCGTACGATAATGTCGGGCGCATTCAGTTCCAGCAAGCGCTTCAGGCGATTGTTGCGGTTGATCACACGCCGGTAAAGATCGTTCAGATCGGAAGTCGCGAAACGCCCGCCATCCAGCGGCACCAGCGGACGCAGATCCGGCGGCAATACCGGCAGGACCGTCATGACCATGTATTCGGGACGGTTACCCGACTCGATGAAGGCCTCGACGAGTTTCACGCGTTTCGAAAAGCGCTTGAGTTTGGTTTCCGAACGCGTCGCGCCGATTTCCTCGCGCAGTTGCTTCAATTCTTCATTCAGATTGATGGTGCGCAACAATTCAAAAATGGCCTCGGCGCCCATTTTGGCCACGAACTCATCGCCGAACTCTTCGACCGCATCGAGATACTGCTCATCCGTCAGCAAGGTGCCACGCTCCAGCGTGGTCATGCCTTCGTCGAGGACGACATAGGATTCGAAGTACAGAATCCTTTCAATATCGCGCAGCGTCATGTCGAGCATCAGGCCGATGCGGGACGGCAGCGATTTCAGGAACCAGATATGTGCGACCGGGCTGGCCAGGTCGATGTGCGCCATGCGCTCGCGCCGGACCTTGGTCAGCGTCACTTCGGTGCCGCATTTTTCACAAACCACGCCGCGGTGCTTCATGCGTTTGTATTTGCCGCACAGGCACTCGTAGTCCTTGATCGGTCCGAATATGGACGCACAGAACAAGCCGTCGCGTTCCGGTTTGAAGGTACGGTAGTTGATGGTCTCAGGTTTTTTAACCTCGCCAAACGACCACGAACGAATCAGGTTCGGCGGAGCCAGCCCGATTCGGATCGTGTCAAAATTCAGCGGTTGCCGCTGACGATTATAGAGATTAAGTAAGTCTCTCACCGCATATCTCCTCGGATCACGTTTCTTCAAGTTCGATGTTGATTGCCAACGAGCGAATTTCCTTAACCAATACGTTAAAGGATTCCGGCATGCTTGCCGCCATCTCGTGGTTACCATCGACTATGTTTTTGTACATCTGGTTACGGCCCGAAACGTCGTCGGATTTGACCGTCAACATCTCCTGCAGCGTATAGGCTGCGCCGTAGGCCTCCAGCGCCCAAACTTCCATTTCTCCAAAACGCTGTCCACCGAACTGGGCTTTTCCGCCGAGCGGTTGCTGCGTAACGAGGCTGTATGGGCCGGTCGAGCGCGCGTGCATCTTGTCATCGACCAGATGGTTCAATTTCAGCATGTACATGTAACCAACCGTTACCGGGCGATCGAACGGATCACCGGTACGGCCGTTATACAATGTGGTCTGCCCGGTGGCCGGCAGTCCGGCCATTTCCAGAAGCCGCTTGATCTCGGCTTCCGGCGCACCGTCGAACACGGGGGTAGCCATCGGCACACCCGCTCTCAGGTTATCCGCCATTTCCCTGATTTCACCAGCAGAAAAGCTGTTCATATTGACACGGCCCTGTTGGTCACTGTTATAGATGTTACCCAGGAACTGGCGTATTTCTTCGGTCTTGGCATTTTGATCCAGCATCTCTGAAATCCGCTGCCCAAGACCCTTTGCCGCCCAACCGAGGTGGGTTTCAAGAACCTGCCCGATGTTCATACGCGACGGAACGCCAAGGGGGTTCAAGACGACATCGACAGGCGTGCCGTCCTCCATGTAGGGCATGTCTTCCTGCGGCACGATCATGGAGATGACACCTTTATTACCGTGCCGGCCGGCCATCTTGTCACCGGGTTGTATGCGTCGTTTGACAGCCATGTAAACCTTGACCATCTTCAGAACGCCAGGCGCCAGGTCATCGCCGCGGGTGATCTTGCCCTTCTTCTCTTCGAATTTTTCATCGAAGACCTTGCGCTGCTCCTTCACCTGGTCAGCGAGCTGTTCGATCAGATCGTTGACATCGTTGTCCTTCATGCGCAGCTTGAACCGCTCTTCCGCGTCCAGACCGGCCAGGTATTCAGCAGTGATGACAGTGCCTTTCTTGAGACCCTGTGGACCCTTATCGGCCACCTTGCCCACGAGCACGTTTTCCAGTCGCTGGTAGATGGCAGCCTCGACGATCCGCAACTGGTCATCCAGATCCTTTCTGACCTGACGCAACTGGTCTTTTTCGATCGAGATCGCACGCTGGTCCTTCTCGACGCCGTCACGGGTAAAGACCTGTACGTCGATGACGGTGCCATCGCTGCCTGACGGAACACGCAATGACGTGTCTTTAACGTCCGACGCTTTTTCGCCGAAAATGGCGCGCAGCAGTTTTTCTTCGGGCGTGAGCTGCGTTTCACCCTTCGGTGTCACCTTGCCCACGAGGATGTCGCCGGCCTTCACTTCAGCGCCGATGTAAACGATACCGGACTGGTCCAGTTTGTTCAGGTTGTGTTCGCCAACGTTGGGAATATCCGCGGTGATTTCCTCGGAACCCAGCTTGGTGTCGCGCGCCACACAGGTCAGTTCGACGATGTGTATCGTCGTGAAACGGTCCTCCTGAACGACGCGTTCCGAAATCAGGATCGAGTCCTCGAAGTTATAGCCATTCCACGGCATGAATGCGATCAGCATATTCTGGCCCAGCGCCAGTTCGCCGAGGTCCGTGGACGGGCCGTCAGCCAGGACATCACCCTTGGTCACGGTGTCGCCGACGTTTACCAGCGGGCGCTGATTCATGCAGGTGTTCTGATTCGAACGCTGATACTTGACCAGGTTGTAGATATCCACGCCAGGATCGCCAGCCGGCACCTCATCTTCGTTCACGTGGACAACGATACGACCGGCGTCCACCTGGTCGACCACACCTCCGCGTTTGGCCACGGCGGTCACGCCCGAATCGGTCGCGACAACGCGCTCCATGCCGGTACCCACCAACGGCTTTTCGGCGATCAGCGTGGGTACGGCCTGGCGTTGCATGTTCGAGCCCATCAAGGCGCGGTTGGCGTCATCGTGCTCGAGGAACGGCACCAGTGATGCAGCCACGGAAACGGTCTGCTTGGGTGAAACGTCCATGTAGGCGACTTCACTCGGTTCTTTCAGCGTGAACTCACCCAGGTGCCGGCAGGGAATGAAGTCATCCACGAACTTACCGGCGGCATCCAGTTCCGCATTCGCCTGGGCGATGACGAAATCACCCTCGACGATGGCGGACAGGTATTCAACCTCGTCGGTCACCTTGCCATCGACGACCTTGCGATAAGGTGTTTCCAGGAAACCGTAATCGTTGGTGCGTGCATACACCGCGAGCGAATTGATCAGGCCGATGTTCGGGCCCTCAGGCGTTTCGATCGGGCAGACACGGCCATAATGGGTCGGGTGCACGTCGCGGACCTCGAAACCTGCACGTTCGCGGGTCAAGCCGCCCGGACCCAACGCGGACACGCGGCGTTTGTGGGTCACCTCGGACAACGGATTGTTCTGATCCATGAACTGACTGAGCTGGCTGGAACCGAAAAACTCCTTGATTGCGGCGGCCACCGGCTTGGCGTTGATCAGTTCCTGCGGCGAGAGGTCTTCACTCTCGGCCACTGACAGGCGTTCACGAACGGCCCGTTCAACCCTCACGACACCGACACGGAATACGTTCTCGGTCATTTCACCGACGCTGCGTACACGCCGGTTGCCAAGGTGATCGATATCATCGACCGTGCCGTTGCCATTACGGATATCGATCAGTACTTTCAATACCGCGAGGATATCTTCACGGTCCAGTACGCCGGGACCTTCGATTTCCTGGCGTCCGACGCGGCGGTTGAATTTCATGCGGCCAACGCCTGACAGGTCATACCGCTCTTCGGTGAAAAACAGGTTCTTGAACAGATTCTGCGCCGCTTCCTTGGTCGGCGGTTCACCGGGGCGCATCATGCGGTAGATTTCAACCAGCGCCTCCAATTCATTGGTGGAAGAATCGATACTGAGCGTGTTTGAAATATACGGACCGTGATCGAGGTCATTCACGTACAGTATTTCGAATTTCTTGATACCCGCTTCACGCAGTTTTGCGAGCAACTCTTCGGTGATTTCGGCGTTCGCGTCTGCGAGCATCTCACCGGATTCCTTGTCCACGAGGGTATGGGCAATAATTTTGCCGACCAGGTAATCATCGGGCACCTGCAGGGATTTGATTTCCGCTTCGTTGATCAACCGGACATGACGCGCGGTAATGCGTTTGCCATAAGCGACGATGGTATTACCCTTCTTGTCAACGATGTCGAACAGCGCAGACTCGCCACGCAAGCGCTCCGGAACCAGTTCCAGCTTGGCGCCTTCCTTGAGCAGCGCGACATTGCTGGTTTCAAAGAACGTATCCAGAATTTCTTCGTTGTTCATGCCGAGTGCACGGAGCAACACGGTCACGGGCAGTTTTCTGCGCCGGTCGATACGGGTGAAGATCGAGTCCTTGGCATCGAATTCGAAATCCAGCCAGGAACCGCGGTATGGAATGACCCTGGCAGAAAACAGCAGCTTTCCGCTCGAATGGGTCTTGCCCTTGTCATGATCAAAAAACACACCCGGTGAGCGGTGCAACTGCGAAACGATAACGCGCTCGGTACCATTGATGACAAAGGTTCCGGTGTCGGTCATCAACGGCAGGTCGCCCATATAGACTTCCTGTTCCTTGACGTACTTGACCGGCTTTTGCTTGGCCGAACTTTCCTTGTCATAGATAACGAGACGAACTTTTACACGCAGCGGCGCCGCGTAAGTCATGCCGCGCAACTTGCATTCGCGCACATTGAATGGTGGATTCCCGAGTTTGTAGCTGACGTATTCAAGCGCCGCATTGCGGGAATAGGACACGATCGGGAAAACCGATTTCAGCGCACCGTGTAATCCACGTTCGCGTCGGTCATCCGGTTTCGTGTCAAGCTGCAGGAATTCCGCATAAGACCTGATCTGGGTCTGCAGGAGATTGGGGACTTCCAGGATCGCCTGGCTCTTACCAAAATCTTTTCGGATACGCTTTTTCTCAGTAAATGAGTAATTCATGTTACCAACCACCTCTATGCGACCCGGGCAATGGTCGCGTCATAAAATGACAAGCAGAAACAGGCCGGGGACATGCATCCCCAGCCGGTTTCTTCTTACTTCTCGTAAATCAAAAATCTTGACTTACTTAACTTCGACGGTAGCGCCTGCCTCTTCGAGTTTCTTCTTCAACTCTTCGGCTTCAGCTGCCGCAACGCCTTCTTTCACCGCGGTAGGTGCGCCCTCAACGAGGTCCTTGGCTTCTTTGAGGCCCAGACCCGTGATTTCGCGAATTGCCTTAATAACCGGAACCTTACTGCTGCCGAATGAAGCCAGGATCACATTGAACTCAGTCTTCTCTTCCGCAACAGCGACCTCGGCTGCCGGACCACCGGCAGCTGCAGCTACGGGAGCAGCGGCGGATACACCGAACTTCTCCTCCATCGCGCTGATCAGGTCAACCACGTCCATTACACTCATGTTTGAAATTGTTTCTAAAATATCTTCTTTTGAAACGGCCATTGTCGTCTCCCATGTTTCGATTGAAGTAACCTTTCGGTTACCGGGGTTAAGTTAAAACTTCAGGCAGCTTGCTTTGCATCACGGACTGCAGCAACGGTACGAACCAGTTTGGTATGCGGTTCTGCCAGTGTACGGACGAATTTCTCGATCGGTGCTTTCATCACGCCCATCAATATTGCAATTGCCTGATCGTACGTCGGCAGGCTGGACAAACGGTCCAGCTCGGAGGCCGGATAGACCTCTCCACCTACGGCGACAAGTTTTGCAATCAGTTTGTCATTCGACTTCACATAGTCTTTGACAAGACGCGCAGCAGCACCCGGATCTTCCATACTGAAAGCCAGGAGCAGTGGTCCCGAAAGGGAGTCCTGCATGCATTCAAACTCGGTACCTTCCACAGCCCTTCGCACCAACGTGTTCTTGACCACCTTGACGAAAACGCCGTTCTCACGTGCCTTGACACGCAAATCCGTCATTTCGCCGACAGTCAGGCCTCGGTACTCCGCTGCCACAGCAGCCAGTGCGACCTTGGCGACTTCCGCCACCTCCGCAACAACTGCCTTCTTCTGCTCAATATTTAGAGCCATTTGATACCTCCAAGAGTCAAATAGCCGGTTACCCGGCACGCTATAACGACTCATGACACGTACTCGCATACGTGCCACAGGACCAAAACGGTCCTTCAGTGGCTACCCCGCTTCTCAATCGTGCTCTTGCAAACCCGATTGAGAAGCGGGGGCTCCACCATCTGCGTAGGCAGTGACCGGTTTCCCGGAACACGCTTAAACCGGATCACTGGAAAAATCAGCAACCCGATACCTACGGTCTTAGACGGTCTACTTCCGGCCAATCGGCTATCGGTACGCCCGATAACTTTTCAACCGGAATCAGCCCGCCCTTCCATCGGCTTACACCGATGAAATTCTTAAATTCCGCTGCTAAAGCTTGAATGCCTGGTGGTCAACGACCAGGCCGGGACCCATGGTAGTCGAGACTGCGACTTTCCTGAGGTACTGGCCCTTGGCGGAAGCCGGTTTCAGCTTTATCAGGTCCGTCAGCAATGCTGCCAGGTTAGCCTGCAATGCCTCGACTTCGAAATCCACCTTGCCGATCGTGCTGTGAATAATGCCGCCCTTATCGGTCCTGAAACGGACCTGTCCAGCCTTGGCATTTCGCACCGCCGCGGCAACGTCAGTTGCAACGGTACCCACTTTCGGGTTCGGCATCAGGCCCCTGGGGCCCAAAACCTGACCCAGTTTACCGACAACGCGCATCGCATCCGGAGTTGCAATCACGACATCGAATGCGAGATCGCCACCCTTGATCTGATCGTGCAGGTCATCCATGCCGACAACGTCAGCACCCGCTTCCAGCGCCTTTTCGACATTATCACCCTGGGTAAATACCGCGACCCGAACCGTTTTGCCTGTGCCGTTTGGCAGCACCGTTGCGCCACGCACGTTCTGGTCCGATTTTCTCGGGTCAACGCCCAGGCGGATGGCGACATCCACCGATTCCTTGAATTTCACACTGCTTGTCTTTTTCAGAAGCTCAAATGCTTCTTCGACCAGGTATACCTTGCCCGCTTCGAGCTGTTCCCTGATTGCTTTATTGCGTTTGCTCAACCTGGCCATCAGACTACACCCTCCACATTCAGACCCATACTACGGGCGGAGCCCGCGATCGTACGCACGGCGGCATCCAGACTGGCGGCCGTCAGGTCGGGCTGCTTGGCCTTGGCAATTTCTTCCAGCTGTGCGCGGGTCACGGTCCCAACCTTTTTGGTATTGGGCTCACCGCTGCCTTTTGGAATACCGGCAATCTTCTTCAGCAGCACGGCGGCTGGAGGTGTCTTGGTAATGAAGGTGAAACTGCGGTCCGAATATACCGTGATGACAACCGGTAATGGCAAACCCTGTTCCGTTTTCTGGGTTGCTGCATTGAACGACTTGCAGAACTCCATGATGTTAACGCCATGCTGACCAAGCGCCGGGCCCACTGGAGGACTGGGGTTAGCCTGCCCTGCCGGAACCTGCAACTTGATATATGCAGCGACTTTCTTAGCCATGTTTTACTCCCCGGGTTCAAACGCCCGCCAACCAGTGGCCAGGCTCCCCGTCTTGGTTAAGACACTTTCGAAAACCGGAGGCTTTCTTTCGTGCCAGGTAATATTCCGCACGGCGTTTCCGCCGGCGACACTCAAAAACCCGTCAGGCCTTTTCAACCTGGTGGAAATTAAGCTCCACCGGTGTCGAACGGCCAAAAATCAGTACAGCCACACGCAAACGGCTTTTCTCGTAGTCCACCGTTTCAACCGTGCCATTAAAATCGTTGAACGGCCCGTCAACCACCCGGACCATCTCACCCGGCTCGAACAATATTTTCGGCCGCGGCTTGTCGACACCTTCCTGGACCCGGCTGAGTATCGTGTTCGCCTCTTTCTGTGAGATCGGCGCCGGCTTGTCGGATGTGCCGCCGATAAATCCCATCACCTTGGGCACCTCTTTTACCAGGTGCCAGGTCTCGTCATTCATTTCCATTTCCACCAGTACGTAACCGGGGAAAAACTTACGGTCGGAACGGCGCTTCTGTCCGCCCTTCATTTCAACCACTTCTTCGGTTGGCACCAGGACATCGCCAAAAAACTCTTCCATTCCGGCGCGGGCGATACGTTCCTTCAAAGAGCGTTGCACCTGCTTCTCGAAACCGGAAAACGCGTGAATGACGTACCATCGTTTAGCCATGATCAGCCGCCCCCGCTCAACAAGCTGCGAACCAGTGCACCGATCATCCAGTCAACGGCCGCCAGGAACAGCGAAATGATGATCACGACAATAATGACCATCAACGACGTCTGCACCGCTTCCTGGTGCGTTGGCCAAACCACTTTCCGGCGTTCGATATCCGACTCTTTCAGAAAACGGAAAAATGCGCCGCCCTTCTGCGTTTGCGCCGCCACCCAGGAGGCCAGCAACGTAACCACTATCAACGCAGCGACACGCACCGGTGTTATCGCCAGGTCCTGGTAGTAGTAATACGCCGCGATTCCACCCAGCAACATGATGATCGAGACCAGCAGCAGTGATGTGTCTGCAAATGCCGATCTGCCGTTTTCTACTTTGCTGTTCATATTCCGCCGTTCTATCCGTTCCTGAATTGCCTGTTACCTGTCCAAGTTGATCCGACAACTGTTACCGGGCCTGTTTGCAGTGATGGCAGGCCAGGAGGGACTCGAACCCCCAACCTGCGGTTTTGGAGACCGCTGCTCTGCCAGTTGAGCTACTGGCCTTTCACTACTGCTTCAGACCAGAAAGCTGACAGACCACGGGGTGCGCCAGCTTTCCGCAACACAACAATATCTCTAGTCTGCCTTATTCAAAGATCTTGGCAACAACGCCAGCACCTACCGTACGACCGCCTTCGCGGATCGCAAATCGCAGACCTTCTTCCATCGCGATCGGGTTGATCAGCTCTACCTTCATCTGCACATTGTCACCAGGCATCACCATCTCCACACCATCCGGCAAGGTCACCGCGCCCGTTACGTCCGTCGTACGGAAGTAAAACTGCGGACGGTAGCCCTTGAAAAACGGCGTGTGTCGGCCACCCTCGTCCTTCGACAGAATGTACACCTCGGCTTCGAACTTGGTGTGCGGCGTGATCGTCTTCGGATGCGCCAGCACCTGGCCACGCTCGACCTCGTCACGCTTGGTGCCACGCAGCAACACACCGATGTTGTCGCCCGCACGGCCTTCGTCCAGCAACTTGCGGAACATCTCAACACCCGTGCAAACCGTCTTCTTGGTGTCGTGGATACCCACGATCTCGAGCTCTTCACCCACCTTCACGATTCCGCGCTCAACGCGACCGGTTACCACCGTGCCACGTCCCGAAATCGAAAATACGTCCTCGATCGGCATCAGGAACGGCTTGTCCGTATCGCGTACCGGCTCCGGAAAATACTCGTCCATCGCCTCGATCAGCTTCAGAATCGAAGGAATACCAATCTCCGAGGTATCACCTTCCAGCGCCTTCAGCGCCGAGCCCACAATGATCGGAATCTCGTCACCCGGAAAATCGTAGGAACTCAGCAGCTCACGGATCTCCATGTCCACCAGCTCCAGCAACTCCGGATCATCCACCTGGTCAGCCTTGTTCATGTAAACCATGATGTACGGCACACCCACCTGGCGCGCCAGCAGAATGTGCTCGCGCGTCTGCGGCATCGGACCATCGGCCGCCGATACCACCAGGATCGCTCCGTCCATCTGCGCCGCACCCGTGATCATGTTCTTCACGTAGTCAGCATGGCCCGGACAGTCAACGTGCGCGTAGTGACGCTTGTCCGATTCGTATTCAACGTGCGCCGTCGCAATCGTAATGCCGCGCTCGCGCTCTTCCGGTGCGTTATCGATCTGGTCATACGCAATAAACGCACCACCACGTGATTCAGCACAAATCTTCGTCATCGCCGCCGTCAACGTCGTCTTACCGTGATCAACGTGACCAATCGTGCCCACGTTTACATGGGGCTTTGTTCTTTCAAATTTTTGCTTGGACATGCCAGTCTCCAAAAACAACCGCTGTTAAATTTTAATTAAATAACCAATATCGAAATCGTGGTGCCCACAACTGGACTCGAACCAGTGACCTCTCCCTTACCAAGGGAGTGCTCTACCGCCTGAGCTATGTGGGCCAAATCATGAACCTGCAATCTGGCTATAATACTTCAAGCTCATTATCTCCCTGCTCCACGCCGGTAGATATGGAGCGGGTGATGGGAATCGAACCCACATAATCAGCTTGGAAGGCTGATGTTCTACCATTGAACTACACCCGCCTGTTGCCAAAACCTGAATAAAATCCAGGGCTTCTTCACCATCCCAGATGGTGGAGGGGGGAGGATTCGAACCTCCGAAGGCATAGCCAGCAGATTTACAGTCTGCCCTCGTTGACCGCTTGAGTACCCCTCCGTCAAGCAAGCCGCCTATTTTCCCTTAGCCGGCGTCCGACTGTCAATACGTGAAAACCGAATTACGCAAATTAACCGCCGCTCGCCGTTGCTGTTCAGACATTGAAGCGGAAATGCATGACATCACCCTCCTGGGTAATGTATTCCTTGCCTTCGAGACGCAACTTTCCGGCCGTCTTGGCGCCTTGCTCACCACCGTACTTGATAAAGTCATCGAAACTGGTCACTTCGGCACGTATGAAACCGCGTTCAAAGTCCGTGTGGATCCGGCCCGCGGCATTGGGCGCCGTTGCCCCCCTGGTAACCGTCCATGCCCTGACCTCCTTGGGACCCGCGGTGAAGAATGTCAACAGGTCCAACAACGCATAACCTGCGCGGATAACACCAGCCAGGCCCGATTCCTTCAACCCGAGCGCGGCCAGGTACTCCTGCCTTTCCTCGCGCTCGAGTTCCACCACTTCGGCCTCGATCGCAGCGCACACGGGTACGACCCTCGCGTTGGTGCCGCTCGCATAGGCTTTGACCTGGTCGAGCAGCGGATTGTTTTCAAACCCGTCTTCCGCGACGTTGGCGATGTATTCGACCGGTTTCATGGTCAGCAGGTTGAGATCCTTGAGCTGTTTTTTCTGTTTCAGATCCAGGTCGAGGTTGCGCACGCTTCCCGACTCGCTCAACCCGGTCATGACGTTTTTCAGCAGCGCCACGCGGGCCATTGCCTCCTTGTCGCCGCCATGGGTTTGCTTGTCCGCTTTCTGTAACGCACGCTCCACCGTCTCCAGGTCCGCCAGCGCCAGTTCCGTGTTGATGACTTCGATATCGGACACCGGGTTTACCTTGCCGGAAACGTGGATCACGTCATCGTTTTCGAAACAGCGGACAACGTGGGCAATCGCGTCTGTTTCCCGTACATGCGACAAGAACTTGTTGCCCAGGCCTTCCCCTTTCGAGGCGCCTGCGACCAGGCCGGCGATATCCACGAACTCCATGGTGGTGGGTATGATACGTTCCGGCTTGACGATTTCAGCCAACTGTTCGAGACGCAAATCCGGCACGGGGACAATGCCGATATTCGGATCGATGGTGCAGAACGGATAATTTTCCGCTGCAATGCGGGACTCTGTCAGCGCGTTGAACAAGGTCGACTTGCCGACATTGGGCAGCCCGACGATTCCACATTTAAAACCCATGATACATATCCCGTTCAGTTGACCGGTGAATCGTCACCGGTATGCAAGTCCTTGGTGGCTTTCGAGACATTACCGGCCAGCAGGTCCGGCATGACGGCGATGGCGCGCCTGATCGATTGCAGCATCTGCCGCTCCTCGGCGGCCTTCGGCCTGCTCAACACGTACCCGGTCACGGCATCCTTGTGCCCCGGGTGACCGATGCCAATACGCAAGCGCAGAAAATCGGTGTTATCGACATGGCGGAATATATCGCGCATGCCGTTATGCCCGCCATGTCCACCGCCCTTCTTCAGACGGGCCGTACCGGGCGGAAGATCCAGTTCATCGTAGACGACCAACAGGTTTTCGATGTCGATCCTGTAATAATCCAGCAATGCCCGCACGGCACGGCCGCTGTTGTTCATGAAAACCAGGGGCCTTGCCAGGATACAGTCCCTTTTAAAAACCTGCGCCCGGCAAATTTCCGCCGCGAGCCTGGCCTGCTGTTTGAAGCCGATGCCGGCGACGCCGCCGGCCAGGACTTCCCTGTACAGGTCATCCAAAAACCAAAACCCGGCGTTGTGCCGGGTTTGGCTGTATTGGCTGCCCGGATTACCGAGTCCGACAATCAGGAATAGTTCCGACAAACCCGGCTCCCGTGATCATACCCGTGAAATGCGGGGCTGAGCGAAGACAGGTCCATCAACTCCAGGCTATTCCTCTTTTTCTCTTTCTTCCTCTTCATCCTCATCCTGGTCTTCGATCTCTTCCATCTCCTCTTCAGCAGCTTCAGCTTCAGCTTCAGCAGCAGCAGCGGCGCCGGTGCCCTGAGTCTGCTTGACATGCGAGGTATTGGCGATCATCAGGTCTTCGCTGCCTTCCGTGGCAAGTGCGGCCAACTGCACGCCCTCAGGCAATTTGATATCCGACAACATGACGACATCGCCTATGTCCATGCCGGAAAGATCGACTTCCAGGAAGCTCGGAATATTGCCCGGCAATGCCGCGATTTCGACCTCGGTCACGAGGTGCTGGATAACCACGCCGGAGGACTTGCCCGCGGGAGACACACTCTCGCCGGTATAGTGAATCGGAACGTACATGCGAAGGACTTCTTTCTCGGAAACGCGCATGAAGTCGAGATGCATGATCTCGGCCTTGAAAGGATGATGCTGAACGTCACGCACCACAACCTTCTGGGAACGCCCGTCGGCAACCCTGATTTCCAGGATGCTGGAAAAGAAAGATTCCTGCTCCGCAGCGTGCCTCAAAGGGTCGTGTTCGATTGCCAGGGTGGCAGGCGCTCTGTGGCCACCGTAGATAACTGCGGGAATTTTGCCCTGATGACGCAGGCGGCGGCTCGCACCTTTCCCTACATCTTCACGGATTTCCGCGATGATAACGTTTGAATCTGTCATGATATTCCTCAAAAAATTACATCCGCCCCGACGCAGGTTTGCCTGAATCGAAACGAAAAGGCCGAATTCACGGCGGTTCATCCATCCCCGCGACCAGGGATGGCGCAAAAAAACAGCCGGGTATTATAACTCGATCGCAATGGTTTGGCGCAATACAAATTGCATTGCCAAGGGCAGATTCGACGGGAAACCGGCTTCAGGCGGCGAAAATGTCCCGGCAAAACCGCTCTCCGCGAAAACGCTTGAAGTGACGGGTGCCGGCCGTATCTCAATCCACGTACAGGGAACTGACCGATTCGCCGTGCGCCATGCGGCGTATGGTCTCCGCCAGCATTTGCGCAACGCTTAACTGACGGATCTTGCCACATTCCTGCGCAGCGACGCTCAACGGGATCGTGTCGGTTACGACCAGTTCATCCAGTTGGGATTTGACGATATTATCGATCGCCGGCCCCGACAACACCGGGTGTACACAATAGGCGACGACCCGCCTGGCGCCCTGCTCCTTCAATGCTCCCGCCGCGGTGCAAAGGGTGCCCGCGGTGTCGACCATGTCATCGACCATGACGCAATTTTTCCCCTGCACATCACCGATGATGTTCATGACTTTTGCGACATTGGCGCGCGGCCGGCGCTTGTCGATGATGGCCAGTTCGGAATCGAGGCGCTTGGCGATTGCCCTGGCCCGCACCACGCCGCCGACGTCCGGCGAAACGACGACCAGGTCGTCGCCGCCCTGGTGTTGCCAGATATCCGCCAGTGTCAGTGGCGAGGCATAGACGTTGTCCACCGGGATATCAAAGAAGCCCTGGATCTGGTCGGCGTGCAGGTCGATGGTGATGACGCGGTCCGTACCCACGGTGCTGATCATCTTGGCCGCCACCTTGGCGGTAATCGGAACACGCGCGGAACGTGGCCGCCGGTCCTGGCGGGCGTAACCAAAATAGGGAATGACTGCCGTGACGCGGGACACCGAGGCGCGTTTGAGCGCGTCCACCATCACCAGCAACTCGATGAAATTATCCGCGGTTGGCGCGCAGGTCGGCTGGATCAGGTAGATATCGCGGCCACGGACGTTTTCCATGATCTCAACCAGCACTTCGCCATCGCTGAAGCGGTCAACCACCGCCTTGCCCATCGGCACACCGAGTTCCCGGGCAATGTCATTTGCCAATTTGAGGTTGGCATTACCTGCAAATATCATCAGCGAAGGACTGGCCACCGTCTCACCACCTGGACTGAATTGTCTATCGGTTTTAAAAAATGGCTGGGACGGCAGGACTCGAACCTGCGAATGCGGGGATCAAAACCCCGTGCCTTAGCCGACTTGGCGACGTCCCAATCGTTAATTGTTTACAACTCTGCGGACAGGTTACTCAACAAACCTGATCGATCCACCCCGCTGACAGGGCGGACATTATATCGGCATTCTAATTCGCTTGCCGCTTCGATTGCATTTTTTTTCGTCTCGAATGATAAATAAAACGTGCTGCCGGTGCCACTCATGTGTGGCTCGCCCCAGCGGGACAAATCCCGCGTCAATTGCCTGAGTTGCGGATACAACTGCAGCACGACGGCTTCACAGTCATTCCGGCCCGGTTTGAATCTTTCGGGCGACATCTCCACCGGTTTCGAGTCACGCTTGAGCGCTGGATGACGAAAAATTTCAGCGGTAGGAATACTGACATCCGGAAACACCAGCAGATAATGTCTTTGCCCAAGCGCCACGGCCTCGAGCTTTTCGCCCCTGCCTTCCGCCCACGCGCTGCAGCCGTGGACAAAAACCGGCACGTCCGCGCCCAGTTCCAGGCCCAGTTCAGCGAGCTGTTGCTGCGACTGGCCGCAGCACCACAAGCGGTTCAGCGCCGACAGCACCGTCGCGGCATCGGAACTGCCGCCGCCGAGACCGGCCCCCATGGGAATGCGCTTGTGCAATGTAATCTGCACACCCTGGCTGATACCGCAGCGGCTTTTCAGCAGGTGCGCGGCGCGAATGCATATATCGTCCTGCTCCGGCACACCGGTATTGTTGCCGAGTCTTTCGATACGGCCGCTCGCATTCAGCGCAAAGCTCAATTCATCGCCCCAGTCCAGGATTTGAAACAGTGTCTGCAGATCGTGATAACCATCCGCCCGACGACCGGTGATGTGCAGGAACAGGTTCAGCTTCGCCGGTGCCGGCCAAACCCTGTGTGCGGCTTTACTCGGCGGCGTCATCGTCTGCGCCCATCCGCCAGCGGTTGATGGCGAGCTTGACCCGGTAACTGTCGCGTTTCGCATCCAGCCTTACGGGCATTTGCATACCGGCAAATGAATCATAGCGGTTGTAGTCCACGCTCCAGCCAAACTGCTGCAGTGAGATCAACAGGCCTCGGGTATCCAGTATCCGGTTTTCAACCGGCCCCGGCGCCGCCAGGCCACGCACCCACCATTGCAGGGCGTCCAGCGGCACGGGCCAGCCGATCTGGTCGCGGATCAGTTCGCCGACACCCGGCGCAGTCTGTTCGGTGCCATCCGCCAACTGCAAACGCGCGAGGCCGGGCACGACCTGAAGATGCCATGCCCCGCGGCCCAGGGCGCCGTGAAAATCGAGTTCGCTCATGCCTGGCGCAACGTCCCATTTAAGTCTGCCACTGCCGCCCTGATCGCCGTCGTCCAGCGATATCCGGCCCGCCAGTCCCCACGAGGCCATGTCACCGAGTTGACCACTGCGGGCCTGGAACGCGGTCAGACTGGCCTGGTCAACAGCCCTTTGCGGTGCAGTCGTGCAGGCGGTCAACGTGCACAACAGCATGACGATCGCAAAGCGTTTCGGGGCCAGGCTGCACGTCAAGGCAGTTCACCGAATCGCCGCATGGTGTCGATAAGCGTCTCGTTATCGCTTTCAAGCTGCATGCCCAGTTGCCAGGTGGAACGCGCCTCGTCTTTTTGTCCACGGGCCCACAAGACCTCTCCCAGGTGCGCTGCAATTTCCGCATTGCGCATCATTTTCCAGGCTTCCCGCATGTAACTCTCCGCTTCGGACAGGCGCCCTTGCCGGTAGGCTATCCAGCCCATGCTGTCAATAATGGACGCGTCATCGGGTTGCAGTTCGTATGCGCGCTTAATCAGTTCTTCCGCTTCGTCATAACGGTCGGTCAGATCGGCCAGCGTATAACCGAGGGCGTTGATGGCGGCTGCGTTGTCGGGCTGTTCCGAAATAATCAGGCGTAAATCGTTCTCGGCCAATTCCAGTTGACCCAGGCCGACAGCCGTCAATGCCCGCATGTAGCGCAGAGAGACGTCTTCGGGCATCAGGCCAAGGGCGTCATTCAGAAGCGCCAGGGCCTGCCCGTCGTCACCCGCGTCCTGGAGAATTTGCGCTTCGGCCTGGTAACTCTGGGACTTGACCGGGTTATCGCCCCTGACCCTCAATTGTGCAAGCAGGTGCCGCGCCGCTTCGATATCGCCGAGGTCGGCCAGCAAAAACGCCCTGCGCATGATCGACCGCATGGATTTTTCGCCCCTGACCTTTTCGTACCACTCAATCGCCTCGCGCTTGCGGTCGAGCAATTCGGCGCTTTGCGCTGCCTGGAATGCCGCCTCTGACGGGTCTTCATACTGGACCTTGAAAAAATCCGCATACAGCGATTCCGCATTGTCCATGTCACCCGCATCCATGGCGAAGATGATGCGCGCAAACCGCATGTCGGGTGTGTCGGGCAGTTGCGCCAGCACCTGCTGCGCCGCTTCCAACTCGTCATTTCGCTTCAGAAGCTCCGCGTAGGCCATGGCGATCTGCTCGTTCCGGGGCTCCACCTCCCAGGCCTGCTGGTAACGGCTGAGCGCCAGTGTCTGCTCCCCGAGATTGATGGCAAGCCGTCCGGACCAGGCCAGCAGGTCCGCCCTTTTCGGCGCCAGTTTGATGGCCTCGTCGGCGAGCTCGAATGCCTGGTCCAGGTCACCGAAATTGGCGGCCAGACGGCTGCGTGCGAACAGGGCGCCGGCATCCGATCCAGCACCGGAATCCTCCAGCAGCCTGTCGAGGATCTTGTTCGCCCGTCCCTGGTCTTCGACGGGGGCCAGCAGCGAGATGACGATGCGCCAGCCTTCCTCCCGGTCGGCCTGCGTCAATTCCAGTATCCTTGCCAGCTGGAACTCAGCGCCTGCGAAGTCACCCTCCCGCAACCTGGACCCGGCGGCAAGTTCGTGCGCGTCGAGGCTTTCGGGGTCGAGCAACGCCCAGCGGTCCGAGGCCAGGGTTACCATTTGCCATTCGCCGGCTGAAACCGCGACTTTCGCCGCCCGCTCGGCGATTTCGGGGTCTTCGGATTTGAGCGCAGCCTTCAGGTACTCGGCGGCCGCCCCCGGATAATCGCCATCAGCGCCGAGCACCTCCGCGGCGAACACGTGGTACATCACATCCGGATCGGTCGGTGGCAACGCGGTGCGCGCAGCCTCTTCAACCACCGCTT
>Ga0210074_1000108_pt1 | contig 34770 bp, 29 predicted proteins | sample China_Galinas_Co_FD_184860 | JGI IMG/M metagenome (GOLD analysis project Ga0210074, IMG submission 184860) | Wetland microbial communities from San Francisco Bay, California, USA, that impact long-term carbon sequestration -... | ecosystem: Environmental > Aquatic > Marine > Wetlands ... | reverse complement strand
CGAAGCGCCGCATAACCTTCCCGCGCCGGCTCGGACGACTTGTTATAAGGCATTACGCACCAACCTCACAACTTCTTCTTTTAGTCTTGATACGTCATTATTTGCGTCTAGCTCTTCCAGGCGTTCCTCATTCGTTTTTGCAAGATACGGGAATAGCGGAATTACATTATGTAAGAATCGTAGCGCGCGCGGAAATACAGGGAAACTATCTGTGTATCTTGTAACCACAAAGCTCTTACGGACAGTGGGCTGAAAATCTAGCCGATAGATATCCGAACCAACCACCTTCGAGAATTCGTAATTTAAAGCGTCGTAGTGCGTATCATGATGCATCCTTACCCCATATTCACCAGCAACCTCTTTGAATAATCCCTCGTATCGCTTTACCCAATCCATTACGTGACTAGCCTATGCCTTATAACGACTAAGCTGTGCGGCGCACACGAAGCGCAGCGTAGTTTGCGTCCGAACGAGCGCCTTGTTATGAGCGGACTTATCTGACACGTATATTGTCCAGCTCAACTCTAAATATTTTCTCGCCATTATCTATAACTGATAATTCAATACTTAAATCAGACAACCCCTCTTCGACTGTATAGACTGGAGCTATAACACTCCATTCTGTCGGATTACTACCTGTTACTTTTATTACATCAAGTTTGATTTCATCAGGGTACTGAACTAAATGATATCCATAGTCTTCTATGCAGTATTTGATTTCATCAGCTGTCAATCTCTTACTACCAGTAAACTCCTCTAGATCCTTATACTTCAGTTCTAGAAGCAATGAATATACATACTTAGCAGCTTCCTCGATCATTATTATTTATTGCTCATAACTACAATTAGAAGGCCTAAAAGTCGGCTTTGTCTTACGACTTTTAGGTCATGTTTGTATATTGACCATCATTTTATCAATGGCTTAGGCTCATATTACATGGCCTAAAAGGATTTACAAACATGACATGGAGTCAGTATGGAAAAGAAACGCTTGCTCGACCGGGTACGTGATTCCATTCGTTCCAGGCATTACAGTCTTCGCACAGAGCAATCCTATATACAATGGATTCGCAGATTCATTCTCTTTCACAATAAGCGTCATCCGGAGGAGATGGGTGAGAAGGAAATATCGCAATTTCTTACCCATCTTGCAGTCAACAGAAAAGTGTCTGCATCAACCCGGAATCAGGCGCTATCTGCCCTGCTATTTCTCTATAAACAGGTTCTTGGCCAGAAACTCGACTGGCTGGACGATGTTGTCAGGGCCAAGCGACCCAGGCGCCTGCCGGTTGTCCTGACCCAGTCTGAGGTTTCCTCCCTTCTGGATAACATGACGGGTGTTAACGGATTAATTGCCAAACTGCTCTATGGAACAGGCATGAGAAAGATGGAATGCCTGAGATTACGCATAACGGATATCGATTTTGACTACAGACAGATACATGTCCGATCCGGCAAGGGTGGCAAGGACAGGATCACGCTATTACCTGACTGCCTTGGATCGCCGTTACAATCACAGCTTGCGCAAGTCGAGACACTCCACAAAAGAGACATCGAAGCGGGCTATGGTGAAGTTGAACTTCCATTCGCACTGGATCGCAAATATCCCGATGCGGGACGGGAATGGAAATGGCAGTATGTATTCCCCGCAACAAGGCGTTCTGTTGACCCCCTCACGGGTGTAATAAGGAGGCACCACTGGTATGACACCAATGTCAGCCGGGCGATCAGGCAATCAGTATTCACCTCCCGGATAAACAAGCACGTCGGCGTTCATACACTGCGTCACTCATTTGCCACACACTTGCTGGAGAATGGCTACGACATACGCACTGTGCAGGAACTGCTCGGACACAAGGATGTCTCTACCACAATGATCTACACCCACGTCCTTAATAAAGGTGGACGCGGGGTACGCAGCCCGCTGGATGGCAGTTAAATCCTCCCGGTTACTCTATAATTCATGCATAACAAGCAGATCACCTGATCAGGTTGAACATATGACGGCTCCGCCACGACTCAACATGGACTTCAGTGTGCCGGTGAATATTCCACCTTCCGAACAGGAGTGGGTAACCAGCCCGGCCGATGGTGTATCGCGCGTACACCTGGAACGTGTCGCCCCCGAGTCGGGACATACCACCAGCCTGGTGACCTTTGCGCCCGGGTCATACTTTCCGGAACATGACCATCCAATGGGTGAAGAAATCCTTGTACTGAAGGGTACCTTTTCGGATGAGTTCGGTGACTACCCCATGGGCAGTTACCTTCGCAATCCACCCGGCTCGAAGCACTCGCCGTTCAGCCGCGACGGCTGCAAGCTATTTGTGAAGCTCGACCAGTTTCACCCGGACGATAGCGCACATGTCGTGGTCCGGCCGGAAGATCATCAATGGCAGAACGGCATCGGCAACCTGGTGGTGCTGTCACTGCATGAATTCCAGACACAACATACTGCACTGGTTTACTGGCCAGCGAATGAGCAGTTTCAGCCTCACCAGCACTGGGGTGGCGAGGAGATCCTGGTTATCTCCGGTGCATTTATTGATGAACACGGTCATTACCCGGCCGGCACCTGGCTACGCAGCCCGCACCTCAGCAAACATTTTCCCTATGTTGAAGAAGAGACGTTGATACTGGTCAAGACCGGACACCTGCCGGAAGACTAAGCCGCCGGGGACAGGATCAGGGTCGCTTTGGCCGCTCCCCGCTGTTGTCGAACAGCCGCTGCTTTTCCCTGAACAGCGCCGAGATATCCTCGTCACCGAACCCCGCCGCCATCAGGCGGCGGTAGTGGATCAGCGTCATCTCGACGAGCGGCAGGGCGACATCGAACTGCGCCGCCATCTGCTTGCAGATGGCGAGGTCCTTGTGATGCAGGGCGACACGAAAGCCGGCGTCAAAATCACCCTGTGTCATGGAGGCGCCGCGGTGGTCAAGAAACCAGTTGCCGGCGGCGCCGGAGCCGACCACCTCGATTACCTTCTCCAGCGGCAGTTCCAGCGCCATTGCAAACGCCAGCGCCTCGGACACGGCCTGGTTAATGCCGGCGGCCATCACCTGGTTGACCGCCTTGGTGGCCTGGCCGGCACCCACCGGGCCCATGTGCTCAATGCGCGCGGCGATGCTGTTGAGTACCGGCCGGATGCGTTCGATCGCGGCCGCTTCACCGCCGATCATCATTGCCAGTGTTCCCTGGCGGGCACCTTCGATACCACCGGATACGGGGGCATCGAGAAAGTCCGCGGGCTGTGCCAGTGCGGCTGCAACGATGGCAGTCTCGCGGCTGACGGTCGAGGTATCGAGGACGACAGCACCGGGACGCAAACCGGGCAGCAGCGCACGCATGACCTCCAGCAGGTCATCGTTCGCGGACACTGACAGCAGCACCAGCTCACACCCGGCGGCAAGCGCCGCCGGGCCGTCTGACACGCGCACCCCCAGTTCAGCGGCCAGTTGACTGGCCTTGTCCGGACTGCGATTCCAGACTACTTCAAGATAACCCGCCTGGTGCAGGTTGCGCGCCATGGGTGCGCCCATGGCACCGAGGCCGATGATGCCGGTTTTCATGATGGCAGTCTCCTCTCTCCGTCCCTCTACCCTGGTGATGAGGCGTCGGTTATTTTTTGCAGAAGCGTCGTCCCCGGCGCGATTGTTTTTTGTTTTACACCGAATCGCGCCGGGACGACGTTCCTGCAGAGATACGGCTGTTACTCCTCTTCCAGATAGGTGGTGCCGCTCAGCCCGCCTTCCAGTGCCTGCAGGCAGTCGGTCTTCTCCTTCCCCTCCAGCCCCGCGGCCCTGACCTTTTCGCGGTAACGGCCAATCAGGCGCTTGGGCTCGAACTCCACGTAACGCAGCAGCTCGTCGACGCTGTCGCCGTGATGCGGTTCGAACAACCGGTAACCGCCGTCTGCGGTCAGTTCGACGTTGACCGCGTCCGTGTCGCCAAACAGGTTATGCATGTCGCCGAGAATTTCCTGGTAGGCACCGAGCAGGAAAAAACCCAGCAGATAGGGTTCACCGGCCCGCAGCGCGTGCACCGGCAGACTCGATTCCACGCCGGCCGCGTCCACGTAATGCTCGATGTGGCCATCTGAATCGCAGGTCAGGTCATGCAGGGTCGCGCGCCGCTGCGGCCGCTCCAGCAGGCGCTGCAAGGGTACGATGGGAAACACCTGGCCGATTCCCCAGACATCCGGCATCGACTGGAACACGGACAGGTTGCAGAAATACTTGTCCGCCAGCAGTCGGTTGATCGTATCGAGCACGGCCGGCGGCTCCGGGAGTTCCTGCAACAGCCGCTGCAGCTTCCCGCACAGTGAGTAGTACAGCGACTCGCCGTGTGCCCGCTGCGCCAGCGTCAGGCGGCCTTCGATAAAGGCGGCGCGCAGTTCCGCCAGTGCATTCGTGGCGCTTTGAAATGCTGCGCCCGCGCTGCCGGCATCGCACTGTTCCATGGCCGCGCGCAGCACCCGCACCTGCGGTGCCGCGGTACCCGGGTCTACATGGCCATTACGCAGCACCTGCTCGGTATCGATGACGTTGGTCAGCAGCACGGCGTGGTGTGCCGTCAGCAAGCGGCCGGATTCACTCAGCAGCGCCGGCGCCGGCAATTGTGACTCGCGGCAGACCATGGCGAACACATCCACCACGGTGGCCGCATAGTCTTCAATACGGTAGTTGATGGAGCAGCTACTGCTGCTGGCCGTGCCCTCGTAATCCACGCCCACGCCCCCGCCGACGTCGACGCAGTCGATCGGCACCCCGGCGCTGCGCAGTTCGACCCAGGTACGCGCCACCTCCGACAGTGCGCGGCGCAAATCGGCGAGGCTGGAGACCTGTGAGCCCGGGTGGCAATGCAGCAGTTGCAGGCAATCCTGCAGACCGGCGCTGCGCAATCGCTCCAGCAGCTCGAAGACGCCGGCCGCGGTAAAGCCGAACTTGGAACGGTCGCCGCCGGTGTTCTGCCAGTTGCCGGCCGTAGCGGCCGACAGGCGCACCCGCAGGCCAAGACGCGGCCGCAGCTGCATTTCAGCTGCCACGCGGATGATCAGTTCCAGCTCGGAAAGCTTCTCGATGACAAGGGTGACACGCTGCCCGAGCCGCTGTGCATGCAGCGCGAGGCGGATGTATTCCGCGTCCTTGTAGCCGTTGCAGATAATGACGCCGTTGACCGGCGCAATGCCGATGATCGCCAGCAACTCCGGCTTGCTGCCGGCCTCGAGACCGACACGTTCGCCACCGTGACGCACAATCGCATTCACCACGTGCTGCTGCTGGTTGACCTTGATGGGATAGACGGCGGTGTAGCCCGCAGCATAGTGGTTAGCCCTGATTGCCGCCTCGAAGGCGCCGCACAGGCGGTCGACCTGCTGATGCAGAATATCGGTAAAGCGCACCAGCACCGGCCAGGACAGGCCCGCATCGCGCACCGCGTAGGCCAGTGCGTGCAGGTCCACCTCGGGACCGGCTTCCTCGCCCGCGGGCCGCGCGACCAGGTGCCCGCCCTCGCCGACGTCAAAGTAGCCGGCACTCCAGCCGGCGATATTGTACTGCTGACGGGCATCGTCACGGGTCCAGGTCATGGCGGCAACGATAAAGACAGATGCCCGCCTGTACAAGCTGTAAATTAGCATGCAGGAGCGCCGTCCCCGGCGCGATTCGATGCAGGATAAAAACAATCGCGACGGGGTGGCGCTCCTGCAGCTATTGTCCGAACACAACCGAATCTTGTATTGTCGCGTCCCTGCACAGTCGCCCTGAGGATGCCCCCATGCTGGACAAAGACGAGTGGTTTACCGAGATCTGCACGCAGGACGGCTCCGCCTTTTCATTAAAGGTCAGCGCCAGGCTGCATGAAGAGCAGACGGCGTACCAGCGCATTGAGATCTACGCCACGGAAAAATTCGGCAACCTGATGGTGATCGACGGCTACTACATGCTGACAACGAGGGATAATTTTTTCTACCACGAAATGCTCTCGCATCCGGCGCTGTTTGTACATCCGTCACCGCAGACCGTGGTCATCATCGGCGGCGGCGACTGCGGTACGCTGCGCGAGGTACTGAAGCATGACAGTGTAAAACACGCTCTGCAGGTCGAGATCGATGAGCGCGTGACGCGGCTGGCGGAAGAATTTTTCCCGGAGCTGTGCAGTTCCAATCACGATGCGCGCGCCGAATTGCTGTTCGATGACGGTATACAATGGATGAAGGATGCCGCCCCCGGCAGTGTCGATGTCGTCATGATCGACAGCACCGACCCGATCGGCCCCGCGGAAGGACTGTTCACGGAGGCCTTCTACCGCGACTGCTACCACGCCCTGGGTGAGCAGGGCCTGCTGGTGCAGCAGAGTGAATCAGCGCTGTACCACATGGACATCATCAAGCCAATGCGCGCGGCCATGCAGTCGGCAGGCTTCAGTGATATGCAGACACTGTTTTTTCCGCAGCCCTGCTACCCGTCCGGCTGGTGGAGCGCCACGCTTGCCGGCAAACAGCCGCTCGACAACCGCTTCCGGGAGGCCGATGCCCGCAACAAGCGCTTCGAGACCCGCTATTACAACGCCGATATCCACCGTGCGGCACTGGCACAACCGGAGTTCTTTTCCAGGGCTCTGGAATGAGTTCGCGCTCCTGCGAGGCGTATCAATTCGTGTAGGAGCGCCGTCCCCGGCGCGATTGTTTTTCTTATGCGCAATATCGCGGCGGGGACGCCGCTCCTACAATGTTTTCAAATTGATGTGGCGCGGATAATATCCGCGAATCACTCACACCAGTGTGCCACTGCTGTCCCTGCCTGATCTTCCGCGGCGGCCCGTTCATCAAACGACAACACCACGCGGTTGCCGTTCTCGTCCATCCGATAGAGGGCGCGCGCCTGGGTGACGTTGCGCAGGCGCTCCTGTGCGGCGATGCAGTTTTGCTGCGCCTCCGCCTCGGCGGCACGCGCGGCGGCCGCCTCTCGCTGCTGCTCGGCATTCTCTACCTCGTAGGCCCGCAGCAGGCGCTGCGTCCTGTCGTGGCGTTGCGCCGCATCCGCGGCGGGCGCCGGAGCCGTCTTTGGTACGAACACAGTCGACCCATGGCCACAGGGCGTATCACTGTACTGCGTGTCACCCCGCGCATCGGTGCACTTGTAGATGGCGGCCTGCAACGGCGCGCACATCAGCAGTACAACAGGCAATACCAGGCAGCGGTTCATGGTTGCCGCAGCCGGTCCAGGCACAGGCGCTGGCGCTCGTCAAAGAGGTGTTTCGAGCCGATGGACACGGCGGCCAGTGTCCCCAGCCCGGTACCGGTGGTAATCAGAAACATGATCAGGATTTGATATTTCACCGCCTCTACCGGTGCGGCACCGGCCAGGATCTGCCCGGTCATCATGCCCGGCAGGCTGACGATGCCGGCTGCGGCCATGGCATTGATGATGGGTATCATGCCGCTGCGGATCGCCTGCCGCCGGTAATCCGAGATGGCCGCCTCCCAGCGCTCGCCAAGCATCAAGCGCGCCTCGATCACCGCACGCTGCTCCCAGGCTGTTTGCGTCAGACGATCCATGGCGATGGCGATGCCGGTCATGGTATTGCCCAGCAGCATGCCCAGCAACGGTATCGCGTATTGCGGTGTATACCAGGGGTCCTCGCCGAGGATCACCACCAGTGCAAACACCGCCACGGCAAACGACGACAGAAACATGGAAATGGTGCCGACGGCATAGCCCCACCAGCCCGTGAAGCGGCGCTCCTGCCGCACCATGACCTCGCGGCCGGCGACCAGCAGCATGATCAGCGCCATCAGCATGACCCAGCCAAGGTTGGCATGGGCAAACAGCAGTTTCAGCACCAGCCCGATCAGGGTGAGCTGCACGGCGGTGCGGGTTGCCGCGATAATGAGCTGCTGACTGATATTCGAGCGCAGGCGGATGCTCAGCAGTGCCAGCAGCAACACCAGCACCGCGGCAATCGCCAGATCGGTCGTGCTCAGTTCAACCACTGCCTGCCCTCGATGGTTCGCTCCTCCAGGGTGCCGTCACTCACGGCATAGTAACGGTCGGCGACGCGCGCAATCTGCGTCTGGTCGTGGCTGACCCAGATAATCACGGCACGCTGGACCCGGCGGTACTCGGTGATCACGGCTTCGATACGCCGTGTGTTCTCGGGATCGAGATTGGCCGTCGGTTCATCCAGCAGCAGCACCTCCGGGTGATTCGACAACAGCCGCATCAACGCCAGCCGCTGCTTCTCGCCACTGGAGAGCTGCGCGACGGGTTGTGCCATGACCGCCGCCGTCAGACCGATATGCTCCAGTGTGACCGGCAGCTCGCCGCGAAAGTGATCACCGACCCGTGGCAGCCACCAGACACTCTCCGGTGGCAGTAATCCGACCCGTCTGCGCCAGGTCTCCGCAGGGATGTTGCTCGCGGCCACGCCACGCAGACAGGCCTCGCCCGTGTGTGTATCAAGATCGGCAATGGCACGCAGCAGCAGCGACTTGCCGCTGCCCGACGGCCCGGAGATGCACAGGCAGTCACCCTCCTCGACTGCCAGCGACACCGGGCCGATCATCAGGCGTTGTAGCTGGTTGATTTGCAATAGTGGCGGTGCTTTACTCACGGGCCGTCCCTGTCTCATGGAGAGGTCATTATGACAGAACTGTCAATCGCTAAAAATGCACCCTTTTCCGAGGACCTGGAGCCAGGTACCTACTGGTGGTGTGCCAGCGGCAGGTCAAAGCGTCAGCCTTTTTGCGACGACACACACAAGTCCCTGTAACCATTTGTGTGATGTGTTTTCTTTGTCCGGATTTAGCGGGAGGGGGCGAGGTACTTCTTAACTACCTGTTTCGCCTTGTCAGGCGAGGTACTTTTCTTTGCTCCGCCAAAGAAAAGTACCCAAAAGAAAGGCGCTCCCGGAGGCTTGCCCGCTACGCGGGTTCCCTGCGCTTCTCGTGAAAACCGGCGCTCGCGCAACTCGCTGCGCTCAAACAGGGCGCGAGCTTGCTCCGGTTTTCCCTGCGATGCTCGGCAGCGCCAGACGGGTCAAGGTCAACACCCAAAATATCCACCCGGTTCCCGTCTGCACTCACCGAGTACCGCAGCCCGTCCGGGACCAAGGCGCGCACCCTGTTTGAGGCAGGTTTACCTGCCGAGTTGTGCGCGCCCCCGGACGGGCGAGGAACGCAGGGCATCGGCGCAGCCGATGAGTGCACCGGGTCGCCCTTCTCTTTGGATACTTTCTCTTGGGCGCCCAAGAGAAAGTATCTCGCCCGAACGGGCGAAACAAGAAGATAAAAGAAGCACCCTGCCCGAATAGGCGGAACCAGCAAGTCGAAAGGGATACCCACCCTTACAATCGCGCATGCGATGTCCATAGACGGCCCTTGTTCCCCTGATCGCGCCGGGGACGGTGCGCCTACCCCGGGGACATCTCCGTAAGAGCCGATTTTTATACCCGGCGATCAATCGGATGCCTTCACAGCTATGAAACTCAATAGAAGAAAACGGGCGCCGCAGCGCCCGTTTTCACTGGCTCGCCAAAAAGGACTACAGGTTATAGCCCGCCTCGTCGTGCAGCACGATATCCAGACCCTGGGTCTCTTCATCCCCGCTGACACGCAGACCAATGACGGCATCGACCAGCTTGAGGATAAGCCAGGTGAGCACACCGCAATAGATAAAGGTCACGGCCACACCGACAAACTGCACCCACACCTGGCTGCCCATGCTCATACCCTCGGCAAAACCGGCCCCGCCGAGGATGCCGACAAACACACCGGCAAACAGGGTACCCATGATGCCACCCATACCATGCACCGGGAACACGTCGAGGGAGTCATCGACCTTCAGCGTGTGCTTGAAGAACGCCGTGACACTGTAGCAAACCACGCCGGCGGTCAAACCGATGATCAACGCGCCGGCCGGACCGACAAAACCCGATGCCGGAGTGATGGTACCGAGGCCCGCCACCATACCGGTGACAATACCCAGCACGCTCGGCTTGCCATGGCGAATCCACTCCATCGTCATCCATGCCAGGGATCCGGCGGCCGCACTGATATGCGTCACCAGCATCGCCATGCCGGCATCGCCATTGGCGGCCAGCGCACTGCCGGCGTTGAAGCCGAACCAGCCCACCCACAGCATGCCGGCACCTGCCACGGTCATGGTGAGATTATGCGGCGGCATCTGCGTCTTGCTGAAGCCCTTGCGCGGCCCCAGTACCAGCGCGGCCACCAGCGCCGCGACACCGGCATTGATGTGCACCACGGTGCCGCCGGCAAAATCCAGCAACCCCATGTCCTGCAGCCAGCCACCGCCCCACACCCAGTGAGTCACCGGCGCATACACCAGCACCAGCCAGATGGCCGAAAACCACAGCATGGCGGAAAATTTCATGCGCTCGGCAAAGGCGCCGACAATCAGCGCCGGCGTAATGATGGCGAAAGTCATCTGGAACATGGAGAACACGGTTTCCGGAATGGTTCCGACCAGGCTGTCGCGGCTGATCCCGCCATGCAGCAACTGGTCGAAGCCGCCGATCCACTGGTTCATGCTGCCGCCATCGCCAAACGCCAGACCGTAAACAAATACCAGCCATAGCACCGAGACCATGCAGGTAATGGCAAAGCACTGCATCAAGACCGACAGCACGTTCTTGCTGCGCACCAGGCCGCCATAAAACAGTGACAGGCCCGGGATGGTCATGAACAGCACCAGTGCCGTGGACGTCAGTATCCATGCCGTGTCGGCACCATTCAATTCATCCGCCAGTGCAAGCGATGGCAGCAGGCCGGTCAGAAACACGGCCAGCTTGCCTTTCGGGTTTTGAAGGCTCATCAAGGATCTCCGGGGTTATTGTATTTCAGGACTTCTGGCTAGAGGGCGTCCGGGCCGGTCTCGCCGGTACGGATACGGATGGTCTGCTCCAGGTTGCTGACGAAGATCTTGCCGTCGCCAATCTTGCCGGTATTGGCAGAATTCCTGATGGCATCAATCACCTGCTCCGCCTTGTCGGCCTCAATCCCGATTTCAATCTTGACCTTGGGCAGAAAGTCCACCACGTACTCGGCGCCGCGGTACAGTTCCGTATGCCCCTTCTGGCGACCAAACCCCTTCACCTCGGTCACGGTAATGCCCTGCACACCAATTTCGTGCAAGGCCTCGCGTACATCCTCGAGTTTGAAGGGTTTGATAATGGCTGTTATTAATTTCATCGGTTTCCTCCAGTTAAACAGGACATCCCTGCTTCGGCTCGGGATCATACCAAAGGATGCATCGGAATGGTGCTGGTGGTTGTGTATCCAACATCCGCGCAGATGTCACCAAAAAAAACGGGCGCCGAAGCGCCCGTAAATTACCAGGATTATGTTTTAAAGAAGAATTACTTGCCGGAACCCTGCGAGCCCACAAATTCCGGGTAGGCTTCCAGGCCACATTCGGACAAGTCGACACCCGCGTATTCTTCCTCTTCGGTGACACGGATACCGATGACCATCTTGATGACGAACCAGGTCACCAGGCTGGCAACGAAGGTCCAGGCAAAGATCACACCCAAACCCGTCAGCTGTGCGACCAGTGTGGAGTCTTCATTGGACAGGGTCACCGCCAGCAGGCCCCACATGCCGACGACACCGTGGACCGAGATGGCACCGACCGGATCATCCAGCTTCATCTTGTCGAGCGAGATAATCGCGAACACCACGAGTACACCACCGACAGCACCGATCATGGTCGCCAGCACTGGCGTCGGGGTCAGCGGTTCGGCGGTAATGGCCACCAGGCCAGCCAGTGCGCCGTTCAGCGCCATGGTCAGATCCGTCTTGCCGAACAGCAGGCGTGCAGTGATCATTGCCGCAATCACGCCACCGGCTGCCGCCATGTTGGTGTTGACGAACACCAGGGCAACGGCATTGGCCTCGGCCACGTTGGAAATGATCAACTCGGATCCGCCGTTGAAGCCGAACCAGCCCATCCACAGAATGAAGGTGCCCAGCGTCGCCAGCGGCATGTTCGCACCCGGGATCGGGCTGATGCTGCCATCAGGACGGTACTTGCCCTTGCGAGCGCCGAGCAGCAGGACACCGGCGAAGGCCGCAGTCGCGCCACACAGGTGCACCACACCGGAACCGGCGAAGTCCAGGAAGCCGAGCGCATCCAGCGCACCGCCGCCCCATTTCCAGTAACCCTGCATCGGGTAGATGAAACCGGTCATCACCACCGCAAAGAACAGGAATGCCCACAGCTTCATGCGTTCCGCCACGGCACCGGAGACAATCGACATGGCGGTTGCCACGAACACCACCTGGAAGAAGAAGTCGGACAGGCCGGAGTAGTAGGTTTCACCACCGCTGGCCAGTACTTCCTCGACCGTGTTGTCGGTCGCGCCGAGTATGCCGCCAAAACCCGGCCACCAGGCACTCACGGCATCGGCCGGGTACATGATGCCGTAACCCATCAGCATGTACATGATACAGGCGACGGCAAACAGGGAGATGTTCTTGGTCAGGATTTCGGCCGTGTTTTTCGCACGCACCAGACCGGCCTCGAGCATCGAAAAGCCCGCGGCCATCCACATAACGAGCACACCGGTCATCAAAAAGTAAAAGGTGTCCAGCGCATAACTCAGTTCAGTTATTGCATCCACAATAGTTCCTCCGTGTCAGTGATCAGAGTGCGTCCGGACCGGTTTCACCGGTACGAATCCGCACTGTCTGTTCAAGACTGGAGACGAAAATCTTGCCGTCGCCGATCTTGCCCGTGTTAGCTGCCTTGGAAATCGCTTCAATGACCCGATCGACCATATCGGCTGCCACGGCGGCCTCGATTTTCACCTTGGGCAGGAAATCAACCACATATTCCGCGCCACGGTAGAGCTCCGTATGGCCCTTCTGACGTCCGAAACCCTTCACCTCGGTCACGGTTATGCCCTGCACACCGATCTCTGAAAGGCCTTCGCGGACATCATCGAGCTTGAACGGCTTGATGATTGCAGTTACTAACTTCATATTGATTTACTCCTTAAAATTGCCTGCCCTGCAACGCAGGGCAGGCGGTTCCGGATCACTTAGAAAGATTTGCTGATCGTGGCAACGAACGCTGCATCACAGACATTGCTGCCGCCACAGTCCGACTTGCTGATATTGGTGTCGGTATACATCAGACCGAGGTCCACCCCGATCACATTCTTCGACACGCCCAGACTCCAGTCGGTGTAGGTGCCGCCGAACACATCGTCATCGTCAAAGGCCTGACCGGCGCTGTAACCCACGTGCGCACTGAAATCGATCTCGTACGGGAAGGTGTAGTCGTAGCCGGCTGCCCAGTACCAGGCGCTTTCATCGGAGAAGGCAAACTTCAGCGAGGGGGAATAGTTCACCGAGGCGCTGAAACCCTTGTAACTGCCCTTGAGAAAGTACTCGTTGGTGCCGACACTGCTGGCGCCCGGATACTGGTAGCGCAGGTAACCCAGGTCGTAACCAAAGCCGTTGCTCAATTCCTTGGAGTAGCCGCCATACAGGTCGAGTTCGATCTGCGGGTCCGTACCACCACCAAAGAACTGGGAATCAACGTTCGAGGCCCAGGTGCCCACGTAAATCCCCATGTCGGACGCCCAGTCGAATCCACCCTGAATGGCGAACTGGTTGTCTGTCTGCGAGACACCACGGAAGATGTAATCCGTGGCCAGTGTGACATTGGCGGAAACATCCGGAATCTCGGCCAGGACGGGTGAAGTGCTTGCCAACAGCGCTGTTGCAATAAGTGTTTTCTTGATCATTAGAAATCTCCAAAAGTTAAAGTTGCAAAAGAATGTAGCTGTGCAATGACTACAACTCCGTGCAAAGGGAAAATCACCCCTAATTGAGCACATTGCGTGCCAACAACATATTTTTCAATTAATACATTAGGTTATATATTACAGGGGGAGTCCTGCCTGCTACAGATGCATTATTTTGGTGCACTTATATCCTTTATGCACAATTATTGTGCACCGCTGCTCACAACTCGGGAACATGGACTGAAGACGGCTGAATCGTCTATGGTTGCAGCATGCTGGATACAAAATTTATTGACGACCTCGCCCGCCAGATCAGCAACGGCATCCCGTCCGGGGTCAAAGGGTTGCAGCAGGACATCGAGAAGAATATTCACACCCTGTTGCAGGGCGCCTTCTCCAGACTCGACCTTGTCACCCGCGAGGAATTTGATGCCCAGTCTCAGGTGCTGTTGCGGACACGCGAAAAACTGCAGCAGCTGGAGAAGCTGGTTTCCGAGCTGGAGGCAGGGAAAAACTAGCCACACGCACCACAATCAGACTTGTCCTACACCGCCTGACGAAAACATCCAGCACCCGCGAGAGGCACGGGCGGCTATCCTGATTATCCCTGCTCCCGGATAACACGCATGTCGCTCGCCATCCTCTACAGCCGTGCCTGCGTCGGCATGGATGCCCCGCTGGTCACGGTCGAGGTACACCTCTCCAACGGCCTGCCATCACTGTCCATCGTCGGACTGCCGGAAACGGCGGTGAAGGAGAGCAAGGACCGGGTGCGCGGCGCCATTCTCAATTCACAGTTCGACTTCCCCGCACGCCGTATCACCATCAACCTGGCACCGGCCGACCTGCCCAAGGAAGGTGGCCGCTTTGACCTGGCCATTGCACTCGGGATACTGGCGTCATCCAGACAGATTCCCGCGACCGAATTACAGGCGTATGAGTTCGCCGGCGAGCTGGCACTCTCGGGTGAACTGCGGGCGGTGCAGGGCATCCTGCCGATGACGCTGCAAACCTGCAAGGCACAGCGCACACTGGTGATCGCCAGTGCGAATGTCGCCGAAGCGACACTGGTGAAAGACGCCAGGATCATTGCCGGAAAACAGCTGCTGGCCATCACCGCACACTTTACGCGCAGCCACAGGCTGGAGTACGAGGCACCCGCACCACTTCAGTCCGCGGACAGCGATATCACGGACCTTGCCGATGTTCGTGGTCAGCACCATGCGCGGCGTGCGCTGGAAATTGCAGCGGCCGGTGCACACAGCCTGCTGCTGCTGGGTCCGCCGGGTACCGGCAAGTCACTGCTGGCAAGCCGGCTACCCGGGATTCTGCCGGAGATGAGCGAGGCGGAAGCACTGGAAGCGGCGGCACTGGCATCGATCAGCAACCGGCCACTGGACGCACAACAATGGAAACGCCGCGCCTTCCGCGCACCGCACCATACCGCCTCGGCCGTCGCACTGGTCGGTGGCGGCTCCAGTCCCCGTCCGGGAGAAATTTCGCTGGCGCATCATGGCGTCCTGTTTCTGGATGAGTTCGCGGAATTCGACCGCCGGGTGCTGGAGGTATTGCGTGAACCACTGGAGAGCGGGCGCATCATGATCTCGCGTGCCGCGCGCCAGGCGGAATTCCCGGCACAGTTCCAGTTGATCGCCGCCATGAACCCCTGCCCCTGTGGTTACCTTGGCGATCCCTCCGGTCGCTGCCATTGCAATATCGACCAGATCGAGCGTTACCGCCGCAAGATCTCCGGCCCCCTGCTGGACCGCATCGATATGCATGTCGAGGTGCCACGCGTTCCGTACCGCGAGCTGCACGGTCCGCCGGGTGAAGCCAGTGCCGTTGTGCGTGCGCGCGTCAACAGCGCCCGCGCACGACAACAGGCACGCGCTAATGTTTTGAACAGCCGCCTGACAAACCGGCAGATCGAGCACTGCTGTTGCCTTGCCGAGGCTGACCGGCAGTTACTGCAGCAGGCCATGGAGCGACTGCAACTCTCCGCGCGCGCCTATCACCGCATCCTCAAGGTAGCGCGTACCATTGCAGACCTGGCGGGCAGTGAGCACATCGAAAGCGCACACCTGTGCGAGGCCATCGGCTACCGTCAGCTCGACCGAAACCGTACTCGCTGATATTTATCAACTGAGCACGCCGATCTCCGTGTTCGCCTTGCGCAAATTCCTGCTGAACAGTCGCAGCAGGTTTTCCAGCAGCTTGACCTTGACCGCGCCGTGATCAGCCATCATGGCATCGAAGTCGGCAATATCCAGTTTATAGCAGAGCGCGTCCGCATCGACGGTCACGGCCGCGGAACGCTCGGAACGTTCTATCCAGGCCATCTCGCCGAACACCAGCCCCGGTGACAGGGTCGCCAATCGCTTGATCTTGCCCCCGGGCAGGGTGATGTTGATACTGACCTGTCCCTGCGCGAGCAGATACAACTGGCTCGCGGGCTCTCCCTGTTTGATAATGGTTTCGCCCTGCCGGTACGCCTGTTTTTTCAGCCGGCCACTGATAACCTCGATTTCATCCGCACTGAGTCCGTCAAACAGTTCAAATGAATCGAGGGGCATGGTAACCGCCGCGACCTCTGCATTGTTGAGAATCCGGTTTTCACAATACTCAAGCGCGTAATCATCCTCAAAGCTCTGCCAGCTCGCCCTGTCATTCGCTTTCAGCCTCCTGCGCATATACTTGCCAAGCTCAGGCCAGGTGTCACAATTCGTGAACAGCAACTGTTTATCAGTATCAGCAAGCTTCAGCAGCAACTGGTAGAACAGACGACAGGCACTCTGGTCGAGCGTCAGCACACGTTTAAGATCGACAATGAAGTAATCGGCCCCGCTGCTCCTGCTGACAATTTCATTGACGATGACTTCCGTGGTGGAGAAATTCAGGTCACCCTGAATTTCATAGACACGAATACGCTGACCCTCCTGTTGAAGACGAGCGCGATCCCCGGCCTTGCGCAAGTGCTTCGAGCTGATGTGACTGCCGTCGTAGGCACTGCGAATCACGGACTTGCCAGGCTGCACAACATTGAACATATGCAGGTTGAAGTCCATCGATATCCGGTTGCAAACCTCGATTCCACGCACGCTGTTGCCGCGCTTGTCCAGCGGCGGTGAGAACACGCCAATGCCCAGCTTTCCCGGCAGCACCGCGACGATACCGCCAGCGACCCCGCTTTTTGCCGGCATCCCGACCTTGTAAATCCATTCTCCAGCGTAGTCATACATGCCACAGGAACCCATCACACTGAGTACACTCTCGACATACTCGCCACGAATGGCGCGTTCCTGCGTGAGGGGATTGATGCCGGCGTTTGCCAGAGTGGCGCCCATGATGGCGAGATCGCGACAGCTGACGGACACCGAGCACTGCTTGAAATACAGCTCGAGCGTCGCCGCCGGATCCTCCTCGAGGATATTGAAGTTCCTCAGCATGTAACCGATGGCACGGTTGCGGTGCCCGGTCTGGCTTTCTGACAGGTAGACGCCCTCGTCCAGTGATAACGGTCGCCCGGCATAGGCTGACAGCATATCCATGACGCGGTTGATCTTTTTGTCATTGTCATGCCCCATGACCATACCAGCCGCGGTGATTGCACCGGCATTGATCATCGGATTTGCCGGCTGGCCGGTGTGCGGATCGAGGCTGATGGAATTGAAGGCCTCGCCGGTCGGCTCCACGCCGATTTTTCCCAGGACATCGGCACGGCCATTGTCCTCCAGCGCAAGCCCATAGACGAACGGCTTCGAAATCGACTGGATGGTAAATTCGTGGTGGCTCTCACCCACCTCGTAAACATGGCCTTCAGTTGTCGCCATGGAGATTCCGAACGAGCCACTGGACGCCTTGGCAAGCTCCGGGATGTAATCGGCAATATCACCCGCATCGAGGCCGGCAAAACGGTCCCTGAGATCATGCAGATAATCCATGATCGGTGAATCAATTTGCGCGTGCATCTTGTCGCCGGGTATGCCCTGAACGTTAGTATTCATTTTGAATTGTTCCTGCTGCAGTCGAGTCCGTCAGCCACCCAAATCCCGGGCTTCACCGGGTTGAGGATGTGCACCGGGTTTCCCCAGCAAGGAACGCGCCAGACCACCGGCAGGCCGTGCCAACAGTCTGCCTGATTGCCTTGCAACCCCGATACGCAGACAGGCATTGCTTCCAGCAAACAAGCACTTGATCCCGCTGGCACACGACGGCCGGGCACTGCGGACAACCTGATCACGACCACGAACGACATCGCCAGGTAGCGCCTGCGTTGCCATATTTTAGTGCACAAGCAACCCGGTCGCACCAGCGTTGTGCGGCACAGCGCACCGGTAGTGGACGCGGCACGCCGGGGCAAGGTGCTCGTATTCGCCGCAGACTCCATCGAGTCGCCGGCTAAGTCGTGATAAATCCTGTCCTTAACCCGCCACGCTGCCGGTTGGCCGGGCCAGTGACGGCCCACCGGCAGTGTGGCGGCACACTTCATGCATTCTTGTTTAATACCACAGGGCCCGACCAGAACAGGGAGAGGAAGCACCCGGAATCATTTCAGGTCGGCGCCAACGGGCAGTGATTTGCATGGACAAACGCGATTGCCGGATATCCAGAGTATCGGAACATGAATGCACAGCCAGAGACAATCACACCGGACTTGGCGGGCGAGGTCAATCGCACCGGCCTCGATAAAGCCTCCATCAAGCGCGCGTTTCTCGATCACCTGTTTTTCCTGCAGGGGAAGTTTCCCTCCATCGCCACGTTCAACGACTATTACCTGGCGTTGTCCTACGTGGTCCGGGACCGCCTGCTGCATCGCTGGATCAATACCGCCGCGACCTACACGCGCGGAGGGTCACGCACCGTCGCCTACCTCTCTGCCGAGTTCCTGATGGGGCCGCACCTCGGCAACAACCTGGTGAATATGGGCATATTCGATACTACCCAGGCTGCCCTGAAGGAACTCGGCCTGGAGCTGGAACAATTACTGGAACAGGAAGAGGAGCCGGGACTGGGCAACGGCGGCCTGGGACGGCTCGCCGCCTGTTACCTCGACTCACTGGCAACACTGGAGATGCCTGCGCTGGGCTACGGCATCCGCTATGAATACGGCATCTTTCACCAGGTGATCCGCAATGGCTGGCAGGTCGAACTGACAGACAAGTGGCTGCGCAACGGCAATCCCTGGGAAATTGCCCGGCCGGAATGGACGGTTGAGGTCAAGTTCGGCGGCCACACCGAGCGCTATGTCGATGAACAGGGCAGGGACCGGGTGCGCTGGCATCCGCACCGGATCGTCAAGGGGGTGCCCTATGACACCCCGGTACTGGGCTATCACTGCAATACGGCGAATACCCTCAGGCTGTGGCGCGCCGATGCGCCGGAGTCCTTCGATTTCGCCGCCTTCAACGAGGGTGATTACTACCGTGCAGTGGAGAACAAGGTCCTGTCCGAAAACCTGACCAAGGTGCTCTACCCGAATGATGAACCGGCGCAGGGCAAGCAACTGCGCCTGGAACAGCAGTTCTTCTTCGTCTCCTGCGCCCTGCAGGACATGATCCACATCCTGTTCCGGCAGCGCCTGCCGCTGGACAGGTTTCACGAAAAGTTCGCCATACAACTCAACGACACCCATCCGGCCATCGCCGTTCCTGAATTGATGCGCCTGCTGGTGGACGAGCACGACATGGAGTGGGAGGTCGCCTGGGAGATCACCGAGAAGAGCTTTGCCTACACCAATCACACGCTGCTCCCTGAAGCCCTGGAGTGCTGGCCGCTGCCGCTGTTCGAGCGCCTGTTGCCGCGTCACCTGGAGATCATCTACGAAATCAACGCCCGCTTTCTCGACAAGGTGCGCATCTGGTGCCTCGGCGATCCCGCGCTGGTTGCACGCCTGTCGATCATCGGTGAAGACGGCGCGCGCTCGGTGCGCATGGCGCACCTCGCCTGTGTCGGCAGTCACGCCATCAACGGCGTTGCCGATCTGCATACGGAACTGCTGAAGACCAGCGTGCTGAAGGATTTTCACGCCATTGCACCTGCCAAGTTCAGCAACAAGACCAATGGCGTGACGCCGCGGCGCTGGATCGTGCTCGGCAACCCGCGTCTGGCGTCACTGCTGAACGACACCCTCGGCGAACGCTGGGCGAAAGACCTGGAGATGCTGCGTGGACTGGAGCCGCTGGCGGAAGATGCGGAATTCCGCGCCCGCTGGCGGGATATCAAGCGACACAACAAGGTCAAGGTGGCTCACTACCTGAGACAATGCACCGGCATCGCGGCCGACCCTGCCTCGCTGTTCGATGTGCAGGTCAAACGCATCCATGAATACAAGCGCCAGCACCTCAATGTGCTGCACATCATCGCGCTCTATAACCGCATCAGAAAGGACCCCGGGGCCGCGATCCTGCCGCGCACCTTTATCTTTGCCGGCAAGGCGGCACCGGGCTACCGCATCGCCAAGCTGATCATCCGCCTGATCAACGGTGTGGCGGACATCGTCAACCGCGACCCGGTCGTGCACGGCCGCCTGAAGGTCATCTTCCTGCCCAACTTCAATGTCAGCAACGGTCAGCGTATCTACCCGGCGGCCGATCTGTCGGAGCAAATATCCACGGCCGGCAAGGAGGCCTCCGGAACCGGCAACATGAAATTTTCCATGAACGGGGCATTGACCATCGGCACGCTGGACGGTGCCAACATCGAGATCCGGGAGGCGGTGGGCAGGGAAAACTTCTTTCTGTTCGGCGCTACCGCTGACGAGATCGATGCCATGGCAAGGGAGCAGCTCGGCCCGGGTGTATTTGTCGAAAACAGTCGGGAACTTCAGGAGGTCCTGCAGTTGATTCGCAGCGGCCTGTTTTCAGGCGGGGACGCCGGACTCTACCAGCCGCTGCTGGATTCGCTGCTGTATCACGATCCGTTTTATGTCTGCGCGGACTTCGCCTCCTATTGCGCCTGCCAGCAGCAGGTCTCGAATACCTTTGAGGATGAAGAACGCTGGACACGGATGTCCATTCTCAACACCGCCCGCATGGGCTGGTTTTCCTCGGACCGCTCGATCCGGGAATACTGCGAGGATATCTGGAAGCTGTCTTCGGTACCCGTGTGCCTGAATGGCAGCGACGGCCTCGGCTTCCTGCAGAGCCTGCAATAACATGGCCATTGACTGGAAACACTATGATCCGGGGGAGTTCTATGACGAACTCATCAGCACGCCGGGTTATGCGCGTGCCGTGGCCCGCAACCTCACGGCCTGGCTGCGCACGCTGTCGGACGAGGAGCTTGAACTGCGCAAGCTCGATGCTGAACTGGCCATCATTGACAAGGGCGTCACCTTTACGGTCTACAGTGACGGCGAAAACATCGACCGCGCCTGGCCGTTTGACATCATTCCGCGTGTCATGCCGGTTCGCGAATGGCGCGTCATCGAGGCCGGGCTGAAGCAACGCCTGCAGGCGCTGAACCTGTTCATCGATGACCTGTACCACGAGCAGAAGATCATCCGCGACCGCGTCATCCCGAAAATACTCATTGCAAAATCCAAGGGATTCCGCAAGGAATGCGTCGGCATCAATCCTGCTCACCGGGTCTGGGCGCATATCTGCGGCAGCGATCTGGTGCGCGACAGCAACGGCACCATCTATGTGCTCGAGGACAACCTGCGCGTGCCTTCCGGTGTCTCCTACATGATCGAGAACCGCGAGGTCACCAAGCGGGTGCTGCCGGAACTGTTCGAGAACAACACCATCCTGCCGGTCGATGACTACCCCGACCGGCTGCTGGAAATGCTGCAGTCCATCGCACCGCCCCGGCGCAGCCGCCCTGATGTGGCGGTGCTGACGCCCGGCATCTACAACTCGGCCTACTTCGAACATGCCTTCCTTGCCCGCAGCATGGGCGCCGAGCTGGTCGAGGGTAGCGACCTGATTGTCGACAAGGACGATTGTGTTTACATGAAAACCATCCAGGGCCTGGCCCGGGTCGATGTCATCTACCGGCGCGTCGATGACCTGTTCCTCGATCCCGAGGTATTCAATCCGGAATCCGAGCTGGGGGTAGCCGGCCTGATGCGTGCCTGGCGCAAGGGTAATGTCGCGCTCGCCAATGCACCGGGTTGCGGGGTGGCCGACGACAAGGTGGTCTATTCCTATGTGCCGGACATCATCCGTTACTATCTCGACGAAGATCCACTACTGCCGAACGTGCCGACCTACCGCTGTAATAACAAGCAGCAGCGCGAGCACGTGATGGCCAATCTGGAGTCCATGGTGGTCAAGCCGGCGAACGAATCCGGCGGCTACGGCATGCTGGTGGGCCCGCAGTCGTCGGCAAGGGAACGCGAGGAATTCCGGCGACTGATCAGCACCAACCCGCGCAACTATATCGGTCAACCGGCGCTCAAGCTGTCCACGGCACCGACGCTTTGCGAACACACGCTCGAACCGCGCCACCTGGACCTGCGGCCGTTCATCCTGCAGGGCAGGGACACCTTTGTCACGGCCGGAGGACTGACACGGGTGGCGATGAATAAAGGCTCGCTGGTGGTCAATTCCTCCCAGGGCGGCGGCAGCAAGGATACCTGGGTTGTGGATAACGAGGGCGGATAATGCTGTCACGGGTTGCCAGACGTATCTACTGGATGTCGCGCTACATCGAGCGCGCGGAAAATACCGCGCGTCTCGTCAACACCTACTACTTTCTGTTACTGGACCTGCCGGGCGGCACCCGTATCGGCTGGGAAGTCCTGCCGGTAATCACCGGCAGGTTTCCACTGTTCGCCGAACACTACCAGCGTCATGACGAACGTAACACGGTCAAGTTCCTGCTGGCCGACAGCTTCAACCCGGGCTCACTGCTCAACTCGATTGCCTATGCGCGCGAAAACAGCCGCACCTCCCGCGAGGTGCTGCCCGGCCTGGCCTGGGAGCAGATAAACGAACTGCACAACTATGCCAACGCGCATGTCAGCGAGGCCCTGCCGCGCCGCGGGCGCTTCGCATTTCTCACGGAAATCATTCATCGCTGCCAGCAACTGACAGGACTGCTGTCCGGCACCATGAGCCATGATCACGCCTATGATTTCGTGCGCATCGGACGCAACCTTGAACGCGCCGACATGACCACCCGGGTCGTCGACATCGGCGCCATGACCATGCAGGGTTCCGAAGACGCCGGCAACCTGGACGTGCACGTCTGGACCAGCATGCTGCGCACCCTGAATGCCTACCAGATGTACCGCAAGGACGTGAAGCTCGGCGTACACTGCGCGGATGTTGTCAGCTACCTGTTGCAAAACGACTATCTGCCACGCTCCGTGGCGCATTGCCTTGACCAGGCCGAGGAGTGCCTCGGCGATCTGCCGCTCCACCACGACACGCTCAAGCCGCTGCGCGATGTCCGTCGCCGCGTGGCGCGTATCAAGCCGCTGAAACTCGATGCCACGACACTGCATCACGAGGTCGACCGGCTGCAGGTCGGCATTTCCGCCGTCCATGACCGGATCGGCAAGACCTGGTTCGCATAGACTGTCCTGACAATTCTCTGGAGAGATTGATTGCCCGGTACCCGCACCCCGTGACCCGCTTGATGACCGTTCCGCTGCGGACGGGGGTCGCGACAACCAGCATAATGGAGGCATTGAGAGATGAAGAAGCGTTTTCTGAAGACTAAACCGGTCTGCAAGGTAACCTTTGAATTGCCATCGGAGGCGGCCAGAGGCGCCCGCAAGGTGGCCCTGGTGGGTGACTTTAACGGTTGGGATAGTGACCGCGCACCCATGAAGCGGCGCAAGGACGGCTCCTACAGCATCACACTCGACCTGCCGGCCAACCGCGAATATCAGTTTAAATACCTGATCAACGGTGACTGCTGGGAAAATGACTGGCAGGCCGACAAGTATCTGCCCTGCAGCATCGCTGACGGCGAAAATTCTGTCGTCGTCGTATAGATGCCAGGCCTCGCCTGCAGGCGAGGCCTGCGCTCAGGGGTAACCTGATAATATCCCTGCCCGCAGAGACCACGGGGTTTCCTTCCCGGTAAGGCAGATTTCGGGTTTTTCCTTGTTTTTCAGTGGCAGTGGGCAGGCTTGTGTTAATGACACCGCACCGGCAAACACACGCTTCCCGCGCATGAATCCACAGCCCGCCCCAGGCGACTGCATGACGGCTACACCCATTTGGCTGGAAATAGGGCATAGTAACCACCAGCGGAAACCTGATTGCCATTCACGGGGTCCTGTGCGCCTTGCCCGGGACTGACGATAGAAGCACCAATCAGGAATTACCCTGACCCTTAATACGAGCAGATCTACCATGGCAATCAGAGTCGCAATCAATCACAAGACCGAATACCGCTTCGACCGCCCGGTCGCGGTATCGCCCCACGTGGTGCGATTGCGCCCGGCCCCGCACACGCGCACGCCAATCGAGTCCTACGCACTCAAGGTGCTGCCGCAGGACCATTTCATCAACTGGCAGCAGGACCCGTTCGGCAACTACCTCGCCCGTCTGGTGTTCCCCGAGCCGGTGCGTACCCTGTCGTTCGAGGTGGATCTGGTGGCCAATATCGTGGTCATCAACCCCTTCGACTTCTTTGTGGAAAAGTACGCGACCCACTATCCCTTCGAATACCCGCCCGGTCTGCGCAAGGAACTGGCGCCCTACCTGGAGACCACCGAGGGCGGCCCCGGGTTGCGGCGCTGGCTGTCCGCCGTCGACCGCTCCCGGCAGGAAATCAATAATTTTCTGGTGTCAATCAACCAGCGACTGGAGCAGGACATCGACTACACCATCCGCATGGAACCGGGCGTCCAGAGCTGCGAGGAAACCCTTGAAAAGGCACTCGGCTCCTGCCGCGACACCGGCTGGCTGCTGGTGCAGATCCTGCGCCATCTGGGGCTGGCGGCGCGCTTTGTCTCCGGCTACCTGTTGCAACTGACGCCGGACGAAAAATCGCTGGATGGCCCGTCTGGTACCGACCATGACTTTACCGACCTGCACGCCTGGGCCGAGGTATTTATACCGGGGGCCGGCTGGCTGGGGCTCGACCCCACCTCGGGCCTGTTCGCCGGCGAGGGCCATATTCCGCTGGCCTGCACGCCCCACCCCGTCAGTGCCGCACCCATCACCGGGGCCACCGATGAATGCGAGGTGGAGTTCTACTTCCATAACCAGGTGCGGCGCATCCACGAGGACCCGCGGGTCACCAAGCCCTACACCGAGGACCAGTGGCAGACCATTCAGGCCCTGGGACGCAAGGTCGATGCCGACCTGCTCGCCCACGACGTGCGCCTGACCCTCGGTGGTGAACCGACCTTTGTCTCGATTGACGACATGGAATCCCCGCAATGGAACGATGCGGCACTGGGGCAACACAAGCGTGAGCTGGCCGGCGAACTGCTGCTGCGCCTGTGGCAGCGCTTTGCGCCCGGCGGCCTGCTGCACTACGGCCAGGGCAAGTGGTACCCCGGTGAACCACTGCCGCGCTGGGCGCTGAACTGCTTCTGGCGTATTGATGGCGAACCGGTGTGGCGCGACCCGGAACTGCTGGCGCGCGATGGCATCGAGTACGGCTACGGGCCAGAGGAGGCACAGCAGTTTGCCTCACAACTGGCGCACACGCTGGACCTGGCACAGGATTATCTGTTACCGGCCTATGAGGACACCCTCTACTACCTGTGGAAGGAAGGCGAGCAGCCGGCCAATATCGACTTGCTTGACTGCGATCTGAAGAGCCCGGATGAACGCCGCCGGCTGGTGGAACTGCTCGCCGGCGATCTCGGCAAGCCGACCGGTTTCGCACTGCCACTGCGTTGGGACGACACGCGCGATGGCTGGCAAAGCTGTCGCTGGCAGTTTCGCCGCGGACAGCTGTTCCTGACACCGGGCAATTCGCCCATGGGACTGCGCCTGCCCCTCGATGCCCTTCCCTGGGTCGCCGAGGAGGAACGCGATATCGAACCGCAACGCGATCTGTTCGAACCCCGTCCGGCACTGGGCGACTACTACGGCGAGGTGAGCCGTCGTTTCAGCCATTTCGAGGCAGCCAGCGAGCCGCACCCGGAAATCAGGCAACAGCAACCCGCCGACAGCGGCAAGCGCAGACAGCGGGTCGAGGTCATCCATACCGCCCTGTGTGTCGAGGCGCGCAAGGGCATGTTGAGGCTATTCCTGCCGCCGCTGACCCACCTTGAGCACTACCTGAAGCTGCTCGCCGCCGTGCAACTGACGGCCGCCCGACTGGGAATGCCGGTACGTATCGAAGGCTACGAACCGCCACGGGACTGGCGTTTGCGCAAACTGGCCGTCACTCCCGACCCGGGCGTCATCGAGGTCAACATCCACCCGGCGCATAACTGGCAGGAGCTGGTCGATAATACCGAGACCCTCTATACCGAGGCACGCCTGACGCGGCTGGGAACCGAGAAGTTCATGCTCGACGGCCGCCATACGGGCACCGGCGGCGGCAACCATGTCACCCTCGGCGGCGCCACGCCGGCCGACAGCCCGTTTCTGCGGCGCCCCGACCTGCTGCGCAGCCTGCTGACCTTCTGGCAGCATCACCCCGGCCTGTCCACCCTGTTCTCCGGCATGTTCATCGGTCCAACCAGCCAGGCCCCGCGGGTTGACGAGGCCCGCGACGAGAATCTCTATGAACTGGAGATTGCCTTTCAGCAGATGCCCGACGGTGACGTCGCCCAGCCGTGGCTGGTGGATCGTCTGCTGCGCAACCTGCTGGTCGATATCACCGGCAACACCCACCGGGCAGAATTCTGTATCGACAAGCTGTACTCGCCCGACTCACCAACCGGGCGCCTCGGACTGGTGGAATTCCGCGCCTTCGAGATGCCACCGCACGCCCGCATGAGCCTGGTGCAGATGCTGCTGCTGCGCACCCTGATCGCCCGCTTCTGGAACCAGCCTTACCGGCACCGGCTGGTGCGCTGGGGAACGGAGTTACACGACCGTTTCATGCTGCCCCACTACGTGTGGGCGGATTTGAAGGATGTCGTGTGCGAGCTGCAACAGACCGGCTACCCGTTTCAGCTCGAATGGCTGGCACCGTTTCTGGAATTTCGTTTTCCGCACCACGGTGCGGTCAGCGTGCAGGACATCCGCCTCGACCTCAATGCGGCGCTGGAGCCGTGGCATGTGCTCGGCGAGGAGATGAGCAGTCTGGGGACCGCGCGTTTCGTCGATTCCTCGGTGGAGCGCGTGCAGGTCAAGGTCAGCGGGTTGACGCAGAGCCGCTTCGTGGTCACCTGCAACGGCCGCCGCGTGCCACTGCGCGGCACCGGCACCCATGGTGAATACGTGGCGGGTGTGCGTTTCCGCGCCTGGCACCCACCTTCGGCGCTGCACCCGACCATCGGCATCCACTCCCCGCTGGTCTTCGATATTATCGACACCTGGAACGGCCGATCCATCGGCGGTTGCACCTACCACGTCGCGCATCCGGGCGGGCGTCACTACGACGTCTTCCCGGTCAACGCCTACGAGGCCGAATCCCGCCGTGTCAGCCGCTTCTGGAATTATGGCCACAGTGCCGGTCCACTCAGGCCACCACCGGACACTGTACAGCTGGCGGGGTTCTTCCCCGAGGGGCATGTCCCGGGGCCCATGGCGCCGCCTGCAGAAGACATCAATCCGGAATACCCCGGTACCCTGGACCTGCGCTACCTGAATGGCTGCGACTGAATCACAGGCGATCAATTCAGCCGACCTCGGCAGCGTCTGTCCGGCTTACCGGCAGACGGCAACCCGCTATGATGAAATGTGCACCGGGCAGGGCAAGGTGCGCAAGCACTGGCGCTACCTCGTCAGCGCGCTCGAAACCATGGGGCCCGAGGTGCTGCGGCAGCGGCAGTTCGATAGCGTGCGGATGCTGCGCGGTGACGGCGCCACCTATAATATCTATGGCACGGCGGACGGCTTCAACCGGACCTGGCCGCTCGACCCGATTCCCCTGCTCATCAGCAGCAGCGAATGGGCCATTATCGAATCCGGCCTGGCACAGCGGGCAGAATTGCTCAATCTCATCCTGCACGACCTTTACGGGCCACGCAGCCTGTTGCGCAAGGGTCTGCTCCCGCCGGACCTGGTCTATACCGACGCCGGTTTCCTGCGCGCCTGCGTGGCTCCCCCTGCCACTCTTGCACCCGGACTGAGCCTCTACGCGGCGGACCTGATACGTGGCGCAGACGGGCAGTTCCTGGTCCTGAAGGACCGCACCCAGGCACCCTCGGGCATGGGGTATGCGCTGGAAAACCGTACCGTCATGTCGCGTCTGATTCCGAGCCTGTTCCGCGACTCCCATCCGCACCGGCTGGCACCCTTCTTCCGGCGCATGCGCGAATCGCTGGCGGCGCTGGCCCCTGCTGACCGGCGCGACAACCCGCGGGTGGTGATCATGACACCCGGGCCGCACAACGAAGCCTACTTCGAGCACCTCTACCTCGCCAACTACCTTGACTTCACCCTCATCGAGGGCGCCAACCTGACCGTGCGCGAAGGGCGCGTCTGGCTTAAATCCGTCAGCGGCCTGGAACCGGTCGACGTTATCCTCAGGCGCGTTGACGATCATTACTGTGACCCGCTGGAGCTGCGTCCCGACTCCCTGCTCGGGGTTCCCGGCCTGGTGGAAGCCGTGCGCCGCGGACAGGTCGCCATCGCCAATCCACTCGGTGCAGGCATCCTCGAGAGTCCCGGGCTGATGGCCTTTCTGCCACGGCTGGCGAAGCAGCTGCTGGGGCAGGAGCTGCGGCTGCCTTCGGTGGCCACCTGGTGGTGCGGCCAGCCGCGTGAACTCGACTACGTGCTCGCGAACCTGCCAACCCTGGTACTGCGGCATGTCAGCCGGGCCGCCGGAGGCCGATCGATCTTCGGCGACCAGCTCAGCAGCACCGAACTGGCGGCCTTGCGCGAGCGGATCCGCGCACAACCGCACCAGTATGTCGGCCAGCAAGCGCTGCAGCCGTCCTCGACCCCGACGCTGAGTGACAACGGCCTGCTGGAACCACGCCAGGGCATTTTGCGCACCTTCCTGGCTGCCGGACAGGACAGTTTCGTGGTGATGCCCGGCGGACTGACGCGTGTCGGCGGGCAGCCGGAGAGCCAGATGGTCTCCAGCCAGGCAGGGGCCATCAGCAAGGACACCTGGGTGCTGGCCTCGGAACCCGAGAAGCTCGAAACGCTGCTGCCACAGGGACAGGTCGCCTACCAGCAGATACAGGAGACCCTGCCCGGTGTGGCCGCCGAAAACCTGTTCTGGCTGGCCCGTTACGCCGAGCGTGCGGAAGAGCTCATCCGCCTGATGCGCAAAATTCACACCCGGCGCAATGAAACCCTGCAGTTCGGGGATCCCGTCAACCAGACAGCACTGCAGATGCTGCTGCAGGGATTGACTCATATGACAATGACCTACCCGGGCTTTGCGGGCAACGGCGCGGACCAGCGGCTGGCGGAACCGCTGGTGGAAATCGTTGACCTGATCCGCAATCCGCAGCGTACCGGGACCCTGGCCGCCAACCTGGCGGCCTGCCTGGACGCGGCCTCTGCCGTACGTAACCTGATGTCAGTCGATACTCGCCGGGTGTTCAATGACATCGGTGACGAACTGACCGGACTGGTGCAGGCCGGCGACACCGATTTGCAGTACCTGCAGGATGCCCAGGACCGCATTATCACCGCCCTGATGGCGTTCGCCGGCGCGGCCAGCGAGAGCATGAGCCGGGATCTCGGCTGGCACTTCCTCAATCTTGGCAGGCGACTGGAGCGTGCCCTGTTGCAGAGCGCACTGTTACGCACGCTGCTGACGCCACGTGTGGAGCCGGAGGTTGAGGTGCTGCTGCTGGAGTCCGTACTGAATGTTGCCGAAAGCTCCACGCTCTACCGGCGGCGATATCGCAACCGGCCAGTCCTTGAGGCGACACTGGACCTGCTGCTGCTGGACGAGAGCAACAGCCGCTCTCTCATCTACCAGTTGAACGCCGCGCAGCAGCACCTTGCCGTCCTGCCGGGACAGGGTGGACGTCCCTACAAGAAAGAAATGCGGCTGGTTCTGGAGGCCACCACTCTGCTCAATCTCGCCGACGCCGAGGAACTGGCGGAGACGGAAGCGGACACCCGGCCGCGACTCAACACGCTGCTGGCCAGTCTTGGCCAGGGCCTGAGCGAAACCTCGAATGCCCTGGCGGCGACCTATTTCACCCAGATTGAACGGCCCTGGCAGCTGATCGAGGAAGAACACTAGAGATGAAATACCGCGTCGTGCACAGAACCGAGTATGTCTACGGGATCACGGTCAGCCAGTGCCACAATCTGGCTCACCTGCGACCCCGCAATTTACCCGCCCAGCAGTGCCTGGGCCATCGATTGCAGATCGACCCCCTGCCGCTGGATCTTGCCGAGCATGAAGATTTCTTCGGAAACCACGTCAGCTATTTTTCCATTACCCAGCCACACCAGATGCTTGCAGTCACCGCCACCAGCGAGATCCAGCTCGACACCGGCAATGGCCAGCTGGCGCTGGATCGGGACATGCCCTGGGACGAGGTGCGCGCGCGGCTGGCGCAACCGCTCACGGAGAGTGCGCGGGAGAACCGGCAGTTCGTGCTCGACTCGCCGTTTGCTATTGCGGCACCCGAACTCGCGGCATATGCAGCTGTATCGTTTCCGCCTGGCCGGCCCCTGCTGGAGGCCGTGGGTGAACTGATGGAGCGTGTACATCAGGATTTTACCTACGACACCGGATTTTCCACCGTCTCCACCCCGCTGGCCGAAGTATTCTCCAGCCGTCGCGGTGTGTGTCAGGACTTTGCACACCTGGCCATAGCCGGCCTGCGCAGCCTCGGGCTGGCGGCACGCTACGTCAGCGGTTACCTCGAAACCCTGCCACCGCCGGGCCAGCCCAAGCAGCAGGGCGCCGATGAATCCCACGCCTGGTTCTCTGTCTACCTGCCCGATGTCGGCTGGCATGACTTCGACCCCACCAACAACCAGGTGCCGCTGGACCAGCACGTCACCACGGCCTGGGGGCGGGATTATTCCGATGTCACGCCGCTCAAGGGCGTGATCTTCGGCGGCGATCCCGGCCACAGTCCACGTGTATCGGTGGACATGACGCGCCTGCCGGAACACGATGCAGCGGCGGGCAGGTAAAACTCTAGTGCTGTTTCAACCTGATAATAACGAATGCTGAAATATATTACGTTGGGCACACAATTGATTTAATAGCCACGGAAGCACACGGAATTACACAGAAAAAAGTATTTTATGGTAATTATTCTTCCGTGTTTTTCCGTGTGCTTCCGTGGCAATCATATCCGTTTTTATTAGATTGAGGCAGTACTAGTGCCCGTCCATAAACAGGAATCAGGATACTGATCTAGAAACGGCAGGTGGTCTCGCCACCCCTTTCAATCCAGCCGTGTATCATTTTCTTCGTGGTCATGCCGCTGCTGCAATTGCCGTCCCGGTCGATGACAATGACGCCGCCACGTCCCTTGACCTTGCGCACCAGGTACTCGATGCCGGCGGCAGTCGCCTGCCGCGCATCCAGGCCTTGCATGTAGATGAAATCTGCAATGGTTTTTGCGATCACGGCGCGCATGAAATCCTCACCGAAACCGGTCGCGGATACCGCACAGGTCTCGTTGTCCGCATAAACGCCGGCACCAATGATCGGGGAGTCACCGACGCGACCCTGTCGCTTGTTGACGATGCCGCCGGTTGACGTGGCGGCGGCCAGGTTGCCTTGCGGGTCACGGGCAATGGCCCCGATGGTGCCGTACTTCTGGTCTTCCGTGTCGGCCCCGCTGTCATCATGGTCGAGCATGATCTTGTGTTGCAGGCGTGCCTGGCGGAGCTGTTCCACACGCTCCGGCGTGTGGAAATAGTCTTCAGGCACGCGTGCCATGCCACAATGGTCGGCAAAGCGCATGGCGCCTGCGGAGATCAGCATGACGTGCTCGCTTTCGGTCATGACCAGGCGCGCGAGCTGGATCGGGTTGGCAATATTTTCGATGGCGGCGACGGCACCGGCCGACAGGTCACAGCCATCCATAATGGCCGCATCCATCTCGACCTTGCCGTTTTCATTCAGCACCGACCCGCAGCCGGCATTAAAAACCGGATCGTCCTCCAGCAGCGTTGCACAGGCTTCCACTGCCTGCAGCGCCGAGCCACCCAGCTGCATGACATCGCGGCCATGCTCGAGGGTCCTGCGAATACTGTCGAGATAACGAAACGCGGTCTTGTCGTCCCTGACGTTATCGAGCGCCCCCGCGCCGCCATGCACCATCAGGGAATAGCTGCCGCTCATGAGTTGTTCGGGTCAATCGTGCGCACCCGTGCATTGTCACACATCAGCCCGTATAACTCCCGGTAAAGATAGATGACACGGGAAACCGCAAAGCGCTCCGTATCAGACAACAGGCGTGTTCATCAACTCCACCGAAACATCCATGCTACTGAAAATAGCCGGCGGACCAAATTGGTGATAGACCGCCACATCGGCTGCATCGCGCCCAAAGGCCACGGCAACCCGCCCGCCATGAAGCACCTCCTGCGTGGGATCGAAGGTGTACCAGCGACCGCCTACGTAGGCCTCGAACCAGGCATGCAGGTCCATCGGCTCAAGGCCGTAAAGAAATCCCACTACCAGACGTGCGGGAATACTGATGCTGCGGCACAGTGCGATGCCGAGATGGGCCAGGTCGCGGCACACCCCGTTACGCTGGGCATTCACTTCGACAGCAGACAACGGAAATACACTGGATCCGGGTGTGTACGCTATCGAGTGCCGAGTCCAGTCGCTGATTCTGTTCACCTGATCGTAACCTGGCTGCACCCCCTCGACGATGCTTCGTGCGAGATCACCGAACCGGTCCGATTCGCAATAGCGGCTTGGGAGTAAATAGCTCAGCACCGCGTCCGGCAGGTTCCCAATCTCCACAAAGAAAGCGCCCGGCGCTATATCCATACTGTCCGCCGTCATCACCTCGGCCGTGGTATGCACAGAAAAGTTCCCGACCGGTGCGGACAGGCGCTGGCAAAGATTGCCGAAGATGTCCGTATACTCCACCACCGGGACATTGGGCGACAGTGTATAGCTTTCCCGCGACACCCACTGCTGCAGTCCACTGCGGGGGCGAAGCATGAGAATCAAAGGCGTCGATTCACTCATGTCGAACTCGAGGTTACAGCTGGTACGAATCCACATGATGAGCCTTCCTCAAGTTTCCATGATGATCAGGGCGCGCATTAACAATGCCAGGACATGCCAGCCTGACAGCAGACCGGCAGTCATGCAACCGTCGTGGCGGTCAAGCATCGATATAGTGACACCCGGAAAACCCGATCATTGCATAAATCGTCCAGCAGGGGGCACCGTCCCCGTTGCAATCGGGATATAATAAAAAAACAATCGCGCCGGGGACGTCGCTACTACAGGACGGAACGTATACAAATACCTGGAATGATTTTCATTTGAGGCGGTACTGCAGCTCGTTCAGAAGCACCTCCTGATATTCGGGTGACCCGGCCAGTAACACCACGAGTTTACCTGTCAGTATGGTTCCCCAGTTTACGATGACAATCCCTTCACCCGTTTTCATATCGAACTCGATATCCCTGACGTCCAGATCGGACAGCTTCCGGTAGCGGGTTGTTAACGTCACGGCACTCCATTCCGGGATATCCAGCTTCTGCGCAATAACGGTCGGATATGAGGCACCGTTGAACCTCGGGTTGCATTCAACCGCCAGGTAGCGGAACCCCCCGGGCGTTGCCACGACCGCCAGATCAAAGGCAAAAATACCCTTGATGCCCCGCTCCTTGAGCCACAGGGCCATCGGTTCGATGGACTCCCATGGCTCGTGGCTGGATGGAAAACGGTTACCCTGGTGGGCGCAGCCATCAAGAATCTGTTCGCTCACCGCCAGACGTACAAGCCGGTCGTCAAGCACCCGGTACTGCATGTTGAGGAATACCCCGGTGCTGATTTCTTCCTGCATCTGTACAGGCGTGTCGCGGGTAAATTGCTTCATCGCGTCACGCAGCGCTTCGCGGTTGGCGCAACGATAGATGCCGACACCGGAAACCGAAACCGCCGCCTTCAGGTAACAGGGCATATTGAACGAAATGATGTCCATTTCGGTGATCTGCTCAACGCTGCTATAGCAGCGCGTCTGCGGTACCTCGATACCCAGTTCCACTGCAAGCGCCATGAAATTGTTTTTCGAGTTGATGAACTCGACGGTATCCAGCCATTGCGGATCGTTCCAGGCCTTGCATTCATCCGGTCCGAAGTAGAACACGGACGGCAGGTAACCTTCGTGTCGGGTCAGTTGCTCCCTGCTCAGGTCCCAGATCACGCTCTCGCTGTGGCTGAGTCCGATGCGACGATAATGAGCGGTAATGTGTTTCCACAGGGGTTTGAGTACCGGGTGCAGCTGAATGTAATCCTCCGGTTCGGTGAGCCCAAGCGCGCGCCCCGAATAAAGATCATTGCCTGCAACGCCCTCTGCCGTGCAATGCATGATGTCATGATTGACGACATAGCGCCCTGCAGGCAGGTAACCGTGACTGACACTGAGAGACATGGCGGTTCCTCATGGAGTTTGCTTCTTGACGTGAAGAAAATGCAGGATTGATGCCAACTTCCTGGCCATACAAATCAATAGCTTAGTCGTCCGGCGGCGCGGTGACATGCACCCTCATAACGCATGGGCTGATTTATTGAACCACGCCTGTGCACCGCAGGGTCCGGCCAATCCCGCGCCTGTGCAGGATTCTTTGCTGCACTGGACGCTGCAGGCTTGCCGGCGGGATTTAATGCAGATCGAGACGGTGGCCGCTCGATTCCGACTCTTTAGACATTGATCCTTATTAAATTCTTGCCCTGCTGGCAGCACACAATTTTCTATGTACGCTACAATGCTTGCCGGGCACGAAGTGATGGCATTGTGGTCAGAAACCACGCTTGTATCCTGCACGGGC
>Ga0210074_1000105_pt1 | contig 35168 bp, 31 predicted proteins | sample China_Galinas_Co_FD_184860 | JGI IMG/M metagenome (GOLD analysis project Ga0210074, IMG submission 184860) | Wetland microbial communities from San Francisco Bay, California, USA, that impact long-term carbon sequestration -... | ecosystem: Environmental > Aquatic > Marine > Wetlands ... | reverse complement strand
TGCCACATCCTCGGTTGTCAGACCGAGACTGCGAATCAGTGCGCGATTCATTTTGGTTTTGAGTTGCGGCAGGTCGAGCTGCAGTTCCAGATCCAGGTTTCCAATTTCGGGTTTCTGGTCGAGGCGTAGTTTGACGATGTCAGCCAGCCGCGCAACCTCATTGAGGTCAGGACCACTGAGTATGAAATACAGTGGCTCACCGCGGTTACCGCCAACCATGGGCATGGGTGACGGGAATGCCTGTACACCGGCAATTCCAGCGAGCTCGGTCTGTAATTTTTGGATCATTTCAACCTGGCTTATGTCGCGTTGATCCCAGGACACCATCCTGACCAGGAAACTGGCTTTGCTGACCTGGCGGGAACGGTCTGCACCGACGGTAACAAAGTAGCTCGCAATATCCCCGTTGCCGGCAAGGACCTTTTCAATCTCCTTGATCTTTTCTTCGGTGTAGTAGATGGATGAACCCAGGGGTGTCTTCACGCTGATGATAAAACGGCCCTCGTCCTGTTCAGGCATAAAACCGGAACCGGTATGGCTAAAGAAATATCCACTGGAAAGCACGACCGCAAGTGTGATCCAGGCCACCAGGCGGCGGTTACCCAATGAAAAATGTAATAGCTTTGCATAAGCCCGGTCCAGGGCCTGGAAGCCGCGGTCCATCAGGTGAAACAGCTTGCCATGCTTCTTTTGCACTTTCAGGAAGCGGGAGCACAACATCGGTGTCAGCGTGAGTGACACAAAAAGGGATGCCAAAACGCCGAAGGTTACCACCACGGCAAAGGCTTCAAAAAAGCGGCCGATGATCCCTTTCATGAATATTACAGGCGCAAAGATTGCTACCAGGGTCAGCGTGGCCGCCATGACCGCGAATACCACCTGTCGTGTACCATGGATGGCGGCATCGATGCGTCCCGAGCCATGTTCTTCAGCATGCCGGTAGATGTTTTCCAGCACCACGATGGCGTCATCAACCACCACACCTATCAGTAATAAAAGACCCAGCATGGTCATGGTGTTGAAGGTGTAGCCGAGGAAATACATGACCGCGATTGCGCCCAGAAGCGAAACCGGGATAGCCACCGCGATAATGATCGTTGAACGCATGTTTTTGAGAAACAGCAAAACAACCAGCGCGGTCAGCAAGGCGCCGGAAAGCAGGTGTTCTTCAAGCGAGTCAACCACACCCTGGGTAAGTTCACCGTCATCGTGAGCTATACCCAGTTCAATGCCCGGTGGTAGTTGCGGGATCAGCTCTTCGGCCATGCGGCGCTTTATTTCATCGACTATCGCTACCGCATTGGCATCCTGAACCTTGAGAATGCCAATACCGACCGTTGGTTTACCGTTAAAACGGGCCAGTTCCCTATAATCGGCCAGACCGTCTTCGATCCTGGCAAATTCGTGTAGACGCTGGGGCGCGTCTCCGTTGTAGCTGACGATCATTTCACCCAGTTGTTCAGGGCTGTGATACTCCAGATCCAGTTCAAGCAGGGTTTCCATATTTTCATTGATCAGGAATCCACCCGGCAAACGCAGGTGCTCGCGGTTGAACATGCGAACGATGTCGGGAACCGTGATGCCAAGCTGTTTCATGCGAACCGGATCCAGGTTGACCCGGATCGTGCGACGCAATTCTCCACCCAGTTGGATTTCACCCACTCCATCAATGGTCTCGAGACGCTTCTTGATGACGTTGCGGGCATACTGGTTTAACTGCTGCAGGGTGCGATCACCGCTAAGGGTCAGCCACATGACAGGCAGGGCGCCGATTTCAATTTTGGCCACCACGGGTGGTTCGGCTTCATTGGGCAGGTCCCGCAAAATGCGGTTTACCCTCGCCTGGACTTCGTTAAATGCCACGTTGACGTCTTTTTCCATATTGAAACGAATGTTGATGGATGAAACGCCGGGTGATGAGTTGGACTGGATATGATCGATACCGGGAGAACTGTTGACCACGGATTCAATCAGGTTGGTCACGCTGGCGTCGATAATTTCGGGCGTGGCTCCCGGCAATATCGTGGTCACGGAAATCATTGGAAACTCGACCGTGGGATATCGGTCAACACCGATATCCCTGTAGCTGATGATGCCAAACAGTACCAATACAGCCGACAGCATGTAGGCAAATACATGCCGTTTGATGGAAATCTCAGGGAGATTCAATTGACGGGCTCCGCGATTTTTACAATCGCACCATCGGTTAGAAAGGCAGCGCCATCGGCTGCGATGGTTTCACCGCCTGTCAGACCCGAAGTGATCTCAACCAGGCCGTCCTGCTGGGTCCCGGTCTGTACCAGGCGGGCCTCTGCCCTGTCTCCGGCAATGACATAGACCAACTCACCGGCGGGCCGACGCACAACACAGGTCGTGGGTACTAAAACAGCCTGTTTACGTGTTTCCACCAATACCTTGCCTGAAAGTGTCGCGCCGGGTTTCAGGTTCCCCGGGTCTTCCAGGTCAACAATGGCCATCACGGCAACACTGCCACTGCCAACGGTTGGTTGCAGTTCGGTAATGTTACCCGTGGCAAATACACCCGGTGTGAGCGGGCTGTAAATTTCTGCGGGCTGACCAATCTGGATCTGTAATGCTACCGTTTCCGGGTAAGGGAGCCACGCCTGGAGTTGTGCGGGGCGGGTGATTTCGAACAACGCCTGTCCGCGTTTTACAAAATCTCCGGTGGCAATCAGCCGGTTTTGCACAACCCCTGAGACAGGGGCATGGATACGGGATTTTCTCAATGAGTCCTCGACAATGGCAAGCTGGGCAACGGCCGCTTTGTAGTCGGCCTGGAATGCTTCCAATTGCTCCATGGCATCATCAAGCTGGGTCTGTGAAGACAGGTTTTTTGAAGAGAGCTTTTCCAGACGTTCAGTCCGGCGTTTGCCATTGGCGATGTGCACATCAAGACGTTCGAGACCCGCCTGCGCCGCCTGTTGCTGCAGTAGCAGGGTGGAAGTATCCGTTTCTGCAAGTAGTTGCCCCACCTCGATACTGTCGCCGGTATCGACAAGCACAGAGGTAATACGCCCTTCGACTTCCGCAGCCAGTGTTGGCGCCGATTGGCTGTGTAACTGGCCGGCCGTTTCCAGCCAGATCGGCAGGTCAGTGGTCACCGTCTGATACATGGAAATCAATACCGCCCGGTCATTTCCCGTTGCGCCGGTTTCGTTTGAATCTTCACTGCCACAGGCACTCAGCAGTAAGGCAAGCAGCGATGTGAAAACCATCCTGTTCATCAACCTGACATCAATTTTGTGCCGCATCTTTGTCTCCCTTTGAAAGCATGCCATTGATCAGGACATCCATGACATCCCTGCTGAAGGTCTTGACGTCACTGGAAAAATCGACTTCTGGGATGTGTTGCATGGCCGGGGAGGCCTGAAAGAAAAACATGTTGGCCGACAGGATCATAAAGGCAGCCAGTGTTGGATCGATGCCCTTGCGGAATTCGCTTTGCTGCTGGCCCTGCTGAACCATTGCAACCAGCCTGCTGATAACCTCACCCATAACCAGCCTGGTAATTTCCTGCCCGTGCGGCGAGTCTTCGTTCAGGGTTTCACGCAAAATCAATTGAGTACTGCGTTTGTGCTGCAGGATATTGTCGAGTTGACCGGCAGAAAAATCAGCCAGTCGTTGACTGAATGTACCGGGTGCATCCTGCAGGGCTTCAAGCAATGCAGAGGAGCGTCGAACAGCAGTTTTCATGACCGCCAGGTACAAGTCATTCTTGTTCTTAAAGTGGTGGTAGATATTGGGTTTGCTGGTGCTGGCGAGAGCGGCGATGGCACTCATGGAGACGGCAGCAAAACCCTTCTGGGCAAACAGGATTTCGGCGGCATCCAGTATGGCCTGTTCACCACCGGCGCTGGCTATTTTATGATCGGGCTGGCTTTGCATGGTAATTGAGACCTTGAATTCATTAACTGACCGAACGGTCGGTAAGTAAGTATATTCCGGTTCTGTGACCCAGGCAACAAAACATCGGCCCTGGCTGTCCTGTTCAGGTAAAATTTGCATCTTGTGTTATGAAACTACTATGCAAAAACAGCGTCTATTGCGTGGCGATGTATGCAAACTAACCAGTCCACGGTCTTATCCGATGATGAAAAACAAAAAATTTAAGGGCTGGTCCAGCCTGCTTCTAACCGTTCTGTTTCTGGTCTGGCCTTTATTGGCTAGCGCTTTGGAATTTGATGAAATCAGGGAATTTGGCGAAGTCTTCAAGGTTTCTGCAATAGCCAACAACCGTCAACAGATCGAAGTCAGCTGGGAAATTGCAGATGGCTACTACCTGTACAACAACAAGTTTCTGAAATTCAAGACGGAAACCGCCGGTGTCGTTCTGGGCGCGGCGGAGATACCTGCCGGTGAACCCAAGTTTGATGACCTGCTGGGTGAAGAAGTTATCAAGTTCCATGATCGCTTAACGGTCCGTTTGCCCCTGGAATCAGTCGCGCCCGATGTCACGCTTGTCAGTTTGAAGGTGCGATCCCAGGGCTGTATGGAAGACGTATTTTGCTATCCCCCCACAGAGCAATTACTGGTTGTTAATTTACCGCCCCCGCCAGAAAGTAATGCGCTTTTGAACCCGTCTCAGCCTGCTGCAACATTAGCCGATGTATTTAACCAGCCCCAAGCAGGCCTGGGTATGGATGCCATCAATGATGAACCGGCCTTGCCGGCGGATGAAGCATTCGTCTACGAGGCTATTGGTTTTTCGCCTGATACCATCCTGGTACGTTTCACATCGCAGCCCGGTTACTACCTGTATCGCGATAAGCTTTCCTTCAGGGTGGCGGGTGACAATGGCTTTGAGATTAGCGCGGCAGACCTGCCTGAAGGCACTGTTAAGGATGATCCGGAATTTGGCCCTGTCGAGGTTTATTTCGGGCAAATCGAGGTGCCGGTGCACATCAACCGGCCCGCGGGGCCGCAACAGGAGATTATCCTGGAGGCGGATTACCAGGGTTGCCGCGATGGCGATATTTGTTATCCACCCATAACATCAAGTGCCCAATTACTGATGCCGGCCTCAACCGGAGACGCACCCTCTTCGGTCGGCACGGTCAGCACCTCTGTGGTTTCCAAATCAGTTCTTGCCCCGGTTTCAGAGCAGGATGCGCTTGCGCAGATGTTGCTGAATAACCCTTCCGGTGCACTGTTGGCATTTTTCATTGCCGGTATTCTGCTGGCGTTTACACCCTGTGTCTTTCCGATGGTGCCGATTCTTTCAGGCATCATTGCGGGTCATGGTGAAAGCATGACGACGTCGAAGGCGTTCTGGTTATCGCTGGTATATGTACTCGCAATGGCCGTGACTTATACCGTTGCCGGTGTGCTCGCAGGCCTGTTTGGTCAGAACCTGCAAGCGTGGTTTCAAAACCCGTGGATCCTGGGTTTCTTCATCGCTATTTTCGTAGCGCTGGCACTTTCCATGTTTGGTTTTTTCGAACTGCAGTTGCCGGCAAGCCTGCAAACCCGGCTGACACAGGCCAGTAATCAGCAACGGGGCGGTAGTCTGACCGGGGTCGCGGTGATGGGCTTTTTGTCCGCCCTGATCGTGGGTCCCTGCGTGGCACCGCCACTGGCCGCGGCCCTGATCGTTATTGGTGCATCCGGCAGTGCGTTGCTAGGTGGTACGGCCTTGTTTGCACTCTCCATGGGTATGGGTGTGCCATTGATCCTGTTTGGGGTAAGCGCCGGTAAACTGGTGCCAAAAGCCGGTCCGTGGATGGATAGTATCAAGGCTGTATTCGGAATCGCATTGCTGGCTCTGGCCATCTGGATGCTGGAGCGTATCATCCAGGGTCCGGTGATCCTGTTGTTGTGGGGTGTGCTTGCGATAGCCAGCGGTGTCTACCTGGGTGCCCTTGAGCGGATACCGGAAGGTGCTTCGGGGTGGCGGCGTTTATGGAAGTCACTGGGTCTGGTTTTGCTGTTGTTGGGTACGATCGAAATTATCGGTGCGGCACTTGGCGGGAATAACTGGTTAAAACCGCTCAGGAACGTGAACCTTGGCAGCCAGGCTGTCAGTATCGAACAGGTTGATTTCCAGAGAATCAAATCGCTGAATGATCTTGAAACGGCAGTGGTCAGGGCGAATAAGGCCGGTAAGCCGGCCATGCTGGATTTTTATGCAGACTGGTGTGTCGAGTGCCTGCGTATGGAACGCAACACTTTCTTTGAACCCGGGATACAGACCTTGTTCGAACAGATTCAACCGCTACAGGCTGATGTAACCCAAAATGACGAAACAGACCAGGCGGTGATGGATAAATACGACATTATCGGCCCGCCAGCCATATTATTTTTTGACCGGCAGGGCCGGGAAATGCGTGCGTACCGGTTGGTTGGATATTTTGAACCGGATGAATTTGCCGAGCACCTCACCAGGGTCCTGGAGGCACAATGATGCGTCGATTGCTTGTCAACCTGGTTGCAATTACAGCCTTGCTGGCGGGACTCTATTTATCGGCCCGCTATTTTTCCGAGCCTGTTGTTACGCCGCAACCGGTGACTGCCGGTAGCCTGATTGGCAGTGTTCGGCCTGATTTCAAACTGGGAAGTAATAAGGGCACGTTCGTCACCCCGGCAGATTTTTCAGGCAAGACGATTCTGATCAACTTCTGGGCGACCTGGTGTGGCCCATGTCGCCAGGAAATGCCGATGCTGATGGATCTGCAAAGACGATATGGCACCGATGGTTTGCAGGTGGTCGGAATTGCACTTGATGATGCCCAAACCGCCAGCAATTTTGTTGAAACCTATGGAATCAGCTATCCGATCCTGCTGGGTCTTGAAGATGTGTTCGACACCAGTGCCGCATACGGCAACAAAGATGGTGTGCTGCCCTACAGCGTGCTCATCGATAAATCCGGGGTTGTCCGCTGGCAATATGCGGGCATCATCCAACACGAAAAAATTACTGGCCTGTTAAGCGAGTTACTTTAAATTCAGACACCGGCATATCCCACGGCAACGTGGGTATGATGCAGCGGTTCAGCCATGCTCAGACGAGTTGTTAAAAATTTGTTGTGCCGATATTGCGGTCATCTTCTTCAATACGGCAGCGAACGGTAGACAAATACTGTCTTATCGTTCAGACTGTTTAGCCCCCTATGAGGAATACTGATCCGTGGTAAAAGTTCGCGTATTTAATGGGCCCAACCTGAACCTGCTTGGTCAACGGGAGCCTGGGACGTACGGGCAACGCAGTCTGCAGGACATCATGCAGGAGCTTGAACGGTTTGCCGCTGATTGCGGCCTGCACCTGGATCATATGCAAACCAACTCTGAAGGGAAAATGGTAGATGCCATTCAGCAGGCCGGTAAAGACGGTGTTGATTACATCATCATCAATCCGGCGGGTTATACACATACCAGTGTTGCGATCCGCGATGCGCTGCTGGCAGTAGAAATACCGTTTGTAGAAGTTCATCTCTCCGCAGTAAATTCCCGTGAGCCTTTCCGGCAGGTCAACTATTTTTCCGATATTGCAATCGGTGTTGTCAGCGGCTTCCGCGGTGAGAGTTACCTGTTGGCCTTACAGGCTATTTTGAATCGAATTGAACCCTGAAGCGGGAGCGATGGCACGTGGATATCAGGAAAATTAAAAAACTCATTGAGCTGTTGGAAGAGTCCAGCCTGACAGAATTAGAGATAGTTGAAGGTGAAGAATCGGTGCGCCTCATGCGTGGCGTGCAGGCGCAAGCCATGCCCTTTGTTGCACCACAATTTGCTGCGCCACCGACACCGGCTACGACAGTACCGGCGGTTGAACAATCTAAAGACGATGAAGACCAGATGCCCGAAGGTGAGTTGGTGCTTTCACCCATGGTGGGAACATTTTTCGCGGCTTCCGGTCCCGGGGCCGAACCGTTTGTCAGCCTTGGCCAGAGAGTAGGCGTTGGTGACATTTTGTGCATCATCGAAGCGATGAAAATGTTCAACCAGATTGAAGCAGATGTGTCAGGTACCGTGGTGGCGGTACTGGTCGAGAATGGCCAACCGGTCGAATATGACCAGCCATTGTTCGTGATTCGATAGTCCTGGATTATAACAATGGCCGAACTTGAAAAAATTGTCATTGCCAACCGCGGTGAAATTGCATTGCGTATACTGCGGGCCTGTCATTCGATGGGAATTAAAGCGGTGGCGGTGCACTCCACGGTGGACCGTAATCTCAAACACGTGGCCCTGGCGGATGAGGCGGTCTGCATCGGCCCTGCTCCCGGCGCGGATAGTTATCTGAATATTCCCGCCATTATTGCGGCCACCGAAGTCACTGACTCGGTCGCCGTACATCCCGGTTACGGGTTCCTTGCTGAAAATGCAGACTTTGCCGAGCGCGTAGAGAAGAGTGGATTTATTTTCATTGGTCCGCGGCCTGAAACCATTCGCCTGATGGGTGACAAGGTTTCCGCCATCAAGGCGATGAAGGATGCCGGGGTGCCCTGCGTGCCCGGTTCCGGTGGAGCATTGGGCGATGACCTGGCGGAAAACCATGCCATTGCCCGCCGTATAGGTTACCCGGTCATCATCAAGGCTGCTGCCGGTGGTGGCGGTCGTGGAATGCGGGTCGTGAATACCGAGGCCCACCTGTCCAATGCGCTGCAGTTGACCCAACGGGAAGCGAAGTCAATATTTGGTGATGGCACCATTTACATGGAAAAATATCTGACCAGCCCGCGGCATATTGAAATACAGGTAATAGCAGATCAGCATGGCAATGCCATACACCTTGGAGAGCGTGATTGCTCGAGTCAACGCCGCCACCAGAAAGTTATCGAGGAGGCCCCGGCACCTGGAATAACAGCGGAACAACGCGCTGAAATTGGCGGCGTTTGTGTAGAGGCCTGCAAACGAATTGCTTATCGCGGCGCCGGGACTTTTGAGTTTTTGTATGACAATGGCGAATTTTACTTTATTGAAATGAATACCCGCATACAGGTTGAACATCCGGTCAGTGAACTCATTACCGGGGTAGACCTGATCAAGGAGCAAATCCGGGTGGCTGCGGGTGAAAAACTTTCTTACACGCAGAAAGATATTGTCATACGGGGTCATGCGATTGAATGTCGAATTAACGCTGAGGACCCGGAAACCTTCATGCCATGTCCGGGCACGATCACCAGCTTCCATGCCCCCGGTGGCCCCGGTATACGTGTGGATTCGCATATCTATGATGGCTACAGGGTACCACCCAACTACGACTCCATGATCGGTAAAATGATTGCCCATGGCGAGGACAGGGCGACCGCCATTGCCCGTATGCGTATGGCGCTTGATGAGACCGTGTTAGACGGCATCAAGACCAACATCCCCCTGCACAAATGGTTACTCCTCGACCAGGGGTTCATCAAGGGCGGTTTCAATATCCACTACCTCGAAAAACGCCTCGCTGACCGGGCAACCAAGTAGCGATCCGGCCAGTGATAGCAGGCCCCAGACCCTGATGTCATGGCTGGAACTCAGTGTTCGTGTGTCGCGGCAGAATGCGTCACTGGTTGAAAGCCTGCTGCAAAACGAGCCGGTGTTAGCCTTGACATTGACAGATGACGCAGACGATCCAGTGCTCGAGCCGGGTGTTGGTGAAACACCCCTGTGGCCATCGGTTTGTGTCACCGCCTTGTTCACCGGTGAAACACCGGTTGAACCGTTGACACGCATGCTCAGCCTGGTACCGGGCGTGGACTGGCCACACCAGGTCAATTTCAGAAAATTCGAGGATCAGCAATGGGAAAGGGTCTGGCTGGATCGTTTCAAACCCATGCAGTTCGGCTCCGGTCTGTGGATAGTGCCGGGTGAGGCGGAGGTTCCGGCATCTGCCTTGCATGCTCTTCGACTGGATCCCGGCCTTGCCTTTGGCACCGGTACCCATCCAACCACACGCCTGTGTCTCGAGTGGATAGATGCGCATGATTTTGAAGGGGACGTAGTGGTCGATTATGGCTGTGGCTCGGGTGTGTTGGGAATCGCGGCCGCCATCAAGGGCGCAAAAACCGTAGTCGGCGTAGATAACGATCCCCAGGCTCTGACTGCGACATTTGATAACGCACAAAGGAACGGGGTACAGGATATCGTTAAGGGCCGGTCACCGGAGCAATTCAAACCAGGTTCCGCAGACGTGGTATTCGCCAATATTTTGGCCGGGCCCCTAATTGAATTGGCGCCACGCCTGAGCGCAGCTCTCAGGCCGGGCGGTTCACTGGTGCTCTCCGGTATTCTCGAAGAACAGGCGGATGAGGTCGAAAGCGCCTACACGGGCGGTTTTTCCGGTATGGGAAGGAAAGTCATGGATGGTTGGGTACTGCTGACGGGAATAAGACAATGAAGGGCAGGATAAAAATCAACCTTGGCTCAGGCCATTGGAAGCTTGAAGACTGGGTCAATGTCGATATTGACCGTGAAAGCCAACCGGATGTTTGTGCCAACCTGGCCGGTGGTCTGCCCTTTGCAAGCGGGGTGGCCAGCTTGATGCACACCGAGGATTTTATCGATCAACTTGAGCTTGAACAGGCCGCGGAATTTTTACTTGAATGCCACCGTATCCTGATACCGGGTGGTGTGCTGCGTGTGTTGACGCCGGATATGAGAAAGATGGCGGATATGTACCTGAATGATCCGGAACAACTCAAGACCCTGTGGAAGACGTTTGTTGGTGTGCCCCTGTCACTGGATACAGCCGGGGAAATTTTCAATATCGGAATGCGCTTTGCCGGACACACTTTTTTGTACGATGAACAAACCTTCAAGGCGCTCGCATTGCGTTGCGGTTTCGATGCCCGCAGGGTCGAATACCAGCATAGTGAAGTCCCCGAATTGCGTGGACTGGACCTGCGCTCGCCTGAGAATGCCATCTCCTTGTACTTTGACTGTTACCGTCAGCCTTAAATCAGCGGGCTGGTTTTATCTGCAGTGTCGCCAGCAGTTGATCCGGTGAAGACCAGTCCCTGCCGCAAACGAAGCGTGGTAAATTCCAGCGGTTACTTTGAGTGGAAACAAAACCCGGGTCGGTTCCAATGGCAGCCAGGCAGTGGTGCTCGTCGCCCCGTAAAGGGAAATACTCATTGCGGATGTAGTCGCTGGATTCGCCAAATGGATAGGCGAAAAAGCGGGGTTTGCGACCGGTTATCTGCCCGATGAACTCACTGGCCTGAACCACCTGCTGATGACAGTGCTCGGGACTGTTGATCTGCTCAAAGCCACCGCGTGCATACTGCCCTTCTTCCAGGTCAGGGTGATTATGATCCCAGCCGTGATTACCGATGGCCATCAATGGGTGGGCATCCGCCTCGCGCCACCAGTCATCACTCATATGGCGTTTGTTAAAAAGAGATTTACTGTCAATTTGCCGGCGCGCGAGAGGGCTGGCGATCACAAAACTGGTGGCGTGCAAACCAGGTTGGGCATCACGACCCTCAAGCCGGATGAAAGTCTCCATAATCTGCAGCAGTCCCGTTTGCAGGCCGTAGCCTGGAAACTCAAGTGTACGCACGTCGTAATCACAACCGTCATCAAAAGTCAGGCATATGAGCGGACGCCCGGCTGGCAATGCAGCATCACCGAACAGACCATTTACCAGGCTGCCGAGGGATACAAATAAACAACCCGCTGAGTGCAGTCTATCCAGATCGGCCGCCAGCGCCACGTGGTCATTATTACCGGTTTCACTACCGGCAACATTTTGGGAGTGGTAGGTGAGTATGGCTGCTTTCAAGATCGGGTTACCTGGATTTTGACGGTTGATTCTGACAAAAAACTATATGACACACTGGCAAACGAGTTGGATAATATACCCTTTCCACCGGGCAGTCTTCGACAGGCTGTTGATCGTCACCCGTCACAGAGATTTCCAGGGGTCAGGAACGTCCATGAAAGTCTGGAGCGCCATTCGCAGACAATCGGTTGATTTCATCGTCTATCTGGCGTTACCGCTTGCCGCGGTTTTTTTGCCGGCAGCCTGGTCACGTGCATTGCTGGCGCGCAGTTCGAACCTCAACTGGGTGTTATCAACGGAAGCCGAGGCCGCCTGGGCAGGCGCCAGAAAGTATGTTGAAACAGGCGATGAAAAGGTATGGAAAACGCGCTGGAAGCAGGTTGAGATGCTGGATGTGCGTGATATGTACATGATGAGTTTTGGCCGTACCCGCTCGGTGCTTCGTGAGATTGAATGTGACCAGCCACTGGAGACCGTAAAGGACAGGGTGCTGATCGGTATGCACTGGGGGCCATCCATATCCATTCTTAAATTGCTGCAGGTAGCCGGCCTTAGTCCGGCTTTGCCGTACCGGCGGCCGGAAAGGGAGATATTGCGAATCAGGCCGTTCTTTTACCTGTTCGTCACGCTGGCCGCCAGGCACATCGTGAAAACCATGGGAGAGAGGGCGGTACCAATAGGCGGTGCCGGCAAAGCCTTGCGCGCAATGATGGATCAACCAGGCAGCGTCATCGTGGTGATGGATGCGCCACCAAAGGCGGGCCGGCCAACATTAAACGCCGAGGTCATCGGCAAAAATGCCATCTTCGAAGCGGGGTTTCCAAAAATTCTTGCGGACAATCACAAAGAATATGTCTTCTACGCCTTAAATCTTCAACCCGGTGGCCTGGTCAGAAAAAAACTCGAACTGATGGGCCCCTTCAGCGCAAACGAAGCGCAGGATTTTATACAGCAGTACGCAAACTTTCTCGACCGCCACCTGACTACCGATTCTGCACAATGGCGTATTTGGCATGTCGCCGGACAGTTTTGGAATTAAGCCCAAATGCAGCCGCGTTTAATCTAATTCCCCCATCATCAAACAAGGAGCTTCCCTTGAATGCTAGATGCTGGCGCCTTTTGGGCTTTTATGTACCAGTCTGCGTGGGCGCCGAAGTCGCACGGTACCGCACACCCTCGGCTAAACGGCTACCCACACAGCAATGGTTTCAGAAAGATTTGCACGGCGGTTGGCTGAAGCTGGGGCGGGTAGTTACTAGCAGGACCGTACGAGGCAGGAAGCCGAGTATCGAGCGACACACGGATGTGCTTGAGCGAGTCCTGGTAGTAACTACCCGCCCCAGCGCCCCCCCGGCATCTATTGCAACATAGGTGGATTAGGCGTTCAGTCAAGACAATTCAGTACAAACACCCTTGTGGCCCGCAGATCTAGAAAGCCGGCTTGTCCGGTGTGGCCTGGTAGCGGGCGACGGCATCCGTAATTTCTTTACGGGCTGCATCAAGACCTTCCCAGTCACCGGTCCTTACCCACTTGTTCTGCTCGAGATCTTTGTAATGTTCAAAGAAGTGCTCGATCTGGTCCAGCAGCATGCCATCCAGGTCCTTGTATGTTTTGATATCCCGGTAGATACCGGTCACTTCGGTAACGGGGACCGCGAGAACCTTGGAGTCTTCGCCGGCTTCATCTTTCATCTGCAACACGCCGACCGGCCGGCAGCGCACGACGGTGCCGGGTAACATCGGTAATGGCAGTACGACAAGGACATCAACCGGGTCGCCATCACCACACAGGGTTTTCGGTACATATCCGTAGTTGCAGGGATAGTACATCGCGGTTTTGAGCATCCGGTCGACAAAAATCGCACCTGACTCCTTGTCCACCTCGTATTTGATGGCAGGACTGTTCATCGGGACTTCTATGATGACGTTGATGTCGTCGGGTACATTTCTTCCGGGCGGGACCTGTTGCAGACTCATTTTGACTTCCTTGATTGATGACCGGTCATTATACGCAAACTAAATTTACTTAGCGGTTTTAGCCAGGTTTTCAGTGAGATTTTCTATTAAGTTTTCCGTCTTCGTTTCAAAGCCGCACATAAGCAACTACAATATCCGCCCCGTTCAAAAGGTATTAATTAATGTGTCCGGCAACACCTGAAAAAAACAAAAACCGTGGTTATGTCATCCCGATCGGTGGCGCGGAAGCAAAACATAAAGATCCGGAAATTCTCGAGCGTTTCGTCACGCTTTGCGGGGGAGAAAACGCGCGCATACTCGTTATTCCTACCGCGTCAGAACTGGATGAGACCGGTCCCATGTACCTGGAGCTGTTTGAAAGCATGGGTGCAAAAGCGATGTGCATCCCGATTGAAGAGCGTGATGATTGTTACGAGGAAGAGACCATTTCAGTGATGGAAAGGGCCACGGGTATTTTTATCACGGGTGGCAACCAGCTACGTCTGAGCACGATACTGGGTGGTACACCGGTGGCCCGCGCCATCCGCAGGCTCAATGCGGAGGGTGTGCACATGGCGGGTACCTCCGCAGGCGCTGCCATTATCTCTGAACACATGATAGCCGGTGGCCGTGGCGGACCGTCGCCACGTGAAAGTGGTGTTGTACTTGCACCCGGGCTGGGGTTGACCAATCGCGCCATTATTGATCAGCATTTCAACCGGCGTGGCCGCATGGGACGCTTGCTTGCAGCCCTGTCGTTTAATCCATTTGTATGTGGTTTGGGTATTGATGAGAATACGGCAGCCTTTATCGCGCCGGACGGGAGTATGGAGGTGGTTGGCCACGGTACCGTGACGGTGGTGGACCCATCGGGCCTGACCCATTCGTCCATGAGCTATGTGCGCAAGGCCGAAGCCGTTTCACTTATCGGTCTGAAACTGCATGTACTGGCTAGCGGTTCCCGGTTTAACCTTGAGACACGTGAAGCAAAATTGTAAATATAAACTGACCGGAAACAGGACGGCGCTCCGATATGCGATCCGGGCACAGCGTGATATTGTTACGCCTGAACCCGTGAATCCGTCAGCCCCGGATTTGCTTTGAAACTGACATGAAGGCCTTGCTATGAAAATCCTCTCCACCAATGTATACGTCGGTCCCAGCCTGTACGCCCATTTTCCGGTTATCCGTCACCACGTTGACCTGGGCATCCTGGAGGAGTGGCCGTCCGCGCGACTCGGAGACACATATATTGATGCCTTGCTCAAGGCACTGCCTGGCCTGCACAACCATGGTTGTTCCTATGGTGAACCCGGCGGGTTCATTCGCCGTATGCGTGAGGACGAAGGCACCTGGATGGCCCACATCTGGGAGCATGCTGCCCTGGAGTTACAAAATGAAGCGGGTTCATCCGTTTCATTTGGCCGCACCCGCAGTTCCGGCATGCCAGGCCAGTACAACATGGTGTTTCAGTACAAGCAGCGTGATGTTGGTCTTGAGGCTGCACGTATTGCCCTCCAGCTATTGCTGAGCCTTTTACCCGAAAACCTTAAAAAGGCGCTTTCTTCTGAAATTGACAAGGATTTCAATTTCGAGGAAGAGCGCGACGAATTCATCGTTTTCGCTCAGCGTAAAGAACTGGGACCAAGTACCGCATCGCTGGTCAATGCCGCCGAAGAACGCCAAATCCCCTATTTGCGGCTCAACAAATATTCCCTCGTTCAATTTGGCCATGGTGCCTACCAGCAGCGTATCCAGGCCACCATTACCAGCAAAACACCGCATATCGCAGTAGAGATTTCCTGCGACAAGGAAGACACCCATAACCTGTTGCGTGATCTTGGTCTGCCGGTTCCTTCACAAAATATGGTGTATAGCCCGCGCGAAGCCGTGCGCGCTGCACGCAGTATGGGTTTCCCGGTGGTACTCAAGCCCTTAAATGCCAATCACGGCCGTGGTGTTTCGATCAACCTGACCACTGATGAACAGGTCGAAAGTGCCTTCGCTTTTGCCCGGGAGCAGGGCACCAGTAAGGCAGTGCTGGTTGAAAGTTATGTCGAGGGCTTTGATCACCGCATGCTGGTGGTCAACAACGAACTGGTTGCGGTGGCCAAGCGGGTACCGGGCCATGTTGTGGGTGATGGAAAAAGTACCGTCAAGGAATTGGTAGACAAGGTCAACGAGGATCCACGCCGTGGTATCGGTCATGAAAAGGTTTTGACCCGCCTTGAACTTGACCGGCCGGCACTCGAACTGCTGGCAATGGCCGGTTTTGATGCAACTACAATTTTACCGGCAGATGAGATTTTCTTCTTACGTAATACCGCTAATCTTTCTACTGGCGGAACCGCCATCGATCTGACCGATGTCGTGCATCCCGATAACCAGGAAATGGCAGAGCGGGCGATTCGTGCCGTGGGTCTGGATGTGGGTGGTGTGGATTTCCTCACACAGGATATCACCCAGTCTTACAAGGAAATTGGTGGCGCGATCGTCGAAGTCAATGCAGCACCAGGTTTTCGCATGCATGTGGCCCCCTCGGAGGGTAAACCACGTGATGTTGCCGGCAAGGTGATGGATATGCTGTTTCCGCCGGGTTCACCAGTGCGTATTCCGGTTGCCAGTATTACCGGTACCAACGGCAAGACCACGACATCCCGAATGCTGGCGCACATTTTGAAAACTGCCGGCCACACGGTAGGTCTGACTTCGACGGATGGCGTTTATATCGATGGCCGCCTGACGGTCAAGGGCGATATGACCGGACCGACCTCCGCTCACATTGTACTGCGCGACCCGACGGTCGATATCGCCGTGCTGGAAACGGCCCGCGGCGGATTGCTGCGTTCAGGTCTCGGTTACCGTCGTTGTGATGTATCGGCCTGCCTGAATGTGGCCGCAGACCATCTCGGTCTTAAAGGGATCGACACGCTGGAGCAACTGGCGGAAGTCAAACGTATCGTCATCGAGGTTGCCCGCGATACCGCCGTACTCAATGCCGATGATCAGTTATGCCTGAACATGGCCGATTACACGCAGGCTGAACATGTCTGTTATGTCACGATGAATCCGGCGCATGCACTGGTTAAAGAACATATACGCGCCGGCGGCAGGGCAGTGGTGCTGGAACAGGGCTTCAACGGTGACATGATCACCCTTTATGACAAGGGAACGCATTACCAACTGGTCTGGACACACCAGATACCGGCGACCATGGATGGCAAAGCCACGCACAACGTGCAGAATGCAATGTTTGCCGCCGCCCTTGCCTATTCGCTGCACAAGTCACTGGATGATATCCGCCATGGCCTGCGTACCTTTGGCTCGACGATATTCCAGGCACCCGGTCGTATGAATGTGTTTGATGAACATCCATTCCGGGTGATCCTTGATTACGGTCATAATGCCGCAGCCATTCACAGTATTTGTCAATTGGTTGACAGGCTGGAAGTGCCAGGCCGGCGAATCTGCGTTTTGGCAGCACCGGGTGATCGCCGCGATGAGGATATCCGCGCCATTGCGGATGAGGCCAGCGGCCATTTTGATCATTACATCTGCCGCGCGGATGACAGTCGCCGCGGGCGTGGTGAATCGGAGGTGCCGGATATGTTACGTGACCAGTTGGTGGCCAACGGTATTGATTCCGGCGCGATTGATATTATACCGGATGAGATACTGGCAGTAGATGCTGCACTGGATATGGCAAAGGAAGGCGATCTGCTGGTCTTGTTTGTCGATCATGTCAGGCGCTGCTGGAACCAGGTGATTCATTATGAAGGTCAAAGTGGCGCATCTGTCAGCACTGAAAAAGTCAAGCCTGTCCATAGTTTTGTGGAACCGGATCCGGATGCTTTTTCTCTCGATTCCGGTGTACGCCTGGTCAGGGATGAGCGTGGTGTGCGCGTGGCCAGAGAAGAAGAAGCCGACTAAGGCATCACAGCTGTGAAAATTGAGTTGCTTGACAGTCGCCGTCTGACTGGCCCCAACCTGTTCTGGGAGCGGCCGGGGGCGATACTTGATGTTGCCATTGACGGCATTCCTCCAGACCGGCTGATTTCGGCCTGGTCAAGGCAGGTGAGTTCCTTGATGGAGGCAGTTGGATGGCCGTCCGGATTTTTCTGTTCCCGCGTTTTTGACGGGGGTGTCAGCCTGGTCATCGGCGCACCGATAGACGTGCTGTACGCAGCTTGCGAGTTAAATGAGTTTGCCTTCAAGCGGGCCGTCGCAACCCTCAAAGGTGAGCCACTGGCGGACTTGAATGACGGCATTGCAAGCTTGTCAAACCTGGTAGCCACCGAAAGCAAACCAGCTCTGCTGGCACTGCAGGCTGCCGCAGCCTATCACCACGTCGCTTTTCTTTGGGATGATGACGAGGTATCGGTTGGCTACGGTAAAACAGCCGTCATTTGGCCGGCCGATCAATTACCGGAACCGGAAAACGTAAACTGGTCAGCTATCCAGCCGGTACCGCTTGCTATCGTCACTGGTACCAACGGAAAATCAACAACGGTCAGGCTTTCAGCCGCGATACTGGCGGCAGCCGGTCTTCGCGCCGGTATCACATCAACCGATTACATACGCGTCGGTGAAAAAATACTTGATCGGGGTGATTATTCCGGTCCGGGTGGTGCACGTGCTTTGTTGAGGCATTCGGAATCCGAAGTCGTTGTACTGGAGGTTGCCCGCGGCGGTCTGCTGCGTCGCGGTATCGGTGTAGAGCATGCAGATGCTGCCCTGATCACCAATATAGCCACTGACCACATGGGTGAATACGGGATCAATAGCCTGGCGGAAATGGCTGAGACCAAGTTCATCGTGCGTCGGGCGCTAGCAGCTGAAGCACCACTGATACTGAATGCCGATGATCCCGAAAGTGTCAGGATGGCCGCGACACTTGGCAACAGGATTATCTGGTTCGGGTTGGATGCAAGTCATCCGCTGTTGCACAAGCAGCTGCAAAGGCAGCGTGAGGCGGCTTATCTTTCCGGTGGCTGGCTGGTGCTGGCAGGTCCGGAAGGAAGGCGCAGAATTCTGCGGGCCAAAGACATCCCGATCAGCTTTGGTGGTGCGGCCCGCTACAATATCAGCAACGCGCTGGGCGCGATGGCACTGTGCCATGTTCTTGGTGTTACCGATGCGGCGCTGGCCAAGGGTCTCAGGAACTTCAGTGGCGACGCCGATGCCAACCCCGGACGGGGTAATATGTTTGAGAAAAACGGTATCAGGATTTTTCTTGATTTCGCGCACAATGAGCATGGCGTCAGGGCGATCCGTGATACGGTAAGAGCCTTTAATGCCGAACGGCGTATTGTTTTGATCGGGCAGGCGGGTGATCGTACCGACCAGGACATACATGATCTGGTCAGTGCTGTTTGCGATCTTGACCCCGGTCGATTACTGGTGTGTGATATGCCGGGTTACGAGCGTGGACGCGAAGCCGGTGCGGTCGCTGAAATGATCAGCAAATTCGCCATTGCGGACGGTATTCCAAAAGAGGCGGTAAGCCTGTTCAGTAGTCCGCTGGAGGGTGTAAGGCAAGCGTTGGCCGATGCCCGCGAAGGCGATTTCCTGGTACTGCTGGCATTTTCCCAACGTAAGGAAGTGCTGGCTTTGCTCCGGGAATTTGTAGCAAGTAATTAGTCTTGTGGATATCTGAATGGCAAAGCTTTATTTCAATTTTTCATCGATGAACGCCGGCAAGACCACGGTCCTGCTGCAATCGGCACACAATTACCGTGAACGCGGTATGACGCCACTGTTATTTACACCGAAGCTCGATGACCGCTATGGTGAGGGCTGGATCAAGTCACGTATCGGTCTGCAAGCCAGGGCCACGATATTCACCGCGGATGATGACCTGTTCGAAATCACCCGGGCACAACTGGAAGCGCGGAATATCCACTGCGTTTTGGTCGATGAGGCACAGTTTTTATCACGCGAGCAGGTCTACCAGCTAAGCGAAGTCGTTGACCGTCTGAATATACCGGTGCTGTGTTTTGGATTAAGAACAGATTTTCAGGGTGAACTGTTTGAGGGCAGCAAATACCTGCTGGCCTGGGCCGACCAGCTGACCGAAATCAAAACCATTTGCCACACGGGCCGAAAAGCCAACATGGTGGTGCGGGTGGACGATGAAGGATATGCCCTGAAAGAAGGCGCACAGATAGAAATCGGCGGCAACGAACGCTATGTTTCGGTCAGCCGGGCCGAGTTTAAAAAGGTTTTTATCGGTGGCCAGCGTATCAAGTTCATTGAGCCAGTATCCGCTGATAGCGATGATAAAAATGAATCAGATGGTGAACAAGAGAGTGACAGGCTGCTATAGTCAGATCATGAAGCCGCTATTTTGGTGACAGGAGAACGACGATGCGCTGGTTATTCTTTTTGATCATTGTATTTGCAGTACTGTGGTATATCCGCGGTATTGAAGACGTCAAACCGCCGCCCCTCGAAGAGGGCATCATCGGCGGCCCGATCAAGGCCCTGCACAAGGCCGAAGGTTTTGAAAAGTCCTACCTGGATGCCACCGATGCGCATCAAAAGCAGATGGAAGAACAGCTCGAGAAAGATTCCGGCGGTTAAGCCCTTATGTCCAGGGCCTGTAACAGGTCAACAGTAATGTCATCGGCATCTTCAATACCAACAGACAACCTGAGCAATCCTGCGGTAATGCCAAGCCGTTGACGCTCTTCTGCCGAGACCTTCTGGTGCGAGGTTGCTACCGGCTGGCAAATGGTGGTTTCCACACCACCGAGACTGATGGCGCAGTTCACCAGTTCGAGACGACGGATATAGCTGACCGGATCAATATCGTCGGCCAGTTCAAACGATAGCATACCGCCGAAACCCTGCATCTGCCGGGCTGCTATCGCGTGGCCCGGATGTTCATCCAGTCCCGGGTAATAAACACGTTTTATACGATCGTTATCATTCAGCTGCCCGGCAATTAGCGCGGCATTGCTGCTTTGGCGGGTCACTCTGAGCTCCAGCGTTTTGAGACTGCGTTCCAACAGATGACAGTCCTGTGCATTCAGGCACCCGCCATAGGCAACTGCGTGATCACGGACTTTTTCGATCAATGACGCGGTGCCGTTGACGGTGCCGCAACACAGGTCGCTATGGCCGCCAAGGTACTTGGTGCCGCTGTGCATGACCAGGTCGAAACCGTGTAGTAGTGGGTTTTGCAGGATAGGCGAGGCAAACGTATTGTCAATAACCGTGATAATCCCACGTGGTTTTGCGAACGCCGCTACCGCCGCGAGATCCACTACCGTGAGCAGGGGGTTGCTGGGTGATTCGACAAATATCATCCGGGTACCGGGGCCGCTGGCCGCTTCAATGGATTTCACATCCGTTGGGGTAAAGGTGTAGCTGATTCCAAAACGCTTTAACTCGTTGACGATTAGCGCGTGGGTGCCGCCGTACAATCCCTCGGTCAGGACAACGTGAGCACCGCTGTCCAGCAAGCCAAAAAGGATGGCAGATATGGCAGCCATCCCGGAACTTGTGACCAGTCCGGCCTCGGCGCATTCCAGCGCGCTCATCTTTGCAGCAACCACGTCATGATTGAGGGTATTGAAGTAGCGTGGATAGCGCACTTCGGAATCATCCAGGTATTCAATCGCACTGGAAGAGAGCAGCGGGGTGTTCAAGCCCCCCATATTTTTATCGCGGCGGGTGCCTGCGCGAACGGCTTGTGTCGATTTTTTCAAAATGAGTACCCGGTTTGACTGGTGGATTTGCAGCTATTGTGGATCAGCGCTGACAGGCAGGGCAATAATAACTTGACCTCTGACCGATTACCTTTTGCTTTATGGTCGTACCACACTGGAAGCAGTCGCTGCCGGCACGATCATAGACCAGCAGTTCCTGGGCAAAATAACCCGGCGCGCCGTCTGAATTTACAAAGTCCCGCAGGGTCGTGCCACCGCGTCTTATGGCCCTTGCCAGCACATCACGAATGGCAGCCACCAGGCCGTCGTAGCGTTGCCTGGAAACCCTGCCGGCGGCGCGTTGAGGGTGAATCCCCGCCATGAACAGGGCCTCGGATGCGTAGATATTGCCGACACCGACAACGATATGCCCATTCATGATGAAATTTTTGATTGCCAGGTTGCGACCGCGTGAGCGCTGATATAAATAATCTGCGGTAAATTCGTCTGACAGCGGTTCAGGACCCAGGTCTCTCAGTAATTCATGCAACTGCATTTCACCGTCCACCCATAAAAACGCACCAAATCGACGAGGGTCGTTAAAGCGCAGACACACGCCATTTTGCAATTCAACATCTATATGGTCGTGTTTCTGCGGGGCCGCAGGCTCCTGCAGAATTCGCAATGAACCGGACATGCCAAGGTGGATGAGCAGACCGCCTTGCCGGAGCTTCAGTAACAGGTATTTTCCGCGTCTCTGCAGGCTGACAAACTGTTGCCCTTCAGCCTTTACAACAGCGGCGGGTACCGGCCAGCGCAATCTCGGGTCGCGGACGATGACACGCGCGACGCGCTGATTCAGCAGGTATGGCTCAATGCCCCTTAAGGTTGTTTCGACTTCCGGCAATTCGGGCATTTGAGCTTAAAACCTTTGTGATAGCATTCGATCCCATGGACGATATTACACTGGTTGGCATTGATACGGGCGGTACTTTTACCGACATCGTCGTCCTCGAGCACGACTCAGGTACCAGCACGATGCGACAGTGTAAAGTGCTTTCGGACCCGTCCGATCCATCCAGCCCGATCATTGAAGGTTTGAAGCGGCTGGGTCTGGATAAGCGGAAACTGCAGATCATTCACGGTACAACCGTCGGCACCAATGCTGTTTTGGAAGGTAAGGGTGCCCGTGTCGCCTATATCACCAGCGCGGGCTTTGCCGACGTGCTGACGCTTGGCCGCCAGGAACGGCAGCAGGTTTACCAACTCATACAGGCTGAGACCGAGCCGCCGGTGCGGCGGGATTTTTGCCTGGAAGTATCAACGCGTATTTCCTCGAAGGGGGATTTGCTCCGCAGTGCCAGCGACGAAGAACTTGAACAGCTGAAGATCCGTCTTGACTCCCTCGGTGTGGAAGCAGTGGCAATTAACCTGTTATTTTCCTTTTTGCAACCGGATGAGGAACAACGGATTGCCGAAAAGTTGGCAGACCAGTGGTTTGTTTCCTGCTCCGGCAAAATTCTGCCGGAGGTGCGCGAATATGAACGCGGTATAGCGACCTGGTTGAATGCCAGTGTCGGACCGGTTATTTCCCGCTATTTGCAGCGTCTTCAGACCCGTTTGCCGGGTGCCGCTATCGCGGTTATGCAGAGTGCCGGAACAACCATAGCGGCGGACCAGGCGGCGGACCAGGCGGTACGTTTGTTGTTGTCAGGGCCAGCGGGAGGCCTGGCGGCGGCGCGTAGCATCGCTGCGCAGACCGCGAACCATAAGCTGATGAGTTTTGACATGGGCGGTACCTCGACAGACGTCGCCCTTTTCAACGGTGAGATTCCCTTGACCGGGCAGAGTCGGCTAGGAACGTGGCCATTGTCGATCCCCTCGGTGGATATCCATACGATCGGCGCCGGCGGCGGGTCGATCGCCAGGGTGGACAGGGCCGGCATGCTGCTGGTTGGTCCGGAGTCTGCGGGCGCTAGTCCCGGCCCGGCCTGCTATGGCAAGGGTGGTGTGCAGGCAACGGTCACCGATGCCAACCTGGTATTGGGGCGGATACCTGAAAACATCCTGCTGGGGGGATATCTACCCCTGGATTTACAATCGGCAAAGCAGGCAGTTGCAAAACTGGCAAATGAAATGGCCTGTGATCTGCTGGAAGCGGCGCAGGGTATCGTACGCCTGGCCAACGAGCACATGGCGCGTGCCCTGAGGGTCATTTCCGTCGAGCGCGGTCATGACCCGGCGGATTACGCGTTACTGTGTTTTGGAGGTGCCGGTGCACTGCATTCCTGCGATCTGGCTGAATTGTTGAACATGGCACGGATCATCGTCCCTGCCCGGGCAGGTGTATTGTCGGCCATGGGTATGTTGGTTAGCGAACCCGGCCGGGAACTTTCACAGGCCGTGCTCAAACCGCTGCACGACTTGCGTGACGAGACCATCGGAGATGGGTTCAAAGCACTGGAAACCGATGCCCGGCATCAACTGACAAATGAGGGCTGTCATGCCCGAAGCGTGACATTCAGACGTCAGCTGGAGCTGCGTTACAAGGGCCAGAGCGCAACCCTCAGTGTCGACTGGTCGCCTGGTGGAGCACATGAAGCGCTGTTCCACGAGGCACATGCAAAGGCCAGCGGCCTGCGATTGCCACATCCGGTTGAGTTGGTTAATTTGCGTTTAAGCGCCCGTGCTCCGGCAGTTTTGAAATCGATTAATGTCCGGCAGGAAAGCCGGGTATTTGAATCAGGCCAGCAGATATATATGCCTGAACTGGACGACAAGGTGAACATGTATCACCGCAGTGGCTTGGCTCCCGGTAAGTCCCTTGAAGGGCCGTTGCTGATAACAGAATCAGCCGCCACCGTGTGGATCAAGCCCGGTTGGGTGGTCACACCGGATGAATGGGGGAATCTGTTTTTACAGCTTGTTGAATAGGCCGTGCAAAACTGAACCACGCCGCTCCTCGGCAATTGCTCCTGCATCGCCTCAAGCGCCTACTCTTGGTGCTCTACCTCCTGCATGGCCCAGGCCAGCTTCTCGACCGCTGAGCGGTCTCACCTTCTCCTGAACATAAAAAACCCGCAGAGTGTGCGGGTTTGATTATTTCGATTGATGCCGTGGACCAATTACTTGATCTTGGCTTCCTTGTACATCACGTGCTTACGCACAACGGGATCGTATTTTTTCATCTCCATTTTTCCAGGAGTATTTTTTTTGTTTTTATCCGTCGTATAGAAGTGACCGGTTCCCTCGGAAGATACCAGGCGGATTTTATCTCTTGCTGATTTTGCCATGATCCAGACTCCTTAAAATTTTTCGCCGCGCGCACGCAGATCGGTCAAAACGGCATCGATACCTTTCTTATCAATAATACGTAATCCTTTAGAAGAGATACGTAAACGAACCCAACGGTTTTCACTTTCCACCCAAAAGCGGTGGTGGTGAATGTTGGGCAAAAAACGCCGACGGGTCCTTGCATTTGAATGCGATACATTATTTCCGGACATTGGACCTTTACCGGTTACCTGACAAACTCTGGACATTGGATTATTCCGTTTCTGTACTATCAAAAATGAGCCGCACTTTATACCGCAATACGACCGGATATGCAATCAAATTTCATTAAAAGCCTTTCAATATCCGGGAGGGATTATAAGCCCAGGTGACCGTTAATTATAACATTCCCCTTGACGCCATGGATACCGGCGGGCCGTCACCCACCACAAAATGATCCAGTAGACGGATTTCCAATAGCAGTAAAGCATCCTTCAAGCGACGCGTAATGGCCTGGTCGGCAAGACTGGGTTCACTGACGCCGGAAGGGTGATTGTGCGCGACGATGACCGCAGCAGCACTCAGCCTGAGGGCCCTTTCCGCGACCACTCTGGGGTAGACACAGGCACCGTCTATGGAGCCCTGGAACAAGTCCTCCGCAGCAATGACGCGATGGCGTGTATCCAGGAACAGACAGGTGAATATTTCACGATTGCGATCCCTCAAAACCGTTTGCAGGTATTCCATGGTCATCGCCGGACTGGTCAATGAAACGCCGCGTTGTAATGACTGCCTGAGTTGCCTTCGCACCAGTTCATGGGCCAGCCGGATCAGGTTGGCTGCCCTGTCATCCAGCCCTTCGCGTTCACCCGGGTTGAGACGACTCGCGATCTGCAGACCGCGAAGTCCACCAAAGCTTTGCAGAAGGCACTCGCTGTCATGCTCGCTTTTCGCATCCGGTTTACCTGGATAAAGCAAGTTGCTAAGCAACTCCGCATCGGTAAGCTGGTCGGGCTGGAGCTGTGTTTGTGGCTTATTCCGGAAACTTCCGGTTCGCGGACAGTCTGGTTTCATGTTCGGTTCTTCAGTTGAATTGCTATTAATGCTGATGCATCGCGGTGGTGGTGTATATTGGAATATATAAACAGTGCTTGTAGGATGAAACCTCACATTTTAGTGTTGCAGACTGCGGGGCAAAGGCTTGGTATGATGGCGGTAGCAAAAATAAGATTTAATTGAAAAGGGATGTCGATTGGAAAAACAGAGCTTAAAAGCCGTCCAGTTAAGGATTATTGATCAAAGGTTGGGTCGGGAAATTCCATTACCGGAACACGCTACCGATGGCTCCGCAGGAATGGACCTGCGTGCCTGTGTGGATGGTAATACGCTGATTCACCCGGGTGAAACCCTGTTGATTCCGACCGGTTTCGCGATGCACATATCTGATCCCGGTATGGCGGCGATGATTCTTCCGCGTTCCGGGCTTGGTCACAAACATGGCCTGGTGCTGGGAAACCTGGTTGGGCTGATAGACAGTGATTACCAGGGGCAGGTCTATGTTTCCTGCTGGAACCGTTCAGATAAAGAATTTGAAATTGAGCCCGGCATGCGTATTGCCCAACTGGTTTTCGTACCCGTGGTCATGGCTGACTTCGAGGTAGTGGATTCGTTTGAGGCAAGTGAGCGCGGTGCTGGCGGATTTGGACACACGGGCCGTCAATGAATATTCCAGACAAATTCAAAGGGAAAGTTGATTTTCGTAAGCTGCTTGATTCGCTGATATTCCATATTGGGCAATTGAACCCTTTGGTGTTGATTGCGGTTGGTGCTGCGGCGCTGGTTTTGGTGGTGGTGCTGTTTCTCACCGGTGGCACCGGCCGGCAGAATAATGAAGAAACCATCAAGCGGGCTCAACAAATCATGGGGCAGGTCGACGGTCTGGCTCAAAATTTGCGACGCGCGCTTGAAGACCAACAGGTGCAGGAACTTGCGGTTATTGCCGCCGCTGATCCTGCCAAGCTATCGAACCTGCAGCAATATGTCAGCGGGCGTATACCGGACCTTATCAAAATTGAGCTGTTCCCAGCGGATCTGAGCAACCTGCGAGCTGCAGACCTGGATCCGTTTGGTTATGCCGTGCTCGATATGTTGCTGCTCGCGCAAGAAACCGGTCTGGCCCCGGCGCAGATTCATGGCAAGGGCGCCGACTCCTACCTGACCATGGCCGTGCGGGTCGGTGACCAGGCGTCTCCGACAGGCTACCTGCTGGCAAAAGTGAGCCCGGAGTCATTGATTTCGGCGTTCAAAGGCGCCTTATCTGAATCAGGTGCTTTTGCGCTTGATCAATACAATGGCCAGTTTAAACCAACGATGTTGAGTGACCTTGCAAAAGCGCCTTCCTCATCTGAGCGCCTGGTCTGGATACGTGTTCCGGCGACTTTATTTCGCGTAGGTTTTGTACAGGGAACCAGCAGCATTGGTTCGCTGGGCATATTGCGACCCGTACTGTTTGTTATGGGGCTGTTATTTCTGACCCTGGGCGTGATGTTAAAAATTCGCCCTGGACTCACGCACTTAAAGTTGATGGAAGATCCCGTTGAGACTGAACCATTAACAGAAAGCACTGGTTCAGAGCATGAACTGGTCACTGTCAAGCCTCCGGAAGATGAGTCGGTTGACGTTCAACTACCCGAAACCCGGTCTCAAGAGCAAGCCAGAGTCGACCCGGAGGACGGTCTGGGCGTCATTGAATTACCGGATCTTGGGTTTAGTTTGGAGAATCCAGCCATACCCCGCAAAAAAGTGCTTCCTCCCGTGGAGTTGGTGGAAAGTATCTTCCGGGCCTACGACATTCGTGGAATTGTTGGTGAAACCCTGGATGCCGATGTTGCCTACCAGGTTGGCCAGGTGGTCGGCACACTGACGCTGGAGGCAAACGCCGCGCCCGTGGTCGTGGCCAGGGACGGCAGGGAATCCGGTGTGGACCTCATCGAGGGCCTGATTGGCGGAATCGCATCCACCGGCTGCAATGTGGTGGACATTGGCGCAGTGCCAACCGGTGTGCTGTATTACGCTGCCTATGAGCTTGGCAGCGCCACGGGTGTGATGGTCACCGGCAGTCACAATCCGCCGGAATACAATGGCATCAAGATGTTGATCGGTGGAATCACGCAGTCCGGTGATCAGATTACCGATATTTATCATCGCATCAAGAATGGCAATGTGCGCGTGGGTAAGGGCAAGGTGAGCCAGGAGGACATGCTTGAACGTTACCGTGAGCGAATTGCCGGTGATATCCAGTTGCAGCGACCACTGAAAGTGATCGCTGATTGTGGAAACGGTATTGGTGGTATTTGCGCCACCGATGTACTGCGTGCGATTGGCGCCGAGGTCATCACCCTGTTTGATGAGGTCGATGGCACCTTCCCGAATCACCACCCGGACCCCAGTGAACCAGCCAACCTGGCTGACCTGATCGAAGCAGTCCGTTTAATGAATGCGGATATCGGTGTGGCATTCGATGGTGACGCGGACCGGCTGGGTGTTGTGACATCCGTTGGGGATATCATCTATTCGGACCGCCTGATGATGCTGTTTGCGAAGGACGTCCTCAGCCGGGTACCGGGCTCAACCATCATTTATGATGTTAAATGTACCGGTCACCTGCATCACGTCATCGAGGAAGCCGGCGGCAGGGCCATGATGTATAAAACCGGTCACTCACTGATCAAGAACAAGATGAAAGAGGTCGATGCACCGTTTGCCGGTGAGATGAGCGGACATTTCTTTTTCAAAGAGCGCTGGTATGGCTTCGATTGTGGTATCTATTCGGCTTGCAGGTTACTGGAAATACTGGCGGCCGATGAACGTGACCCGCACGAGACTCTCAGCAGTCTTCCGAAAAGTTTCAGTACCCCTGAATTGAAACTTCATATGCAAGAGGGTGAAAACCATGCTTTTATTGCAGAGATGCAGGAGAAAGCACGCTTTTCCAGTGCCAGGGTTACCACGATTGACGGTGTACGTGCGGACTTTGCCGATGGTTGGGGATTGGTGCGTGCCTCCAACACGACACCGATCCTGGTGCTGCGCTTTGAAGGTGAAACTGAGGAATCCCTGCAACGGATCAAGGATATTTTCAGACAGCAGATGCTGGCGATCAATCCCGGGTTGAAAATGCCTTTTGAGTAATGTCCCGGTCTTTGAATAAACTGCTCACAAGCCTGCTGGTGCTGGTGGCGTTGCCGCTATCGGCACAGGTATCCAGCATTGAACAGACATCTGTGCTGCCGTTATCAGCCGAACTGACCGACGGTGAGATGGCCCGGGTGGTGACTTCCAAAGGCCGTCCTGCGCAGTGCCTTGCCCCGGTCGCAGTTAACAGGATTGACGGTGAAAAAAGAACCGTGTCAGCATTGGGTTTTTTGATTGAGCCCGGACTGCATAGCATCAACGGCAAGGCCAGCCTGGATTTGACAAACTGTCCCTTGAGCGACAGCAACCTCTATATCAATAGTGCGGCTGATCTGGAAGTCGAATTTGAAGCAGGCGTCACCTACTACGTCGGTTATTACCATCAACCTGCCAACACTGAAGAGTGGAAACTGGTGGTCTGGCAAATCGAAGAAAGCCGCTAACAAATATACCCGTTGAACGGACACTCACGTCCGCTCCGCCGTTTAATGTCTGCGCAAGGGGTCCGCGCAAGGGGAGTTTAATATGCGGCTTCCGTAAAAACAGGGTCGACCGAACCATTCCAGCGGCCATGATAAAGCTCGAGTTTTTTCTCCGCCGGTGTTATTCCCGCATAGGCATTTGAGAACAGCGGTTCGAGAAAGCCGGTTTCGTTTTCACCTGATGAACTCAGACGATTGCGGCCGGTCAATCCGGAAGATGCCATTTCCAGAACTTCAAGTGCTATGGATTGCAGGCTACGCTCGCGGATCATCGCTTTCAGGCCCAGTCTTGGTGCGTCTGCCCTGAGTTGTAAACGTTCTTCCATGCTCCAGTCACGCACGAGGTCCCAGGCCGCTTCCAGTATCGCATTGTCATATAGCACACCGGCCCAAAAGGCCGGCAAGGCACACAATTTCCGCCATGGCCCACCGTCAGCACCACGCATTTCCATATAACGTTTTAACCTGACTTCGGGAAAAGCAGTTGTCAGGTGGTCTTCCCAATCATGAACCCTTGGTTTTTCACCCGGCAAAGCAGGTAATTTGCCATTTAAAAAATCCCGAAAGGATTGACCGGACGCGTCGATATACTTGCCATCACGATAGACAAAGTACATTGGCACATCCAGCATGTAATCAACATAACGTTCAAAACTCATTGAGCTATCGAAAACAAAAGGCAGCATACCGGTACGATCCGGGTCGGTATCTTCCCATACATGTGAGCGGTAACTGACATAACCGCAAGGTTTACCGTCGACAAAAGGCGAGTTGGCGAACAACGCGGTCGCAACCGGTTGCAGGGCCAGTGCCACCTGGAACTTTTTAACCATATCGGCTTCAGAGCTGAAATCGAGGTTAACCTGAACGGTGCAGGTGCGCGCCATCATATCCACCCCGAGATTGCCACGTTTTGCCATGTATTCGCGCATGATGCGGTAACGGCCCTTGGGCATCCACTGGGTGTCTTCGCGTCTCCATTTGGGCTGGAACCCCATACCCAGGAATGCGATCCCGAGTGGCTCAGCGATTGCTTTGACCTGCTTCAAATGGGTATACACCTCGTCACAGGTCTGGTGTACGTTATCCAGCAGTGCCCCGGACAGTTCGAACTGCCCACCAGGCTCCAGGGTTATGGAAGCACCTTTATCATCCAGCAGGGCAATCAGATTGCCTTGCTCATAAACAGGTTTCCAGTCGAACTGATCTGCAAGGCCTTCCAGCATTGCGCGGATGCTGCTCCTGCCCTCATAGGGTAAGGGGCGCAGATCATGGGTGGTAAATCCAAACTTTTCATGTTCTGTACCCAATCGCCATTCGGACTTGGGTTTACAACCGGATTCAAGGTATTCAATCAACTGCTGGCGGTTTTCTATGAAGACCGGATTGCCTGGTTGGTTCAAGTGAAGTACTCCACGATGGTTTTGACCGGAATGCGCCGGGGGAATGTAATTACCTGGCGGAAAACCGTGACAGGTGTCAATTTTGTTCAGTGCAAGTAACGATGATCGTAATGTACTATATATGCTTTAGTGTGGCGAGACGCCGTCGCGGGTAAAAAAGTCCAGTTCCTTTGAATGATGAATCCAATGGGCCCGCCAAGCAGCGTTACTCGCTGCTCATACAAGTCGCTTCAGATCCTGGTTGAAAATGCAGAATTGGTCAATGAAGAGTGGAAAATATGACTCCGTGAATCTTTTACACCAATTCGTCCTGCTGTCTATCCCGGTACTTTTGCTCGGAGCCTGTGGCAATGACGACCCGGAACAAGTGGCTGGCCGCGGCCGTCATGTCCGCCCGGTTGAGCTGATCCTAAACGAGGACGGCCGACCTGTTCCAGCTGTACTGGCAGATGTGCAGGAATTGCACCGTGATAATGGTCAGGAACCGCAGACGCTGGATCCGCATCTCGCCGAAGGTTTACCCTCGGCGCACATTTTGCGCGATCTTTTTGAAGGTTTGACGGGGGAATCACCGGAAGGCCGCATTATTCCGGGTGCGGCGATTCGCTGGAATATCAGTCGTGACGGAAAAACCTATACCTTCTATCTAAGACGGGACGCACTCTGGTCAAATGGTGACCCGGTAACAGCGGAGGATTTTGTCTACGGTTTGCGCCGCAGCGCGGATCCCGCGACTGCATCCAAGTATGCCCAGGTGCTGTTGCCAATTGAAAATGCGGCGGAGGTACTCTCCGGTGATCTGCCAACGAGCGAGTTGGGGGTCACCGCGATGGACGATTTTACTTTGCAGATCAGGATGAGAGACCCGACGCCGTATTTTCTCGCCCTGCTTAGCCACTCATCGACCTACCCGGTCCACCGTGCCAGCCTGCTCGAACACGGCTCTGCATTTTCACGCCCCGGTAACCTGGTGTCTAACGGCGCCTATGTGTTAAGTGAATGGGTGATTCGTTCGCGCATTGTGCTGGTCAAAAACCCGTACTATTGGGATGCGGACAACGTGATCCTGGAAAAGGTTGTGTATTATCCGTTTGAAGACCAGTCAACTGCCTTAAAACGTTTCCGCGCAGGAAAATTACAGTGGACTTCGGAGGTACCCAATAATCAGTTCAAATGGTTACAGGAGCACTACCCCGATGAACTGGTGATCAGCCCCTGGCTGGGGTCATATTTCTTTGGGTTCAATCTTGAACGTGAACCCTTCATTGAAAACCCGGAACTCCGGCTGGCTTTGCTGCTGGCACTCGACAGGGATTTACTGACGGAAAAAGTGACACAATTTGGTGAATTGCCATCTTATACACTGGTACCGCCAGGAATAAGGGATTATGTATCACCTGTACCGGAATGGGCAGAATGGACCCAGGCCGAGCGCGAAGCAGAGGCACGGCGCCTGTATGCAGCGGCCGGCTATTCGGAGGAAAATCCACTCAAGTTTGAAATACGCTATACCGCGGGTGAAAACAATAAGAAGATGGCCCTGGCAGCATCGTCATTGTGGAAACAGGTATTGGGTGTGCAGGCGACGTTGCTCAATGAAGAGTACAAGGTGTTCCTGCAAAACCGGGAACGAAAGATACTGACACAAGTATTTCAGGCGGGTTGGATCAGTGATTATGCCGATCCTTATAGCTTTCTCAACCTGTTCCGCAGTGGTTATGGTCGCAATTACTATGGTTATTCCAACAGCCTGTACGATGCCCTGCTTGACCAGGTAGCGGCTGAGCGCATTCCCTCGAGACGCAGGCGCCTGATGTTTGAGACCGAAAGCCTGTTACTGGCTGACGTGCCATTTATACCGCTGTATACCTACGTGACCAAGCGCATGGTAAACCCGCGGCTGAAAGGCTGGCAAAGCAATGTTATGGATCATCACTACAGCAAACACATGTACTTCCTCAAGGCGGCCACCGATGAAGTTCCGGTCGTGGTCGAGGACCTCGAAGTCATTGAGGAGGGAGCCGGGGAGGACGTCACAATTGATTCCCTGCAGGAGATAGCTGTACCCGGAGCGGGGGTTCTGATCGAAGAAGAAACGGAAACGGTTGTACCCGGGCAGGATCAGGAGTTGCTTCCGCCACAGGAGGACAAAGAACCTGATAGCCAGGTTGAAGATGTGCCACTCGAGAACGAAACAGGCGGAGACGTGACACAGGACAAGGTCATCCAGGAGGAAATGATCGAATGATTCAGGACTCGGGTATGGCAAGACACGCGCTATGGCGCTTGCTGGGCTTGATACCGACACTTTTGATGTTGATCACGGTGGCATTTTTCCTGATGCGGGTTGCGCCCGGCGGCCCCTTTGATACCGAAAAACTATTACCGGATGACATCGAAGCAAACCTGAACGCCAGGTACCACCTGGATGAACCGCTATTACAACAGTACTTCCGTTACCTGGGCCAGGTTGCCGTTTTTGATTTTGGACCCTCCATTCAGTACAAGGACTGGACCGTCAACGAATTGATCCGCCAGGGCATGCCGGTGTCGCTGACAATCGGCGTGGCCGCCATGGTGCTGGCTTTTATTTTCGGTACGCTGCTGGGTATTACAGCGGCTTTACGGCAAAACACACGCGCAGACTATGCATTGATGGGGGTGGCCATGCTTGGTATTTCGATTCCCAACTTTGTCGTTGCACCGATATTGATACTGTTGCTGGCTGTTTATGCCGGCTGGTTACCAGCCGGTGGCTGGGACTGGAGTATTGCCAGCATGGTGCTACCGGTGGTGACGCTGTCATTGCCGGTCACGGCCTATATCGCCCGTCTGACACGGGGTAGCATGATCGAGGTCATGCACAGCAATTTTATTCGTTCCGCGCGTGCCAAGGGACTGCCTGAAAGCGTGGTGATACGCCGGCATGCATTACGACCGGCTTTGTTACCGGTTATCTCGTTTCTGGGTCCGGCGACAGCCGGTATGATCAGTGGATCTGTAATCATAGAGCGGATATTTTCCATCCCCGGTCTGGGCAGTTATTTTGTACAAGGGGCTCTGAACCGCGATTACACGCTGGTGATGGGGGTTGTAATTTTCTATGGTGTGCTGATTATTTTGCTCAATTTCCTGGTCGACATGATCTACGCCTGGCTCAACCCCAGGGTGCGATATGACAAAAAGCGCTGACATTCCCGTTATCGACCCTTTTGAAGCGGCGCTGGGGGTCACTGATGTCAAAGGGCGTTCGCCCTGGCAAGATGCGTGGCACCGCCTGCTTAAGAACCGTGCCGCAGTTTACAGCGCGTTTATTATGGCAGCCATGTTTCTGATGGTGGTTTTCGGGCCCATGCTGATCTCATGGGAGCCTGACTATACCGACTGGGATTACACATCATCACCACCCAGCCTGGCAAGTGGCCACTGGTTTGGAACCGATGCGGTGGGTCGGGATATATTGGTACGCACCCTTGAGGGTGGCAGGATTTCCTTGATGGTCGGTCTGGTAGCAACCATTGTCAGTCTGCTGATTGGTGTCAGCTATGGCGCCACGGCCGGATATTTTGGTGGTGCGGCGGATCGTATCATGATGCGTATCGTGGATATTATTTACGCCCTGCCGTTTATGTTTTTTGTCATATTGCTGATGGTGGTGTTCGGTCGCCATATTTTGCTGATATTTGTGGCCATCGGTGCGATTAACTGGCTGGATATGGCGCGCATTGTGCGTGGTCAGACCCTGAGTCTCAAAAATACGGAGTTTGTTGAAGCTGCAAAAGCTTGCGGGGTGGGCGACTGGGACATCATCAGACGTCATATCACACCCAACCTGCTGGGCGTGGTGATTGTTTATGTGACCCTGACCATTCCCCAGGTTATCCTGGTTGAATCCTTTTTGAGCTTCCTCGGATTGGGTGTACAGGAACCCATGAGTTCGTGGGGCGCGCTGGTTAGCGATGGTGCACAGGATATGGAGTCCGCGCCATGGACATTGATAGTCCCCTCGGTATTTCTCACCGTGACCCTGTACTGCTTCAATTATATCGGTGACGGTCTGCGTGACGCACTCGACCCCAAGGACCATTTATAGTGGCCTTATTGGAAGTAAAAGACCTGGATGTCGGATTTGATACACCTGAAGGTGAGGTGCATGCCGTAAACCACCTGGAATTCTCGCTCGAGGCCGGTGACACACTGGCGCTGGTCGGTGAATCGGGTTCCGGAAAGACCCAGACCGTGATGGCTATCCTTGGTTTGCTGGCCGAAAACGGTCACGCCAGCGGGCAGGCCTTATTCAAGGGTAAAGACCTGTTGCAGATGAAAAGCCTGGAACTGAATCAGCACCGTGGCAGTGAAATCGCAATGATTTTTCAGGATCCGATGACCTCTCTGAATCCGTATCTGCGCATCGAAAAACAAATGATCGAGGTCGTCATGCATCACGGGGGATTGAAAAAAGCGGAAGCCCGGACCAAGG
>Ga0210074_1000104_pt1 | contig 35447 bp, 26 predicted proteins | sample China_Galinas_Co_FD_184860 | JGI IMG/M metagenome (GOLD analysis project Ga0210074, IMG submission 184860) | Wetland microbial communities from San Francisco Bay, California, USA, that impact long-term carbon sequestration -... | ecosystem: Environmental > Aquatic > Marine > Wetlands ... | reverse complement strand
CTCGAGGGTCTTCGACCACTCCGCGGCCTGGGGGTCGTCCCACTCGCGCAGCTCGGCGGCGAGCTGGAGCAGCCAGGCCAGCCCGTAGGGCCGCTCGAAGGAGACCCGGCCCGGCCCCTGGAGGTAGGCCACCTCGCCGGCGATGTGCTCCGGCGTCAGGCTCTCCGCCAGGGCGGCGCGCGCCGCCGGGGCGAAGTCGGCGTTCGGGAACGTCCGCGCCAGGCGCGCCAGCAGCCAGTGGCCGTGGACCGAGGAGTGCCAGTCGTAGCAGCCGTAGAAGGCAGGGGTGAGCTCGCGCGGCGGCGCCACGTCCCCGTCGCTCTGGAGCACGTGGGCGATCTTGTTCGGGTACTCCTTGTGGACACAGGCGAGGGCGAGATGGGCGAAGCGGGCGGCGGTGGCGGCCGCCAGCCCCGCCTCGGCGGCGGTCCCCTGACCGGTCGAGGCGCCGGCGGCACGCCCGGCGAGGCTGCCGGCCAGGAGCAGGGCGCAGAGCACGGCGGGGAGCAGGGACCCCGCGAACGATGGAACCGAAGCGGGGACCGAGACGGGGGCCGGGACGGGCGACGGAGCGGTCGGTCGGATGGTCATGGAGGGCATCCTACCCGCTGGGAGCGGCGGCGGATGGCATATCCTTCCGTGGATCATGGACGCCCCCACTCCCCGCCGCCGGCCGACCGCTCCGCTCCTCCATCTGCTCTCCCTCCTCGCCACCATGGGCTGGATCGGTCTCGCCGGCCTGGCTCCACTCGCCCTGACCGGCTGTGCGTCGGGCTCCGCGGCTCCGGGCTCGGCGAGCGGCCAGGCCGCGGTCGCCGCCCGGGTCGCCGTAGCCGATCCGCTCGCCGAACCGCCGGCGCCCCCGGTCCCCACCTCCCTGGACGCCACCCTGCCGTCCGATCCGACCGTCCGCAAGGGGCGGCTGGACAACGGCCTGACCTATTACGTGCGCCACAACGCGGCCCCCGAGAGCCGCGCCGAGCTCTGGCTGGTGGTCAACGCCGGCTCGCTCCTGGAGGACAAGGACCAGCGGGGGCTCGCCCACTTCATCGAGCACATGGCGTTCAACGGCACGCGCCATTTCAAGCACCAGCAACTGGTCGACTACCTGGAATCGATCGGCATGAAGTTCGGTCCGGACGTCAACGCCTACACCAGCTACGACGAGACGGTCTTCCTGCTCCAGGTCCCCACGGACCGCCCGGGCGGCCTGGACAAGGGCCTGCAGATCCTGGAGGACTGGGCCGACGGCGTCGCCTTCGACCCGAAGGACGTCGAGCAGGAGCGCGGCGTGGTGACCGAGGAGTGGCGCCTCGGGCGCGGTGCGGAGGGCCGGCTGATGGACGCCGAGATCCCGCTGCTCTTCGCCGGCTCGCGCTACGCCGACCGGCTGCCCATCGGCTCGCTCGACGTGATCGCCAACGCGCCGCGGGAGGCGCTCCAGCGCTTCTACCACGACTGGTACCGCCCGGATCTCATGGCGGTGATCGCGGTCGGCGACTTCGACGCCCAGCGGGTCGAGCGGACCATCCGGCGCCGCTTCTCCGACCTCGAGAACCCGGAGAACCCGCGGCCGCGAACCACCTACCAGATCCCCGACCACGACAAGACGCTGTTCGCCACCTTCACCGACCCGGAGCTCACGGTCACGTCCGTGTCGGTCTACACCAAGCTTCCCCGACCGCCCGAGGACACGGTCGGCGATTACCGCCGCGGGCTGGTCGAGGGCCTGTACCACGGCATGATCAACGACCGGCTCTACGAGATCGGCCACCGGCCGGATCCGCCGTTCCTCTACGCCTACTCCCAGACCGACTCGCTGGTGCGGACGGCCGACCTCGACCAGCAGGAGGCCGGTGTCACCGAGGGAGGGGTGCTGCCCGGCCTGGAGGCGCTCTTGACCGAGATCGAGCGGGTCCACCGCTACGGCTTCACCGCCGGTGAGCTGGAACGGACCAAGAAGCGGCTGCTCCGGGCCTACGAACGCACCTGGGTGCAGCGGGAGAACCGCAGCTCGGGCTCCTACGCCGCGGAGTACTCGCGGAACTTCCTCGAAGGCGAGCCGATCCCCGGGATCGCCGCCGAGGTGGAGATGGCGCGCCGCTACCTGCCCGGGATCACCCTGGACGAGGTCAACGCCCTGGCCCAAGTGCGGACGAAGGAGGCCAACCGCGTGATCCTTCTCACCGGGCCGAAGGCGGCGGCCGACAGCCTACCGTCGGAGGACGACCTGCTGGCGGTCTTCCAGAAGGTCCAGAGCCAGCCAGTCGCGCCGTACGCGGACACCGCGCCGGACGGCCCCCTCCTGTCCCAGGCCCCGACGCCGGGCACGATCGTCTCGCGCGACGAGATCAAGAAGGTCGGCGTCACCGAGTGGACCCTGTCGAACGGCGTCCGCGTGGTGCTCAAGCCGACCGACCTGCGCAAGGACCAGGTGCTCCTGACCGGCTTCAGCCCGGGCGGCCACTCCCTTGTCCCGGACGCGGACCACCTGAGCGGCTCCTACGCCGCCGAGGTCGTCTCCCTGGGCGGGCTCGGCGACCATGACGAGCTGGCCCTGGCCAAGCTGATGGCCGGCAAGGTGGCCCAGGTCAGCCCGTTCATCGACGAGCTCGAAGAAGGCGTCCATGCCGCCGGCTCGGCGGACGACCTGGAGACGATCTTCCAGCTCGTCCACCTGGCGTTGACCGCCCCGCGCCTCGACCGCGAGGCGATCCGCTCATACAAAGACCGCATCCGCCCCCTGCTCGAGAACCGGCTGGCCGACCCGGAGCAGGTGTTCGTCGAGGAGATGTACAAGCACCTGACCGGCGACAACCCCCGGCGCCAGCCGCTGACGCCGGAGCGCCTGGACGCCATCGATCCGGACAAGGCGCTGGCGATCTACCGCGACCGCTTCGCCGACGCGTCGGACTTCACCTTCGTCGTGGTCGGCTCGTTCGACCTGGACGCGATCGAGCCCCTGGTGACCACCTACCTGGGGAGCCTGCCGTCGACCGGGAGGAAGGAGACCTGGCGCGACATCGGCATCCAGCGGCCCGACAAGCCGGAGGAGGTCACCGTCCGGAAGGGCATCGAGCCGAAGGCCGAAGCCTGGATCGTCCTCGGCCAGCCGGTGGCGACGGACCGGGTGAGCCGAACCGACCGCCGCGCCTTCTCCGCCCTCGCCCAGGCGCTCCAGATCCGCCTGCGCGAGGTCATGCGCGAGGACCTGGGAGCGGTCTACGACGTCAGCGTCTCGGCGGAGATCGCCTGGCGGCCCGTGGGCCGCGCCACCACCTCGATCCGGTTCGGCTGCGCGCCGGACCGCGCCCAGGACCTGGTCGAGACCGTGCACCGGGAGATCGAGCGCCTCCGCGACGGCAAGATCGCGCCGCAGACCGTCGCCAAGGTGCGCGAGATCCTGCTGCGCCAGCACGAGTCCGACCTGGAAGACAACGCCTTCTGGCTCGGCGCCCTGGCCGACGCGTACCGCCGGGGCGAGAGCCCGACCTCCCTGCTCGACTTCGACGACACGGTCTCCCGCCTCTCCGCCGAGCAACTGGCGGCGACCGCCCGGCGGTTCGTCGACTGGCAGACGCGGGTGGTCGGCCTCCTGTTGCCGGAAGACCAGGACTGACAGGAGGAAGGGCCGACCGAGCCGATGGCGAACCGAGAGACCGACCCCGACGCGGTGCCTGCGGTGCCCGTGCTCGAACCGGACGCCGCGACCATGCGGCGGCTGATCGCAGAGGTGGCGGACCGGCTGGTGCCCCACGTCGAGAGCCTCCCCGAGCAGCGGCTGACCTACGACGGGCCGGCGGCCGCGATCGCCCGCTCCGTCGCCGCGCCCCTGGCCGAGAAGGGCCGCCCTCTGGACGAGATCCTGGACCTCCTGTTCGACCGGGCGATCCCCGCGTCGTTCAACTCCGCGGCGCCCGGCTACCTCGGTTTCGTGCCGGGCGGCGGCCTGTTCGCCGCGGCCCTGGGCGACCTGATCGCGGCGGCGACCAACCGGTTCACCGGCGTCCTCGCCGCCTCGCCCGCCCTGGTCCAGCTCGAAGCCAACGTGCTCGACTGGCTGGCCGGTGAGGTCGGCCTGCCGGCCGGGACCCAGGGGATCTTTACCAGCGGCGGCTCGCTCGCCGCCTTCAGCGCCGTGGTCACGGCCCGGCGGGAGCGCTTCGGCGACGACTTCTCCGCCGGCACCCTGTACGTCTCGGACCAGGCCCATCACAGCCTCGCCAAGGCGGCGGTGTTGGCCGGCTTCCCGGCGTCCAACGTCCGCACCGTGCCCTCGGACGACAGGTTCCGCATCCGCCTGGACCGCCTGCGGGAACGGATCGCCGAGGACCGTCGCGACGGCTTCGAGCCCTTCCTGGTGGTCGGCAACGCGGGCACGGTCAACACCGGCGCCGTCGATCCGCTGCACGAGCTCGCCGACCTCGCCGCGGCGGAGCGCCTCTGGCTCCACGTCGACGGCGCCTACGGCGGCTGCTTCGTGCTCACCGACGCCGGCCGCCACACCCTCTCCGGGATCGAGCGGGCGGACTCGGTCGTGCTCGACCCGCACAAGGGGCTGTTCATCCCATACGGCACCGGCGCCCTCTTGGTCCGCGACGGCGCGGCACTGCGTCGGGCCCACAGCTTCGGCGCCGAGTACTTGCCCGCCGACCAGGACGACCCCGACCTGGCCGACTTCCACCTCTCTTCGCCGGAGCTCTCCCGCCACTACCGGGGGCTCCGGGTGTGGCTGCCGCTCACTCTCTACGGCGTCGGCCCGTTCCGGCAGGCGCTCGAGGAGAAGCTCGCCCTGGCCCGCTGGGCGGCCGAGGCGCTGCGCAAACTCGAGCACGTCCGCGTGGTCGCCGACCCGGAGCTCTCACTGCTCGCCTTCCGGATCGAGCCGCCGGGAGACCACGACCCGGCAGCCGTCGACCGCCTGAACCAGGAGGTGGTGGCGCGGGTCAAGCGGCGCCAGCGGACCTTCCTCACCGGCACCCGCGCGGGTGGCCGGTTCCTGATCCGGCTCTGCGTCCTGTCGGTCCGGACCCACCACGACACCGTGGCCCGGGCCGTCGACGACGTCCGCGAGGCCGTTGCCGAAGTAATCGCCGAGAAGACCGCAGGCTGCTAAACTGCGCCGAAGCCCTCCAGGGCTCAACGCCACCGACAACCGCCTTGCCCCGTTCGGAGCAAGGTGAGCGACCGACGCCAAGGACTGTTCCGGGAGCCTCGCGATGTATCGAACCGCCTGCCCGATCCACGCCCTGCTCGCCTTTGCGGCGCTCGCCCTGGCGCGTCCGGCCGGCGCGGCGGAGCGCTCAGTGTTCAGCGGCCTCCACTACCCGCGAACACACCGCGTGGAGCAGACCGACGTCTACCACGGCGTCGAGGTGCAGGATCCCTATCGCTGGCTGGAGCAGGACGTGCGCGAGTCCCCGGAGGTGCGGGCGTGGGTCGAGGCGGAGAACGAGGTCACCTGTCGCTACCTCTCGTCGATCGCGGCGCGTCCGGCGATCGAGCGGCGGCTCACCGAGCTGTGGAACTACGAGCGCTACTCGGCGCCGTCCAAGGACGGTGGGCGCTACTTCTTCACCCGCAACGACGGCCTCCAGGACCAGCCGGTGCTCTACGTCCAGGACACCCTCGACCAGACGCCGCGGGTGCTGCTCGACCCGAACACCTGGTCGGACGACGGGACGGTCGCCCTGTCCGGCACGGCGGTCAGCGACGACGGACGCTACATGGCCTACGGCGTCGCCGACGCCGGCTCGGACTGGACCACCTGGCGGATCAAAGAGATCGACTCCGGCAAGGTCCTGGACGACGAGATCCGCTGGATCAAGTTCAACGGCGTGGCCTGGGGACCTGGCGATCACGGCTTCTTCTACAGCCGCTACCCGAAGCCGGCCAAGGGCACCAAGTACCAGTCCGCATCGTTCGACCAGAAGGTCTACTACCACCGGATCGGCACGCCCCAGAGCGAGGACGTTCTGGTCTATGAGCGGCCCGACCTGCCGGAGCTCAACCTGGGCTCGAAGGTGACCGACGACGACCGCTTCTTGCTGATCACCGCCAGCAAGGGGACGAGCGGCAGCGCGGTCCTGTTCCGCGACCTCACGGAGCCGTACGAGATGCCGCGCCTGCTGGTGGGCAGCCTGGCGAGCCAGGAGCACGACTACGACTTCATCGGCAACCGGGGGAGCGTCCTCTACTTCCGCACCGACGACGGTGCCCCACGCTACCGGGTGGTCGCCATCGACGTGCACCACCCGGAGCGCGCGCGCTGGCAGGAGGTCCTGCCCGAGGCCGCCGAGACCCTGGAGGAGGTGAGCCTCGTCGGCGGGCGGTTCATCGCCCAGTACCTCGAGGACGCCAAGACCCTGGTGCGGGTGTTCGACGGCGACGGCTCCCCCGTGCGCGACGTCGCCCTGCCCGGCATCGGCACCGCGGCCGGTTTCCACGGCCGGGCGAGCGACGCGGAGACGTTCTACGTCTTCTCCAGCTTCGCCACGCCGCCGTCGATCTACCGCTACGACGTGACGACCGGGGAGAGCACCCTCCTGCGGCGCGCCGAGGTCGATTTCGATCCGTCCGACTACACGGTCGAGCAGGTATTCATCCCTTCGAAAGACGGCACCCGGGTGCCGGTGTTCCTCGCCTACAAGAAGGGGATGGTCCGCGACGGCTCGAACCCGACCCTGCTCTACGGCTACGGCGGGTTCCAGATCTCCCTGACGCCCTACTTCTCGATCAGCCGCCTGGCGTGGATGGAGATGGGCGGCGTCTTCGCCATGGCCAACCTGCGCGGCGGCGGCGAGTACGGCGAGGCGTGGCACGAGGCCGGCACCAAGCTGGACAAGCAGAACGTGTTCGACGACTTCCTCGCCGCCGCGGAATGGTTGATCGCCAACAAGGTCACCCGTCCGGACCGGCTGGCGATTCAGGGCGGCTCCAATGGCGGGCTACTGGTCGGCGCCGCGATGACCCAGCGCCCGGACCTCTTCGGTGCCACCCTGCCGGCGGTCGGCGTGATGGACATGCTGCGCTTCCACCGGTTCACCGCGGGGCGCTTCTGGGTGGACGACTACGGCTCCTCCGACGACCCGGAGGAGTTCGCGGCGCTCTACGCCTACTCGCCGTACCACAACCTCGAGCCCGGAACCGAGTACCCGGCCACGCTGGTGGTCACTGCAGACACCGACGACCGGGTGGTGCCGGCACACAGCTTCAAGTTCGCGGCGCGGCTCCAGCACGTGCAGGCGGGATCGGCCCCGGTCCTCATCCGGGTCGAGACCCGGGCCGGCCACGGCGGCGGCACACCCACCTCGAAGCAGATCGAGCGGGTCGCCGACGAGTGGGCGTTCCTGGTCGAGAACCTGGGGATGAAGCTGCCAGACGGCTACACGGAGGAGTGAGCGCGGTCTAAACCGGCCGGCTCAGGGCTTGACGACCGCCAGCCAGGCCGCCACCCCACCGAGCAGCGGCAGCAGCCACCAGAGCAGGCTCGCGGCCCGCGGCAGCTTCCTCGCCATCGGTAGGGCCGCGCCGAGCAGCAGCCAGATCACCAGCTTGCCCCACACCCAGCCGGGCACGCCCCCCTGCATCTTGTCGAGGTGGGCGAGCACGCCGAAACCGCTGATCAGGATGACCAGCAGGGCGACGCCGTGGACGATCCCGGTCAGCCGGCGGACGTCCGTGCCGTTGCCCTCGAGCGCCTTCTGGACGCTCGGGAAGCGGAGGAAGACGCTGCCGCCGATCGCGGTGAACAGGAAGAGCACTCCGAGAAGGTGGATCACCTTGTATGCGCTGTAGGTCATGGCGCTGGAGGTTATCACCGGCCCGGACCGGCTCCACGGGCTCGCCGCCCTGCCGTGGTCGGCCTACTCGGGACGGCTCCAGGGCGGCACGACGCCGTTCGAGCGGGCGTAGGCGATGAGCTGGCCCAGGTGCTCGTGGGCGTGGGTGATCAGGATCATGACCACCCGCATGCCGCTCATGTCCCGGCCGAACGCCTTGTAGCTCTTCCCCAGATCGGCCGCGGTCATCCCGTCGAGCGCCTGGGTCACGCGGTCGATCGACTGGCGCAGGGCGTCGAGGATCTGCTCCTTGCTCGGCTTGTCGCCGAGAGCTTCGAGCGGGTTGTCGGCGGGCGCCTTGTCGCCGAGCAGGGAACCGGTCAGCGCGATGTTCGGGCCGGAGACGTGGATCAGGACCTCGGCGACCGAGCGGACCTCGTCCGAGGGCGCCCAGGAGTACTTGTCCTCGGGGATCGCCTCGCCGAGGGAGACCAGCTTGCCGCTGACCGTGCTCCAGTCGGCGCGGAGAGCAGCCAGCACCGGATCGGCATCGGCCATCGGCTTGGCATCCCCCTCCTGGGCGAACGCCGCGGCCGCCGGCAGCAGCGCCACGAGGGCGAGGGCGGTGACCAGGGTGGGACGGAGGAGAGAGCGGAACATCGCCTGAGAACGCTTCATGGTCGGATCTCCTTGTCGTCGATCGGCCGGGGCGCGCGGACCGTGCACCTCCAAGTGCCTTGATCGGTGGGTCGGCGGCCGATTTTAGCAGCTCCTGGAAGGACGCCCGACCGCGGAGTCGAGTGCGGAGTCGACCGCGCGGCCGGACAGAGGGGCGCGCCGCGCAAACAGGACTTGACGACACGTGTCGTCACGACTATCATGACGACAGTTGTCGTCACCACCGGCGACAGGACCGAAGACCCGACCGGAGAAACAGCTTGCGAACCGAAAGCGAAACCCCGAGCGTCGGCGACCAGGAGCTCGCCCTGTTGCGATTCATCGCGGAGCGCGGCGGCGCCACCGTCGGCGAGGCGGCGGAAGGCTTCGGCCGCGACCAGGGCCTCGCGCGCTCGACGGTCCTCACCATGATGGAGCGGTTGCGCAAGAAGGAGCTGTTAGAGCGCCGCAAGGTCGACGGCGTCTACCGCTACACCTCGCCGGCAACGACGCCCGAGCTCCTGCGCGGGGTGGTCGAGCGATTCGTCGAACGAACCCTCGGCGGCTCCGTATCTCCCTTCGTGAGCTATCTGACCGAAACCGCCACTGTCTCCGACGAGGAGCTCGCCGAGCTCGAAGCGCTGGTCTCCCGGCTCCACGCGAGCCGCGAGGACGACCGATGAGCGTCGATCCGATCGCCGCCGCCCTGCTCCGCTCCTCCCTGGCCGGCGGGCTGGTCGTGGCGGTGCTCTGGCTCGCCTGCCGGCTCGTGCCGGCGCTGCCCGCGCGCGTCCGCGTCACCCTTTGGTGGCTCGCCTGCCTGAAGCTGCTGGTCGGCTGCGTCTGGCTGGCACCGGTGGAGCTGCCGCTCCTGCCGGCCGCGGCATCCGCCGCCGAAGCGACCCTGGCGGCCGCGCCCCGGCCGGCGCTCGATCCGAGCGCGAGCCCGGACGCCGGATGGGGCGCTACGCCACGGGCCACCGGCGACCCGACCGACGAGCCGGCGGCCGCCGGTGGGGCCGCGTCCATTCCCTGGGCGCCGCTCCTGGTCCTCGCCTGGGCCGTCTGCCTCGCCGCCGGGGCCGCCCTGACCGCCGTGCAGGCCGTCCGTCTGCACCGGACCGTGGCCGGCGCTCGACCGATCGAAGACGGTCCGGTGGTCGCGCTCCTCGCCGACCTCTCTCGGCGCCTGGGCCTGCGCTCCCCGCCCGTGCTCCGGGTTACGCCCGACGTCGCCTCACCCCAGGCGGTGGGGCTCTGCCGGCCGACCGTTCTCCTGCCGTCCGCCGCGCTCGGCGCACCCTGGCAGGAGCTGACCATGGTGCTCTGCCACGAGCTCGTCCACCTGCGCCGGCGCGACCCCTGGCTCGCCTGGGTGCCGCTCCTTGCGCGAAGGATCTTCTTCTTCCACCCTCTCGCCGCCCTCGCCCAGCGCGAATACCTGCTGGCTCGCGAGGCGGCGTGTGACGCAGAGGTGCTCCGGCTCCTGGGGACGGCGCCCCGGGCCTATGGGCGCCTGCTCCTGCGGTGGGGGGTGGCCCCGCGCGAGACCGGTCTCGCCGCCGCGGGTGCCTCCCCGACCGCGCACGACTTGAAACGGAGACTTCAGATGCTCGAGCAAACCTCTCGTACCACCCGCCGCTCCTCCCCCTGGTGGTGGCTCGCCGCAGTCGCACTGGTGCTCGGTCTCGTGCCGGTGACGATCGTCGCCCAGGCCCCACCTGCCCCACCCGCTCCACCCGCCGAGCCGGTGACGCCGGCAGAGACCGCACCGGCCGCGCCTCGAGCCGCTCCGGTGGCGGCGCCGGCGCCGGCGGCCGATGCCGCACCGGCGGTCCCGGGCGCTCCCGCGGTCGCCCCGCAACCGAGCCCGAGCCCTGGACTGAGCCCAGCTCCGGGCCCAGCCCCGAGCCCGGCCCCGCAGCCTGCCGGCCACCTCGCCGCACTGCAAGAGCCCGCGGGACCGGCCCCCGCCGCCCCGCCGGCTCCCGCCGCGCCCCCGGCACCGGCGACGCCGCCGTCACCGCACGCTGCGTCCAGGTCCGGAGCGACCTGGGTCTGGTCGGACGACGGCGACGACTACGCGCTGCTGCTCCAAGGCTCACACGTGATCATGCACGGCGATGCCGAGGACGCGGACCGCGTGCGGTCCCTGCGCACCGGTGACGAGCCGCTCCTCTGGTTCCGTCGCGACGGCGCCGAGTACGTGATCCGGGACCAGGACACGATCGAGCAGGCGCACAAGATCCTCAAGCCGCAGATCGAGCTCGGGCAGCGCCAGGGTGAGCTCGGCGGCCGTCAGGGCGAGCTCGGCTCCAAGCAGGGTGAGCTGGGTGCACAGCAGGGTCGCCTCGGCGCCCAGCAGGCGGAGCTGGCGGCCCAACAGGCGGCCCTGGCCATGGCCGCGGCCAACCTCGGTGACGAAGGAAAGGCGAAGCAGACGGCGAGCCAGCGCGAGCTGGGCGAGCGCCAGCGGGCCCTGGGAGAAAAGCAACGCGAGCTGGGCCAGAGGCAGCGCGAGCTGGGTGAGAAGCAGCGCGCGCTCGGCGAGCGGCAGCGCGCCCTCGGTCAAGAGCAGCGCGAAGCCGCCGAGCGAGCCCGCGACCAGATGGAAAAGCTGTTCGACCGGGCGCTCGCCGACGGCCTCGCCGAGCAGGTCGATTGACCGTCAGCCCCCGCGTCCCGTTGCACCGCGGGGCCGGCGCCTCGAGCTGGGCGCCGTCCCCGCGTTCGTTTCCGGCCGGTACACTCGGCCCATGAGTGAACCGCACCTGTCGGCCGGTGTCGTGGTCGTGCGCAACCCCCGCGAGGAGCCGGAGTACCTGGTTCTTCGCTCATACAACCACTGGGACTTTCCCAAGGGCGAGGTGGAGCCCGGCGAGCCCCCGCGGCAGGCCGCCGAGCGTGAGGCCGAGGAGGAAGCCGCTCTCCGGGGCCTGCGGTTCCACTGGGGTGAGCGCTGGCGCGAAACCGAGCCCTACCGCGGCCACGGCGGCCTCAAGATCGCCCGCTACTACCTGGCCGAGGCCCCGGCCGGCACCGAAGTCGACCTACCGGTCAACCCGGAGCTGGGCCGGCCCGAGCACCACGAGTTCCGCTGGCTCCCCCGGCGCCTGGCCGAGAGGCTCCTGCCACCGCGCCTTCAAGCGGTTCTGGCGTGGGCCGACTGGACGATCGCAGCGAGTGGTGACGCGCACGGCACACACCCCCGGGAACAAGAATGACGCCGCGGCGGTTGCATAGTGGCGAGCACGTCAGGCAACCTCTGCGACCGCAGTTCCACGTCCGGCCGTGCCATGCCCGTAGACCCGAGCATCCGCCGGACGCGCCCGGCGATCATCCAGCGAACCCTCGCGGAAGGACCCTTCACCATGGCCGTCTCCCGAAACGATCCCTGCCCGTGCGGCAGCGGCAAGAAATACAAGAAGTGCTGCCTGGGCAATCCCGACCCAAAGAGCGCCCGGCACTCCAAAACCCTCAAGATCCTGTTCGCCGTCCTCACCGTGGTCACCGTCGCCGCTTTCCTGCTCGCCGGGCGCGGCGTCGGCTCGGCCGTGGGCTTGGCGAGCTTCAGCCTGGTGGTCGGCTACCTGCTGATCGGCCCGTCGCCGGCGAGCGACGGCGGCGCCGGCCCACAGAGCGGCCCGCCCATCTGAGCTGGCGCCGGACGGGTCTCCTGGACAGCCGCGGTCGGGGTGCATAACATCAGCGGCCTCCGAACCCGCGACCGAACGAAGCCTTGAGCACGCCCCCGAAGCACCCTGACCCGCCCCGCGCCACCGGCTCCCCCGGGAAGTCCGCGGCAGGCGCCCCCTCGCCCCGCCGACGCCAGATCGTCTTCCTGGTGCTCTTCGTGGTGATCCTGGCCGGCAGCTTCACCCTGTTGTCCGTCCACTGGGTCAACGACCACGTGGTCGAGCCGTTCACGGCCGGAGTCGCCTGGGCGAGCGGCGTCGCCCTGGACGGCCTCGGCCAGGGCGTGGTCCGCCAGGGCACGGTCCTGCGCAATGCCCGCTTCGCGGTCAACATCGAGAACGGCTGCAACGGCATCGAAACCATGTTGATCTTCCTGGCGGCGGTGCTCGCCTTCCCGGCGAGCTGGCGCTGGCGCATCGCCGGCCTGGCCTTCGGTGTGGTGGCGATCCAGGTGGTGAACCTGGTGCGCGTGGTCGCCCTGTTCCTGACCGGCGCGTACCTGCCGGGCTTCTTCGACACCTCCCACACGGTGATCTGGCAGACCCTGGTCATCCTGTCCGGGGTCGCGCTGTGGATCCTCTGGGCCAACCGCGCCGGCATCCGGCGGCCCACCGCGCCCGGCACCGGGGCCGAGGCGTGACCCGGCGATCCCGGGCGCACCGCCCTGCCGCCCCATCCCCCGCTCCGGAACGTACAGACTTCGGCCGCCGGCTGGTGCGCAACACGCTCCTCTGGATCGTGCCGGTGGCCCTCGTCTGGCTCGTCCTGACGCCGCTCTACAACCGGTTCCTGGAGGTGGCAGGGCAGAACGTCCTGCACCTGCTGATCGAGAGCCCGGACGTCACCCGCCTGATCCCGAAGGGCGACCACTACGCGCTGATCTCCCGCGTCGACTTCCCGACCGCCAAGAACGTGGTCTCCTCCTTCCGGGTCACCGACCTCCACTTCCCGGTCATCCTGCTGGTGGCCCTCTTCCTTGCCACGCCGAACGTCCCCCGGCGCAAGCGCCTGGCGGACCTGGGCACGGCGCTGATCGTGACTGCTTTCTTCCACATCGCCCTGGTGGTGTTCTGGGTCCAGTTCACCTACGCGACCCAGCTCGGGGCGTGGAGCGTGGAGCACTACGGCGCGGTGGCGCGCAACGTCTGGGGGCTGGGGAAGCACGTGCTCGACCTGCCGGTCAAGCTCGCCTTCCCGCTGATCCTCTGGTCCGCGTTCTACCTCGACCGTCTGCTGCCCGCCGCGATGGCCCCCTCGGCAGAGCGCTCTTGAGCCACGGCGCGCACGCGATCGGCCTGCCGGGGTGGATACCTGCCGCGGCCTCGCACCACGACATCTAGTATGATTCCCCAGAATGACCCCCATGGATGGTGCCGAACCCCTTGCCGGCCGCCGCGCGCTCTGCTAGGCTCACCGGTCTGACGCCATGCTGAAACTGAAGCGCCTCGAGCTGTCCGGATTCAAATCCTTCGTCGACCCGACGGACCTGAAGTTCGCCGGTGGCATCACCGCCATCGTCGGACCGAACGGGTGCGGCAAGTCGAACCTCTCCGACGCCATGACCTGGGTGCTCGGCGAGCAGAGCGCCAAGACGCTCCGCGGCGCGACCATGGAGGACGTGATCTTCAACGGCTCCTCGGAGCGCAAGCCCCTGGGGCTCGCCGAGGTGTCCCTGGTGCTCGAGACCGATCCCTCCTTCCCCCACTCGGAGGAGGGGGAGCTGACGATCGGCCGCCGCGTCTTCCGTAGCGGCGAGAGCCAGTACCGGCTCAATGACCGGATCGTCCGGCTCAAGGAGATCAAGGACACCCTGATGGACACCGGCCTGGGCATCCGGGCCTACTCGGTGATCGAGCAGGGCAAGATCGGCATGATCCTGTCCGGCAAGCCCCAGGAGCGGCGCCGGTTGCTCGAGGAGGCGGCGGGCATCACCCGCTACAAGGCCCGCAAACGGGTCGCCGAGGTCAAGCTGGAAGAGGCGCGCGCCAACCTGCTGCGGCTGGATGATGTGGTCGGCGAGGTCGAACGGGCTCTGCGCTCACTCAAGCGTCAGGCGAACGCGGCACGGCGCTACCAGGAGAAGCAGAAGGAGTACCGCCGGCAGCTCGAGCAGGTGCTCCTGGGCCGCTGGCGCCAGGTCCGCGACCGGCTGGAGGTCGTGCGCGCGGAGCTGGAGAGCGCCCTCGCCCGCGACGCCGAGCTCGCCGCGGACCTGCACCGTCGGGAGGCCGAGCTCGCCGCGGGCCGCGAAGAGCTGGACCGGTTGGCCGAGGCCGTCGCCGAGCGCCACAAGACCGTCGCCGACCTGAGCGCGACCATCGAGGGCCGCCAGCAGCTCCTGAAGAGCGGCCGCGAGCGGGTCCAGGAGATCGCCGAGCGGATGGCGAGCGGCCGCGCCCTGGCCGAGCGCCGGAGCCGCGAGGCCGAGGAGCGCTCTACCACCCTCACCGACCTCGAAGAGCGCCGGGCCGAAATCGACCGGGAGCTCGCCACGGCGGCGGACGCGGTCCACCGGGACGCCGAAGAGGTGAGCGCCGCCGAGCGCGGCCTGGCCGACGCCGAGCGCCGGCTCGAGGCGGTCCGCGCCGAGCTGCTGGAGGCCGCCGCCGAGGTCAACCGGCTGCGCCAGCGGGTTCACCAGGGCGAGATCGAGCTCGAGAAGGCCAACTACCGGAGCCACCGCCTGTCCGAAGAGCTCGCCGAGCACGGTGCCGAGCTGGCCCAGGCCGCGGAGGCGCTGGAGGTGGCCACCGCCCGGGTCGCCGACCTCGAGGGCTCGATCGCCGAGCGGGCGGGCGGCATCGAGAGCCTGCAGAAGCGGCTCGAGGAGGTCCTCGCCCAGGAGGCGCGCGCCGCGGACGAGGTGCGGCGCCTGGAGGGGCGCCTGTCGGAGAGCCGCCAGCGGCGCAAGCTCCTGGAAGAGCTGACCCGCGCCCACGCCGAGCGGCGGACCGCCCTCGAGCAGGCGCTGGCGGAGAACGGGATCGCCGAGCCCGCCTACCTGGCCGACCGCATCCGGGCCGTCGACGGTTGGGAGCGCTCCCTCGACCGCTACCTGGGCGAGCTCGCGGACGCGGTGGTCGTCGACGGCGACCGCGACACGCTGGAGCTCGCCCGCGGCCTCGAAGAGCGGGCCGCGGCCCAGCTCGTCCGCCCCCTCGCCGATGCGGCGGAAGCGCCCGAGGTCGACGATCCGGACGTCGTCCTGCCTCTCGGCCGTGCCCTCGGTCTGGACGCGGCGCTGGCGGCCGCCCTGCCCCCGGCCTACCTGGTGTCGGACGCCACCGCGGCCGAACGCCTGGCGCGCAGCCATCGCGGCGCCGCGTTCCTGGCCCCCGAGGGGCTCTGGTTCCAGGGGGGCGTGGTCCACGTCCCCGGGCGGCGCGGCGAGCCGGGCATCCTCGAGCGGGAGCGGCAGAAGACCGAGCTCGACGAGGCGATCCCCCGCCTGGAAGGCGAGCTCGAAGCGGCGGAAGCAGAGCTCGAGCGGCTGGTCGCCCTGCGCTCGGAGACCGCCGCCGCCAAAAACGACCAGGAACGCCTCATCGCCGGCCAGCGCCAGGAGCTGGCGGTCGCCCGCGCCCGCAAGGAGGACGCGGTGGCCCGCCACCAGCGGCTCCAGGCCGAGGGCGAGAAGCTGACCCACGAACGCAACACCCTCGACACCGAGATCGGCGAGGTGCGCGAGCGCCAGGCTGCCGCCCAGGCGGAGATCCAGGCCGCCGAGGCGCGCCACGGCGCACTCCAGGAGCGGTTCGATCGGCTGGGCGAAGAGGTGCGGGAGGCCAAGGAGCGTCGCGAAAGCCTGCGCGAGTCGAGCGCCGGCCGCCGCGGGCACCTGGAGCTGCTCAAGGAGCGGCTCGAGTCCCACGACCGGGAGATGGAACGGCTGCGCCGCGAGATCGACGAAGGCCGCCGCCAGGCGGGCGCCTGGACCGAGGAGGCGGAGCGCCTCACCGGCCGCCGGAGCCAGCTCGAGTCCGACATGGAGCGGGCGGAGAAGGAGCTCCAGGACGCCCTGGAGCGTCGGGACGAGGTCCAGCGGGCGACCCTCGGCGAGCAGGAGCACCTCGACGGACGTCGCACCGCCATTCGCACCCTCGAGGGCTCGCTGAACGAGGCCCGGAACGAGCGCGACGGCGCCCGTGAGGCGGTCGAGGCGCTCCGGATCAAGGAAGCGGAGCTCAAGCAAGAGGCCGGGCACGTGGCCGGCGACTTCCGCGAGGAGTTCCGCCGGGACCTGCCCGCACCGTCCGCCGGTGAGGAGGACGATGAAGCGTCGGCGGACCTGGCGGAGCTGGAGGTGGAGCTCGCCCGCACCAAGGCCACCCTGGAGCGGCTCGGCCCGGTCAACGTGCTGGCAGTCGAGGAGTACGAAGAGCAGAAAGAGCGGCACGGCTTCCTGACCGAGCAGCGCGCCGACGTCGAGCAGTCCGTGGAGAGCCTGAAGCGGACGATCCGCGAGATCAACCAGACCTCGAGCGAACGCTTCCGCGAGACCTTCGTCGAGGTCAACCGCTCGTTCGGCGAGGTCTTCACCAAGCTGTTCCGGGGCGGCGAGGCCGAGATGCGGCTCCAGGACGACGAGGATCCGCTGGAGAGCGGCATCGAGATCGTCGCCCGCCCGCCGGGCAAGCGCCTCCAGAACCTGATGCTCCTCTCCGGCGGCGAGAAGGCCCTGACCGCGGTGGCGCTGCTCTTCGCCCTGTTCCGGACCAAGCCGTCCCCGTTCTGCATCCTGGACGAGGTCGACGCGCCGCTCGACGACTCGAACACGGTGCGCTTCGTCGAGATGCTGGCCGAAATGGCCGGCGACACCCAGTTCCTGGTGATCACCCACAACAAGATCACCATGGAGGCCGCCTCGACCCTCTACGGCGTCACCATGGAGGAGCGGGGCGTCTCCAAGCTGGTGTCGGTGGAGCTCGACGATATCCACCCTGAGACCGACGCGGAGCAAGCAGCCACGGCTTAGAAGTCCACGAGGAGCCGCGTCGGTTTCTCCGCTCCGGTCAACCTGGATGATCCCCTCGATCCCCATCCCCTCGATCCCCTTCCCACCGGCGGGGGGAAGGGGACGCCCCCACCCGGAAGTCTCGGTAGCCCGTTGCCCACGACGGTTCGATCCGTTAGACTCACGCCTCCGCGGCCGTCGCGCCGCACCGGGCTCCAGCCCCCCCAGAGCCGACGTAGCTCAGTGGTAGAGCAGCCGCCTCGTAAGCGGCAGGTCATCGGTTCAAGTCCGATCGTCGGCTCCACTCTCTTTCCCTGAAGAGAAGCATCCTGACGCGCCGGACGGTGCCTCCCAGCGGCCGCTCTCGGCCTGGTGCAGGCACAGACTCGCCCTGCATCGAACGAAACGAGAGCGACGATTCCCACCGGCGCGGCAGCGCCCGCGTTGCGGTCAGGAGGAGAGGGCCGCGACCAGCGTCGGCACCCAGGCGATCAGTAGCAGGACACCGAGGGCGACGATTCCCCGGTCGAGACAGCGGCCGGCCGACTCGACCCGGGGGCGGGCGCCGGCGAGGACCAGCCAGGCGCCGTGGCGGACGGCCTGGGCCGCCACGTAGAGGAGCACCAGCCAGCCCAGTTTGTGGAAGGCGAGGCTGGCGGCCAGGTCCCCGTGGACTGCGGCGACCCAGGAGCGGGTCAGGCCGCACCCCGGGCAGGGCAGCCCGGTGACTCGCTTGAAGGCACAAACCTCCGGGAGGCGGTGGCCTTCGAGGGTGACCCCTCCCCCACCCTGCCGGGCCGGATCGAGCAGCATGGCGCCACCGATCATGCCCAGGCAGAGGAGGAGGACCATCCAGTGGAGCCGTCGCTCCGCCGCCGCCGTGGTCAACTGACGAACGCTTGCTGGACCTCGGGCTTCATCAGCACCACGAGGGCCCAGATGCCGATCGGGATGCCGAGCAGGCAGCACGGGCTGATGCACGGCACCATCGCAAGGATGCTCGCCACCACCGCCAGCGTCCGGTTCTGGAGCTTCCTCATCTCGAGCGCGGCCCAGATGACGAATCCGGAGACCGCCAAGCCGAACAGAGCCAGAAGAATGCCGACACCGCCACTCATGATGCCGATGTAGCGGTCGTACTCCTGGAACTCGCTCAGACCGGACATGCCGAACCCGACGAGGTTGGAGAGCAGGCTGACCAGGGCCATGAGAACGCCGAGGGCCGCCGTGACGATCAGTCCGATGGCCGGTCCCTCGACTTGCTGGCGCGCGTTCACCGGCGGTGGTCCGGAGGGCGGCGGCGGGGGCGGTGCGATGGGCTGGCTCATGGGTCTCCCCTTTTCTCCCCTGGGGCGAGTCGACGCTCGGTCGACCGGTTGGTCAGTGCTCGTTCGCTCCGTGCCGCGAGATCGCGGCCCGAGCCGGACGCAGTGCGCGCCCCAGACCCGAGCCCACGGCGCTCGCAACGCGGTCGCGCGTTGATGCCGTGCAGACTCCGGATGCATTGTAGCTCGAACAGGGAGCCGGCCGCGGGCCGAGAACCGTCTCTACCTGCGGCCGAAAAGCCCTTTGTTCGTCTCGTTTCCTGCTTTCCACTGCACTGAAACAGGGGGTGCCCAAACTACCTCCGAAGTACGATCACCGAGATCGAAGGCCGGAACCTCAGGGAGAGATGACGTGACCGAAGAGTCGAGCACCGGGCGTGAGCTCCGGCCCCTCTACTGCCTCGCCGACAGCCAGTTGCTGTTTTGGCGGGATCCGGAGAGGGGCGGGCCGTGGCTCGGCAGGCTGGCCCCGGATCTGCCGCAGTCCGGTGCCCGGGCGGCGTACGTGGGAGCCTCGAACGGCGACGATCCGGCGTTCTACTCGATCTTTTCGGCCGCGGTGGAATCCCTCGGCATCACCGAGCACCGGATGATCTTGTCGACCTATCCCTCGGAAGACCGCCAGTTCCTGGAGACGGCGGACCTGGTCCTCTTGGCCGGGGGCGACCCTGTCCGCGGCTGGCGCATCTTCGAGCAGAGCGGCATGCGCGAGACCATCACCCAGCGCTACTTCGAAGGCGCGGTCCTCGTGGGAGTCTCCGCCGGCGCCGTCCAGCTCGGCTGGGCGGCGGCCCCGGGCGAAGAGCCGGCGGACCGGTTCGACAAGGACGATGTCCACTTGACCTTCCGCCTCGTGCCGGCGATCCTGGATGCCCACGGCGAGGGCGCCGACTGGCACCATCTGCGGCGGGTGCTCCAGGTCTCCGGATTGACGGTCCGGGGCCTCGGCATCCCCTCGGGCGGCGGCCTCGCCTACCATCCGGACGGCACCGTGGAACCGATCCGGCGCCCCCTCCAGGAGATCGTCCTGGAAGATGGAGAGCTGCGCCAGAGCCTACTGTTCCCCGGGGAGCCGGCACCGCAGGAGCCTGAGCTGATCGAGCCGACGATCCACTGATCCAATGATGTCCCGAGACGATCACCGGAGCTCGTTCCCGTTCCGACGGCAGCGTTGCGAGACCTCCGGAACCGGGCTTCAACGAGCCTGACCTAACCCGACGAACCCAACCGAGAGGAGATCGACCCCATGGCTGAAATGGGCAGGTATTGCAAGGCATATCTCGCGTCCGACCTGAAGAAGTTCAAGAATTGGAACCCGGAGCTGGCGAATCTGCGCCAGCCGGAGCCCGAAAAGCCGAACGAGGAGGTCGAGACGCGAACCGAGCTCGGCGACGACGACATCCTGTACGTTCAGGAGGATCTGATCGTGACGGACGGCATCTTCCGTGACGAGAACGTCATCTTCCAGGACGACAGCGACGCGTGGAAGGAGTTCTGCGAGAAGACGCTCGAGTTCGCGATCCCAGAGGACGTGCAGGCGATCGGTGCCGAGGTCGACGCTGCAGGAAACGGCGACGACGCCGAAGCAGAGAACGAGTAACGAGTCAGGACCTGCGCGACCGGGTGCATAGGTCTTGCACGTGCAGATCCAAGGCGCAAGGAGGAGGCGATGCAAGAGCATCGTCGACGACGAGCACCGCCGGAGATGCTCGCAACCACTAGGCACACGGCAAGAAAAGCGGGCGGCACCACCTCACGGTGGCTGCCGCCCGTCGTCGTTCTGGTGACTTGATCGGCTAGGACGGCCGTTCGGCCTGCTGGTGAGGCCGACTCTTCGAGCGCTGCAGAACGGTCGACACCTCCTCGACCATCCGCGCGGTCAGCGTCTCCAGGTCCACGGCCTTCTTGAACAGGAGGAGCGCCGCGATGACGTTCTGGTGGACATCGCGGGACTCGAAGATCGGGACCATCTCGCTCGCCAGGCGCTTGATCTCCGCCGTGCGGCTCTGGCGCAGGTAGAGTGCTGCCAGGTCCAGGCTGACGAGCGCCACGTCGACGCCGAGCTCGAGCTCCAGGAAGCCCTTGCGGACCTCGAGGAACGCGATCTCGGCCCGCGACTCGTGGCCCAGGCCGAGCTGGATGTTCCCCTCCAGCCAGCGGAGCCGGAGCAGCTCGAAGCGGCGACCGATCTCGACCGTCCGCTGCCGGACCCGCGGCAGCATGGCCTGTGCCTCTTCGTAGCGCCCCAGGTGGGTCAGGTACTTCATCAGGTTCTGGTGAGCGACCAGCACCAGGTGGGGGTCCCGCTCGGCATCGATCATGCCGACCGCGTCCTTGAGGACCCGGATCGCCTGGTCGGACTCCCCCTCCTCGCTGAGTAGCAGCGCCTGGGTGACCATGGTCCGGCCGGCCAGGTGCCGCTCGTCGGTGGAGACGTAGATCCGGACCGCCTTCTGGATCAGCTCGCGCGCCTCCTGGAGACGCCCCTGAACACGGCAGAGGGTCGACTCCAGGCCGAACAGACGCGCCTTTTCGAGCAGGTCCCCGCTACCCTGGGCGATGAACCCCTCGGCGATCCGAAACGCTTCCCAGGCGGAGCGGAAATGACCCCGGATCCGTCGGAAGTTGCCACGGAAGGCCCAGGCTCGCCCACGCAGGTCGTCGAGGATCTTGGCGCCCATGAGGGCGGGGCTGATGGTCTCGATGAGCTCCAGGACGAGGTCGACCGACTCCTCGGCCTCGTCCGGGTGGTCGAGCCCGCGCTCCCAGATCGCGTCCAGCCAGAGCTCGGCCAGGGGCACGCTCTGGAAGCGTGGGTTGTTGCGGGTCAGCAGGCGCTGCCGCTCGCGCGGGTGCGAGAGCAGCTCGACAAGCAGCTCCGGCGCCTCGTCCTTTTGCCGGAAAAGCTCCGCCATCGAGCCTTCGAGCCGTCTGCGGACCCGTTCGAACGAGATTTCGCCGGAGTCTCGGCCGGAGCCCTGCTCCGGGGCGTCGAGCGTCTGGGCGGCAGCCCGCGTGGCAGCGCCCTCGACCGCAGCCACCCCTCGAGCGTCGCCGGTTTGCCAGTCGTCCGCCGCTCCGGAGCAGTCCGGGCAGGCGTCCAAAAGATGCCAAGCGATCTCCCGCATCTCCTCCGGGGAAGCCTTCCCCTGGAGGAGTCTGTCGAAGAGCTCGGGGTCGAGGTGTCTGTACGCCATCTAGAGCGCCTCCTCGCGGCTCTGAACGAACACCGAATTGAACATCATCTGCTGTAACTCTATGGCCTTTTGCCTCGCGGTGCAACCCCCCCTCTTGCGTTCATACGGCCGATCACGTCGATGGTTGCCTGTGCACCACCGAACGGTGCGGGCTCAGTTGCCTGTGGCGCTGAGTGTCGGCCCGGAAGTCATGGGGCTGGCGGCATAGACGCCGTCCGGCTCGAACGTGTCGCCCGACTTGCCGAAGATCGCCGTCGGCGTGTCCGCCTGGACGGTCTTCGCACCGGCGTCGTCACCCTGGGTCCAAGACAGGATCGGACGGAACAGGTCCAGCCAGAAGCTCCACGAGAAGATCGAGACGGTGGTGGTGTCCTGGGCATGGAAGCCCTGGAGACCCGCGGCATAGGCCGGGACGGCCGAGAGTGCGAGGCTTAGGACACAAACGGCGACAACCGAGACCATAGCGCGCTTCGAGATCGGGAACATGGGGAATCTCCTTTGTTCATCAGCATAGTCAATGCGAGGAATCACTCGCGAGGCACGTCCGTACCCACGGAAGACAGCGATGCGGATGCCGCCCGCAGGCAGATCACGGCCGTCCCGCTTGCCGTCGTTCCGGGCACTCTCTGTGGACGTGGCCATCTATCAATAACTCGTACGGCCACGAGCCAAAACCGGGACACACGGATCCGACAAGGACTCTGCGAGCGATCGCCACGCGCGATAGACTGTCGAGCTGCCGCGGTGGCCAGACGCCCCGCGGCGGACCGTTTTCCGACGATACCCCGGCGTGGGCGCGCCGGATCTTCTTGTACCGACCGAGCCAAGAACATTCCATGACGACCCCCCCCTTCTCCGCGACCGCCGCGTACCGCCAGTCCGCCTGGGACCTCCGCGAGCTACTGCCCGACGCCACGGAGCAGACCCTGAGCGAGCGGTTCGACGAGATCCGGACCGCCGTCGAGCACTTCGAGCGCCACCGGAGCGCCCTGACCGACTCGCTGACGGTGCAAGCCCTCGTGGACATCCTGCAGGAGTACGAAGCGATCATCGAGAAGGCCTGGATCCTGTCGGGCTATGCGTCGCTCACCTTCTCCGCCGACACGCAATCGCCGGAGAACCTCAACCTGCGGAGCCGGGTCCAAGAATTCCTCACCGGCATCTTCAATCGCATCCTCTTCTTCAGCCTGTGGTGGCGTGCGCTGCCCGCCGAGGCGGCCGAGCGGCTGCTGCCCGACCGCGCCCACCATTCGGACGCCCGCCACTTCCTGGAGGAGCTCCGGCTGCTGGCACCGTACACCCTCGACGAGCGCAGCGAGCAGGTCATCAATCTCAAGGACGCCAACGGCGTCGACGCGCTGCTGACGGTGTACTCGATGCTGACCAACCGGCTCGAGTTCGAGCTCGAGGTGGCGGGCGAGCGCCGGTGGATGACCCGCGACGAGCTGATGCGCTACGCCTACTCCCCGGACCCGGACCTCCGGGCCCGGGCCTACCAGGAGCTCTACCGGGTCTACGGCGACGACGCCGCGGTCCTGGGCCAGATCTACGCTCACCGGGTGCGGGACTGGGCGTCCGAGAACGTCGACCTGCGGGGCATGGGCTCGCCGATCGCGGTGCGCAACCTGGCCAACGACGTTCCGGACGAGGCGGTCGATACGCTGCTCGCCGTCTGCCGCGAGAACCGCTCGGCCTTCCAGCGCTACTTCCAGCTCAAGGCCGCGTGGCTCGGTATGGAGCGCTTGCGCCGCTACGATCTGTACGCGCCGATCGGCACGTCGGATCGCCAGGTGCCGTACGACGACGCCGTCCGCCTGGTGCTCGGGACCTTCCACGACTTCCACCCGCGCTTCGCCGCGCTCGCGGAGCGGGTGTTCTCCGAGGACCACATCGACTCCGAGGTGCGCAAGGGCAAGCGCGGCGGCGCCATGTGCTCGACCGTGTTGCCGCCGATCACGCCGTGGGTCCTGGTCAACTACACCGACCAGCCGCGGGACGTGGCCACCCTGGCCCACGAGCTCGGCCACGCCATCCACAGCATGATGGCCGCGGAGCACTCGTCGCTCACCCAGCAGCCGTCGCTGCCGCTGGCGGAGACCGCGTCGGTGTTCGGCGAGATCCTGGTCACCGAGCGGCTGCTCGAGCGTGAGAGCGATCCGCTGGTCCGCCGCGAGCTGCTGGCCAAGTCGGTGGATGACATCTACGCCACCGTCCTGCGCCAGACCTACTTCGTCCTCTTCGAGCGCGAGGCCCACGAGGCGATCCGCGCGGGCAGCTCGCTCGATGACCTGGAGCGGATCTACCTGGAGAACCTGTCCGAGCAGTTCGGCGACAGCGTCGAGATCCCGAACGAGTTCCGCTACGAGTGGCTGTCGATCCCGCACATCTACCAGAGCCCGTTCTACTGCTACTCCTACGCCTTCGGCCAGCTCCTGGTGCTCTCCCTGTTCCGCCGCTACCAGCGGGAGGGGGAGGCGTTCAAGCCGGTCTACCTGCGGTTGCTCGCCCACGGCGGCTCCGCCCGGCCGACCGAGATCCTGTCCGAGGCCGGAGTCGACATGAGCGACCCCGACTTCTGGCGGGGCGGCTTCCAGGTCGTCGAAGAGATGGTCGAAGAGCTCGCCGAGCTGACGAGCTAGGAGCCCCTCTCTCCTCCAGGTCGCCGAACCACGCCGGAGGGGGGTGTGCCCTCCCCTCCGGAGCCCCATCTCTGCCCGATGAAACATTCCTCGGGTTCCGGTCGTCTTGCAGGATGAACGCGGACGACGCACTTCACAAGGAGACCCGAGATGAAGACCCGATATACCCTGATCCTCGCAGCCCTGGCCCTCCTGGTCGCCTTGCCGATGGCGGCCCACGCGGCGAACCAGGACCTCTGGATCCACGTCAAGGTCCACGAAGAGGGCGGCGACAACACCCACGTCACCGTCAACCTGCCGGTGAGCTTCCTCCAGGGCGTGCTGCCTCTGATCGAGAACTCCGGCGAGTTCCACACCGACGGCGCCCGGATCGAGATCGAGGACTCGGACATCAGCATCGACGACCTGCGCCGGGTGCTCCAGAGCCTCAAGGACTCCCCCGACGCCACCTTCGCCGAGGTCCAGACCGACACGGAGAAGATCGTCTTCTACAAGCAGGGTGACTTCCTGCGGGTCGAAACCGAGGAGAGCCAGGACGGCACCGAGGTCACGGCCCACTTTCCGATCAGCGTGCTCGACGCCCTGTTGTCGGCGCCCGGACAGCAGCTCGACCTCCAGGCGGCCATCGAGGCTCTCGCCGCCCAGGGCCCCGGAGAGCTGGTGACCGTGCGTGACGGCGAGACGAGCGTCCGGGTCTGGATCGACGCCCTGGCGGAGGCGGAGTAGGGCCATGGGGCGCCTCGCACGCATCGCCGTCGCCCTGACCGTCGCGGTGGCTGTCTTCTTCGCCGGCACCGGGGTCGCGCTGGCCGCCACGGTCATCCACTCGGGCGTGGTCACGGTGCGGGTGCACGAGAACGGGCCGGACGGCACGAACCTGTTCATCCCGCTCCCGGCAGCCCTGGTCGACCTCGCCCTCGGCATCGCCGAGCTGGCGATGCCCGCCGAGGACCTCGCCCAGGTACGCTCCGAGGCGGCCCCGTACCAGCCGACGCTCCGGGCCGTCGCTCGGGAGCTCGAACGCTGCCCTGACGCTGTCCTGGTGAACGTGCAGACGAACGACGAGTCGGTCCACGTGGTCAAGCGGGGTGGCACCTTCCTGGTGGAGGTCGAGGCCCCGGACGCCCACGTCCGTGTGGCGTTCCCGGCGCGCACCGTGGCCCGGGTGGCCCGGTTCCTCGACGCCTGAGCACCCTTCCTCCCTACCTTCCTACGGGCGACGCGGTTCTCCGCGCCGCCCGTTTCTTTTTGCCCACCGTCTTCCTTCCTCCCCCCCTCTTGACTTACGCTCTTCTTGCGCCTAACATGCTCTCTCCGGAAGGGCGGTAATCAAGCGGCTCTCCCGGTAGATCGACCACGGATCGATGCCGTCAGATGGCCGTACGCATCCAGATTTCGGAATGGCTCGAGGGGGAACCGGCCGGAGAGCTTGACGCGCCTACCCCCCGCGACGAACCCCGGCCGGCCCCCGAGCCTTCCCTTGTCCATCGCCATGACGACCCGTCCGGCCCGGTCGACCTCGCCACCCTCCGCCGGCACCTCACCACCGGCCGGGAGCTCGCCCGCAAACGGGCCGAAGACGACCGACCGCCCCCGCTCGCCACCGCCCTGCCGGGGCTCGACCGGCTTCTCTGCGGCGGGCTCTGCCGCGGCGAGCTGATCGAGCTGACCGGCGGCCGCTCCTGCGGGCGATTCTCCTTGATCCTGGCCGCCCTGAGCGCGGCGGCGGACGCCGGCGAAGCCGTGGCCCTGGTCGACCTGGGGGACGGCCTCCAGCCGGCTGACCTGGCCGCCGCGGGCGCGCCGCTCGATCGGCTCCTCTGGCTGCGCCCCCGGCACGTCAAGGAGGCCCTCGGCGGCGCCGAGATGGTGATCTCCGGCGGGTTCCCCCTGGTGGTCATCGATCTCGGCCTGCCACCGGTCCCCGGTGGTCGCGGCCCCGCCGCGGCCTGGCTGCGGCTCGCCCGGGCCGCCGCGCGCCACGGCAGCGCCCTCCTGGTCTCCTCTCCGTACCGGGTGAGCGGCGCCGCCGCGGCGACCGTGTTGGCGGCGGACGGGCGCCGGCTGCTCGGCCGGACCGCCAGGGCGGCCGGAGCGGGAGCGCCGCCGCTGCTGCTCGGGCTGGACGCCACCCTCCGGATCGAGAAGGCGCGGATACGCCCACCGGAAGCGCGGGAGCGCATCCGCCTGCTCACGGCCGACGCCATGGACCATCCGACCGCCCGGGTCACAGGCACCGGCGACTCCCCGGCCGGGAGCCCGGAGCAGCGCACGGCACAGAGCGCGCGCGATCGTTCCACCCGCCTCCGGCTCGCCGTCGCCGGGGCCTGAGCGGTGCTCCCTCGCCGTGGTCGACCGCCGTTCGAGCCGCAGCCGCATCGCGTGCCTGGTCACCCCCCTCTTCCCCCTGGCCGCCCGCCTGCGCAGCGAGCCCGAGCTCCTCGACGAGGCGCTGGCGGTGCTCGAAGGGGTCGGCGCCCGGGCCCGGGTGGTCGCCGCCACGCGGGCCGCCCGCAAGGCCGGCGTCCGCCCCGGCATGAGCCTGCCCCAGGCCAGGGCGCTCCTCCCCGACCTCGCCGCCCGCGGGCGGGACACGGAGTGCGAGCGCTCGGCCCGGGAGGCACTGCTCGAGGTGGCGGAAGCCTTCTCTCCCAGGGTCCAGGACGGAGCGGGAGACGGCGACGAGGGAGTCGTCTACCTGGACGTCACCGGGATCGATCGCCACTTCCCCGGCGACCCATCCCCGGCTGATCCGGCCGATCCGGCCAGAGCGGAGGGCCCCGAGCACCGGGCCGGCCGTGCCATGGCCGCCGCCGCCGAGGCCGCGGGTCTGCCGGTGTGGGTGGGGTTCGCGGCGAGCAAGCTCGCCGCCCGGGTCGCGGCGGCCGGCGGCCCCGGGCCCACCGTGGTGCCGGCCGGCGAAGAGGCCCGCTTCCTCGCCCCGCTGCCGCTCGAGCGGCTCTGCCCCGAGGTGCGGGTGGCCGCCGTGCTGGAGCGCTGGGGGGTCCAGTCCGTGGGGGAGCTCGCCCGCCTGCCCGCGGCCCAGGTGGTCAGCCGCCTGGGGGAGACCGGCCGCGCCCTGCACGCGGTGGCGCGGGGCCTCGACCCCCGGCCGCTCGCCCCGCGGCAGCCGCCGCCGGCGTTTCGCGAGGGGATGGACCTGGAGTGGCCCCTGGTCGCCCTGGAGCCGTTCCTGTTCGTCGCCCGGGCCGCCCTGGAGCGGCTCTGCCGGCGGCTCGAAGGCCGTGGCCTCGCCTGCACCCGCCTGGAGCTGTCCCTGCGGCTGGAGCCGGACGGCCACGACGACCGGAGCGTGGAGCTGCCCGCCCCGACCACGGACGCCAAGGTCCTGCTCACCCTGGCGCGGCTCGACCTGGAGGCCCGGCCGCCGGGAGCACCGGTCGCCGGCTTCACGTTCGACGCCCACCCGAACGAGCCCCGCGGTGCCCAGCTCTCCCTGCTCGGCCCGGAGGCGCTGGCCCCGGACCGCCTGGCCACCACCATCGCCCGGCTGTTCGCCCTCCTCGGCCCGGGGCGCGTCGGCTCACCGCGGCCGGTCGACGCCCACCGGCCGGAGCGCTTCGAGCTCGCCCCCTACGAGCCGCCGCCCCCGCCGCCGGCGCGGCGCCCGCCCGCCCGCGGCCGCGGCCTGCTCAGCGTGCGCGCTTTGCGCCCACCGGTGGCGCTGGAGGTGATCGTGACCGGGGACCGGGCCGACGAGGTGGCGGAGCGGAGCCTGCTCTCCGGGGCGACCGAGCCGGAACCGGACGGCGCGGCGGAGGACGTTCGGCGCCCGCTCTCGGTCCGGACCCTGGAGAGCCGGGAGGGGCCGCCGATCGACGGCCGGGTCCGCGTGGCCTCGGGCCCCTGGCGGCTGGAGGAGGGCTGGTGGTCGGACGACCCGGCGGACCGGGACTACTGGGACGTGGAGCTCACCGGCGGCGGGCTGTACCGCCTCTACCGGGACCGCCGGACCGGCGCCTGGTACGCCGATGGGATCTACGACTGAGATGAAGTTGCGCCTCCACTCGACACCGGCTCCGGGCGGGGGCGCCCCCTTCCCCCCGCTACGACCCGGTCGGCTCCACCACCCGGAACCGGGCGCTGGCGCTCCAACCGGCGACCCCCGGCAGGCCGACCTCGAGCGCGTAGGTACCCGGGGCCAGCGGCCCCGGTCGCAGGTCGATGGCGAGGATGTCCGGGGTCCCCGCCTCCCCCTCCTGGCGGCCGGCGAAGACCGCGCGCACACCGTCGACCTGCTTGCCCTCCGCGTCGAGCACCCGGACCCGCAGACCGAACTCCGACTGCGGCAGGCCGTAGCCCATCACCATCAACGGCCGGCCGCCCTCCCGCTCGACGCTCGGCACGGTGGCCGGGACGAAGTGGGCCTTCTGGAAGACGAACGGATAGGACTCCGCCCGCTTCTTGCCGGTGTCAGCGCTCTTGCGGACCAGGATCCAGGGCTCCCCCGCGACCTGGACGAAGGTCGGCGGCAGCAGCACGCCGAACAGGTCGCCGGAGCGCGGCACGGTCACCGGCACCACCCTGAGCGCCGTCCGTCCGGTGTCGAGGCTGTGCACCAGGACCCGCACCTGGAGCTCGCCCGGTGGCAGCTCGATCTCGTCGAGGATCTTGAAGCCGCCGTCGGGCGACGGCAGCTTCGACGGATCGAGCAGGATCTGGCTGTTGCTGACGGCGACCACCGAGCCGCCGGAGTCGAAGCCGTAGATGTAGATATCCGCCCGCTTCGGGCCGCTCGCCCCCCCGCCCTGGTCTCCCTGGCCGCCGCTGAGTCCGGCTCCCGAGAGCTCCACCAGGACCGGGACCTTCGCACCGCCGTCTTCGAGATGCATCGGCGCGGCGAAGACCTGCACGCCGATCTGGTCCTGCTCGTCGGCGCTCAAGAGCATCTCCCGCGCCCGGTCGCGCCAGTCCTGCCCAGAGCTCGCCGACCAGGGCCGCGGCGTGTAGTAGCCGGTCCGGTGGATCAGGCGGGCCTTGCGGAGGTCCGGATGATTCCCGGTCAGCTCCACCTTGATCCGCCGGAACGACCCGTCCATCGGCACCTCGCCGGTCTGGAACCCGAGGACGTAGGTCACGCTGGTGCGCTCGAGCACCTTGCCCACCGAAGAGGCCAGGTCCGCCGAGTTGGAAATCAGCTCGCCGCCGGTCTCCTCGGCCAGCATGCCCAGCGCCTCGCGCCGGAACCGGCGGTCGGGGCCGGCACCGACCGCGCCGGTCTCGATCGACTGGATCGACCAGCCGGAGCGCCGGAAGTCCTCGAGCGCCTTCTCGATCTCGGTGGCGAGCCAGCTCTGCCCCTCGTCGGTGTAAACCCTGGAGTTGAACCCCATCGTGAACAGCATCAGGTACTTGGAGCCCTCGATGAACGCGGTCTGGCGAGCCAGCGAGTGGAGGGCGGAGATCAGCGCCGAGACCTGGGTTCCCCGCTCCTGGCGCATGTCCTCCTTGGCGAAGTTCGCCATGTCCTGAATGGTCTCGGTCACCCCGTCCCCGCCCCTGCCGCCACCGCCCTTGACGCTCCAGTCGAGCGTCTGGTCGGCGAGGCTCCGCCGGGCCGCCACCGACTGCCCGAGCTCGCCCACCGACACGTTCCACCCCTCGTAGTCGAGCCCGAGCGGGTCCTTGCCGCGGCGGCGCAACTGGCCCGCCGCGGCCTCCTGGTCACACCCCTCGGCGTCGTCTGGAGACACCAGGCAGCCGAGCGCCTCGAGCGCCCGGACCACCTCGGTCCGATCTGAGGTGAACCCGATGACCGAGGAGTACCCGCTCCGGCCATGGAAGAAGGCGACCCCCACCAGGTCGGTGGGCTTCAGCTCCTCCCGGACGAGGTGGAGCGCCGCCTTCTGCGCCTCGGCGATGAACTGGACCGGCGTGAAGTCGAGGTCGAAGAAGAGCAGGAAATGGCGCCGCGCCGCGGTCGGGACCGGTGGCGCCGGCCCCTCGACCGGGCTGGCCTCGCGAGAGCTCTCGACGGTCCCTTCCTCCAGATCGACGACGTCGAAGAACTGGACCGGCCGCGCTTCTCCCTCGTCGTAGACCGTGAAGTCGGAGGCCTTGAGACCGCGCACCGGCTCCCCCTTGAGCACGACCTGGACCGGCACCTCGACCACGGTGACCGTGGTCTCTCCCGAGAACTTCGCACCGGGTGGAGCCGACTGGGCCGACTGGGCGTGGGCGCCGGAAGCGAGGATCAACGCTGCAATCGTGAGCGAGAACGAAAACCGTCGACGGATCATGGCCTACCCCCGCAGAGTGATGGTGCACGTCCAGGCTACCGCACGAGACCTGGGTTCCCCTTGTTTTACGCCTCGGTTGCGCCTAAAATCTTCTCAAAGATGGCCCGCCATAGACCCACGCCCCCCCGCTACGCCGAGCTGCGCACCGCCTCGGCGTTCTCGTTCCTCGACGCGGCTTCGGCCCCCGAGGACCTGGCCCGGCGCGCCGCCGGGCTGGATCTGCCGGCCCTCGCCCTGGTCGACCGCAACGGCGTCTACGGCGCCCCCCGGCTTCACGCCGCCGCCCGCGCGGCCGGCCTCCGCGCCCTGGTGGGAGCGGAGGTCGTGCTGGACGAAACGGCAGAAGGAGGCGGCGGGGCGCCCCCCTCCCAGCGGATCCGGCCTGCCAGGCTGACCCTGCTCGTCGAGAGCCGCGCCGGGTACCGCAACCTCTGCCGTCTGCTCACCACCGCCGCCCTCAGCAAGCCAAAGGGCGAGGCGCGAGCCACCTGGAGCGAGATCGCCGCCCACGCCGATGGCCTCCACTGCCTGAGCGGAGGGGACGAGGGACCGGTGGTCCGGGCCTTCACCGGAAGGAAGGACGGAGCGGAGACCGGAGCGGAGACCGGCTCCGACGATGCCCGGCGGGTGCTCGAGCGGCTCCGTTCCCTCTTCCCGGACCGGCTCCACGTGGAGATCCAGCGCCACCACCTGCGTGACGAGGAGCACCGCAACGCCGCCCTCCTCGCCCTCGCCGAGAGTCTCCGCCTGCCGACGGTGGCCACCAACGGCGTGCGCTACGCCCGGCCGGAGGACAAGCCGCTCCAGGACGTGCTCTCGGTGATCGGCCACCGGACCACCCTGGACGGCGCCGGCCGCCTGCTCGCGCGCCACCGGGAGCGCCACCTCAAGGGCCCGGCGGAGATGGCCGCCCTGTTCGCCGACCTGCCCGGCGCGGTCGAGCGCGCCGCCGAGCTCGCCGGGCGCCTGGAGTTCACCCTCCAGGACCTGGGCTACCGCTTCCCCGACTTCCCCCTGCCGCCGGGCGAGACGCCGGCCTCCTACCTGCGCCACCTGACCTGGAACGGCGCCCGCGCCCGCTTCCGGCCGCTCACCGCCCGATCCCAGGCCCAGATCGAGAAGGAGCTGGCGATGATCGAGAAGCTCGGTCTGGCCGGCTACTTCCTGATCGTCTGGGACATCGTGCGCTTCTGCAAGGAGCAGGGGATCCTCGCTCAAGGGCGCGGCTCGGCCGCCAACAGCGCCGTCTGCTACGCGCTCTCGATCACCGCCGTCGACCCGGTGAAGATGGACCTCCTGTTCGAGCGCTTCCTCTCCGAAGAGCGGGGCGAGTGGCCCGACATCGACCTCGACCTGCCCTCCGGCGACCAACGCGAGCGGGTGATCCAGTACGTCTACCGGCGCTACGGCGAGCGTGGCGCGGCCATGACCGCCAACGTCATCACCTACCGGGACCGCTCCGCCGCCCGGGAGGTGGCCAAGGCCCTCGGCTACTCGCGCGAGCAGGAGGACCGGCTGTCGAAAGCCCTCGGGCGCTTCAGCTACGACACCAGCCGTGGGGACGAGCCCGCGCTCGACAGCGCTCTGGCCGAGGCCGGGTTCGACCCGCGGGAGCGGCGGGTGCGCCTGTTCGCGGAGCTCTGGCAGCGGGTCCACCACCTGCCCCGCCACCTGGGCCAGCACTCGGGCGGCATGGTGATCGCCGCCGGCCGGCTGGACGAGGTGGTGCCGCTCGAGCCGGCGGCCATGGAAGGCCGCGTGGTGGTCCAGTGGGACAAGGAGGACTGTGCTGACTTAGGCATCGTCAAGGTCGACCTCCTCGGCCTCGGCATGCTCAACGCCCTGGAGGAGGCGGTGCCGCTGATCCGCGAGCGCGAAGGGGTCCATGTCGACCTCGCCCACCTGCCGCCGGACGACCCGAAGACCTACCGCATGCTCCGGGCGGCGGACACGGCGGGGGTTTTCCAGGTGGAGAGCCGGGCCCAGATGGCCTCCCTGCCCAGAAACCGGCCGGAGCGCTTCTACGACCTGGTCATCCAGGTGGCGATCATCCGCCCCGGGCCGATCGCCGGCAACCTGGCCCACCCCTACTTCGAGCGCCGCCGGGGACGCGAGCCGGTCACCTACCCCCACCCCTGCCTGGAGCCGATCCTCGAGCGCACCCTGGGGGTCCCCATCTTCCAGGAGCAGATCCTGAAGATCGCCATGGCGGCGGCGGGCTTTTCCGGCGGCGAGGCCGAGGAGCTGCGCCGGGCGATGGGCTTCAAGCGCTCGCGGGACGCCATGCGCCGGATCGAGGACCGCCTGCGCGCCGGCATGCGCGAGCGCGGCATCGTCGGACCGGCTCAGGAGGAGATCCTGCGCGGCATCACCTCCTTCGCCCTCTACGGCTTCCCCGAGTCCCACGCTGCCAGCTTCGCCCTGATCGCCTACGCCAGCGCCTACCTCAAGGCCCACCACCCGACCGCCTTCCTGATCGCCCTGCTCAACGCCTGGCCCATGGGCTTCTACCATCCGTCCAGCCTGATCCAGGACGCCCGCCGCCACGGCGTCCGGGTCCTGCCGATCGACGTCAACCGGTCCGACTGGACGTGCACGTGGGAAGACGGCAAATGCCGGCTCGGCATGCGGTTCATCCACGGCCTGCGCCGCGCCGTCGGCCACGCCATCGCCCACGAGCGCCACGCCACCGGCCCCTACCCCTCGATCGAAGACCTCGCCCACCGCGTCCCCCTGCGCGGCGACGAGCTCGCCACCCTCTCCTCCGTCGGCGCCCTGGCGAGCCTCGGCCTGACCCGCCGCCAGGCCCTCTGGCAGGCCGCCCGGGCCGGCCGCCCCGCCGGGCCGCTGTTCGAGGACCAGCCGGACGAAAACCCGTCACCGCTCGCCGAGATGACCCCGGTCGAAGAGACGGTGGCCGACTTCGCGGGAACGTCGCTCACTACCGGCGTCCACCCCATGGCCCACTTGCGGGGCGCCTTGAAGGCGAAGGGCATCGTGCGCACCGCCGACCTGGCCCGCTTCCCCGAAGGGGCGCGGCTCAAGACCGCCGGCTCGGTGATCGTCCGCCAGCGGCCGGGCACCGCCAACGGCATCCTGTTCGTCACCCTGGAGGACGAGAGCGGCATGACCCAGGCGATCGTCCCGGCGGAGCTGTTCCGGGAGCACCGGGCGCTGGTGGCGGGGGCGGCGGGGCTGGTGGTGGAGGGAACGGTCCAGGCCAAGGACGGCGCGGTCTCTCTCCGCGCCGAACGCTTCTGGCCCCTGCCCAGGCTCGCCGCGATCGAGAGCCACGACTTCCGGTGAGGAGAGAGCGGGGCGGGCGGAGTGGACGAGCGGGGCGGGCGGCCGAGGCAGGTCCTTCGCCGGGAGGTCTGCCGGGAGCGTCCGGTGGGGAGGGGCCAGGGGCCGGCTCGGATGCAAGGACTCCCGGGGCGAGTCCTCGCCTGCCCGGCGGCCGCGTTCAGCGGGACTTCACTGCCAAGGCCGTCGAGATCGCGGCCGCCGAGCACCCCGTGGCCCCTCCCCACCGGACGCTCCAGCCTGCGGAACGTTCGTCAAGGAGCCGTCACTGCCGCCCTCCCAACGCCTCGATGAGCAAGGGGGCGACATGACGACCCACCACCATTCACCTGGCACCTGGAGAATTGGATCGGGGCCAACGATCTCTGGATCGCGGCGACTGCCGTCGCCAACGCCATACCCCTCGTGACCGCGAACGTCGAACACTTCCGCCGGGTGCCGGGCCTCGAGATCCTCGACTACCGGTGACCACGCCGGACGCTCCAGCCTGCGCGGCGCTCGTCAGGAGGCTGTTCCGCGACGATGCCCTCGCGCGCAACCACGACCTCCCTGAGCGATCGGCGGCTCAGCCGATGGCGCAGGTCGTCGTGCAGGTCCCGTTGAAGCAGACCCCACCGATCCCGCCTTTCGGACAGGACTCGCAGAGCGCCGGACACGGGTCGCACCAGCAACTCTGACCGTTGTAGCCGCAGCGGGTGCAGCTCCCGCCGGTCGCGCCGGGCTCGGCCGGCCTGGTCTGGAGCAGGGGCGCCTCGAACACCGGCAGGGCGAGCTGGTCGGAACTCGCTCCGCACGCAGGGGTGGAGACCGCGTCCGCGGTCGCCGGGGCGATCGCGTTGCCGGCCGCGGCGACGGGTGTGCCGGGAAACGCCGCTGCCGCGGCGAGAAGGACGAGGACGAGGGCGATGCGATGAGCTGAGCGCTTCATGGAGAGCCTCCTGGTTCGCTCCAGCGGTTGCGGATGGACGCCGCCCCTCGGCGCCGCAGGCGCCGGGGCTCGGCATCGATCGAGTGGGACTTTGTTTCAGTATAGCAGGATGTTCGCTCTACCTGCGGCAGGTCTGAAGCTGGGCGGAAGGACAAGAGAACGAGACCGGCGGCAAGGGCGCAACGACAAGGCGTTCCGATCACGGCTCTCACCACGCAGAGACCGGGGCCACTCTCCGCCGCAGGCCGTCGTCGACGACGAGGCGGTGGCGGTCGACGGTCAGCTCGCCTTCAACGACAGACTCAGGAGAAGTCGACCCGGTAGCGGCCGCCCCGCATCAGCTCGACGGTCGTGCCGTCGGACATGATGAGGTCCACCCGCTCGACCGTGACGTCCGGCTGGAGGACCGGGAGGTAGACGCGGTCGATGTGGACGACCTGGGAGGGCGACGAGAACGCGCCGGGGCCGACGATGCCGCCGAAATGGTCGCTCCGGCCGAAGGCGATGTGGAGGCCGAGCTTTTCGTCCAGCAGGACGGAACCGATGGGCTCGAGCCGGAAGTCGGCGAGGATGCCGAGACCGAGCTCGGCCAAGTTGCCGTAGGCCGGCTCGCGCGCCAGTCGCTCCGCCTCGCGCCGCGCCGTCGGGCCGCCCTCCTCCACCCCGACCGCCCGGTTGCCCTCGATCCGGTAGATCACCACCTCGCC
>Ga0210074_1000102_pt1 | contig 35683 bp, 31 predicted proteins | sample China_Galinas_Co_FD_184860 | JGI IMG/M metagenome (GOLD analysis project Ga0210074, IMG submission 184860) | Wetland microbial communities from San Francisco Bay, California, USA, that impact long-term carbon sequestration -... | ecosystem: Environmental > Aquatic > Marine > Wetlands ... | reverse complement strand
ATTCTTATTTTAATTTTTTCGGGATTGAAATTCGGAACAATTGATTTTATCTCTTCTTCTGTTCCTGAAACACATTTAGAACTAACCGGAGGAATGTCACCAACGTTTATTATTGTTTGGTTTCTGATTGCCCTCTGGACATTCGCTGATCCCGGTTTTCATCAAAGATGTTACGCAGCAAAGTCAGGTAGCATTGCTAAGTGGGGAATAATAATCTCTATTTTCTTTTGGGCTTTATTTGATTTTCTCACAACAACTACAGGTTTATTCGCAAAAGGTGTTTTACCTGGATTAGAAAATCCTGTGCTTGCCTTTCCACTATTTGCAGAACAGGTGCTTCCTTCCGGAGTTAAGGGAATTTTTTATTCTGCATTGTTCGCAACAATTCTTTCAACTCAGATCAGTTTTCTTTTCTTAAGTGGAACAACAATAGGAAGAGATTTCGCTTTCAGGATTAGGAAAAATGCTAATGAATCGAAAATAAAATCTTATACAATTGCTGGACTTATAATTTCCGGATTAATTGCTATACTTCTCGCATACTTTATTCCATCAGTGATTGAGATTTGGTACACAATAGGTTCATTATTCATTCCGGGAATAATTTTACCTGTTGTGAGTGCTTACTATCCCAAACTAAGAGTTGATAAAATGTTTATATTGATTGAAATGGTTGGGGCATTTCTCTCAAGCACGGTTTGGTATTTTGTAAGAAGTGAATTTGCAGACACATCTGTTTTGATCGAATTAGAGCCAATGTTGGTTGGGTTGATTGTAACTTTAACAATTCATTTTTTAGGGATATTATTTGCTAATAATCGGAATACAGAAAACTAGATAGATTACTTCTTCTTGAATAATAGTGAAAGCACAACCGAACCGGTGAGTATCGAGAGAATAATAATGAGAGAATATTCGGTTGGAACATGAAAAATTTCTGCAGTCATCATCTTCACTCCAACATAAAACAAAATAATTGCAACACCATATTTCAGATAAGTAAAAAGTTCATTCATTGCTGCAAGCGCAAAGTATAGTGCACGTAATCCAAGAATTGCGAAAATATTTGAAGAGATAATAATAAATGTATCTTTTGTGATTGCGATAATTGCTGGGATTGAATCAACTGCAAAAACGATATCTGATGACTCTATTAGAAGAAATGTGATAAAAATAGTGGTCGCAAATTTCTTTCCGTTTTTGGTAATAAAAAACTTTTTTCCACTGTATTCAGTATCAAGATTCATATATTTTTTAGCAAGCCGAACCAACCAATTATGCTCTACATCAATCTTCTGGTCGCCACCGAATGCCATCTTATAAGCAGCATAAAGCAGAATCGCACCGAATATATAGATGATTGGTTCGAAGAGGTTTACTAGTCCGACACCAGCAATAATGAATACAATCCTAAATACAATTGCACTTAAGATTCCCCATTTCAAAACGTGCGGCTGATTCTCTGGTTTAATGTTCATAACCTCAAAGATCAGCAGAAAAACAAAAAGATTATCGAAGGAGAGAGTTCTTTCAATTATATATCCGGTAAGAAATTCTACAGCTCTTTCTTCACCGATTGTAAAATAGATAAAAACGTTGAAGATTAGAGCAGCGATAGTCCAGACTGTGCTCCAGATTAAACTGGATTTTAGAGATATCTTTTTGGTACGGCGTTCACTAAAAAAAAGATCAATAATAAATAGGAGTGCAAATATTACCCAGAAAATAATCCAATCAACTAATTCTTGTCCCACAAAGATATTTCAGGTTATGGTAGTAGTATTGCAGAAGCAATTACGGTTGTCCATAAACCGTTTTTATCCCCTTGAGCTGACTGTGTTATATTAAATGTCTTTACAATTTTTCCGGACATTTTGTAAATGTCTTCTCTTTCATTCCAATCAGTATCAGAACTAAATTCAACACCCAGGGTTGTTGCTAACATTGTAGCAGCCAAATCTTCCGCATATTCACCAGCAACTTTTTCAGTTTGTCCATACGGATGATGTTCTGATAAATATCCATATGCATTTTTATCTGTTGGTAGTGCAACGCCAAGAGATGCTGCGATTAAACGGTTAGGTTCGTTTGTGGAATTCCGGGCAATTACTGCATGAACAATCTGACCGGGTTCAATTTCTTTTACTCCTTCGTCAATTGTTACACGTTTGCAGTGTACCGGAAAGATGCTACTTACAGCAACCAGGTTACAAATTTCGATTCGTGCAGAACGAAGTGCTAATTCGAAGGAAGTTAAATATTCCTTACTCCTCCCGACACCCTTGGTAAAAAAGATTTTTGTTGGTCTGTACAATTTAGGTTCCCTCCTGGAATTACTTAATAAATTTTATAAACTTTCTTTTCCCAACTTTCAAAACCATTCCATCTGTCATCTTAACAATCAAATTTAAATCTGTTATTTTATTCCCATCAATTGAAACCCCGCCTTGTGTAACCAATCTCCTGGCTTCACCTTTTGACGGAGCAAAATTAACTTTAAGAATGAGGTCTAATATATTAAACTCTGATTTATTCTCATCGATCTTAAAACCCTCTATCTCATCAGGAATTTCCTTTTTTATAAATATCCTATCGAATTCTTCCTGTGCCTGAATCGCTACTTCTTCGCTGTGATACATCCGGACTAGTGTACGTGCAAGTTTTCTTTTGATATCCCTCGGGTTCACTTTTGAATCTTCAAGCTGATGTTTTATCCCCTTCAATTCTGATGAAGAAATATCGGAAGCTAGTTCATAATAATTATAAATGAGTTTATCGGGTATAGAAAGAGTCTTGCCAAATATTTCTTTGGGTGATTCAGAAATGCCAATATAATTATCGTATGATTTGCTCATTTTCTCAACACCATCAGTTCCAACGAGTAACGGCATTGTTAAAATGATTTGTGGTTCTTGTCCATGTTCTCTTTGAATATCCCTTCCAACGAGTAGATTAAATTTCTGATCTGTCCCACCGAGTTCGACATCACTTTTAATAGCAACTGAATCCATTGCCTGAGCAAGAGGGTAGAGGAGTTCGTGAATGCTGATAGGTTCACCAGCCTTAAAACGTTTTGTGAAATCATCCCGCTCCAGCATTCTTGCAACAGTGTATTTTGCTGCCAGCTTGATTACATCCTCGAAACTCATTTTACCAAGCCATTCAGAATTATAGACAATTTTGGTTTTTTTTGCGTCGAGGATTTTGGAAGCTTGCTGAAAGTAAGATTCACCATTCTCTCTTGTTTCTTTTAGTGTTAGTGATGGTCGCGTGGCATTTCTTCCTGATGGATCGCCAATCATTCCTGTAAAATCACCAACAATTAATATTGCCTGATGTCCAAGTGTTTGAAACTGTGCAAGCTTTCTTAAAACAACAGAATGACCGATATGTAAATCTGGACGTGAAGGATCACAACCAAGTTTAATGTTTAATGGAATTCCTTCCTTGGAAGATCGTTCAAGTTTTTTGAGAAGTTCTTCTTCAGGAATAATTTCAGTGGCACCTCTTTTAATAAGGTCCATCTGTTCAGAAATTGGGGGAAACGTTTCTTTTGTCATTCTTTTAGTAGTCACCCTGAACTCGTTTCAGGGTCTTAGAAATAATTAAGTTAGATTCCGAAACAAGTTCGGAATGACATCAGTATTTAATTCTTCGTTCTTGTTCTCTTTGGAAATCTTTTTTAGCAATGTCTCTTCGTTTATCGTAAACTTTTTTACCTTTGGCGAGGGCTAATTCAACTTTTACTTTTCCGTTCTTAAAATATAATCTTAAAGGAATTAAAGTTAATCCTTTTTCCTTGGTTTTGCCAATCAACTTCCTGATTTCACTTTTATTCAGCAGGAGTTTTCTGTCTCTTCTTGGATCGTGATTATTAATATTTCCCTGAGTGTATTCACTGATGTGAATACTGACTAACCAGACTTCACCTCTTTCAATTTTAGCATATCCATCAACTAGGTTCGCTTTGCCTTGTCTGAGAGCTTTTACTTCTGTGCCTACGAGAGCAATGCCTGCTTCAAACGTTTGAAGGATTGCGAACTCATGTCTTGCCTTACGATTAACGGCAATATTTTTTTCTTTGTCGTCAGTTTTCATAGTAAAAAATCAAAGACAAAAATCCCTTTAAATGAAGTTAAATGCAACTGAAGAAAAATCTGCTATTGAGAATTGGATATATACACTAATATTTCTAATTGAAAGAGTAAAAAACTATTCTTTTATAATCAGAAGTAAATAGAAATTCCAAATTTCACAGCTTCTGAAGTTATTCTGAATGATTTATTGGTCCGGTTGTGTGTTGATCTTAGATCTTTCAAATTTTCTTCGCTATTTCGATAATAAATCATTATACCATACTCAGCTGAAAGTGACATAGACTTATCAAATGACCATTCAATTCCGATGATTGCGTCTAAACCAACTGAAAAATTATCACCAGTTTTATTAAATTTATATACAGTGCTGTCCGAGATTTCGTTTGTAGTTTCTTCTTCTGATGTACCAAACCCAAAAAATGGTCCACCACCCAAATAAAAGCCAATTTCAGGTGCTGCTACTAAATAGTATAGATACTGTGAATTAATAGTGAATCCAAAGGAATTAAAATTAGAATTTTCATTATTTCTAGTCATATCTTCTTGAATATATTCATCATCAAAATTCGAGTCATCAAGCGATATAGTTAATCCTAATCGTACGGCAGATCTTTTTCCTAAATGATATTTTCCTGAAAATGTTGCACCTTGAAAACCAGAAAGTGTAAGGATATCGCTTATCTGAAATTGTAACGCAAATTTTCCATCGAGTGAATCTAGATAAGATGTTTGTGCTGAAGTAAATGATAATGAGGATAAAATGAGAACCAGAAGAGAGATTGAAGAAATCAGATGAGACTTTTTATGTTTCATTTTATTACCCTTTCTTAAATTTTCAATTTCTACATGTGAAACTTAGATTAGCAATATCACAATCACAAAATAAAAAAGGCAGCCACCCTGACTGCCTTCTAGAATTGCTGAATTTAATCCTGCTTACTCTGTGCAATCTGTATCGTCCAGTCTTTCATCCCAGCAGTGCCAGTTTCCATCTTCAAAGTAAACAGAATCTTTTACTCGACCGAATGATGATTCATAGTTCCACATAATATCAATTGAATTATTATTCTCAGCTTTTAATATTCTATAAAACCTGTTTAACGGAACTTCATTTGTCTTTCCGTAAAAAATATAGCTTCCATCATGCAGAATCGATTGAGAGATAAGGGTATATTTTATATCGGCAGTTTCTTCCTGAATATTTCGATTCCATTCAATTGAAAGAAATGGTAAAGGCATACCAGGTTCTTTGTTTAATGTCCAGGTGCCTTCAGTTGCTCCAAAATTTGAAAAACCAGTGAACCACTCAAAATCAGTGTAGCTTTCTTCTTTTGATAGCAACATTTTCCACTCAACTCCCTCGGTAACCGGTTTTCCAAAAAGTTTAGCATTGTAGTTTTCGTTAACAACAGAAATAGAATACTGCCATAACCAGCTTCCATCTGCTTGCTGAACTGGCTGATGATTGAAAGCTTCTGCAAATGCTAAAGCAGGAACAGTCAAAGTTACAGTAAGTAATGAATTCCAATATTTAACGTTTCCCGCAGCCCATATCCAGTTTCTATTGGTAACTGATGGATTTTCAGAGAATGCAGTGGAATTTGTATCCGGGAATTCACTAAAGTCCATTATTAGTGTGGATTGTGGTGGAATTGTTGGAACCTGATCTTCAGGATTTGTGGAATTTTCGTCCTCACAGGAGACTATGAACCCAATTGTAGTAATAACAAAAAATATTGGTAAGAATTTTATAAAACGCATCATATGTTTTCCCTTATACTTTTCTCGACTCTGTACTAAATTTCAAGAATTATGCCTTTGCAGAGATCCCAATATTCAGCGCTATGTTCCCCATCGACTGAGCCAGAATCAGTCGTTGGTAAAAAAGTCTTTCAAAATTACAGCCCTTTGGCTATTTTAACCTCTAATTTTCTGATTGAATTGTGTCAATATTCTTATTTACAAATACTACAAAAGCGCTAATTCTTTCCTTTGTTTTTAGCCTCTCAGGCTTTTCACAGGATTTTTCAATCAATAAAATTGAACCGCCAAACTGGTGGGTGGGAATGAAATGGGATACACTTCAGTTAATTGTTTATGGGGAAAAATTGGATGGGGTCAAGGTTGAGTCAGTTGAACCGAATTTGAAAATACTGGATGTACATTATCCTCAAAATAATTCATATTTATTTATTGATGTACTTATCTCTTATTCTTTAGTCCCTGGAAATTATAGTTTTTTATTCTCTAAAAACGGATTTGAAATTGAAGTCCCTTACTCAATTCGTAAAAGAGAAATTAGTTCTGATGATCATCTCGGTTTCAATAATGAAGATGTGATTTATTTAATTTTTGCTGATAGATTTTGTGATGGAAATCGTTCAAATAATAGCATTGGTGATTCTCTTGATAAGTTTACATCGGCTGATCTTGACGGAAGGAAGGGTGGTGATATTGAGGGTATTATTTCCAAGTTAGATTATTTAAGTGAACTTGGAATTACCGCCATCTGGATTACACCTATGCTCGAAAATAATATGTGGATGAGCTATCACGGTTATGCCGCAACTGATCTATACAAAATTGATCCTCGTTTCGGAAGTAATGAACTCTATAAAAATCTGGTTGAAGAAGCTCACAAGCAAGGAATAAAAGTAATTCTTGATCACGTAAGTAATCATATCGGAATAAATCATTATTGGGTAAACAATTTACCAGAATCAAGCTGGTTTAATGGTACCCCTACAATTCATCTTCCTGCAAATCATGATAAAATAGCATTTCTCGATATTCACGGTGACAGCATTGTAGTAAAATTTCACCAGGAAGGTTGGTTTACAGATTATATGCCTGATCTTAATCAGCGAAATGAATTTCTTAAAAATTATTTAATTCAAAATACAATATGGTGGATTGAATTTTCGGGGCTTGATGGTATCCGCGAGGACACCTATCCGTACGCTGATCAAAAATATTTATCGGTATGGGCTGAAGCTATTTTTAATGAGTATCCAAATTTCAATATTGTTGGTGAAATTTGGCAGGGAATTCCTGCTGTGATTTCAGGATATCAGACCAATTCGCCTGTAAGGAAAATCGATTTCGATTCAAATCTTCCAGTAGTAACTGACTTTGCGCTTTCAGATGCAATTCGTACATGGCTCAGTGGAGACAAAACTATCAAAGTAGTTTACGAAATTATCGCACAGGATATTGTTTATTCTAATCCTGATAACCTTCTGGTATTCTTTGACAATCACGATATCGATAGAGCAATGCTCCTGGCGAATGGAAATATTGATAAAGTTAAACTTGCACTAAATCTTGTGCTTTTTACAAGAGGAATTCCAGTAATTTTTTATGGAACTGAAATCGGAATTGAGGGCGGAAAAAAACATGGCGAACTCCGACAACCATTTCCCGGTGGATTTGAGGGTGATCAAAGAAATGCTTTTACTTCGGCTGATCGAACTAGTAAAGAGAATGAGATTTACGATTACCTTGCTCAACTATTGAAATTAAGAAAGGAGCATCCGGCACTTTCCAAAGGAGAGTTGGTTCACATATATTCCGGGGAAGAACTTTATATCTTAATTAAAAGTTTCGGTGATGAAAGAATTATTTTGCTTTTCAATACCGGGGATAAAGATATACCATTCTATCCGTCTCTCTTAAAAATGATAATGAAAGATTCCTCTATGGTTAAAGATCTTATTAATGATGAAGAAATTAATTTATATGAAGATGTACTAATTAATCTGGAAGGTTACTCAACCAAAATTTTTCTTGTGAATTAAATTGGAATATTCAATTAATTAATTCAGGAGTTTTATGCTCGAAATACAGAAGAAATTATCCAAATCATTTTATGCAATTCTCTCGTTACCAGCAACTGCAATGGGATTTGCATTGTCTGTTCAGATATCAGCTTTAAGCTGGATATTAAGTTCAAAATATGGTCTTGAAATTCACGATGTCGGGTTAGTATGGGCAGCAGGTCCGGTTGCCGGAATTCTTGGTCAGGTAATCGTTGGATTGATTAGTGACAATGTTTGGTTCTGGAAAGGAAGAAGACGACCATTTATTTTTATCGGAGGTTTTCTTGCTGCGCTAATGCTACTTGCTCTACCAAACATTGATATTATTAGTAGCTCGCTCGGTTTTAGCGGAATACTTGGGGTAGCAATTGCTGTTGCACTTACTCTTGACCTTGCAATCAATATAAGTTTCAACCCAACGAGGTCAATAATTGCAGATGTCACACCAGAAGGTGTGGAAAGAACAAAAGGCTATACATGGATGCAGACAATTTCAGGCACCTTTGGCGTACTTGCTTATGTAATTGGAGCTGTCTGGAATAATTATCTGTTGATTTATTTTGGAGTTGGACTTGTATTTGTGCTGTCTGTAATTCCACCATTATTTATTGATGAACCCAAACAGCTGAAAAATTCTGATGGAGATATACCAGCAGACGTAAAAGCTAAGTCATCGTTTAGAGATATATTAGACAATATTCAACCTCTCTGGGGATTTTTACTCTATGCTGTCTATGCAATTGTTGGTAGAATATTGAACTATCATCCGGATCATTATTACTTAGAGCTGTTCTGTTTTTTAATAACGATATTTTTTATCCTCAAAGTAATACTGAAAAATGTTGATGCGCTTCCGAAAAAAGAAGCTGGTATCGTAGGATTTAAAAAAGTTCTTGCAGCTCATTCATTCACATGGATCGGGATACAGACAATGTTTGTTTACATGTTCGCCTACATTCAGTATAAAGTTTACGGTTTTACTGATGGAAGTATGATTGATGAGAACACAAATATTGAAATGGGAAGAATTGTTTCAATCAGTTTTTTAATATTAAATGCAGTTGGCGCAGTTTTGCCTGTTTTAGTGCTTGAGCCAATTACCAGGAAAATTGGTAGAGTAAAAACACACGCAATTTGTATTTCAACTATGGCAATTGGATACGCTGGAATATTATTTTTCGGATTTAATTCTACATCAATATATATTCTTATGGGCATTTTAGGAATCGGCTGGGCATCTACCATAAGTCTGCCATTCGCAATTATGTCGCAAAAAGTTGATCAATCTAAAATGGGTTTGTTTATGGGATTGTTTAACCTTGCAGTTGTGTTACCACAGTTAGTAGCTAGTTTTGGAGTTGGGCAAGCAGTAAGTAAAGCCGATGATAAAAGTCTTATTTTTATTATTAGTACATCTACTCTGGCTGTTTCGGCAATTCTCTGGTTCATGGTAAAAGAAAAATTTGTTCCTGAAAATAAAGTTTAAGTTTGTCTGTAGTCTAATTATTGATTAAAATTATTAACATTGATTCTGAATTATAATCAGAGAGTATTCTTTCTTAACAAAGATAATTTTAGATCGCTACTACTAATTTTATCTCAGAATCAATTCACATTCTCTATTCATTTAGAGCAAATCTAAACGCAGTTCTATTACTAACTATTTAAAGGGTTATTATGTTAAAAACTATCATTGTTACGTTCTTAATATCCTGTTTGCTCCTCACAAGCTGCACTAGTTGGGAAACAGTTAAATCCCCTGAACCGAACTCAACTATCAAAATAACTACAAACGAAGATAAAACATATGAAATGTCAAAATGGACTGAAGAACCTGAATACTTTGAGGGATTTGCTGGTGAAACGAAAAAAGAGGGTAATTTTCTGCTGAAATATCAGACTACAGTATATAAAAGCGATATAAAAATATTGGAAGAACAGAAATATGACGGCACCAAAACTCTTTGGTTTAGTGTAGGTGCTGTTGTAGTTACAGTGGGTTTACTTGCTATTGTTGCAGCATCTAGTATTTCTTTTCGATAAGTACAATTCAAAAAGCAGTTCAATTACTAACTATTTTAAGGGATATTATGTTAAAAACTATCATTGTTAAATTCTTAATATCCTGTTTGCTCCTCACAAGCTGCACTAGTTGGGAAACAGTTAAATCCCCTGAGCCAAACTCAACTATCAAAATAACTACAAACGAAGATAAAACATATGAAATGTCTAAATTGACTGAAGAACCTGAATATTTTAAAGGATTTGCTGGTGAAACTAAACGAGAAGGAAATTCTACTATAAAATATACGACTACAGTATATAAAAGCGATATAAAAATTTTAGAAGAGCAGCAATATGATGGCAACAAGACTCTATGGTTTAGTATTATTGCTGTAGTAGGTGTATTTGCTATCATGCTTGCTACTTTTGACTTCTCTTTTAAGACAATACAGAAATAGAAATAAACAATTAAGAAATGGTTGCTATAAAATCAGTCAGGAACCTTCTTGCGCAAAGAACTATTTATTATTTTATATCTCACGATATTCCTAGTAATAATTATGATTTCTAAATGCACTTTCTTCTTTTAACGGTTCTTTGTTCTACCAGCATTGCGCTGATATTAAAACACAGTGATACAAGGAAAGGAGAGCCAATTGTATTGCTTGCATGGAATTATCTTGTTGCTTCGGTTATTGCACTTGTGATTTTGCTTCTTACGAAATCAACAACTTTTTCAATTGAAACTTTGTTATTCGGTTCCGGACTGGGATTATTATTTGTTGTTTCATTTTTTATTTATGCAAAAGCAATAAGTTTGGCTGGAACAGGATTAGCGACAACAAGTTCAAGACTCTCGGTGATAATTCCAATAGTTTTTTCAATCATAATTTTTAACGAGGAACCAAAATTCAATCACCTGATTGGATTCGTATTTACATTTGTTACTTTCATATTTTTTTATTTTACTGTGAAAGGAAATCACACTGATGGTGACGGAATAAAGAAATATTTGGTTTTATTGGCCGTTTTTATAGGCATAGGTATAAATGATTTTGCAATGAAAGTATTTAATAGCTGGCGTCCATCTGAAGAAGAGCAGTACTTTGTATTTTTTATTTTTGCTTCCGCATTTATTTATTCATCAGTTTATATTTTTATTAATAAAATCAAAATAGAGAAGCACACATCAATATCGGGTTTAGTACTCGGAGTGCCGAATGTTTTTAGTACAATATTTCTACTTGCTTCACTTAGTCTTCTTCCTGCGATTTTAGTCTATCCATTGATGAATGTTGGAATAATTGTTTTAACAACTCTCCTCGCTTTCATAATTTGGAAGGAAAAATTAAACCGTTGGGGTGTTTTTGCTCTTATAAGCGGATTGATAGCTATATTGTTTTTAAGTCTACCCGGATAATTAAGATGAGATAGTCTTAATCGTCTTATATTCTTTTACAGAATTTCTATTCTTTTGTAGATAAGGACATCGCTGACTTTCAGAATCTTCCGTTGATGAATGAGATTTCAATTCGCCATTCAAATATGGACATTCCGGATTGGGCTTGTTATGATTTCCATCGAGATACGGACAAGTTGTTTCTGTTTTATTTTTTAAGTAAGGACATTCGTTTTCAGATTTTTCATCGGCCTGTAATGAAAAATATGTTCCACTTAAGACAAGACTAACGACTGCGATAAATAGAAATATAAATATTGACTTGTTCATATTTTCTCCTTTCTAATCTAAACCAACATTACATAATAAAAGTTCAAATTCAAAACACACAAAGGGTCTCATTCATATGCCCAACATTAATAATTCCATAATAAATTCTCACTAGTAGTTTGTGAAACTTGATAAAATCTTATTATGATTAGCATTATTAATACCAGCGAGAAGCTATTGGTAATAATTTGATCAATTCCAACCAAATTTGCAAAGTATGGAGTAACATCTATTTTGATTATTCTTAATTCAATACTATAATAAGAACTAACATACTTAAATATTAAACCTAATAATATACTTATAGTAAATGCTTTAAAAGTAATATTAAGAAAAATAGAAGTACTATTTATAAATAACATATAGATTAAAATCATAAGAACTACATAAATAATTCCCTTTGTAATAATTATAATCAGAAAATCAATGCCGAAAAAAAACAATATGATTTCAGTTAATTTAAATATTGACGAAGCACAGACATCAATTAGAATATAGGATAACATTCCCTTGAGCCATATTTGATAATTATTCATTTTTGTCTCTAACGGATATTCTATCATTGATTAAAAGTCAAACAAATTGAATTAATCAACATCATCAACAAACATTACCATAATTCCTGCTATTATCATTGATGCACCTCCAAAAACGAGGGCATAAATCGCTTCTCCGCCAAATATATTTCTTACAAAAAAACCTAATATACTTGCTGCTGTTATCTGTGGAATCACAATAAAGAAATTAAAAATTCCCATATACACTCCCATTTTTTCAGCAGGCAGTGATCCTGTTAGAATTGCATATGGCATTGCAAGTATCGAAGCCCAGGCTAATCCAATTCCCAATTCTGAAAGTAAAAGTAAATTCGGATCTTTTATAATGTAGAAAGAGGCTAAACCCAACCCACCGGCAATAAGACTGATCAGGTGAACAGTTTTTCTGCTTGTCAGTTTAGCAAGCCAGACCAGTACAAAAGCCATCACAGCCGCAAATCCATTATAGACAGACATCAAGACACCAACCCAATCTGCACCTTCATTATATATTGCAGATGTTGTATCTGAAGTGCCATAAATATAATGAGTTACAGCGGGTGTTGTATAAATCCACATAGCAAATAAAGCAAACCACGAAAAAAACTGAACAACAGCAAGCTGCTTCATTGTCTTAGGCATATTGTATAGATCATTTAACACAACTACAAAACCGTTGCTGGTTCTGTTATTCTTGACTAGGTAACCTGCAATAAATTGCAAAATTCCAAAGGCGGCTATACCAACGAACAAAACATAAAGTCCATAGTCAATTTCTTTAATGGTAATAAATATGAGAACGGTGATAAGAATTCCAGTAATAAACCAAATGGATCCATCCTTCAGAAATTTAGCTGAGGAAACATTTTGTCGCTCAGGTCTTACTATATTTAATTTATCAATTTCAGTTTTCTCATAACTTTTTATTTCATCAGGTGAATATTCTTTCGTTCTAAAGACTGTCCACACAACTGCAAGAAAAAATACTATAGCACCAAAATAAAATGAGAATTTTACTGAATCCGGAATTTCACCAGCCGGAGCAATGTTTGAAATTCCAAACCAGTTTGTCATCATATAAGGTAGGGCTGAAGCGATTACAGCACCAGTTCCAATAAAAAAACTCTGCATCGCAAATCCTGCAGTTCTTTGTTCTGATGGAAGCATATCACCAACAAAAGCTCTGAAGGGTTCCATAGAAATATTAATCGAAGCATCCATTATCCACAACATTCCCGCGGCAATCCAAAGTGATGGTGAGTTCGGCATGAAAATAATAGCAATAGAGGCCAGTATTGCTCCAATTAAAAAATATGGTTTGCGTCTACCAAGTTTGTTCCAGGTTTTATCACTAAGATGCCCGATTATTGGCTGAACAATCAGACCAGTAACAGGTGCAGCAATCCAGAGGATGGGAATGTTATCGATACTTGCTCCCAAAGTTTCAAAGATTCTGCTTACATTTGCATTTTGAAGGGCGAAACCAAATTGAATCCCGAGAAAACCGAAACTCATATTCCAGATTTGCCAGAAGGAAAGTCGGGGTTTCTGCATAAATTTTCTTTGCTAGTTTTAAATGAATATAATTTTTGTATTGATAAAATAATATGAAATTTGATGATATAATAAATACTGTGTCAGAAAATACTTTCTCAGCGTTTTTTTATACACCATCTGTTTATAAGAAAGCTAAATCCTATTTATTCCTGAAACCGGAAGAAACTATTTCCGTACATAAAAAGGATGATATCGAATTTGCATTTAAGCATGTTCAGAAATTTATTGATAAAGGATACTATGGTTATTCATTGATTAAGTACGAGTCCGGATTTCTGTTTGAGCAAAAACTTGAAAATTTTCTGTCTCACTCAAATGAAAATCTCCTTCAGTTTGTCTTTTTCAAAGATGATCACGTAAAAAAAATTAATTCCTCAAAAATCAGCTTCGACTGTGGCTCGACAAATGTTTATTCCGTTACGAACTTTTCACTCAGTAAATCTGAAACTGAATTCAAGAATGACTTAAGAAAAATTAAAGAATTTATTAAAGCAGGAGATACTTACCAGGCTAATTACACAATTAAAGGTAGGTTTAATTTTTTGGGTTCCAATTCAGAATTTGCTAAAAAACTGATTTTTAATCAGTCTGCAAAGTATGCATCATTTATAAACAACAGGGTAGAATTAATCTTCTCACTTTCACCCGAACTATTCTTCTTCAAGAATAATAAAAAAATAATTTCGCATCCTATGAAGGGAACAATAAGAAGGGGTTACAATACTCAGACTGACGAAAAGGCAATAGATGAACTATTGAATAGTGATAAGAACCTTGCTGAAAATGTTATGATTGTTGATTTGATAAGAAACGATCTTGGCAGAATTTGCAAATATGGAAGTGTGAAAGTGCCTGAATTATTTAAGGTTGAAAAGTATGAATCATTGTTTCAGATGGTAAGTGAAATCGGGGGAGAACTTAGAAAAAAAATATCGTTGCTTGATATAATCAAAAATATTTTCCCTTGTGGATCTGTTACAGGTGCTCCAAAAATAAGAACAATGGAGATTATCAATAAAATTGAAAAAGAAGAAAGAGGGATTTACACTGGTTCAATTGGATTAATAACTCCCGATGAAATAAAAATGAATGTTGCAATCCGAACTATTACATTGAATAAAATTACTGGCAAAGGAGAAATGGGATTGGGTTCGGGAATAGTTTGGGATAGTATTCCGGAAAATGAATACGATGAAGTATTGCTTAAAAGTAAGTTTCTGACAGAACCCGAAGATTATTTTGAGATATTTGAAACAATGAAATATGAAGATGGAAAAATAATATTCTTTGAAGAACATTTTGATCGAATGAAATCTGCAGCGGATTATTTTCTTTTTAGATTTAATGCAGATAAAATTAAAAAGAATGTTAATAAATACATTTTAGGGCTCGATAAATCCCAACCAAAAAAGATAAAACTAATACTTAATAAATGGGGAAAAATAAAAATTAAAGCTGCCGAAATTCCTGCACATCCAAAAAAAGTATTCGCAATTATTTCCGGTAATAAAATTAATTCGAAGGATAAATTCCTATATTTTAAAACGACGAACAGAAAATTATACGACGAAGAATATTTGAAATTTAAATCTGATGGATTTTACGAAGTGCTATACACTAACGAAAAAGGATTTCTGGCGGAGGGAAGTAGAACAAATATTTTTTTGAGGAGAGGCAATGACTGGTTTACACCTCCTGTAAATTCCGCGGTATTACCCGGTATATATAGAAATTATTTTATTAAACATTATAAAAATGTCAGTGAGATCGAGATTCGAATGGCTGAATTAAAAGATTTTGATGAGATACTTCTTACAAACTCAATTCGAGGTGAAGTGAGAGTTGATAAGTTATTTTTTACACCCAATGAATTCATTGTTTTTAATAAATGACGAAAACTTACTTCAGGAAATTAAGTCTAATTTTTAATAACTTGATGTGTAGTAATTTTAACTTTCAATAATTATACATGAAAAACTCGGGCAGCATTACAGCCAATCGAAAGAAAGAACATCTGGATTTAAGTCTGAATGCTGATATTTCATTCAGAACAAAGACCAACGGATTTGAGCATTATGATTTTATTCACGATGCAACCACTGAAGTTGAAATCGATAAAGTAAATTTTAGAACGAAGTTCTTCAAAAAGAAAATTCATTTTCCATTTATAATATCTTGTATGACCGGTGGTACTGAAGAAGCAGAGAATATAAATGCTCAACTTGCAATTGCAGCTGAAGAATTAAAAATTCCAATTGGTGTTGGTAGTCAGAGGCAGGCAATGGAAAATGACAGCCATATAAATACTTATTCTACAATCAGAAAAAATGCAAAATCTGTCCCGGTTCTCGGAAATCTTGGGGCAGCTGAATTGGTTAAATTAAATACTTTTACACCTGTAAAAAAGTTAATTGACCTGGTTGAAGCAGATGCATTTGTAATTCATCTTAATCCGTTGCAGGAATTACTACAGAAAGAGGGAACCCCAAATTTCAAAGGGTTGCTAAAAAGTCTGCGACGTTTAACAAAAGAAATAAAAATACCTGTACTAGTAAAAGAAATCGGGTCAGGCATATCATTGAAAGCTGCAAAAAGAATGCTCGATTCAGGTGTAGCTGGAATTGATGTTGCCGGAGCAGGGGGTACCAGTTGGGCTGGAATTGAAATGCTCAGAAATAAAACAACTCCTGATAATTATTTTTGGGATTGGGGAATATCTACTTCTTTTTGTGTCAAGGAAATCTACAAGCTGAAAAAAAAATACGATTTTTACCTTATCGGTTCTGGTGGGATAAATACACCAATTGATGCTGCCAAAGCGTTTGCTCTTGGTTCTGATTTTGTCGCTTCAGCAAGAACTGTTTTAAAAGAACTTAATAGTTCCGGTATTGGCGGAGTTAATAAATTAGTGATTGATTGGTTTGAAACAATAAAAAAAATAATGTACCTGACCGGTTCAAAATCTTTACAAGAACTAAAGAAAAATAAAATATTCAAAAAAGAATTTCTCTATTAATGAAAAATATTAATTACATTAATCTCTATGAAAGAGAAAGAAAAAAAATAAACAAAATTCTTTCTGGTGCTCTTAGCAAAAGAAAACCATCCTCATTGTATGAACCCGGAACATATATCCTAAATAGTGGAGGTAAAAGATTAAGACCTTTGCTAGTACTTTTGTCAGCCAAAGCTGTAGGAGGAAAATTCACAAATGCTTATAATGCTGGTGCTGCAGTTGAAATGCTGCATAATTTTACTCTTGTGCATGATGACATTATGGATAATGCTGATAAGCGAAGAGGGAGATTGACCTTGCACAAAAAATATGATGCGAACACTGCTATTTTAGTTGGCGATAGTCTTCTTTCTATAGCCTACGAATATCTATTAAACGATTGTAATGGAAACAGCAGACAGGTTATCAGCGCTTTTACAAATGGATTGATTGAGGTTTGTGAAGGTCAGAGTATGGATACAGATTTCGAATCAAGGAAAAATGTCACTTTGTCCGAATATCTATTAATGATAAAAAAGAAAACTGCTGCGATGGCAGAGATGTGTTGTAAACTAGGGGCACTCCTTGGCGGAGGGTCGAATGCAGATGTGAAGGCATTGGGTAATTTTGGATTGAATATCGGAATTGCTTTTCAGATACAAGATGATTTGCTCGATATTTCTGCAGATGAAAAAAAATTCGGAAAAACCATAGGCGGTGATTTAGTTGAAGGTAAGAAAACATTTCTCTTTCTTGAAGCACTTGAGAAATCAAAAGGTGATGATAGAGAAAAACTTTTAAAAGTTATTGAAAGAAAGGGTATTCGCTGGAATCAGGTTTCTAACTATAAAAAGATTTATGAAAAACTAGGTGTGCTGGATGATGCTCGTAAAGAAATTAATTCATATACTCAAAAAGCACTAAAATCTATTAATTTATTGGATGAAAAAAATAAAAACATTTTTAAATGGCTTGCGGATTCACTTATTTACAGAACCAGTTAATGATTGAGAAAACAGTTAAAATAATTAATCGAGCGGGATTGCATACACGTCCGGCAGCCACAGTAGTAAAAATGGCAGCAAAATATAAATGCGACTTTTATATATCACGTGATGGCTTGAACATAAATGGTAAAAGCATTATTGGTGTAATGACTCTCGCCGCAGAAGAAGGGTCTGAATTAGTTTTATCATTCAATGGTGAGGACGAAGAACAGGCTGCAAAAGAAATTCTAGATTATTTTGAACGAGGCTTTGACGAACTTTGAAAACCTTCAAAGAAATATATAGCTCTGCTGAAAATAAAATAGCCGGTATCGGTGCTGCGCCGGGAATTATTATTGGTGAAGCCCATCTGTTTACAAAGGAAAAACTGCAGGTTAGCAAAGCGGATATTGAAGATATTGAAAAAGCAAAATCAAATCTGATTGAAGCTATCACTAAATCTAAAAAAGAACTGAATAAAATATTTTTAGTTGCGCGCGAAAAAATGGATGACGTTCGGTCAGCAATATTTGAAGCTCAGTTGATGATTCTTGATGACCCGGTATTACTGGATGAAATAAACAAGAGAATTGAAACTGAGAAAAAATCACCCGAGTACATTGTTGATGATGAGATATCAAAATACCAGAGTAAAATGATTTTATCGCACGAAGCTTACATGAAGGAGCGGGCACTAGATATTGAAGATATTAAACAAAGAATAATCAGAAACCTTCAGAAAAAAAGATGGCAGTCAAAAATTGACCATAATGTTATTGTGGTTAGTGATTCACTTACACCTGCTGATACAATTTTACTTTCCAGAAACAAAGTACTTGCATTTGTAACTGATCATGGTGGAATAACTTCTCACGCTGCAATTATCTCACGTTCACTTAATATTCCTGCCGTTGTTGGCACACATAACTCGACTTCAATGATTAAAGATGGTGATGAGATTATTGTAGATGGTTTTTATGGTTATGTTATTAAAAAACCAACTGTTGAGCAGAAAGAATTCTTTACGGAAAAAAGGAACAGACTAATCAAGTTGCAGAAAGAACTTGAAGAACTTAAAGATGAAAAAGCTGTAACTAAGGATGGAAGAGAAATAAAGCTGCTGGCCAATGTTGATGTCTCTGGTGAAATCGATGTAGTAGTAACCAGTGGTGCAAGTGGAATTGGTCTTTACAGATCGGAACAGATTCTTAATGAATTGGGTGAATTTCCATCAGAGGATGAACAAGCTGCAATATATTCGAAGTTGGCAACCAGAATTTATCCCGGTACAGTTACAATCCGCGTGTTTGATATTGGAGGCGACAAATTCCGTTTCCTGAATTTTGAAGAACCAAATCCGTTTCTCGGATTACGTGGGATTAGACTTTTAATTGAAAACCCTGTGATGTTTAAAACTCAGATAAGAGCGATACTTAAATCAAGTACAACTAAAAACATTAAAGTTATGCTGCCAATGGTGAGCACATTAAAGGAGATCAGGGAATCCAAAAGAATTATTGAAGAGTGCAAGAAGGAATTGACTGAAGAGAAAATAAATTATGATCAGGAGATTCAACTCGGAATTATGATTGAAGTACCATCTGCAGCAGTTATGGCAAGAGATTTTTCAAAGGAAGTTGATTTTGTGAGTATTGGAACTAATGATCTCGTCCAATATCTAATGGCTGTCGACAGAGGAAATGATCTAGTTTCAGAACTTTATCAGGAATTCAGCCCTGTAGTCATTAATACTTTGAAGCATATAATTGATGAAACAAGAAAATCAAAAAAGCCCGTTAGTCTTTGTGGTGAGATGGCCGCTGATACACTTGCAATGCCATTGCTGATTGGGCTCGGACTTGACAGCATGAGCATGTCACCTTCAACTATTCCATATGCAAAAAGAATAATCAGAAGCTGTGAATTTAAAAAAACAAAAAGACTTGCAAATCAATGTCTTAAACTTCAAACTGAAGAAGAAATTAAGGGTGCAATTGAAGAATTTTTCACAAAAAATAAAATTACAAGGACAAGACAAATAATTTAATGCTTATGACAATACATCAATTAACAAAAAAATATGATTCCCTATCCCAGATTAACGTTTTAAAAGAAACATATAAACAAGTCTCCGTTATCTGGAAAAGCAATATTGATTTGAAAGACTTAAAGGAGGATAGATTTTCGTCAATAGTATTTTGCGGATTGGGCGGCTCAGCCATTGGCGGTGATTTAGTTAATGACTACTTGGCATCGGAATGGAAAAATCCATTTTTAGTTGTCAGAGGATACAACCTTCCCGCATTTGTAAATGAGAGTACTCTTGTAATCATCTCATCATATTCAGGTAATACTGAAGAGACTATTTCCTGTCTCAAGCAGGCATTAAAGAAAAAATCAAAAATTATTGTAATTACTTCAGGTGGAATGATTAGTGAGGTAGCAAAGAAAAATAATTTACCACAATTAAATCTTCAGTCAGGATTTCAACCAAGATACGCTCTTGGTCAGGGCTTTTTCGCATTACTTAAAATTCTTCAGGAACTTAGATTGGCAGATGAGGATGAAAATGTAGAGAAAATTGTTAATCTCTGGAAGCAAAAAGCCGATGAATATTCTTCCGAAAATAACCTGGCTCTCCGAACTGCTAATGAGCTTGTAGGTTTTATTCCAGTTATTTACTCATCAGAATTTTTCGCATCTACAGGTTACAGATTCAAGAGTCAACTGAACGAGAATTCGAAGCTTCATGCATTTCATAACGTTATCCCTGAAATGAATCATAATGAAATAATCGGCTGGGAATCTTTTAAAGAAAAACAATTTAGTGCGAAAGTAATTTATTTACTCGATAAAGAATTTCAGACACAGAATCTAAAACGATTTGAAATATTAAAAGGAATGCTCACCGAAAAAAAAGTTGATGTTTTAACTCTGACCAGCAATGAAACTTCCAAAAAGGTACGAATTTTTGATTTGATTTTTCTTACTGATTGGATATCTTTTTATTTATCTGTTTTACGTGGATTTGATCCTTCGGAGATTGATTTTATTCATAGAATGAAACAACAGCTTACTTAGCTATTACCGCTCCGGATACCACTTTAACTTTTTCATTAAAAATCCGGTTATATGCTAACTCTCACATTGAAAAAGACTAAAATATTTCTATTCATTCTTTTCTTAACATTTTTTGTTAGCGATTATATCTTTGCTCAATTCTTATACTTTGGAAGAAACAAAGTTCAGTACGAAGAATTTGATTGGAAGATAATGTATACCGAACACTTTAATATTTATTACTATGATGAAATGGAATTTGTTGCTCAGATAGGTGCTCAGTATGCAGAGGAAATGTATGAAGAATTAAAAGTCCGAATGAATCACATAGTTACACGGCGTATCCCACTCATTTTTTATAACACCAGCAATGATTTCCAGCAAACAAATACAACTCCCGGATTAATTCCTGAAGGTGTTGGCGGATTCTTTGAATTTTTAAAAGGAAGGGTTGTACTTCCCAGCAATGGTTCGCTGCATGATTTCAGACACGTTATCAGGCACGAACTTACTCATGTATTTATGACTAATAAAGTTTACAGAATTTTAAAAGATCATCGGATACCAGCTGACAGATTGCCACCACTTTGGTTTGTGGAAGGGCTTGCAGAATTCTATTCAACTAAGTGGGATGCCCAGGCAGAGATGTTGATGCGCGATGCAGTTATTAATAATTACTTTTTTAATCTTGAAAATATTTATGCCATCTATGGTTCATTTTTGATGTACAAAGAGGGTCAGAATTTCCTTGAATTTGCTTCTGAAAAATATGGAGAAGCTAAAATAGGATTACTTTTGGATAATTTTTGGATGGATTCTGATTTCAATAAAGTACTTGAAACTACTTTTAAAGAATCATCTGAGAGAATAAATGCCGAATGGGATTACTGGTTAAGGAAAAAGTATTATCCACTGCTGGAAACGAGCTACCCGACAGAATTTGGTTCATTAAAAATTACCGAAGAAGGGTACAACTTTTCACCAGTTTACTATCGATATAATAACCGAAACTTCATCTATTTCATTGCTAACCGGGATGGATACTCATCATTATATAGAATTGAATTGTCAGGTGAATTCTCTCCAATAGACTCACCAGAGCTGGTTTTAAGGGGAGAACAGACCGAGGAACTGGAAGCATTCCATTTATTTCAATCATCTATTGATGTTTCTAAGGACGGGATAATTGTTTTTAATACAAAGATGGGTGGAACTGATGCAATTCACTTTTTCTCTATAGCTGAAGACAGGATAATCAAAACATATAAAAAGCACGATCTGCTTTTTATTACTTCACCAAAATTTTCTAAAGATGGTAACCGGATTGTATTTAATGCAGTTGACAGAAAAGGTTTTAGCAATATTTATATGTACGATTTAATTGAGGACAAGCTTCTTCAAATTACAAATGATTATTATGACGATAAAGATCCCGTCTTCGGATTGAATGATGATGAAGTAATATTTTCATCTGATCGTACTGGTGGAGAATTCGAAAAAAAATATAATCTCTTCTCCGTGAATATCAACACATTTAAAATCAATTATATCACGTACCTGAATGCAAATTGTCACACACCGAAACTTTCTCCTGACAAGAATTCACTATTATTTACATCCGATCTGAATGGAGTATTCAATCTTTATGAAATTAAGGTGCGGGAAAAAGAATTTGGGACAAAGGTTCATAAAATATCAGAATTTATTTCAAGCGTATTTGATCCGGTATATGTTGATTCCGTGAGAATAACGTTCTCGGGATTTGAAGATTTTTCATTCGATCTTTATATATACGATCATAAAAATGAAATACACGATTCTCTTTACACATTAGAAATGGATTTGAATGTACCGCTCGATGTTTGGTACGCCAAGTCAATCGATTTGCCTTCAGAATCAGAATCTGTAGTCTATGAAAAAGAGTACTCTCTTGATTTTGCTCAAAGTGTTGTTGCCACCGATCCGATATTTGGGACACGAGGAGGTGCAATATTTTCAATAAGTGATTTGTTAGGGGATGATAGGTATACCTTTCTCATCTATAACAATGCAACTGTTCAGAGTGAAATATTAAACAGTTTCAACGTGGTTATTCAAAAGCTAAATTTTGCTAAACGGGTGAACTATGGATTCGGTATTTTTCATTTAAGTGGAGAATTTTACGATTATTCTGATGCAGATGAATATTATTACGAAAGAAGTTTCGGTGGATCATTTCTTTTAAGTTATCCTATCTCAAAATTTCAACGATTGGAAACAACAGTAACGGTCAGAAACTCGAACAAAGAAATTATCTCCAACGTAATCGAAAGAGAAGCAACATTATTCACAAACACTATCGGATGGGTAATCGATAATTCCATTTGGGGGTTTACCGGTCCTATAGATGGTATGAGGGCTGCAATTTATCTTGGTTATACATCAGATATTAAATACAGCAATGTAAATTATTTTTCTGTAATTCTTGACTACAGACATTATCAAAGACTTGCGCTCACTACCCTTGTTGCCTTCAGAGCCGCGTTATTTTATAATGAGGGAAAAGAAGCTCGCCTATATTTTATTGGCGGAAGTTGGGACTTAAGAGGCTGGCCACGGTTTGGTATCAGGGCTCAAAAAATCTGGTTCACTTCGGTCGAATTCAGATTCCCGTTAATTGAACAAATCGGAATTAGATTTCCATTCCTGAGATTGGGATTTCCTGGAATTCGTGGTGCAATTTATTATGATATGGCAGGTGCATGGTATAACAATTATACGGAGACTTTGGGAACTATTGGTTTTGGATTTAGATTCAACTTATTTGGAGTTCTTACTCTTCGATATGACATGGGTAAAAGAATAGAAGATAATTTTCATAGATTACAAGAAGGTTTGTATTACCAATTCTTTTTCGGATGGGACTTTTAAAATATAAAATATTGCTCCTGGGTATTTCGGTTTTGTTAGTTGGCTGCAACAGGTCAGTAATTAAATACCAGACAAAACTTGATGAAAACCCCTATCAGATGTTTGGTAAAAATCCATCCAGGGAATTTTATGTTCCAGTTAATATTTCTGATTCATTAATACTTAAATGGGAAAATGATTCATATGGAAGCTTCCTTAATTCCTCCGTATCAGTTTACAGCGATCTGGTGTTTGTAAACGATCTGTCGGGCAGAGTATATTGTTATCAGTTCGATACTGGAAAAGAAATTGGTTACGTCAAATATGGGAGCGGAAGTGTTTTCTCAAATCCAATTCCATACAGAAGTATTATTGCTCTAGCAGTAGCAGATGAAAATGAAAGTTTGACCGAATTGATTTATTATGATTACTCTGAGGGGAAGGAGATTAAAAGTGTAGATCTGCCGGGACGTGTATTGACACAGATGATTGCTGATACTACGAATATTTATTTTGTTACAGAAATTGGAGCAGCATATAAATATACGTACAGAGGAAGACAAATTTGGGAAACACATACAAGAATTCCTACGAGAAGTTCTCCTGCATTAAAAGATTCTCTCTTTATTTTTGGAAATGATAAAGGAGAAATCATTGCCCTAAATTCAAATACCGGAGATTCCGTTTATGCAAAATTAATTGGAGGTCAATTCTTCTCAGGTCTCACAATTTCAGAGGATATTATTTATGCGGGTAATAATAATGGAATTTTGTATGCACTTGATTATTCAAATGCTGAAATTATCTGGCAGTTCGATTCCGACGCAAGAATCCTGATGAATCCTGCAGTGGATAATGAAAGCGTGTATTTTGGAAATCCCAAAGGAACATTTTATTCTCTCAATAAAAAAACTGGAGAATTAAACTGGGTAATAACTTTTAAGGGATTATTAGACTCAACTCCTCTAATTACAGAAAATATGATCATACTTCCGGATAAACTTTTTGCAATTCATATGCTGGATAAAAGTACGGGCAAGGTTACAAAATCTATTTCACTTGATGGCAGGGCAAAACTTACTCCTGTAATTCACAATAACACTTTATTCATCGGATTTGATGATGGAGTAATAAGGGCATATGAGTTTTTTAAGTAGAAAAATATTTATTTTGTTTTTATTGATGTTCTGTTCATCACTGTTTTCGCAAAGTGATAGTGTAAATCTGATCATTCAAACAAATAGCGATTCAACAGGATTTTTTATTGACAACAAGTTTTTTGGAGTCGGTAACAAATTAGAAACAGAAATAGTGGAAGGTCAACACACGCTGTATTTAGTCGAAAGCATAAAGCTGTGGAATGCTGAAGTAATAAAGGATACAATTTTTATTGAAAGCACTGATGATTTAGTCCTTGAGTATAGTTTCAAATCCAGGATTCTGGTGAATACAATTCCACAAGATGTTTATGTTTATGAAAACGATTCACTTGTGGGTTTCACACCAACTATAATTGAATCAGGATTTACAAAACTTGAGCTCGAAAAACCCGACTATAAAAGCATCAGTATTTCACCGGTGGATTTATCAAACGGGGAAAAACCCAAATTAAATTATACTGGCGAACCACCAAAAACTCAATTTTATGGTTCTGCACTCTTTACAATTCTTCTGGGAACGGCTATAGCTTTAGGCGCCACAACAGCTTACCTTAAGCTTGAGGCGGATGATAAATTTGAGGAGTATGAGATTACTGGTAATCCGGAACTAATTGATGAAGTTAATCAATATGATGTTTCAAGTGGTGCTACATTCGTCGTCTTTGAATTAAATGTAGCGTTAATTATTTATTTCTTCCTCTCCGAATAATTCAATCTGTTTTAATAAATTAGAACAGCATTTCTGAAAATTATTAGATGATTACAGTACTGGAATCAATCAGGTTATCGACACAATATTTAAATGAGAAGGGAATTGATTCGTCGAGGATCAATGCCGAACTTTTGTTAGCTGATGTATTGAACTGCAAAAGACTTGACCTATACTTATTGTTCGACAGACCATTGAGTGAACCTGAATTAAAAAAGTATCGTGAATATATTAGAAGAAGAGGCAAGTTTGAGCCACTCCAGTATATTCTTGGTAAAGTTGAATTTTATGGATTAAAATTAATGGTAACTTCGGCTGTGCTTATTCCGAGACCGGAAACTGAAATACTTGTTGAGACCATAATAAACCAGTTTTCGGAACAAGTCGAGATAGCGATTCTGGATATCGGCTGCGGAACTGGAAATATTTCAATTGCTCTCGCAAAAAAAATAGAATCCGTAAAAATAATTTCAACGGATATAAGTGAAGATGCGCTGGACATAGCAAACATGAATGCAAAAAATAATATGGTTGAAAGTAAAATTGAATTTATCAATCACGATATTTTGAAAAATAACCTGGATAATTTTCAGCAATTTGATATTATAGTTTCAAATCCACCATATGTTTCAATAGATAATTTCAAATCACTTCAAAAAGAAATAATTGAATTTGAACCCAAGGCTGCAGTAACTGATAACAATGACGGTTATACTTTTTACAGAATTATTTCAGAAAAAGCTAAGAACAAATTAAAACCGAACGGGAAATTATTTTTTGAGATTGCTGAAGGTCAAAGCGATGAGGTAAAAAAAATAATGGAGAAAAATAATTTTTTAAACATTAAAGCAATTAAGGATTATCAAAGTATTGATAGGGTTGTTTACGGGGGATTAAAATGAAGGCAGTAGTGCAACGTGTTAAATCAGCTTCGGTAACAATAATAGAACAAAATTATCAACAAAAAATCGGAAAGGGCTTGCTGATACTTTTGGGAATCAAAATTGGAGATACGGAAGAAGATGTAAATTTTGTAGCCGATAAATGTTCAAACCTTAGAATTTTTGAAGACAGCGAAAACAAGATGAATATTTCTGTTAAAAATGTTGAGGGAGAAGTTTTGATTGTTTCTCAATTTACTTTGTACGGAGAAACTGCAAAGGGTAATAGACCAAATTTCACTGAAGCAGCAAAACCGGAAGAGGCAATTCCTCTTTATGAAAAATTTATAGCCAGAGTCAAAATAAATTTAGGTGACACAAAAGTTAAAACAGGGATATTTGGAGAAATGATGGATATTGAGTTGGTTAATTATGGTCCGGTATCGGTAATTGTCGAATCAAACTAAAGTAAATAGTTATGAATAATATATTGATGGTATTTCTTGATGGCGTTGGAATAGGGAAAAAGGATTATCAATTTAATCCATTTTTTAAATATGGTTTTAAATCCTTTGAAAATATCTTTGGTGAAATACCCTCTCTCGAAAATCAAAAATTAACTGATGGAAAAAATTTTCTGTTTCCAACGGACGGAAATCTTGGTGTCGATGGTTTGCCGCAAAGTGGAACGGGGCAGGCATCGCTGTTCTGCGGATTCAATGCTCCAAAATATGTTGGAAAACATTTTGGACCTTACCCTTACAGCACAACTATACCGGTACTGAAGAGCAATAGCATTCTTGTTTACTATAAATCAAAATTCAGAAGCAGTTATTTTGCTAATGCATATCCTAAAGTATTTTTTGAATATGTAAATTCAGGCAGAAGTCGTTTAAGTGTGACGACTTTGACTTGTAGGTTGTCTGGAATTAAATTGAACAAAGTAAGTGCTCTTAGGGCGGGCAAAGCTTTAACTGCAGAACTGACCAATGAAAGATGGAATCAACGACTTGGTTACAAATTAAAAATTATTCAACCAAAAACAGCAGCACGCCGTCTTTTACGACTTGCTGAAAATCATAAATTTACACTGTATGAATATTATCTCAGCGACCATCTCGGTCATCTAAGATTAGCGAATGAATTTGAAAAATTATATTCTGAACTCGATAAGTTTTTATTAACATTGCTGCAAGAAATAGATTCCCAAAAAATGACGTTAATAATCTGTTCAGATCACGGAAATCTTGAGGATTTATCGACGAAGAGTCATACAAGAAATCCTTCATTGACTATAACGGCAGGAAAATCTGCTAAGCAAATTGCAGATAGTGTCAAGGATATTACTCAAATAAAAAAAGCAATTATAAAGTATTGTAAATGAGAGACTATCCGTTTATAAAGGTGGCTATAGTTTTTGTTTTGGGAATGATTGCATCTGAATATTTTCAGATTGGAATCCTTCCGGTAGTAATAGTGTTTTTACTTATCATTTTGTTTTTTGTATTCAGAAATCAATTAAGAAACAGGGGATATTACTCAACTGCTATTCTAATTTTTACAAGCTTATTAATTTTCGCAATAGGAAATTTAATAGCTTCAAACAGTAGAATTACTTTCAATCCAGCCTTAACGGAAATAAATAAGGTTAAGAATACTACTGCGTATGGTCAAATAACCAAAATTGATCTCATTAAAAGTGATCAACTTATTTTTTATCTGGCTGTTGATTCAATCTATTCAGACGAGTTCTTAATTAAAGAACAAATTAATATTTTGTGCAAAGTTAAAGATTCCTGGAAATCGCTTTTAAGTCTATACAGCGAACTGAAACCCGGTAACGAGTTGAAAGTTGAAGGCTATTACCACAAAGGAAAAGAGAAAAGAAATCCCGGAGAGTTTGATTACAATGCTTACCTTCATTCAAAAGATATTTTAGGGATCATAAATATTAATGATGATTCAGAAATTACAATTCTCAACTCCAATGCTAACTATTTTAAGAATCTAATTTTTCAGGTAAGGGTATCTATTGATGACAGGATTAAAGAGTATAACTCGGCTGAAACAGCATCATTACTCAGAGGATTACTACTTGCTGATAGGGGAGAAATAAATTACGAAACCAAAACTGATTTCATAAACGCCGGTGTGGTTCACGTTCTTGCTGTTTCGGGGCTGCATGTTGGCTACATTATAGTAATTTTTCTTTTTCTCTTCGGAAGGTTCAACATTTATCTTAAATCAATTCTAACTATGATCGGTTTGATTTTGTTTATGCTAGTGACAGGAATACCTCCATCAGTATTCAGGGCGACAGTAATGGCTATAGTAATCATCATTGCTTACTTATCAAACAGAAGTACAAATTTAATTAACTCGATCTCGATTGCGGCAGTAATAATTCTTTTAATGAACCCGAATGAACTGTACAATCCAGGTTTTCAATTATCTTTTGCAGCAGTTCTTGCAATCGGTATAATTCTTCCTTACCTGAATAAGCTGATTTCTGAATGGAATGTTCAAAATAAAATATTGAAGTATATTTTAGTTTTTTGTGCCGTATCGTTCAGCGCCCAGATAGGAACGTTACCTTTTACACTTCTGTATTTCAATAAATTTTCAGTAATAGCATTGTTTACTAATTTGATAGTTATCCCGTCGATAGGAATTATTATAGGCGCAGCGATAATCACGCTCAGCACTTCGTTATTTCTGCCGGGTGTTGCAGTTTATTTTGCCGCGTTTACTGATATTTTTAGTTCGTTAATCTTATCAGTAATTAAATTCTCAGGGAACTTATCATTTTCATACTTAAGCATTACCGATTTTTCGATTATTGATTTACTAATTTTTTATTTGATGTTGTCAGCATTGCTAATCCTCTTACCAAGATTTAACAGTATAAAATCTAGGCTTATCTTATTAATTCTTGTAACCGCGAATACATTTATATACTCAACTATTGATGATACAAGTTTGCTGCCGGATAATGAACTTAGCGTCTTAATGATAGATGTGGATCAGGGCGATTCATTCCTGATAAAATTTCCAAACGGAAAAACTGCGCTGGTTGATGCTGGAAATGCAACCGGTAGTTTTGATAATGGTGAGAGAGTAATCATTCCATTATTAAATTATCTCGATATTAAGAAAATTGATTACGGAATAGTTTCGCATATCGATTCAGATCATTACGGTGGTTTTGTTTCTCTAATTCTTGCAGGAAAAATTGATAAAATATTAAAACCGGCAATTGATTCAACACTAAGCAAAGATAAAAAATTTGAATTATTTGCACATGAACAAAACATACCGATTGAATACTTTTCAGAAAGAAAATCTGAAATTGGAAATGCTGTCATATATTTTTTATGGGATGAAAAACTTGAAAGTATTTCCAGTAATTCAACAAACGATAAAAGTGGGTTCTTTAAATTAGTCTATGGGAATACCAGTTTTCTGTTTACCGGAGATATAGAAAAGCGTATCGAAAAATTTTATTCTCTTAAATACCGAAACTTTATTGATTCAGATGTATTGAAAGTTGCACATCACGGTAGCAAAACAAGTTCCTCAGAATTATTTCTGGAATATGTAACGCCGGAAATTAGTTTGATTAGTGCCGGATTTAAAAATAAATTTAGACATCCGACCAAAGAAATACTTGAAAGACTTAAAGAATCAGGCTCATCTATTTACAGAACAGACATGGATAAAGCAGTACTTTTAAGATCGAATGGACGAGATATTGAAATTGTGAATTGGTAACAAAAAAAATACAAAGGAAATAACAAAATGAATGATCCTAAAATAGAAGTGGGAATAATTATGGGTAGTGATTCAGACTTGCCAGTAATGGAAGATGCCATAAAAATACTAAAGGAATTTGAAATAGGTTATGAGGTTAAAGTTCTTTCGGCGCATCGCACACCCAATCAACATTCTGAATATTCAAAAACTGCATTGAGCAGAGGATTAAAAGTAATAATTGCTGCTGCTGGTGGTGCTGCGCATTTACCTGGCGTCACAGCAGCTCAAACAACTCTTCCAGTCATTGGTGTTCCCATTAAAGGAAAAGCTCTGGAGGGTATGGATGCATTGCTTTCTATTGTACAAATGCCGCCTGGAATTCCTGTAGCAACCGTAGCTGTAAACGGAGCTAAGAATGCTGGTATATTAGCAGCACAGATAATTGGGCTCGTCAATTCTGACATTCAAAAAAAGCTTGCTGATTTTAAAGTAAAAATGGAAAAAGATTCTCTTGCTAAGAACGATAAAATAAAAATATGAATTCTATATCATTTTGGTAAGATTATTGACGGACAAAAAATCTTATTTTCCAAACTATTTTAAACTCTATAAACTTGCATTAAAAAATAATTTTGCTTAACGTTGAGTTGTAAAAATTTTGTGTGCAGTTTTTACGGGGTTCACATCATTTAGCATTAGTTTATCATTTATGATATTGTCAATATTTCTACAACTAATCAACTTATCTTCAACCAACTTCAGGAGGATCTCTTTATGAAGAAATCATTTCTTTTATTTTTCACATTGATGCTTGCTTTTGCGTGGTGTAATATTTTCGCGCAGGAAGAATCTGCATCCAACGGTGCTGTACCTTATATGAAGGTAGAGAAAATTCACACAATTGTGACTCAACTTGAAAATCCAGCTTCAATTGCATATGGATTTGAATCACAGGCTGGTGTAACTTTATCCATGCCTATACCAGCAGGAACGCCATTCACTAATTTGGGCACATTTACTGCACCAACATTTGCTTCCTCAATGACAAAAGGTGGGGATGGTGTATATTATTTAACTGATAATGGACCTCCCGGAGCCTTATATTCATTTGATCCAGGAACGGGTGCTGTAACATTTATTGCTTCTTTATCAGGCAACTCTGAAGGACCAAATGGTATTGCATTTAATCCTGCTGACAATATGTATTATATGATTGGAAGCACTGCTTTTTATAGTGTTGATGTTGGCACAGGAGCTGCAACTCTGATTGGTAACACAGGAGTTTCTGGTGCTTTATTTATTGATCTTTGTTTTGATGCTGCAGGTGTTTGTTATTCATATGACCTCGTAACTGATGCTGCATATACAATCGATCCGACAACTGGTGTTGCAACGCAGTTAGGTCCTTTAGGTTTTGATGCAAACTTTGGACAGGGTATGAGTTATGATATGGAAACAAGCACAATATACTTAAGTGCTTTCAACAACGGAACATTTACTGGTCAATTGAGAACAATGGATCCAGGTACAGGTTCAACAACCTTAATAACTGATTGGGGACTAGCTCAGGTAGCTCCATTTGCTCTTGATACGCAATACGGACCTCCTTGTCCAGTTGGTCAAGCTTCTAATCCTACACCAGCAAACGGTGCTACAGATATTCCACTTACTGGTAATACTGCAATGTGGACTAATGGTGCTAATGCAACTTCAATTGAAGTATTTTTTAATGGTGCAAGTGTTTATTCCGGTGCACCTATTACATCATTATCCTTAGCTGGCGTTGAGCCATTGGAATATTCTACAACGTATACTTGGAAAGTTAATGGTAGCGATGGTAATTGTACGACTTCTGGATCAACCTGGAGCTTTACCACAATGGCTGATCCTAACTTGACTGAGTACTGTGAAGAGTTTAATGACTTAACTAATTGGACTCCTATTGGTCCTTTAGGACTTACAAACTGGTCTGCAGCTAATACATCTACTGCTGGCGGAACACCTCCAGAATTACTGATGAACTGGACACCTTCATTTACCGGTGTTAGCGCAGTTCGATCAGCTGTAATTCCAATCACATTCCCAGGTAGTGTAGAAGTAAATTATTCATTCCGATTTTTCCTTGACTGGTATGCAGACCCAAGTGGTGTTGTAACAGTTGGTGTAACTTATGATGGCGGAACAACTGTGGATAATTTATACACACTTACAGATCCAACAGCAAATGTTGGTCCATTAGTAGTTTCAGGTTCATTCACAGCACCTGCTGCAGGAACTAATACAATGCAGGTTGAAATTTCCTATAATGGATATTCATTTAATATTGATGCGATTACTTGGGATGATATGTGTATTGGATACATCATTCCTGTTGAATTAACATCATTTACAGCTACAGGTAATTTTGGTAGTGTTGATTTACAGTGGATTACCGCTACTGAAAAAAATAACCAGGGATTCGAAGTTCAAAGAAGCAATGGCGAAGAATTTGAAACAATCGCTTTCGTTGAAGGCTTCGGAACAACAACCGAAACTCAGGTTTACACATATTCTGACAAATCTGTAGAAGTAGGCGATTACACTTACAGACTAAAACAAATTGACTTCGACGGAACATTTACTTATTCAAGTGAAGTTGAAGTAGACGTTCCTGCTCCTTCAGTATTTGCTTTAGATCAGAACTATCCTAATCCTTTCAACCCGAGCACAAAGATAAACTTCCAGCTAAAAGTTGATTCAAAAGTTAGCTTGAAGATATTCGATGTTCTTGGACAGGAAGTTGCTACACTTGTAAATACAAACCTAGTAGCAGGCGGACACAGCATTAATTTCAATGCTTCAGCATTAAATTCTGGTGTTTATTTATACAGAATTGAAGCAACAGGAATTGATGGATCGAACTTTATCGATGCTAAGAAGATGATATTGACCAAATAATTTGGATTAATAGCTCTTTTACAAGCCAGCTCTGAAATATGAGCTGGCTTTTTTTATGCCCATTAATATCATTGAAATTTTCGTTCATTGTTTGTTCAACGAATAAATAATAAGTTTGGTCTGTTTTTACTAATTATATGGCAAAAAAATGAAAATTATACTAGCAATCTTAACATTGTTATTTCTTGTGGGTTGTTCGACGCAAAAGACAGATAAAGAACTCTTCGATGAAGCAAAGAAAAACCTGACTGAACAGAAAATTCCTGAAGCCGTTTCAGCTTTCGATGAACTTATTAGTGAATATCCGGAAAGTGAGCTGACTCCGGAAGCATTGTCTGAATTGGCTTCGATTTATCAGAACAAACAGATCAAGAGTCTTACTGAAGCACAAAACCTGAACAAAGCGATAGAGTTATTTAAGAAACTTCACGACGAGTATCCAACCAGTGAATATGCGCCTCCAGCCTTATTCATGGCTGGCTTCATATATGCAAACGATCTGCAGAATTATGATGCCGCAACAGAAATGTATAATCAATTTTTGAAAGAATATCCTGATAATGAATTAACAGCTTCTGCTCGAGCAGAACTTGATAATATGGGACTCTCACCGGAAGAAATTCTGCAAAAAAATATGGCTAAAGAAAATTAATGGAAACGCAGGCAAGGGATCTGAAGAATTATTTAGATCCATCCTTTATTTCCAAACTACACTCTCTTGAATTAAAAGCAAGACTTGTGGTTGAAGGATTTATGGTTGGTCTGCACAAAAGTCCTTACCATGGATTCAGTGTTGAGTTCTCCGAGCACAGAGCTTATATGCAGGGCGACAATCTTAAAGATGTAGATTGGAAAGTGTACGGAAAAACAGAAAAGTATTTCATCAAGCAATATGAAGAGGAAACAAATCTAAGAAGTTATATCTTCCTCGACACAAGCAATTCGATGAGCTATAGTTCTGGAAAAAACATATCAAAACTTGAATATGCACTAACATTGTCAGCCGCACTAAGTTACCTTATGATACATCAGCAGGATGCAGTTGGACTGACGATCTACTCAGATAAAATAAATAAATACTTACCTCCAAAATCTTCTCGTGCATATTTACAGGAGATATTAAAAAATCTTGCAGTCGTTAAAGCATCAGAAAAAACTAATACGTCGTTATCACTCAACGAAGCAGCCGAAAAAATAAAACGACGTGGACTGGTAATTATTATCTCTGATTTTTTTGATGATTTGGACTCGGTATTGAAAGTACTTAAACATTTCAGTTATACGAAAAATGAGGTCATTGTTTTTCAGGTTCTGGACCCGATGGAAAAAACTTTTTCATTTGGGAAAGATGCAATATTTAAAGATCTGGAAACGGGTGCTGAACTTACAACACAACCATATCAAATTCAGAAAGCATACCGGGAAGCTATGGTAGAGTTTACGAATCGGATTAAAAGGGAATGCCTGAATTCAAATATTGATTACAACCTGATTGAAACGGCGGATGCTTATGATAAAGCTCTTTTACGTTTTATTCAGAAAAGATCTAAACTATTTTAACTTACTTGATTTATTTAACTAATTGCAAATACTTGTTCGAAAGTTCGTTTGCCCTAGATTCAGTTTCTGCCTCAACAATAATCCGAATTATAGGTTCAGTATTAGATTTTCTGAAATGAACCCAATGATCTTCAAAATCAATTCTTAATCCGTCATCGGTGTTAATTTTTCCATTTGAGAAACTTTTTACCAATTTGGCAAGAACTTCGTCGGGAGATGTTGTTATTTCTATTTTCTTCTTTGATATAAAATATGATGGTAATTCAGATTTCAGTTGAGACAGAGGTCTGCCATAATCTGATAAATGTTGAAGTGTTAGTGCGATGCCAACAAGTGCATCTCTTCCATAATGCAATTCTGGAAAAATTACGCCGCCGCTGCCTTCGCCGCCTATCACTGCATTTACTTCCTTCATTTTTTTAACGACATTTGCTTCACCAACCGGAGAGCGAAAAACTTTACATTTATACTCTGTTGCAACATCATCTACCGCTCGCGTTGTTGATAGATTAACCACTACATCACCTTTTTTTCTTGAAAGAACAAACTTCACAACCTGAACGATAGTATTTTCTTCGCTGAATGGCTCACCTTTATCTGTGATCAACACCAATCTGTCAACATCGGGATCAACCACAATACCGAGATCAGCTTTGGCATCTTTAACTTTCTTCATTGTCTCAGTCAGGTTTTCAGGAAGCGGTTCAGGCAATCGCGGAAAGATGCCGGTTTTTTCACAGTTCATTTCAATGACTTCACATCCAAATTCTTTTAAGAATTGGGGAAGCAGATAAGCTCCAGCACCATTTACACAGTCGAGAACAACTTTAAATTTTTTCTTTCTGATTTCATCTAAATATATTATTCCTAGATTTAGTATAGAATCTACGTGATTTTGAATACCCTGTTTGTATTCAGTTCTTTTACCAATTTTATCCCACGTTTTATAATTTGTATTTTTGTCCTCTAAAAATTTCTGTAATCGATTGAATTCTTCCGGTGAGAGAAACTG
>Ga0210074_1000101_pt1 | contig 36117 bp, 27 predicted proteins | sample China_Galinas_Co_FD_184860 | JGI IMG/M metagenome (GOLD analysis project Ga0210074, IMG submission 184860) | Wetland microbial communities from San Francisco Bay, California, USA, that impact long-term carbon sequestration -... | ecosystem: Environmental > Aquatic > Marine > Wetlands ... | reverse complement strand
TAGTTTATTGCCATCACGAAATCGTCCCAGACAGCCAAGAATTAAACTAAATCTCCACCTCAACATTAAACGGCACTTTTAATTTTTCCCATTCAAGCATTACAACTGCTTTCTTATCCGAAGATTTGTTAATTGTATAAGCCAGCCATTCCTGCCAGCAGTTATTCTGCATTGGTGTTACTTCAATTCGCAAAGCATCTTCAACGTCGTTGTATTCAAATGCGCCCCATTGGTTAGCCACTTTGTTGAATATCAGTATCCAGGTTTTTTGTCCGGGAATAGCAAAAAAACCATAACTGCCTGCTTTAAGTTTTTTACCGTCAATCTTTACATCTGTAGAGAAAGTAATTTTTGTTGCTTCGTTTGCACCGGCACGCCAGACAACGTTATACGGAACCAAACCACCCCAGATTTTTCTTCCTTTTACTCCCGGTCGGCTGTAATCAATTGATACTTCAGTAAAACCGACTGTCTGTTCAACCAAAGCTTTGGGACTTAATCGAACTTCTTCTTTTTGCTGTGAATAACTTTCAATAGAAATAATTCCAACTAAAAACACAGCAATTACAATTGTGGTTACAGGTAATAAAATATTTAATTTCTTCATGCTAATCCCTTTTTTCGAAAAGATTTATTCTTTAAACGTCTTTCAATGCATCAACTACATGGTCGATATCTCGTTTTGTATTGTAGAAATGCGGTGCAAATCTAATATATCCTTCACGTAATGAGCAAACTATTTTTTTTTGGCTCAAATGATCATGTATTTTTTGTCCGTTTTCTGTTCTGAAACTTACAATTCCCGACAGATGTTTTTCAGGGACAGAGAACAGTTGTGATTTATAACCAATCTTCGCTAGTTCATCAATAAAATATTTCGAGTTACTCAAAACCTGTTTTTCTATTTCATCAAATCCAAATTCTTTAAATAATTTCAATGATGAATTGAATGCATAAATTCCAAGGTTGTTCAATGTCCCCGGTTGAAATCTCTCTGCTGTTTCTTTTGTAGTTAGATCAAAATCCAGCAGCCTCCACGCATCTTTAACTGCTAACCAGCCAATCGGAGCCAATTTCATTTTTTCCTGAAGTTTTTTCCTCACATAAATGAAAGCTAATCCCTGTAAACCCAGCATCCATTTTTGTGTTCCATTTGCCAGATAATCAATGTTATATTTTTCAACACCAAGTCTAATGGCACCCAATCCCTGAATTGAATCAACAGAAAAGATAATTTCCTTTTCTTTGCAGACTTTTCCAATTTTTTCAAGATCAATTCTATAGCCGGATAAAAACTGAACAAAGCTTACTGAAATTAATTTTGTCCTCGGTTGAATAGCATTTATTATTTCTTCTGCAGTTACTATTCCATTTGTAGATTTGATAAAATCAATCTCAACACCTTTTTCTTTTAGTTGAAGAAAGGGATAAACGTTCGCAGGAAATTCTACATCATTCAGAATAATTCTGTCACCGGGTTTCCATTCGATCCCGGATGCCAACCAGACCATTCCGTTTGTAGTATTATCGAGAAAAGCAATTCTATCTCCGCTGCAATTAATCATTTCACCAATCATAGTTTTGGTTTCATCAGTAACAGTTTTAAAAGCATGGTAGTCATCCAAAGCTAATTCACATCTGTCCTTCACAAATTCATCAATTCTTTCTTTAACCTTAGTGCTGATCGGTGCAGTTGAAGAATGGTTAAAATAAATAATCTCGTTTTTAATATGCGGGAAGTAACTTCTTACTTTTTCGACTAATTCAGGATTCACTGGTAATTTACTTTCTTTGATATTAGCAACAATAATAATTAGATTTTGACACAAATTTTACAATCATATACCGTAAAATACCAACCATATTCAAATAATAAGGCATAATCATGGCTTACCCAAAAGCACAAAAACATAAAGAACTTACTCCCGAAGATTTAAGATGGAAATGTGACCCCGAAATTCTGGAATTCGAGTCAACTCAAGATTTAAAACCAATGGAAGGGATTCTCGGTCAGGAACGTGCATTGAAAGCACTAAGACTTGGTGTTGAAATGCGAGCTCCGGGATATAATATTTTTATTTGCGGTATGTCCGGTTCAGGAAAAGCAACAACTGTGAAACAGATGCTTGAAACTATAGGAGCCGATTGTCCCCCGCTTTTTGATTACGCATATGTAAATAACTTTAAAGATCCAGACAGACCAACTCTCCTGAAATTTCCAAAAGGCAAAGCAAAGGTTTTTAGAAAAAACCTTAATCATGCAATAGAAATATTGAAGAGAAAAATTCCTCAGGCGTTGGAAAGTGAAGACTACCTGGAAAGAAAGAAAAAAATAGTTTCCGAATATACACAACGAGAACAAGAGTTGATGAAGGAGTTTGATGGAAAGATGAAGAAGGAAGGGTTTTCGCTTGGACAGGTTAAAATGGGAGAAATTGCCAGGCCTGACATTATGCCGATAATTAAAGAGAAACCTGTTCCTGTGTTTCAGTTAAATGAGCAGGTCGAACAAGGAAATGTAACCCAGGAGGAAGCACAGGAAATCGTAAAAAAATACAATGACCATCAACAGGAATTGCAGATTTTATTTAAGAAAGGATTAAAGACCAGCGAAGAGTTCCAGGAAAAACTTCAGGCTCTTGAAAGAGGAAGCATCGTAAATGTTGTTAAAGGAATAGTTGATAACCTTAAAGAAAGATACAACGATCCAAAAGTAGTAGACTATCTCGACCAGGTTGAGAAAAATATTTTGGAGAACATCCAGATTTTTAAAGGTGCAAAACCATTGGGAGAAAATACTGAAGAAGGATTCATTATCGATTATTTCAAAGAATATAATGTGAATATTATACTTGATAACAGTGATGTGAATGAATGTCCGATTATAATTGAAACTTCTCCAACCTACTCGAATCTTTTTGGGGCTGTTGAAAAAATCAATGATGGAAGGGGTAGTTATTTTAGTGATTTTACAAACATCAAGGCTGGTTCTTTGCTAAGAGCAAACGGTGGTTATATAGTATTAAATGTAATGCACTTATTTGAAGAACCGGGTGTCTGGAAAACATTAAAGCGAGTTCTTACTTATAACAAAATTGAATTCCAGGATTCACCGACAATTTTTCAGATGTCGACTACAACTCTTAAACCTGAACCAATTGATATTGAATTAAAAGTTCTGTTGATTGGAAGTCAATACGTTTATTCTATGCTCTCTTCATACGAGTATGATTTTAAAAAGATGTTTAAAGTAAAAGCAGATTTCGATTACGAGATTAAAAGATCGGATAAAGTTTTAACCGAGTATTCGCGTGTAATCAAAAAATTAATTAAAGAAGAAAATCTGCAGGAGTTTGATAAATCTGCGATCGCATATCTGATGGAACTTGCTGCTGTGTTTGCAGGACAGAAGAATAAACTGACAACCCGTTTTTCAAAAATTGCTGACATCGCCCGTGAAGCAAACTTTTGGGCAATCGATGATGGCTTTGATGTAATCACAGCAGAACATGTAATAAAGGCTTATAAAAATGCTGTCGACCGGCATGGAATGTTAGAGTCAAAGATTTCTGAAATGTATGAAGAAGGAACATTCCTGATGGATACGACGGGAGAGCGAATTGGACAAATAAACGGTCTGGCAGTTTATGAAGCAGACTTCTATTCATTCGGGAGACCAACAAGAATTACTGCAACTGTTTCCCTCGGCAGTGGAAACATCATCAACGTTGAACGTGAAGCAGGAATGAGCGGAAGACATTACAATAAAGGCGTGCTTATAATCTCGGGATATTTCAAAGAAACTTTTGGACAGGATATTCCGCTAGCTTTCAATGTCAATTTAGTATTTGAACAATCTTATGGAACAGTTGATGGCGACAGTGCCTCCTGTGCAGAGATTTACGCATTGCTCTCAACTCTTTGCGGATTACCCATCAAACAAGGAATTGCTGTGACCGGATCTCTGAATCAGAAAGGAGACGTTCAACCAATCGGTGGTGTGAATGAAAAGATTAAAGGATTTTTCGAGGTCTGCAAACATGAGGGTCTTTCTGGCAAACAAGGTGTAGTTATCCCTATTCAAAATGTAAAAGACTTAATGTTAAGCGAAGAAGTTATTGAAGCAGTAATCAACAAGCAATTTCATATTTATCCGATTACCAGAATAGAAGAAGGAATAGAAATTTTAACCGGAGTAAAAGCAGGAAAGAAAACTGCAAAAGGTTACGAAAAAGATTCTGTGTTCTATCTTGTTGAACAAAAGTTAAAAGAGATGTATAAAAAATCCCGAGCTATAAAAGATGACGATTCAAAATCAAGAACCAGAAAAAGAAAAAGGTCATCAAGGTGAATATAAGTTCAAGAAAGACTAAAATTCTTGCCACACTTGGTCCCCGAACTTCGGATGTTGAAAGCATCAAGAAATTAATTAATTCTGGTGTTAATGCAGTCAGATTAAATATGTCCCACGGCGATTATGATTCTTATTCATCACTGTTTGATAATATCCACACAGTCAGAACACAACTAAACTCTCCCCTTGCAATACTTGTTGATCTCCAGGGACCAAAAATCAGAATAGGAGATTTAAAAGAATCTGAGATAGAAATTTTCACCGGCAATCAAATTGAAATTACTACAGAAGATTTAATTGGCGATGAAAAAATAATTTCAACTTCATATAAAAGTTTTCAGAAAGATGCAGGAGTAGGAGATTTAATTTTGATTAACGATGGATTGATCAGATTGAAAATTACCGGTAAGAAGCAGAACTCAGTTGTTTGTGAAATAGAGAACGGTGGTATTCTATCTCCAAGAAAAGGAATGAATCTACCAGGAATGAAACTTTCAACTCCATCACTGACTGAAAAAGATATTGAGGATCTTGATTTCCTAAATGATAAACCCGTTGACTACATCGCATTATCATTTGTGCGGAAAGTTGATGATATTCTTCACATAAAAGAATTGCTGAGCGAAAAAGGAAAATCAACCCCTGTTATTGCAAAAATTGAAAAGAGAGAAGCCGTTGATTCATTTGAATCGATTCTAAATGCCGCCGATGGAATAATGGTAGCTCGCGGTGACCTTGGAGTTGAATTATCTCTCGCCAAAGTTCCTGTAATTCAAAAAGTAATTATTAAAAAATGTAACGAAAACGGAAAGCTCGTCATCACTGCTACACAAATGCTTGAATCAATGATCAATTCACCAATACCAACCCGTGCAGAAGCTGCAGATGTAGCAAATGCCGTTTGGGACGGAACTGATGTTGTAATGCTAAGTGGTGAAACTGCCATTGGCAAGCATCCTGTTGAAACAGTAAAAATGATGCACGAAATTGTCATCAACGCAGAACAACATTTTTTACAGAATGAAAATATCAAATTCAAAATTCCTGAAGTGCTGGAAGAAAATTTGTTTGACTCCGTTCTTAAAGGCATGACCTCAGTTGCTGAACAAATAAAAGCTGATGCTATTGTCGTGTTTACTTATAAAGGAAGAGCAGCACGTGGGTTAGCAAAGTATCGTCCGCTGTCAAAAATTATAGCTATCTCAGATAGCTTCGAAACAATGAACAATTTATGTCTGCGCTGGGGAGTCAATTCCTTACATATTAACAAAATAGATAAGCAGAACGCTGCAATCGAAGATGCAAAAAAGTTAATACTTGAGGCAGGACTTGTTAATAAGGGAGAACTTGTTATATTTTTATCACGCGCACCTGCATCGGAATCAGGTAGAAGCGATTTTCTACACTTTGAAGTTTTATAAATAAAATTTTATTTAGTGTTACGATGGATAAAGTATTAGCTAAATGGTGGGGACCTACAGAAAACGATAAAATTCTCTGCACGCTCTGCCCACGTTATTGCAAGATAGGTGAAGGACAACCGGGTTTTTGTTACATTAGACAAAACCATAACGGGAAACTATATTCAATAGGATACGGAAAACCAACAGGTTTTGCAATTGATCCGATAGAAAAAAAACCACTCAATCATTTTCTTCCCGGCACAAACATTCTCAGCTTTGGAACTGCTGGCTGCAATCTTGGTTGTAAGTTTTGTCAAAACTGGTCGATGAGTAAAGCCAAGCTTGATGATATGAACTCGCTCACAGTTTCACCAGAAGGAGTAGTAGAACTTGCAAAAAGTTATGGCACGCCATCAATCGCTTTTACTTACAATGACCCTACAATTTTTGGTGAGTATGTTATTGATATTTCTAAGATTGCCAGAGAAGATGGAATAAAATCGGTGATGGTTACGGCCGGATATATTGATAAAGAAGCGCGCAAAGATGTTTATAGGTTTATTGATGCAGCAAATGTTGATTTGAAAGGATTCACTGAAAGATTTTACTGGAGGAATACCTACTCTCATCTAAATGATGTACTGGATACTCTCATCTGGTTAAAAAATGAAACTGATGTATGGATTGAATTGACCACATTGTTAATTCCTGATGAAAATGATTCTTCGGATGAAATTAAGCTGGAATGTGATTGGATATTAAAGAATCTTGGCGATCGTGTTCCACTTCATTTTACTGCATTTCATCCTGATTTTAAAATGCGGGACAAAGAAAGAACTCCCGAAGATACTTTAACAACAGCCCGAAAAATTGCAATCGATCTGGGGATAAAATATTGTTATGTGGGGAATGTGCATAACAGAGAAGGGCAAACAACATACTGCCCAAACTGTAAAGAGAAATTGATTAAACGTGATTGGCATTCTGTAATTTCAAATAAAATTATTAATGGTTGCTGCAAAGCATGTGGCAAACTAATAGAAGGTGTCTTTCAATAATTTTTTTTCATCGGGATTCCTTATAAAAATTAATTTTCTCTTCAAATATTTTTAACTTTGTTTAATTCATCATTCAATTTTTGAGTATTAAATGAGTTTACTAAAAGGTAAAATCACATTCATCACTGGCGCTTCTGTCGGGATTGGTAAAGCTTGTGCTGAAGTTTTCGCTAAGGAAAAATCTAACCTCATACTAATAGCAAGAAGAATTGACAAATTAAAAACACTTGCTAAAAAATTAGAAAAAGAACATAAGATTAAAGTAAAATGTTTGAAGATTGACGTACGCAATTATGAGCAAATTGAGGAAGTAGTAAACTCTTTGGATAATAACTGGAAGAAAGTAGACATCCTAATTAATAACGCCGGTCTTTCTCGCGGACTTGATAAAATTTACGAGGGAAAAAAAGATGACTGGGATGAAATGATAGACACAAATATTAAAGGTCTTGCATACGTCACAAGGCATGTAGTTCCATTAATGGTAAAAAGGAAAGCCGGGCATATCATAAATATTGGTTCTACTGCGGGACACGAAGTGTATCCCAATGGAAACATCTATGCTGCAACTAAGTTTGCAGTGAATGCATTAAGTCAGTCAACGCGTTTGGATGTTTTGGATAAAGGGATAAAAGTTACAAGTGTTGATCCCGGAATGGTTGAAACTGAATTCAGCGTGGTCCGATTCAGAGGCGATAAAGAGAAAGCAAAAAATGTTTACAAGGGATTAAAACCTTTAAGTCCAAAAGATGTTGCAGAAACAGTTTTATTTTGTGCAACAAGATCTAAAGAAGTGAATATTAATCAAATAATTTTAACTCCGTTAGCACAGGCATCATCAACACAGGTTTATCGTAAAGGAAAATAGGTTAATTAAAGTGAGAAATATCACCGGCACCTTCACGAACAATGACCGGTTCTTCCCCGCTCAAGTCTATAACAGATGATGGAGTTCCCATAATGTTTGAAGATGCCAGCATTAAATCCACCTGGAAATCAAAAACAGATCTGATCTCAAGTGGATCGACAAGTAACTCACCTTTTCTGGTAGTAGTGCTAGTGCTTACAATTGGATTTCCCATGCCATTCACAATTTTCAGGGCAACAGGATGATCAGGAATACGTATACCGACTGTTTTCCTTTTACTCCATAATTTTTTAGGAACATTTCTAGCCGCAGGTAAAATAAAAGTATAAGGTCCGGGTAAAAGTCGTTTCATGGTTTTGTAGGCGTAGTCAGATACCCTGGCGTATTTAGCTATGTCCTTGAGGTTCGGGCAGATAAAGCTGAGTAATTTAATATCTGAATTGCTCTTCATCTCCCTTACCCTGTCTAAAGCCTGCTTATTGAAAATATCACAGCCAATTCCATAAACAGTGTCTGTTGGATAAATGATAACGCCACCTTCCTTTAATGTTTTGATCGCTTTATTAATAAATCTTAACTCAGGATCGATCGGATGCAGTTCAAAATAGTCCATTAAAAAACCTCATTAATTTGCGGAAGTAAATTATTATTAAGAAGATGTAAATTTCTATTGCTAAGATAGAACTATGATTGAAATATTCAACTTAAAATTGAATATTGATTTTCGAGATTAATTATTTGATTTTTAATTGATTTTGCCATTTTGTTTAAGAAAAAAATCTTTATATTTACCGCTCAAAATTTCACAGTTATTGATATCAAAGGAGTTAATAATGGCCAGAAAATGTCAGGTTTCAGGAGTAGGCCCACGATACGGTAGCAGTATTTCACACGCTCATAATAAAACTAAGAGAAGATTTCTTCCCAATTTACAGAAGAAAACAATCTGGGTTCAGGAATTAAACTGCGAAGTAAAAGTTAAATTGACAGCCAAAGCATTAAAAACTATTAGTAAAAATGGAACGGCAGATCTTGCTAAGATGATACGTGAGAAAAAGATAAAGGTCAACTGATCAATTAACTATTTAAAAGTTAAAAGGGAAGCAAATCGCTTCCCTTTTTTTATTCATTTACCTTTTTGTCTACTCTCTGACAACCCACACTTTAACTTTTGCATTCACATTCGGATGGACTTTAATGTTTACGCTATAAATACCAAGAGTTTTTATTGATTCATCAATTTCGATTTTTCTTTTATCAACATCAAAACCTTTTTCTTTAAGATTGTCAGCAATCATCTGCGATGTTACTGTGCCGAAGATTTTATCCTCTTCACCAACCTGTACTGGAATTGTAATTGAAACTTTTTCGAGTTCTGTGGCAAGAGTTTCTGAAGCTTGTAATTCATGTTTCGCTTTTTTGAGAACAGCTTTTTTCTCATCCTCGAGTGCCCTCAAATTTCCGCTAAGTGCAATGTAGGCTATTTTTCTTGGTAGCAAAAAATTATGAGCGTATCCATCCTTTACATCGATAACATCACCAACTTTACCAAGCGGCTCATAATTTTGTCTTAAAATAATTTTCATCTTTACTCCTTTTTTAATCTACCTGATACTTTCTGAAACGTAAGGGAGCAGAGCCATATGCCGAGCTCTTTTCACAGCAATAGCTAACTGTCTCTGATATTTTGAGCTTGTCCCCGTAATTCTTTTAGGAATAATTCTTCCCTGTTCAGAGACAAATTTTTGAATCAACTTTACATTTTTGTAATCAATGTATTTGATTTTCATTTGTGTAAAACGGCAAACCTTTTTTGCTTTTATTTCTTTTTTTTGAGTCATCATATTTTATTAGTCCTTCATGAGATTTGATTCTTCATCGGAGAGAAATTTATCGAAAGTATCTTCGGTATAATCAGTATCGTTTTCTTCTGAAACCACGGAATGATTATTATCTTCTTCTTCATTGTTATTTTCAGTTTCTACAAATTTACCGCGTTTGTTCAGGAACTGTATTCTTCTTGCTTTAATTTCAACAATACTACGGTTATGGCCATCATCAGTTTTCCAGGTTCTGCTCTGCAGTTCACCATCAACCAAAACAGCTGATCCTTTTTTAAGTCTCTCTTTACAGCTATCTGCAAGTTTATTCCATGCAACAATTCCAACGTAGCAAACATCTTCTTGCCATTGGTTACTGCTATCCTTAAATCTTCGGTTCGAAGCTAAAGAGAAATTAACTACAGGTGTTTTGTTTGTAGTTTCTCTGAAGATCGGGTCTTTGGTTAAATTGCCGGCTACTATTACATAATTTATTTCCGGCATTTTCAGATCGGCCATGGTTTAATCCTCCATACAATCGTTAGTTAATAGTTTATACTTCTTTTTCTTTCGTCTTTTCTTCTTCATCCTCATCGGGCTCAGGTATAGTTACTGGTACCCGTTCCACTTCCTCAGCCGGCTGAGATTGATAAGTTTTATCAATTTCAATTTGCTCAAGCGCTTCTTTCGATAAAGTAATGGTAATGTATCTCAAAATGGCTTCTTCTAGCTGGTAATATCTTTCTAGTTTGGGGATAAGGTCGGGTGAGGAATTAAATCTGAAAATCGAATAATAACCAATTTTGCTTTTTTTAACCTGATAGGCGAGTCTCTTTCGTCCCCAGTCTTCAACTTCCAGAATTTCACCACCGTTGGTAGTAATGGTTTCTTTAACTCTTTCGATAAGAGTTTTTATTGCTTCATCATCAAGTGCTGCATTTATAAGAATGGCACTTTCGTAAACACGTTTACTCATTTAAAAATTACCTCCCTATGGACTAATGGCCTCCGCCAGTGATACTGAGGGAAGCAGGGTTATTAAATAAAATCTTTTGGGCGACAAATCTATTTAATTAATGGAGCAATAACAAGTGAGATTACCGCCATTAATTTGATTAAAATATTAAGCGATGGACCTGAAGTATCCTTGAACGGATCGCCAACAGTATCACCAACAACTGCAGCTTTATGAGGGTCGGAGCCCTTTAAATATTTCTTTCCATCTACCTCAAAACCACTTTCGAACATCTTTTTAGCATTATCCCATGCACCTCCTGCGTTAGCCTGGAAAATTGCCATTAAAACGCCTGTTACAGTTACTCCGGCGAGAAGACCGCCGAGCATCTCTGCACCACCACCAAAACCTACGGCTACAGGAGTTAAAACCGCCAACAATCCTGGTACTACCATTTTTTTGATTGCAGCCTGTGTTGAGATTTCAACGCATTTTCCATATTCAGCAGAACCATCGGCTTCGTTAAAAATTTTAAGATCGTCCTGCGACCATTCTGATTGTTCCTTGCCCTGATTTTTCTTCATTATTTCTAGAGCTTTCGTAAGTGCGGGAATATTTTTGAACTGTCGCCTTACTTCTTCAATCATAGCCATAGCAGCTTTACCAACAGCACTCATTGCAAGTGCGGAAAATAAAAACGGAAGCATACCCCCCACAAACAATCCAGCCATAACATCAGCTTTTGAAATATCGATTGATCTGATATCAGCAGCTGTCATAAAAGCACCAAACAGTGCTAGCGCAGTCAATGCAGCTGAACCAATTGCAAATCCTTTTCCAATTGCCGCGGTAGTGTTACCAACAGCATCAAGTTTATCTGTTCTTTCCCTAACTTCTTTGGGTAGGTTTGACATTTCTGCAATACCACCGGAATTATCAGAAATGGGACCGTAAGCATCAACAGCTAACTGAATTCCAGTGTTTGAGAGCATACCAACTGCCGCAATAGCAATTCCATAAAGACCTCCAAAATAAAAGGCAGTGACAATCGAAATCGCAATTATAATTACTGGAATTGCTGTTGAAAACATTCCTGTACTTAATCCTGCTATGATATTTGTTGCGGCACCGGTAAGTGATTGTCTTGCTATTCCCCTAACTGGTTTTTTCCCATATCCCGTAAAATACTCAGTAACTAATCCTATAAGCACACCTGCAATCAATCCAATTACAGTTGCAAAGAATATATTTAATGAAGTTATTGTATAGGATGATCCATACAACGGATCATTAAAAGTCCACTGAGCCGGTAAAATCCAATCAATAATAAAATATAGTGCTACTATCATAAAAAATGATGAACCAAACTCACCAAGATTTAAAGCTTTCTGAGGATCGCCGCCTTCTTTAACTCGAACAAATAAAGTTCCAAGGATTGACATAACTATTCCTATCCCAGCTATAGCAAGAGGGAGTAGAATTGCACCAAGTCCATTAAATGTTCCGGTAAATTCAGGAAGACCAAAAAATGCTGCGCCCAAAACCATCGTTCCCACAATGGATCCGACATAAGATTCAAAAAGATCTGCACCCATTCCAGCAACATCACCAACATTATCACCAACGTTATCAGCTATCGTTGCCGGATTTAAAGGATGATCTTCAGGAATTCCAGCTTCAACTTTCCCAACGAGATCGGCACCAACATCTGCTGCTTTAGTATAAATTCCGCCACCCACACGTGCAAAGAGAGCAATTGATGAAGCACCAAATGAAAATCCTGTTACAATTGTGATGACTCTATGAAGGTTTGTAATATCTTCTAAACCGAACAAGTTACCATAAATAATGAAAAGCGAACCAAGACCTAAAACACCTAATCCTACAACAGCCAATCCCATCACTGAACCACCTGCAAAAGCAATTTCAAGTGCTTTACCAAGACTTGTTCTTGCAGCGTTTGTGGTTCTGACGTTCGCTTTAGTCGCTACCCTCATTCCTATAAAACCTGCAAGTGCTGAACAAAGCGCACCGACGATAAATGAAACGGCAACAAACGGCGAAGAATCATTAGGGTCTGCAGAAACTGCCAAAAGTATTGCAACACAGACAACAAAAATGGAGAGTATTTTATATTCTGATTTAAGGAATGCCATTGCACCTTCAGAGATATGGCTGGAAATTTTTTGCATTCTTTCTGTACCGGGATCCTTTTTATTTATCCAGGCAGATTTAAAGAATGTAAACAATAGTGCTATCACTCCGAAGAGAGGAATAATATAGAAGAATGATGGCATGACTTTCTCCCTAGTTTATTAATTCAAATTGTTATGATTATCAGATTTAATTAAGACGCTATTGGCTTCAAGCATTTTTTTACTTCCGCCAACAATAAATTCTTCAATTAGTACAGAGTACTTTTTAAAAGTACTTGTTAATTCTTCAATTTCAGTTTTTGAAAATCCGGAAAGTACGTATTCAGACAATGCTAAACCCGGAGGATTACTTCCAATACCAATTCTGACCCTTGGAAACTCATCAGTCATCAGATGATAAATAATAGAACTTAATCCGTTATGCCCTCCATCGCCCCCTGATAAACGCACCCTCCAATCAAAATTTATTAAATTCGTATCATCACATACTACAAGAAACTCTTCAGGTAAAACACTAAATTTTTCAACAATCTGTTTGGCAGCTATCCCGCTATTGTTAACATAGGTTCCGGGTTTTACAAGTATAAATTCATTTCCGTTTAACTTACCGACTGCCTCTGAATATTCACCGTTAGATTCTTTAAAGTTTAATGATAACTTATCTGCCAGATAATCCAGTAATAAAAATCCGGCATTATGCCTGGTAAGTTCATACCGAATGCCGGGGTTTCCTATTCCAAATATAATCCGCACTGTAAATAGGAATTACTCTTCTTCGCCTTCTTTTTCTTCCTTTTTACCCTTTGATATCACTTCGGGCTCTGTAGACTCTTCCTCTTCAACTACTTCTTCTGTAGCAACCTCTTCTTTAATCTTAGCATGTGTAACCTGAACTATAAGCATGTCTTTAGTGTCTGTAAATTCTATATCCTCATATTTCAAATCACTAAGGTGTATTGTGTCGCCCAACTTCAAACCCGATACATCAACAACTATGGATTCGGGAATATTTCTAGGTAAACATTCAATTTCAATTTTGTGCATAACGTGCTGGATGATTCCACCTTCTTTAACACCAACAGGTATACCAACAAGCTGAACCGGTACCTCCAGAATGATTTTTTCACCCCGCGTTAAACCAAGCAGATCAAAGTGTATAACTCTATCTGTTACGGGATCGAACTGAATATCTTTAATGATACATTCGTATTCTTCATGTCCTTCCAACTCAAGTGAAATTAAATGAGTTTTGGATGTAAATACGAGAGGATTAATTTTCTTATCACTGACATCGATATGGATAGGGTTTGTATTTTTCATGTAAAAGACGCCCGGTATCAACCCTTCTTTTCTAATTTTCTTCGTCCAGGATTTTGAAAAATCTTTTCTTTCTGCTGCTTTTAATACTGTTTTTTCCATTTTGGCTACAACTCCTGTTAACCTTTATCAATATGAAATAATGAACTTATAGATTCGTTGTTAAATGTTCTGCGAATTGCTTCTGAAAATAATTCGGCAGAGCTAATAACCTGAATTTTATTTTCGTTTTCAATTCCATCAATCTCAATGGAATCGGTGACAAAAAGTTTTGTTACTTTAGAATCCCTTATTCTTTCGATTGCATTACCCGATAAAACCGGGTGTGAGATGGCTCCGTATATGTCCTGAGCACCTTTTTCTTTTAGTGCTTCAATGGCACTTACAAATGTTCCGGCTGTATCAATAAGATCATCAACAATCAAAATATCCTTACCTTCAACATCGCCTATGATATTCATAACTTCGGCTAAATTTTGTTTTGGTCGTCTCTTATCTATTACGACCAGTCCGCAATTAAGCATTTTAGCATAAGCCCGTGCAATTTTAATACCTCCGACATCGGGAGATACAACTACAAGATTCTTTTTGTGTAATTCAATATTATTTTTGAAAACAGATGAACCGTAAAGATGATCAAACGGAATATCGAAATAACCCTGAATCTGAGCGGCATGTAAATCCATTGTTATAATCCGATCCGCACCCGCAACAGTTAAAAGGTTAGCCATTAGCTTTGCTGTAATTGCTACTCTTGGCTGATCTTTCCTATCCTGCCTTGCATATCCAAAGTATGGAATAACTGCTGTGATAGTTTTAGCAGATGCACGTTTTGCCGCATCGATCATTATTAACAGTTCCATCACATTTTCTGCAGGAGGATTAGTAGATTGAATTAAAAATACATCCAATCCTCTAATGTTCTCTCCATACTTGACCCAGATTTCACCATCGCTAAATCTTTTTAATTCGACCATGCCAAGTGGCTTACCAATTCTGGAAGCAATTGTTTTTGCGAGAGGAATATTAGAGCCGCCGGCAAAAATCATATAGTCATTCGTAGCCATAAAATCTTTGATTTTCTTAAAAAAATAGAGGACAAATATATGTAAAGCCTGAAGTTATGTCAACAAATTGAAGGGACATTTATTCAAGGATTAACAGACAAAATCTTAACTTTTTCTCTTTTTTAGAAGAAAAAATAAAACCAGTAATAATACTGCACCGGATAAGATATAAATCCATAACGGCGTTTCCTTCAACTTATATGGTTGGAAAGTAACAGATATTGTTTTGCCGCCGCCGATTTCAGAAAGATTATACTTCCAGGTTAATGTTTTACCCGAGACGTAATTCGCGTTGTGTGAAATTATTTCACCTGGTATGGTATACTTGTAAGTAACACTAAATTTGCTTGCATCAATTCCAAATCCAGTGGCGATGGGTGGAATAAGCTGGCTAAGAATTATCTGACCGCCAGTCTTTTCTAAAAAAGAAAAGTTATATTCGAAAAAAATTTTGGTTTTATTTAAAGAGTCAATATGATTAAATGAAAGTTCAATTAAGGCATGTGTCGTTGAATCGGTTGTGTCCCGATGCACGGTAACATTTTCGATTTGGCTGTAATTGGATTGGAACCCGGACCTGATTGAATCTGGATTGAAGATACCCAGATTATCAACTACCTTTTCACTTTCCTCATTACCAAATTTCATCCAATAATCAATCCTCATTTTGCCGGAGCCATCGGGGTAAAGAACTACTTCCTGGCTATAGTTGAGACAACCAGAAAGAATTAGTAAAAACAGAACCAATATAATCAGTATGATTGTAAAGCGAATTTTTAAGTTGAACACAGAAAATGTTGAAATGCTCATTTTTATTTGAATCCAGTTTTAAGATTGTTAATCAAATTTATATAAAAAAAGATAAATTCGCCTTCAAGAAAAAAATTAAATTGAGGAAAAAAGATTATGCCAACTTATGATTATGAATGCACTAGCTGTAAACATACTTTTGAGTATTTTCAACCGATGAGTGCTGAGCAGCTAAAGGAATGCCCGGAATGTAAGGGTGTACTCAAACGAAAAATTGGAACGGGAGCCGGTCCAATTTTTAAAGGTAGCGGCTTTTATCAGACCGATTATAAAGCCAGTTCATCTCAAAATAAACAGGAAAGTAAACCTAAGGAGACTTCTGCAGGAAAGGATAAAAAGCCTGCAAAAGATGATAAGAAAATTGAATGACTTGTTTCCAGGATTAGATTTTAAAAATCGGCGCCGAGTGAAAAATAAAACTTGGGACTTGTGAATCCTAAGACATTATAACCCCAGGCGACATCAAACCTCAGCAGGAAGTAGAGAAAGAATACTCTCGCACCTACTCCCGTACCAATAAGCATGTCATCGGTTATAAAATTACCATATTTATCTCTGGTAAACAGACTTATCTGACTGTCATTGTCCCAGGTTGTTCCAGCATCAATAAATGCGACACCAATTATATTGTTAAACAGGAATGGGAGTCCACCAGTGAGCAAATACCTTATCAGTGGGAACCTTAATTCAATATTAGTTAAAAAGTATCGCGTACCTATTCTTTCAGCATAATTATAACCTCTTAATGGCAGAACAGCAGTTAGGAAAGCAAAATCTGATGCTGAATTAATCGGTACTTCTGTAGTTGCAAATGTTCTGTTAATCCAGTTATCAGTTCCGCCAATAAAAAAGCGTTGCGGATTTTCTCCACCCGAATAACCACCTGAAACCCGTAGTGCCAAAGAATGATCATAAAAGAATCTGAGATAAGTTCTGACATCACCAATAACAGAGTAAAAACTTTGTGTGGCATCTGAAAAACCTAAATTACCAAAAACATCAAAACGGTATCTGGTGCCTTCAATCGGAGCAGTATAACCCCATAGAACGTTATCGTGGACAAAACTTACACTTGGAATTGTGAAGGTTACATTCTCTTGTGGTTCAATCAAATTATCTAAATTTTCACCTGTCACATTCAAAAATGTCAGTCCAAAATCAAATCTATAGAATTTGTTTAACGGATAACTTCCTGAACCAGAAACACCAAAGTTTCGATATCGGAACAGGTTAGATGTAAGGAATCCATTGGGACCCACTCTCAAAAGTCTTACGAATCTGGCAGTATGGAATCCTTCAATTCCCCAGTTAATTCTTTGAGCAAGATAGAAATATCCCAAACCATAATCACTGTTCTTTAAATCAATTTGAAGACCCGTTACGCCAATCAATCTATGGTTGCCCAAAACATCGCTGAAAGAAATAACTGTTGTTCCAACTAACCCATATAACGAACTGTAACCTGCGTTTGCGTAAATAAGATCGGGGCTAAATGAAATTTTGTATGCATTTACTTTATAATTTCCATTTTTATCCAGGTTATTATCTGGTTTAAAAAGACTATCCTGAAGTTCGCTGTTTGATGCTACAATTGCATTCTCTCCAAAAACATAATTTCCAAAATCTACTGAAACCGAGTCTCCATATTTCTTGCTCGAATCTACAACAGCACCTGTGTAAAAAATCGATGAAGTTTCATCGGTTGAATCCGATACTGCTTTTTCATCTTTCATTACAGTTTCGCCATCATCGGTTTTAATATCGAGATCTAGTTTACCCTGTCTGTACTTGGTTAGCGGTAATACAGCAACTCCAAGATCAATTTCAAAAGGATTGTTCAACAGGAAAATATTAAATGAAGATTCATACATCGTTGAGAAAGCTAGTTTTTTCCCATCCTTTGAGGTAGACATCTGATACAACCCTGATTCAGAATTTGTAACAGGTTCAGGTTTGATATCCTTCACGTCACTAATAAATTCGTCATCAGGAGAGAATACCATTTTTTTTCTGTAAATATTAGTTATTCCGTTCAGATCAGAAATAAAAAGTAATTCTGTACCATCGGGACTAATTACAGGCGAGGTTTCATCACTATTAGGAAGATCTGTTATTCTCTGGATTTTACCAGACTCAATTTCCAAGGCAAAAATTTCTTTCTGTGAATAATCATGCTCATATATTTGGAACCCAATATCCAATTGATCTTTTGAATTAATATCGTACCTGTCAGAAACAAAATAGATTATCTTTCCATCGTACGACCAGCACGGATCACTATCAGAAAAAATATCATTCGTTAAATTCTTTACTTCCTTCGTTTCAAAAGTATATGTGAATACATCAGTTTCCTTTGCTGTCTGACCAATAAATACAAGAGATTTAGCATCCCACGACCAACTAACACTTTGAATCCCGTTCATTTTGACCGGTAGCTCAATATAATCTTCATCCTCAACATCAAAGACATAAATAATATCATAACCATGGCTTAAAGCAGCAATTGCTATTTTCGTTCCATCTGGAGACCATGTTAAACCGGGTGTGAGTATGTTCAGCTCTTCAAAATTTGGTGATGTATTTCCTTCCGCCAATTTGGTAATGATTTCACCTGTATTAGCATCCATTATATAAAGACTAAAGAAGAAATCCCGGTTGGTGATGAATGCAATTTTATCTCCTTGTGGCGATATTGCCGGACTTGTATTGTAAAATCCATCTCCTTCTTCAGGATTAGTCAGTCTCTTTGCATATTCATCGGGATCCTTGTAAAATTCAATGTCCGGCCAGTAAACTCTTTTAATATCTTTTTTCCATCTATCGTTAAATTCTTTTAAGTTCAAGCCGATTGTTTGTTTGAAAGCTGCATCGACATTACCAAAACTTCTTAATGCGTTTATTAATTCACCAATTTTTTCTTTACCATATTTTTTGGCAATGTAGTAGAAAACCGCCTGACCACCTCGGTAAGCAAAATATCCTGATAAATTCTGAACATCGGGAAGATATTCATTAATAGCTGCATCTCTTATAAACATATCGGTATTTACATCCCAGCCAAGTGCCTGGTATTCAGCCATTCCTTCACTGAACCAAATTGGAATCTGAATAGTAATATTATTGGCGATTATATTTTGAAGTGAACCACCATAAAACATGTCATTCATTACCGCATGTACAAGCTCGTGATGAATTAGATGGCGGAACATTTTGTACGAACCATGAAATTGAATGACTACCCTGTTTTTGAACAATTCGGTGAAACCTTCGATTCCTTCGCTGAGGTATGAATCAGTTACATTCGTTTCCTGAAAATCGTTTTGAGAGTTGTAGATGATTAGACTAATTCTGTTGTTAATTGAATACTTAAAACTTTCTTCAATTTTAGCAAGTGCGTCCTCAGCAGCATGAGTTGTAAAATCTGCTAGAGTCTCACCGTTTTGATAAAAATAAATATCAAAATGATTAGTTCGTACATAATACCAGTCAAAGTATTTATACTGTACTTTGTTTTTTCCAAACTGTGCAAACGCTCCACATTGCACAATTATAAGCAGGGCTAATATTTTAATAACAGTTTTGATCATTTTTATTTAGAATCATTTCCGGCTATAAAATCAAGTTCCAGATTATCCATATCCACACGAACAAGTTTTACCATAATTTTATCTCCCAGCCGAAATTGTTTTTTTGTTCGCTTGCCAATTAATGAATATTTTTTCTCATCCAAAACGTAAAAATCTCCCTCTAAATCTCTTGCCCGAATTAATCCTTCGGCTAAAAAGTCTGTTAATTCGACAAAAATGCCATAATTTGCGACACCCGAAATCACTGCCTGGAATTCTTGCCCGAGTTTATCCTTCAAGAATTGAATTTGTTTCAATTTAACAGAACGACGCTCGGCTTCCATAGCTGTTCTTTCTGTTGCGGAAATATGTTCCGAAATTTTTGACAAAAAGTCAAGAGAATATTGTTTTCCGGTTTTTGTAATAAATGATCGCTCTAAAATCCTGTGGACCAGCAGATCGGCATATCTTCTTATCGGCGATGTAAAGTGAGTATAGTTTTTAAAACCTAAACCATAATGACCAATATTTTTTGTAGAGTACACAGCTTTAGCCATTGAACGAATTGCGAGCTCATTGATTACACCCTCTTCCTCGGTTCCTTTTACCTGTTTCATCAATAAATTGAATTGGCTGGCTGCTTTCCCCGACTTTGTATTAAACTTATATCCGAGAGATTTAACGAATCTTGAGAACTCAGCAATTTTTTCTTCATCCGGATAGTCATGAACTCTATATATAAATGGAATATTTCCTTTTGAAAAAATTCTTTCAGCGATTGTTTTGTTTGCAAGGAGCATAAACTCCTCAACAAGCATATTACTTTCTTTAATTTCCTTCTTTACTATTTCTGAGGGGTAACCATTCTCATCTAAAATAAATTCAACCTCTGGAGTAAAAAACTCAAAACTTCCGGCTTTCATTCTTTTTTGTCTGAGAATTATGGCAAGATCATTAATTAATTTAATCTCAGTAGAGAAATCGCCTTCACCAGTTTCAACAACTTTTTGGGCTTCTTCGTACGTAAACCGTCGTTTGCTGTTTATGATTGTTTTGGATATCCGATGATTAAGAATTACCCCTTTCTCAGTTATTTCAAAGATTACGGAGAAAGTAAGTCGGTCTTCGTTCGGACGTAGAGAACAGATATCGCTTGAAAGTTTTTCAGGAAGCATTGGAATTGCTCTACCTATAAAATAAACACTGTTACCACGTTCCGATGCTTCTTTGTCTATTATACTTCCTGGTTTTACATAATGACTAACATCCGCAATATGAACACCAACGTTATAATTTCCATTTTCTTTCTTTTCTATTGATAATGCATCATCAAAATCTTTTGCATCGACAGGATCAATAGTAAAAACATTCTTATCTCTAAAATCAATCCTTCGATTTATTTCATTCTCATCGATTTTTAAATTTATTTTGTCTGCTTCCCGTAAAAGGCTTTCTTCAAATGTAAAAGGAATTCCAAACTCGCGTGCTATTGACGTAACTTCTGATTTGAGACTACCTTCTTTGCCAATCACCTCAACAATTTCTCCCGATGGGTTCAGCATCCTGTCTTCCCAGGTTATTTTTCCAACAGCAACTTTATCCCCTGCTTTTGCTTCTTTTATGCTTTTTTCATCTATGTAAATGTCTCTGTGAATTTTAGGATCATCAGGAGTTACATAATAGAATGATTTTGATTTCTTTAATTGACCGACAATTTCTTTTCTTTTTCTCTCAATAACTTTTGTTATTTGACCTTCAATATTTTTGCCTTTTTGTTTCGCAAATAGAACAACTTCAACTTTATCTCCATGGAAGGCATGACTAATATTCCTTGCGGCAATAAAGATATCTCCGGTTTTTGAATTCTTAGGTATTACAAATCCGTATCCACCTTCATTTAGACTAAAATTACCTATCAACCTGTTAGTTTCAGGCATAGTAAAAAGTTTGTAGCGTTTTCCTATTTTTGTCAAAAATTGTTCACTTTCCAGTTTATGTAATTCATTCTTTAAAGATAGATATGCCCGGTCATCTTTTATCTTTAATCTCTTAGCTATTTCTTTTGATTTAAAAGATCTTTCAGGATTTTGCTTAAAAAAGCTTTTGATTTGACTTTTCATTAGAATACAAAACTATACTTTAAACCAAGCTCGTTAATCATTTCGCTGTACGTTGATGACTGATACGGTGGCTCAGTCCTATAAAATCTGATTACAAAATTCGGGAAGAACAAAGGATGTTCAATTTTAACTGTTGCACGGGTTAAATCCTGAAAAACCTGCGATGTGCCTCCAATTTCATATCTGAACTGTTCAACTTTTCCGACTAAACTGAAAACCGTTTCCGTTCCTACCTGTTGGACATTGACACTCCGTACCACATCGCCAAGTTTTTCATTTAGTACGGTTCCTACTATTGAACCAGCAAACGAAGCTGCAGTTGAAGCCGCCAGATTTGATTCCTGAGTTGATGCATCTTCAGGGAATTTATTTACAATAATGAAAAACATTGCATCAGAACTGGTTTTTGACTGATCAAGTTCAAATTGGTTTGCATTCCTTCTGCTTTTGTAAACCTCAATATTATTTTCTCCCTTTAAAAAGTTTCCCGAAATCTGGTCTGCTGTTCCATCAAGATTTATTCTGATTTGCACATCATATTCATTTGTACCGGTCCGAAGTGTATCAGGGTTATAAAAACTTTCGTAAGTAGCTACAACATTTATATAAGGGTTATTAAGTTCTTCTATGAACCGGATGTTTCCTTCAGCTTTAAATGTTTTTATGAAGTCCAGTTTGGAGCCATCAAGCAAAGTTAGTTCACCCCTGGCAAATGGAATATCATTAATAATTGAATACTCCAGACTGCCACCAAGATACGCTGTAAGGTTTTGTTTAAACTCTCTCGAAAGAACGAAAACAAATTTAAGTTCATTTTCAACTTCAAGATTTAAATCAAAATTAAACGGAATTTTTTGTGCTAATCTTTCCTCTTCTTGTTTCAGCACAGAGAGAACGATCAGACTATCAATTTCTTTATCAATTTCACTCTCATCTTTACCTGAAACAAATACATATGTGAATTTATCATTTTCATTAGAAAAGGCAGTCTGAGTTGGAGAATAATTAATGTTTGCACCTTTCAATAAAGTTAGGTCAAGACCGAGATAAGTTCTCTCTTCAGAGGATAAGAACACTATATCATCTTTGGTCTTAATCGTAATATCACCATACAGAGAAGGATTAGCTGCTTTTGATTTTTGATCCAACACTTTTAATGAACCTGATGCACTAAGATTTACATCGCTGAAACTAAAATTTTTATGTTCAATCTGACCTGTTACAACTATTGTCCCGCCAGCTTTCAAATTAGGTTCATTCCGCAAATTAAGACTCGATATAAGTATCATATCATTTTGAAATTTCATTTTTGCATCTACAAGGTATTTTAAATTTGTTAGTTCCAGAATAAATGATGAATTATCAATTGTAAGTTCACCACTGCTTTCAACATTATCAAAATAACCTGTTAAATTAACATTACCGTTGAGTGAGCCTTCAAGATTTTTTACGCCCGGGAAAAAACCTGATGCAAAACGCAGATCAAAATCATCTGCAATAAATGTAATATCGATTTCCTTATTTCTAGAAAATTTTTCTTCAGACAATAATGATAAGTCTATTGGAATAAAACCATCAAGTTTGAGACTGCTTCTGTACTGGTTATTATTTTTTTCTAAAAAATTAAGGTCAGCTTTTAATATTTTATCCGCATAGTTAGCTGAACTTTTGAATGAGCCTAAGTAATAGCTCTGAACCTTTATTGAATCAACCTGGTAATCGAGTGTAAACAAAGGATTTTCGGCGGTACCTGTAAGCTTAAAGTCCAGATTCAACTCGCCATTAATTGCTTTTTCGGGAGGGAGTTTCAAAATATCAGTACTTAAATTATGCAGATTTAATTTTGTTAAGGTTAATGACAAATCTTCAGTGCCAGTTAAAGATAGTTGACCGGCAAGATTCAATTTGCCTTCATCATTATACAATGTAAATGAATCAAAGTCGAATCTATCGTTCGAATAACTGAAGATGATGTCTTCATCATTTATCAATTCATAATTTTCATATTTTAGTGCCAATTTGCTAAAGAGGACATTTACTTCTGCATCATTAATTACGAGCTTTCCGTTCAAATCCAATCCGGTTGAATTATCATACAGAGTACTGAATTTTAGATCCGCGCTATTGTTGTCAAAATTAAGTTCAAAGTTCAAATCAGTTATATCGGTCCCGATATAAATTCTTTGTGCATTCACTTTTAAGTCTGCAAAAAAATTATCAAAAGAATTTAAGGAAGGTCCGTTCATCATTGCCAGATTAAAATCGAAGTCGTGCAAAAAATAAATTTCGGAGCCGTCCCAATATTTTAACTGCTTTATATCAGTATACAGATTTAAAAAGGTTGTATCTGCGGAAGAGAACAACTCACCGTGTATTTCGCCATCAATTTCTAATTCAACATTTCCTAAAAACAAGGAAATTAATTCAAACGATTTTAGTTCAAGCAGATACTCAACATCCAGATTATTACTGGCAAAGCCTGTAAAAGTTTTTTCAGTTTTCTCTTCGTTAGTTGATTCAGATGATTGCCCGTTGTTTAACTTTGGCGGTTGAATTTTTGCGATCTTTTCATTGATAGAAGTGGATAATAAATCTACTTCATCAACTATCAGATTAACCATTTCAGATATTGAATATTTTCCTGTAATCGTGAGGTCAGCAAGATCCGAAATTATATTTATCACCCGTTTATCTTCAGATGATCTCACATCGGCAATAAGAATAGTACTGTCCAATTCAATTTCGTTCAGGCGAGATTTGTTAATTTTTAATATTGCAAATAGATTCAGATCATCTTGCCCGAAATTTTCTCCATCCCCGGTGAAAGAAATATTTAAGTCAGATTCAATTTCACTGTCTTTCACAAAATCTTTGATGTTAAATCTGTTTAGCACAACATCAAAATCGTATTTGGTTGTAGTTGAATCTGAGAAATCAAATTTAGTGTTTAACCTGCCTTGCGTTTCAAGATAAGTAAAAGAGACGTCTGCATTCATTATCCCGTTCGATCCTCCTGCATCTATATCAAAATCCGAAAAAGATATTCCTTGAATTGTTGAAGCACCGGCTGTGATCTTAATATCCGTTTCCAATGTTTCAGGTGAAAATCCCTTTCCTTTTAGACTGCCGATTAAATTCAAACTTGTATTAATTCCAGAAACCGGCATGAGGTTAAGTTTATCAGTCCGAATCTGGTAATCATATAAAATTTCTTCGCCTGTCAGGTCCATTGAAACCATTCCCCCGATTTTTCCTTTGTCTGTCTGGAGAGCCATATTAGCAATAAAATTAAGTGGACGTCCTGAATAATAGAGTGAGTCAAATTTTAAAACACCATATTCTTTGTATGTGGGAATTTCAAGTTCCGGTAAAAGAGTGGTAACATCATCCTGATTGATATACGAGTTCCGGAAGTTCATATTGATATTCATCAGATCCCCGTCAGTTACATTTTGAAGAAAGCCGCTTGCATTAAGTCTGGTCCCTGCAAGCTCTACTTCAAGATTTTTAACATTAAGTTCTTTCAATGTACCTTCGGCCTCAACCACTGTTCTGGCACTGCCTTTTAGTATACCCGTTCCATCAATAAAGTTTGTCAGATCATCAAAGTTTATTTTATCAGCATTTAGTTCCAACCTGATGGGTGATTTTGCAATATCAAAGTTTTCATCTGTGAATGGAGAGAAATCGGATGCAGCTGCATTCAAATTTATAGAGGAACGCTTAGTTATAATATTTAAATCAACAATTCCTGCAATATCATCCAACAAAATAAATTTACCTGAAAGGTCAATCAATTTGAAGCCTTCAAGATTCGGTTTAACTTTAAACTCTGAAATGTAAAGCTGATATTCATTTGCTGCAATATTAATATCAGCAGTTAGAGAAAGGTTTAGACTGTCTAAACGAAAGTCATCTATTTCAGGGCGAGGATAAATTGCGGTGCTATTTCTATTTGCAAACGACTGGTGCTTAAAATTAATATTCTTCAGATTAAGTTCAGATACATCAATCTTCCAACTGAATGGTTCAGTTTCGGTCACAGCTTCTTCCATCACTTTTTCCTCTGGTGGATTAGTGATTTTAGATAAATTTAAAACTCCATTTTTGTCCTTTAACAGCGCAATGTTTGCATTTTCGATTTCAAGCTTACGTACATAAATTGTTTTTAATAATATCCTTAATGGACTTATTTTAATTTCAATTTTCTCTGCTGTTAACAAAGTATCTTTTTCATATATATAGGAAGTGTTCGATAGTACTAAAGTAGTAAAGATAGTTCCGTCCAGCTGTCCAATTGCCATCTTGCCGTTGGAAGAAGAGTTAACCTGTTCAACAACAAAATCATTTAGCCAGTTACGGAATGAGCTGGTCTGCGTATAACCGAATGCAATCAGAAAAATAACCAGCAAGCCGATTCCGATTCCAAGAAAATAATTAATTATTTTTCTGAACAGCGGTCTTTTTACTTTTGGTTTTTGTTTTGTTTTTTTTCTGGATAACATTTCAGTGTCAGTTACTTCGAATATCTTTTTACAATTAGGTCGATGATCTTCGAAGTAGATTGATCATTTACGAATTCGATGTTCATTACCTTTCCCCCATTTTTCTCAACCACATCCTTACCAACTATTTTCTCAACTTCCCAGTCCGCACCTTTAACAAGAATATCAGGAATAATTTCAGATATTAAGTTTTCAGGTGTGTTCTCTTCGAAAAAAACTACATAGTCGACCGCTTTGAGATTGGATAAAACAAATGCACGTTCCTTTTGTTTTAAGATTGGTCGCTTTTCCCCCTTGATTCTCCTTACAGATTCATCAGAATTTAAGCCGACTATTAAAACATCTCCGAGATTTTTTGCCTTCAGAAGATAATCGACATGACCGGAGTGAATAAGATCAAACACTCCATTTGTGAACACGACTTTTTTTCCATCAGCTTTTAACTTTGAACGAATCCTGACCAATTCTGACAGAGGGATTGATGAACTCATAAGTTATCTTTTAAAACTGTCTGAAATAATTTTTCCTTTTCTATCGGAACAATTCCAACTTCACCGCATACAACACCAGCAGCATAATTTGCAAGATAACAAGCTTCGTAAATATCAGCACCTGAGGCAAGAGCAATAGTAAGAGTCGAAATAACTGTATCACCTGCTCCTGAGACATCCGCAACCTTTCGGGCTTTGGTTGGCATTCTTCTTTCACTATCTCCTTTTTCGAATACAGCTATACCACCTTCACCAAGTGTCAGAAGCACATATTCAGAATTCAATTTATTAAGCAGTTCCTTTCCTGCTGAAGAAATGTCTTTATCGTCTTTTATTCTTCTTCCGAGAACAGTTTCAGTTTCTTTCCGGTTTGGTTTGAAGACGGTTACATTTTTATACTCGAAAAAATTATCAAATTTTGGATCTACAGTGATGAGAATATTTTTCTTGTTTGCAAGAGAGATAATTTTTGTGATTAGTGATGGTGATAAAATTCCCTTGTTATAATCCTGGAGTATAATTCCATCCAGGCTGCCAATTATGTTTGCAAGAAAAATTGACATTTTATCTTCAATTTCATTACTGATATATGCTTTACTTTCTTTATCTATTCTAACCACATGCTGATTACCGGCAATTACCCTCGTTTTTGTAGTAGTTGGTCGTTCTTTGTCGATGATAATTCCTTCCCCATCAATTTTTCTTTCTTTCAACAAAGACGAAAAAATTTGACCGTACGTATCGTCACCAATAATGCCAATAGGAACCGGGATGCCACCGAGTGTTAAAACATTTAGTGCAACGTTTGCAGCTCCGCCGAATCGAAAAAATTCATCCTCAACTTCAAGAACCGGAACAGGAGCTTCTGGAGAAATTCTTTTTACATCTCCCCAGAAATAACCATCCAGCATCATATCGCCCACAACCGCAATTCTTTTTCCTTCGAAACTTTTCTTGAGATCATCCAGCCGTTTATTTGAAATATCTACCATTTTTTACCTGATTTATGCAAAAATTGATAATTAAAATAAGTATAAATGGAGAGGTTAGAAAGCCCCGAATTACGGGGCTCTCATTAGGATTGAAGAATCAAGATCTATTTCAATAGTATCATTTTTTTTGTTTGAATGAATGAACCAGCTTTTAAAGTGTAAAAGTAAATTCCTGACGGCAGATTCCGGGCAAGCCGGAATGACGAACCGGATGATGTGTTGAATTCTACTTCGTATTCTCCGGGTGAGAGTTCTTCGTTAACGAGTGTTGCTATTTCGTTTCCTAATACATCGTAAACTTTCAGACTTACTAGTGAGTTGTCATTTCGAGGAGCTTGCGACGAGAAATCTTTTAGATTCCTCACTACGTTCGGAATGACAAACCGGATTTTTGTGCTTGGGTTAAATGGATTCGGATAGTTCTGTTCGAGTTTGAATTCTGATGCTACAGGTAATTCATCTTCCACAGAAACTATTGGGTAGCCAAAGTTATTTTCATAAAAAGTCTGGATTGCATCCGATACGTTTCTTACGGCTGTTATTCCTCCAAGCGGAGTTGTGCCTCTGTCGATTTCATAACCAATTAATATTTCTACTTCCTGATCCTTTACTAATTTGAACGGGCCCGCAGTTCCAGCACCACGAACATCTCTGTCTTGAGTTCCTATCCAGCCAACATTTCCAACCGGATCACCAGATAACCAGAAGTAAGGATTAACATCATTGCAGGGTACACCGCCCTTGACTTCACCAAAAGACCAGGTGCACGGGTTGACGATATTGCCTGCTGAGCTTAGACCGTCCATATAATTTCTAACTTCATCGATGTTGTTTGGATCACTATAACCTAAGGTACCACCGAAATAACATATCGACGAACTTTGTTCAATATTTTTTGCGCCGGGATAAATTCTTATTCCGTTTATTCCCAAATAATTAATTGCTGTGTCTAACGGTGTATCAATTCCATTTTCGTAAATATTATTTCCATTGAGATCAATAAAAGTAACTCCCGGAATGTAAGAACGTGGACCTGTCAGCATATCCATCATAAATGAAGGGACCTGGTTTCCATAAACTGCGTCAGGTGAGTTATTGTAAAAGTAAGTTCCTTGCCTGATAGTATCGCATCCATAAAGATCGTCAGTTGCGTCACCAACATCTGCATCTGCCCATTGGCTGAAATAAACATCTCTCAAAGTATCAGCAACTGTTCCGGTATTTTTTATTCTGTAGCGAACGAAGACGACATTTCCCAATGCACCTGCAGAAGCTGATGCAAATATTGTTTGCCTTATTTCAATTCCCTGCGGATTTACATCAAATCTTCTTTGATTTTGAGGCAGACCATCGTTAAAAACACACCAGTAAGTTTCGTCTAAAAGAAGATCAGGCATATCTTCATCAGGATCCCACTGACTGTTTCCGTTTAAGTCAACAGGGTTATAAACTCCATCGCCATTTCCATCATAAAAACTTGCACCAAGATCAACAGCATCACTCCAATCCTGCCAGCTTGTGCCAAAAGGAATATCTGAAGATGTAACTTTATAAATAGATGCTAATGGGTCATTCGGATCCATACCAACAGTACCAGGAAGATAGTCTTCCAAAAGTGATGCTGAAGCAACCGCATTTGCCCAAAGAGTATCCGCCGTATAGCCGCTTAACCAGAAACCGGATGAGAACAGAAAAACACCTCCTGCGAATTGTCCGCCCGAACCATTGGGCGCAATATTAACAGCCGCTATTACCCCTTTATTATTGAATGGCAGATAAATATCATTTACATCAATGTAAGCTGAAGAACCAACATTCTGACTGAATGCTAAAGAACTCACAATAAATAAAATCAGGAAGAATAACTTTAGCGAGTTTCTTTTTAGAACTAATGTTTTCATCTCTTCCTCCAATTAATAATTTATTTTAATAGTATCATCTTCTTTGTCTGAATAAATGAACCTGCTTTCAAAGAATAAAAGTAAATTCCTGACGGCAGATTCCGGGCAAGCCGGAATGACGAACCGGATGATGTGTTGAATTCAACTTCGTATTCTCCGGGAGATAATTCTTCATTAACCAATGTTGCTATTTCGTTTCCTAATACATCATAGACTTTCAGCGAAACCAATTGAGATTGCTTCGCTTCGCTCGCAATGGCAGATGGTATTGCAAATTTTATTTTTGTGCTTGGGTTAAATGGATTCGGATAGTTTTGTTCGAGTCTGAAGTTGTTCAACTCAGCAACGGGGTCATCAGCAGATAAAACTATCGGGTAGCCAAAATTATCTTCATAAAATTCCTGAATCTGATCAGAAAGCAACTTTGCTTCAGATACTGAAGTTAATGCATCCGCTCCTGTTCCGACTATGTAAGCTACCATAACTTCCTTTACCTGGTTTGCCTGCATATCAAATGGCTTTAGACTGAAGATTGCATGGTTTTCAGTTGCCTGCGTATTAATCCAGCCTATGTTTGCAACAGGATCTCCCGAATACCAGAAGTATGGATTTAAAGTACTACAATCAACCCCTCCTCGAACTTCACCATATTGATATGTGCAAGGATCGACCTCACCCCCATAACGTTGGAATCCATTTAAATAACTCCTGACTTGGACTGGATTCTGAGGTTCCCCTTGATAAATATTTCCATCATCATAAATAACACTTCCCTTCATCTTTAAATTTGTTGCACCTATATAAACCTGAACACCCAACTGACCTGAGAATACATATGCAGTATCCAGCGGAATATCAATACCGTTTTCAAATGAATTATTTTCATTGTTATCTATAAAACTTACATTTGGTATGTAGCTCACTGGTCCGTTGAGAAAATCCGCCAGAAATGTTAATGGTGTCATTCCTGTCAAGAAACAAAGTGAATCACCGTAACAATAACTTGCATTTCTTGCAATGTCAGTACCACCAAGATTGTGGCCAAAATCACCTATATCTGTATCGTATGGATGACCAAATATTACATCTTCAAGATTGGAAACGACTGAACCTGTGTTCACAATCTTATATCTTATAAAGATTGTGTTTGATAATGGGAGTTGATTTGTTTCAAAAGCAAATATCGTTTGTCTGATTTCTATTCCCAGTGGATTCATCGGCCATCTTCTGTCCTGAGCGGGAACGCCATCATTATAAACACACCAGTAGGTTTCATCGCCCAGAATATCCGGCATATCCTCGTTTGGATCCCACTGATTATTTCCATTTAAATCTACGGGGTCGTAGATGCCGTCATTATTTCCATCATAAAAGTCTGCACCAAGATCAACTGCATCACTCCAGACTTGCCAGCTAGGACCAAAAGGGGGGTCATCGCTTCTTAATTTATAAATTGCAGAACGTGGGTCATCAGGTCCAATATTTATTGTTCCCGATTCATAATCGTTTATAAATACATTATAAAATACACCATTCGCCCAGACTGAATCCATAATACCACTTAAGTAAAATCCTGCGGAGTAAAGGACAAACTCATTTTCGTAATATCCACCTCCGCCCTGTCCATTGTATGGGACTTGAGCTAAGTCTCCCACCCTGTTAAATGGTAAAGATATTTTATTAACATTAATTTTAGCTGAATCACCAACGTTTTGACAAAATATTTCCTTTGAAGCAGAAACCATAAATGTTGAGACTAAAAGAAACAGTAATAACTTTTTCATTTTTATTTCCTCCTATTTTATTAAAACCATTTTCTTTGTTTGAACAAATGAGCCAGCTTCTAAAGTATAAAAATATATTCCACTTGTCAGATTCCGGACTACGCCGGAATGACTTTCAAAGGTTACTTCGTATTCTCCGGGAGAAAGTTCTTCGTTTACGAGTGTTGTGATTTCATTTCCTAAAACATCATAAACCCTAAGAGTAACCAATTGAGATTGCTTCGCTTCGCTCGCAATGGCAGATGGTATTGCAAATTTTATTTTTGTGCTTGGGTTAAATGGATTCGGATAGTTCTGTTCGAGTTTGAATTCTGATGCTACAGGTAATTCATCTTCCACAGAAACTATTGGGTAGCCAAAGTTATTTTCATAAAAAGTCTGGATTGCATCCGATACGTTTCTTACGGCTGTTATTCCTCCAAGCGGAGTTGTGCCTCTGTCGATTTCATAACCAATTAATATTTCTACTTCTTGATCTTTAACCAATGTAAATGGACCTGAACTACCGGCACCACGAGTATCTCTGTTTTGATTACTAATCCAGCCAACATCAGTTACAGGATCACCTGATACCCAAAAATTAGGATCGACTTCATTGCAAGGGACTCCTCCTCTAACTTCACCATACTGCCAGGTACAAGGATTAACTTCTGTTCCATCAGCCTGAAAACCCAATGCATAATATCGTGCCTCTTGTACAGAACTTGGGTCGTGAAGATTTGCAACGCCTCCGAAATAGCAAATCGCTGAGTATAATTTGAGATTTTTAGCACCCGGATAAATTCGGATTCCATTTATTCCCAAATAATTAATTGCTGTATCAAGAGGGGTATCGATTCCATTTTCATAATTGTTGTTTCCATTTATATCTATAAAAGTGATACCCGGAATATAGGAGTGAGGTCCTGTTAACATATCCATCATAAAGCAAGGAACTTGATTGCCGTAAACCTGATCGGGTGTATTATTGTAAAAATAGGTTCCTTGACGAACGGTATCACTTCCATATACATCATCAGTAGCATCACCAACATCAGCATCTGCCCATTGACTGAAGTAAACATCCTTTAATGTATCAGCAACTGTTCCCGTATTTTTTATCCTGTAACGAACGAAAACAACATTACTTAATGCACCTGCAGAAGCTGATGCAAATATTGTTTGCCGTATTTCAATACCCTGTGGATTAGATTGCCATCTTCTTACATTTGCAGGCAGACCATCATTAAATACACACCAGTAAGTTTCATCCAAAAGCAAATCAGGCATATCTTCATCCGGATCCCACTGGCTGTTTCCGTTTAAGTCAACCGGGTTATAAACTCCATCACCATTTCCATCATAAAAACTTGCACCGAGATCAACAGCATCGCTCCAATCCTGCCAGCTCGGTCCAAAAGGAATATCAAAAGCAGTAACTTTATAAATTGAAGCAAGTGGGTCATTCGGATCCATACCGACAGTTCCTGCAAGAAAATCTTCAACTAACGAAGCCGATGAAACAGCATTCGCCCAGAGAGTATCTTCGGTGTAGCCGCTTAACCAGAATCCAGATGAGAATAAGAAGGTACCACCAGCAAACTGACCTCCACTACCATTGGGGACAATATTAACATCTGCTATTAAGCCTTTATTATTAAATGGCAGGTAAATATCATTTACCTGAATGTAAGCTGTAGAACCAATGTTCTGACTGAATGTTAAAGAACTCACAAAAAAGGAAATCAGGAAGAACAGCTTAAGTGAGTTTCTTTTTAAAACTAATGTTTTCATCTCTTCCTCCAATTGTTATTTTCTTAGCACTTGTCCTCCGAAGTTATTTTATTAACGTAGGAGGATCATTTTCTTACTGGTTACGAAATCGTTTACTCTTAATTGATAGATGTAAACTCCGCTTGCTAATCCTGTACTTGTGAAAGTTACTTCGTATCTATCTGCTCGTTTATATTCATTTACTAAAGTTGTTACTCTTTGCCCTAGTATATCGAAGATATCAATTGTTACCTGTCCATCTTGTGGAAGATCATATCTAATAGTTGTAACTGGGTTAAATGGGTTTGGATAGTTCTGATAAAGCTCATAACTGTTAACCGGATTTGTTGCTGCCGGCGGTGAGTATGTCATAGATGCAAAGTTACTTTCATATTCTGCAATTGCTCTCTGCACATTTTCTCTTGCTACTGTAATTGAGTTAAAGTAATCTGTTCCTCTTCCGAGTACATAAGCAACAATTATTTCCTGCGGTTTATCCTTTTCCAGAAGAAATGGACCTGTGCTAACTACATTCCTTAAATCTCGATTTTGGTTTAATATCCAACCAACATTTGTAACAGGATCACCCGAGTACCAAAAAATAGGATTTACATCGTGACAGTCAACTCCTCCTCTTACTTGACCATATGGGAATGTACAAGGATCCACGTATACCCCAAAATTATTTTTACCTAAAAGGTAATTCCTGGCTTGATCAGCATTATTTGGGTCATTTGTTTCCGGGTTTCCTTTGAGCATTGGTCTATGAGACGTCATTTGAAGATTTTTGTAACCATATATATTTTCGCTTCCCAGATTTACACCGTAATTATTTTTTGCGGTATCTGCAGGATTATTTGTCTCTACAACGGGACCTTGTAAAATTGATGAGAAGAATGCAGGCGGATTAATACCATAGTTATCATCAGGTTGATTACCATAATAAAATCCTGAATTTAGCAATGTATCACATCCAGCTACATCATCACTTGCATCACCAACATCAGCATCTTCATAAATTCCAAAGTATACTGAATCCATAAGATTTACCACTGTTCCGGTATTAACAATCGAGTAGCGAATGAAAATAACATTCTCGAGTTCAGGTTCATTCGAAGAAAATATTGTCTGCCTGACTTCTATCCCTTGCGGCTCACTCTGCCATCTTCTATAGCCACCAGGCAAAGCATCGTTATAAACACACCAGGCTATCTCATCTCCTACTAATGGCGGCATATCTTCATTTTCATCCCACGTACCGTTCCAGTTTTTATCAACAGGATTGTAAAACCCATCACCATCACCGTCATAAAATTCAGCTCCCAGAGAAACGGCGTCTTTCCAGGTTTGCCAGCTATAACCAAAGACGGGACTTTCTCTGTTGACAACATAAATACCATTTACTGGATCCCGGGGATCACTGCCAACTTTACCGGCCAGATAATCTTCAACCAATGAGCTTGAAGCTACAGCATTACTCCACATTTCACCATTGGAATAACCAGAAAGAAAAAACCCGCTTGAGAAAAGAAATGTCCCCTCTTCATAAATTCCGGTACTACCGTTTCCCGGAACATTTGCATTTGCTATCTGTAAGCCAACATTATTGAAGATGTCCGTCATCTGAATTTCAAGTGAATATTCTTTGCCAACATTTACAGCTGCAATAACTCCTTTATTGCTAAATGGAAGAGTAATTTTATTCACACGCATTGAATACGCATCGCCAACCATACCCTCAACTATGTAAGGAAGTTTATTTCCGAAAATGTTATCGTTTGCAAGACTGTCATTATGCAGTCCGTCATCAAAAAGTTCTGCACTAAAATTAATTTGATTTAACCTGGCTACAACCTTTGCAACACCTTCATTATCAACAACCAATGCGCGGTAATCTACCTCATCTGATTCAGAATCATAAGCTACAGCATCAGAACTTAGAATTACAGGTGGAGTGTTTTTATCTTCAGATTCACCAATAATTCCATAAAACCCCTGGCGGCTCGATTCGTTTCTTGATGCAGTAAAACATATAAAAATTTTTTCACCAAAAGCTGTTATACCGGTTAAGTGATCATCACCCAAATATGAAGTTATTTTCTCATCTTGCTGCCAGCTACTGCCGTCATCAGAACTTGTTATTGTTGTTAAATCGATTTGTTTGTAATCTTCAAATCCGGTTTCATAATCAGATTCGTATACCAAGTGAATTTTATTATTAATATCCTGTAATACTTTTAGAGATAACCCTGGGTATGGATAATATTCGGGATTGTATTCTACATTTATAATTCTTGTAGTATCACTCCAGCTATTCCCTCCATCTGTACTCAGGATTGAATAAATTGCACTGGTATAAAAGCTAATAATAATCCCAAGTAGGGAACCAGCATTTTCAGAAAGCTTTACAATGTGCAGGGGACCTCTTCTGAAAGGAGGTGGGAAGGGGAAAATAAAATAATTCTGGTCAGACCAGGTTATTCCATTGTCAGAACTTATCCTCGTTTGCCAGGTTGGAGCTGAGTACACTAAAAGTAGTTCGCCTTCGTTAAGCTCTGTTAAAGAAAAGTATCTTCCACCATTAATATAGATACCCGTTTGAATTATATTTGTCCAGCTAAATCCATCGTCATCAGAGTAACTGATAATGGCAGCACCTTCCGTCATTTTCCACATTAAAATTAATCTGCCGCTTGATACTTTTTGCAAAAGGATTTCAGATAAGTACTCTTCATCAGATTCAGTAACCTGTTCAACTTTTTGGCTGCTCCAGCTTTGTCCAAGATTTGTTGTTCTTCTTGAAAATAATGTGTCGCCCTCTTCATTTGTATACATAGCCAGTATTTCATTGCCTGTAATCCAGACAGGAGTTAAATCCTTTATGGTTTGTGATTTGTACACCTTCGGGAATTCTTTTATTACATCAAGCTGTGCATAATCCTGAAATGAAAATAACGTGAGAATTAGAACTGTATATTGTAAAAATTTTTTCATCTTACTAACACCATTTTTTTACTGGTGATGAAATCGTTTACTCTTAATTGATAGATGTAAACTCCGCTTGCTAAGCCTGTTGAGTTTCCGCCAGAGGCGGATCCGCCATTGGCGGAAAATCTTACTTCGTACCTGTCAGCTTTTTTGTATTCATCCACAAGTGTTGTCACTCTTTGTCCGAGTATGTCGAATATATCAATTGTT
>Ga0210074_1000100_pt1 | contig 36561 bp, 28 predicted proteins | sample China_Galinas_Co_FD_184860 | JGI IMG/M metagenome (GOLD analysis project Ga0210074, IMG submission 184860) | Wetland microbial communities from San Francisco Bay, California, USA, that impact long-term carbon sequestration -... | ecosystem: Environmental > Aquatic > Marine > Wetlands ... | reverse complement strand
GGTTCTGCGCTAATATCTGTCATTCCAGAGATTCCGACTACAGGCGTAATAATCCGGAATCTGTTTCGAAAATAGCTCTCTAATTCTGGACTCTCTCGCTATGGCGAGATAGCCAGAATGACTTAATCATCTCATAGCATTCTTAATTCAATTTCATTCCAATGGTTCCCGATTTAAATTGGGACAATTTGGGATTCTGATTAACAACTATCTAGACACTATTCAGCACTTCAATCATTTTTTGATGAATGAAGCGATTTGTTGCAAGTATTCTTTTCTTATAAATGTCAATTGGATTCCCATCAAAGTCAGTGACGAGACCACCAGCTTCTTCGACAATTAATTTTCCGGCGCATAAATCCCACGGATGAAGAGATACTTCCCAGAAACCATCGAAGACACCATTGGCAACGTAACAAAAATCAATTGCTGCTGAACCAAGTCTTCGAATTCCTCGTGCGTGTTTTAGAAATGCAATGAATCTTTCAAAAGCTTTTTCAGGATTTTCTTTTATATCATAAGGGAAACCTGTTACGAGCAAACTGTGACCAAGATTTGTTCTCTTGTTTACATTTATTCGTTTCCCATTTTCAAAACTACCGCTTCCCTTCTCCGCCGAAAAAACAACATCTCTCATAACATCATAAACAACTCCGGCAATTGTCTCACTATTTTTCTGAACACCAATTGATACGGAAAATATTGGAAGTCCGTGAGCAAAGTTTGTTGTTCCGTCAAGCGGATCGATAACCCAGAGATACTCGGAAGATTTATTTGCTTCACTTCCCTCTTCTGCAAGTATTCCGTGAGTGGGATATTTCTTTTTGGTGAAATCTGTTATCAACTTTTCTGAGGCTTTGTCGGTTTCGGTTACGAGATTTAGTTCGTTAGTCTTAAATTCAATCGAGTGTGTTTTGCCGAAAGCAATTCTTATCAGTTCACCAGCTTCTTTTGAGATTTGAATAATGTCGTTAATCATAAAATCATCTTTTTTTATTTCAAATATAAAACTATGTATTGTAACCTAAGAGCCTGCCTGTTCGGCAGACAGGATTGAAGCCTGCGATTTGCATCTTTAACTTCGAAGGTTGCATTTGCAATTGCACTATAACTTCCTTGATAGCAGGAGGTGAAATCAATATATTTAAAGTTGAATTTATGTTCATTAAAGGAGAAATTTCTTGGAAAAAATAAAGGATCTGGAAGCGAAGCCAGCCGAAACGAACTCAATAGTCGATAGTATTCCAGAGGAATTGCCTGTACTACCGCTAAGGGATATTGTCATTTTCCCGTATATGATATTTCCAGTGTTAGTTGGAAGAGAGCAGTCAATCAGGGCAGCAAATTTTGCTGCAGAAAATACAAAGTATATCTTTTTATCAACACAAAAAAAATCTGCGGTTGAAGATCCTTCAGCAACAGATTTATATGAAGAAGGTACGATTGCGAAAATTGTTCAAATATTAAAACTCCCAAACGGACTAATGAAAATCCTGGTAGATGGATTGTTCCAGGCAAGGATTAAGAAGTTCACAAATAACAAAGACTTCTTTGAAGCAAAAGTGGAAATCATTATTCCAACTCTGGATAACGATCACGAAATGAATGCGATGATCAGGCAAATGACACAGTTGTTTAAAGATTACGTAAAGATTAGCAAGAATGTACCGAAAGATACAATCACAGCTTTCGACAATATCGAAGAGCCGGACAGAAAACTTTTTTATGCGGCGGCTAACATCAATCAGTCGATCGAGGTTAAACAAACAATATTGCAAAAGTACACCATAAAAGAGCAGTACCTCGAAGTGATCAAAGTATTGAATTCCGAGATCGATATTCTGAAGATTGAAAAAGAGATTGATAATAAGGTGCAGGAAAATATTGCAAAGACTCAGCGAAAATTTATCATTCAGGAACAGATAAAGATTCTGCAAGATGAACTTGGCGAAGATGATGATGCTTCACCGGAATTTGCCAAAATGAGAGATCAGATAAAAAAAGCAAAGATGCCTAAAGACGTTGAAGAAAAGGCACTTGAAGAATTTAACAAGCTTAGAAAAACTCCGCCAATGTCTCCCGAATCAACCGTTATAAGAAATTATCTTGATTGGCTTGTCGGTGTTCCTTGGAGTAAAAAATCTAAAGATAACCTGGAAATAAAGCACGTACAAAAAATTCTTGATGAAGATCATTTTGGATTGGAAAAACCAAAAGAAAGAATCATCGAGCACATCGCAGTGCTTAATCTGGTAAAACAGATGAAGGGACAAATTTTATGTTTTGTCGGACCTCCGGGAGTTGGTAAAACTTCTCTTGGAAAATCAATTGCTCGTGCCCTGGATAGAAATTTTGTCCGCATTAGTCTCGGTGGTATTCGTGATGAAGCAGAAATAAGAGGACACAGAAGAACTTATATTGGCTCTATGCCAGGTAAGATAATTCAGTCAATGAAAAGAGCCGGAACGATTAATCCCGTAATTCTTCTTGACGAAATTGATAAGATGAGTATGGACTTCCGTGGTGATCCTTCATCTGCAATGCTTGAAGTTCTTGATCCTGAACAAAACCACACTTTCAACGATCACTATCTTGAAGTTGATTACAACCTACAACAGGTAATGTTCATTACTACTGCAAACATCCGGTACAACATTCCATTGCCGCTTCAGGATAGGATGGAAATAATTGAACTCCCCGGATATCTTGAATTCGACAAGCTGGAAATAGCAAAGAAACATCTGATTCCAAAGCAAGTAAAAGCTCACGGACTTGAAAAAAAACATATTGAGTTCAACGACAATGCAATCAAAAAAATAATTAGTGAATATACAAGAGAAGCTGGTGTAAGAAATCTTGAAAGAGAGGTAGCATCAATCTTCAGAAAACTTGCAAAGGAAATTGTTGTTAAGGAATCATCAAAATCAAAAAGTAAAAAGAAATCTAAGTACTTGATCACTGAAGAATTGGTTGAAGAATACCTTAAGACACCACGATTCCGTTACCAGAGGCATACAAAAGGAAATAAAATTGGAAGTGTAACCGGTTTGGCATGGACAAGTACCGGAGGTGAACTTCTTTCTGTTGATGTAACAATTATGAATGGTGCCGGCAAATTGAATTTAACTGGTCAGCTTGGCAATGTAATGAAAGAATCAGCCCAAGCTGCATTAAGTTATTTACGCGCTTCTGCTAAAAAACTTGGGCTTAATCCTGACTTTTTCAAAGGAAGGGAAATCCACATTCATCTTCCCGAAGGAGCAATACCAAAAGATGGACCATCAGCAGGAGTTGCAATGGCAATGGCCATGCTCTCAGCAGTGAGTGGAAAACCTGCATCAAACAATGTTGCAATGACTGGAGAAATTACTTTGACTGGTTCTATCCTTGCAATCGGTGGTTTGACCGAAAAACTCTTGGCGGCAAAGCGTAACAACATTAAAACTGTTTTGATTCCCAAAGAAAATGAAATTGATTTGAAGGAAGTTTCGGATAAAGTTAAAACCGGACTTAAAATTGTTCCAATTGAAAAAGCTGAGCAAGCCATTCCTTATCTTTTTGAAGGAATTAAGTTAAAGAAAACATCAGCTAAAAAAACGAAAAAATAATGGCAGATGAGATCAGAATAGAACAGCACCTTGCCGAAGAAGAAAAATACCGACTTCTTAACTCTCAGTTAAAGTCCTTACTTACAAAAGAAGATATATTAATTTCTAACTTGTCCAATTTTACTGCAGCAGTTAATGACACGTTCGAAAAGGTTAGCTGGGTTGGATTTTATCTTTATGATGGGAAGAAGCTTTACCTAGGACCTTTCCAGGGAAAAGTTGCTTGCACTTCAATAGAAGTGGGAATGGGAGTTTGTGGGACTTCGGCTGAGAAAAGAGAAACTGTAATTGTTCCTGATGTAAATAAATTTCCGGGTCATATTTTCTGCGATGGGGATTCAAAATCAGAAATAGTTATTCCACTAGTAAATCAAGATCAATTACTAGGTGTTCTCGATCTCGACAGCCACGAGTACAATTCATTCGGTGAGATTGATAAGAAATATTTGGAACAAATTTGTAAATTTCTGTGTGAAGAAATCTTCCCGGAAAATAATATTAAAGATATTTAAATGAGCAATTTTGTAGTAACAGCAAGAAAATGGCGACCTCAGCGTTTTGAAGATGTTGTTGGACAGGAGCATATTACCAGCACGCTGAAGAATGCAATTAAAGAAAATCGTATCGCTCATGCTTATCTGTTTACAGGACCTCGCGGAGTTGGTAAAACAACCACTGCAAGGATATTAGCCAAGACACTTAATTGTGAAAACAGAAATGATTCTGAACCCTGCAACGAATGCGAGATGTGCAAATCAATTCAGAACTCTCAATTGATTGATATCATAGAAATTGACGGTGCTTCCAACAGAGGAATTGATGAAATAAGAACTTTGAGAGACTCTGTAAAATATTCTCCATCAAGAGGTAAGTATAAAGTTTACATCATCGATGAAGTTCATATGCTTACGCGGGAATCATTCAATGCGTTCCTAAAAACGCTTGAAGAGCCGCCAGAACATATAATCTTCATATTTGCAACGACTGATGTTCACAAAGTTCCACTTACAATTATTTCAAGATGCCAGCGATATGATTTCCGCAGGATCCAACTTGACAAAATAAAAGAAACTTTGAAAAAGATTGCAGATGAAGAAAAGATAAAGATTGATGACAAAACGTTAACGATAATTGCAAAGAAAGCCGATGGAGCTTTGCGCGATGCTGAAAGTTATTTTGATCAGGTTGTGGCATTTTCAAAAGGAAAAATAAATCCTGATGTTGTTGGGCAAATGCTTAACCTGGTTGACGAAGATATTTATTTTGAAATATCGGATGCAACATTGAACAAAGATTATAAAGTAGTATTTCAAACATCCGAAAAAATATATGAGAACGGATGGGACTTTATAGATTTTCTGGAAGGATTGATTGAACATTTCAGAAACATTCTATCCGCAGTAATTATGCAATCTGCCGAATCAATTGAAACTGCAGATGTTTATAAATCGAGATATCTTGGATATGAGAATGAGTTTTCGGAGAGTGATATACTCCGCATTTTAAATTTTTTAAGCAGGTCACAACAGGAAATTAGATTCTCTCAAAATCACAAATTAAAAACAGAACTAATTCTTAGTCATCTTATCGCGCTGGAAAGTTCGAAAACTATCTCGGAATTGATTTCAGCTTTAAAGGATGGCAACACAGAATTTAAAACTGCAAGCGAGCCAAATATACCTCTCTATTCGCCTCCCACGCAGACTAAAAAAAAAGTAGATAAGACAGAAAGTACTTCAGTTAGTTCCAAAACTGATCTAAGTAAAACTTCTGTTAGTTATTCTGCTCCATCTTCTCAGCCTAATTTTAGTTTTGAAGATGTGGTTAGCAGATGGAAAAACTTTATCGAATCAATTAATGCAGAAAAAGGATTAACTCTCGGTCCGGCTTTAGAGGGATTTAATCTAATTTCACTCAAAGAGAACAACCTGCGGTTTACAACCGATAAAGATGAAGATTTAAATACATTCAGGCTGAATGAAAAATATCTTGCAAAAAAATCAGAGGAATTCTTTGGAAGAAGATTTAATTTTATCGCAAGTACTGATAATAAATCCGATTCGACTAACCTCAACAAAATAAGCACCAAAGAGAATGTTCCGCAAACGCATTCAACTGATCCCTACGAAGAGATAATTATAAAAGAGCTTGGTGGGACAAAAATAGCCTGAATCGCAAATTTTTCATCCCAGATCACTCATATAGAAGCCTTACCTACCGATTAAATCACTTTGAAATAGAGATATTTATAAATATTTTTGTTGTCTATGTCAAAAGGACTTATTATTGCGATTGATGGTCCTGCCGGTTCCGGAAAAAGCACTTCGGCTAAGCTTACAGCAAAAAAACTTGGTTATCTTTATATAGATACTGGTGCTATGTATCGGGCTGTAACATTCCTCGCACTTGAGGAAAATGCTATTGATGATGAAGCCCGAATTGTTGAACTGGCAAGGAAATGTAAAGTAAATCTTAAATACAAAGATGGTGATGTAATTGTTCTTTTAAATGATAAAAATGTTTCTAATGAGATTCGATCTCCTATAGTGAATGCTCACGTAAGTGATGTAAGTAAAATTAGTGAAGTTCGGAAATTGATGGTTGAGAAACAGCGTACCATGGCCAAGCAAGGAAACGGTGTTGTAATGGAAGGAAGGGATATAGGGACAGTAGTTTTTCCAGATGCGGATGTTAAGATTTTTTTAACTGCCTCTCTTGATGAACGTACCAAACGAAGAGCAAATGAATATATTGAAAAAGGATCGAATGTTGTGATTGATGATATAAGAAGTAATCTCTCCTCAAGAGATAAAATTGATTCTGGTAGAAATGATAGTCCTTTAACAAAAGCAAGTGATGCAATAGAAGTTGATACAACGAATATTACAATTGAACAACAGGTGATAAAAATATTAGAAGAAGTAAAAAAAGCAGCAGATAAAAAAATATTCAGCTGAAAATAAAAAATTAAAAAGCCGGTTAAATAAATATGTTAAATAAAACAAAAAATATCTTCTGTGTGTTTCCGGTTTTGAACAGAAAGATATCTAATTAATATCAGGAGGATAAATGACCGCTGATGTGAAAGAAATGCCAAACACTGTATCAGAAGATTTTGAGAAGGCGAAAAATAAATTTAATACCTACGATTATACCCAGGAAGAGTTTGCAGAACTTGCCAATCTTTATACTGAATCTTTCAGAGATGTAAAGCAGGGCGAACTTGTTAAAGGCAAAATCGTAAGAATTCAGGATGATAATGTTATAATTGATGTTGGATTTAAATCTGAAGGGACTATTTCGAGAACCGAGTTTAGTGAAGATGAAAATCTTGAAGTTGGAAAAGAAATAGAAGTTGTCCTTGAAAGTGTTGAAGACCAGGAAGGAAATCTTGTCCTTAGTAAATCAAGAGCCGATTTCTTAAGGATCTGGGAAAAAGTTTTGCGAGCACATGAAACAGGTGAAATTATTGAGGGAAAGATCATCAAAAGAATTAAGGGTGGAATGGTTGTCGACCTGATTGGTATGGAAGCATTTCTTCCGGGTTCACAGATTGATATTAGACCAATAAGAGATTTTGATGCCCTCGTAGGACAGACAATGGATTTCAAGGTGGTAAAGGTTAACATCCCAACAGAAAACGTTGTAGTCTCCCACAAAGTACTAATCGAAGAAGAAATTGCAGATCAAAGAACAGCTATTCTTGAAAGCCTTGAGAGAGGTCAGATTCTTGAAGGGGTTGTTAAAGCTGTAACTGATTTCGGTGTATTCGTTGATCTTGGCGGAGTTGATGGACTAATTCACATTACTGATCTGAGCTGGGGAAGAATAAATCACCCAAGCGAAGTTGTTAAACTGGACGAAACTTTAAAAGTTGTAGTTACTGATTATGATGAAGCTAAGAAAAGAATTTCACTCAGTCTTAAAAAACTTCTCCCCCATCCTTGGGAAAAAATTGATGAAAAATATAATATTGGTGACAAAGTTACAGGAAGAGTTGTTTCACTAACTGAATATGGCGCGTTCATCGAAATCGAAAAAGGTATCGAAGGTTTGATTCATAATTCTGAAATGAGCTGGACACAGCACATAAAACATCCTTCACAGGTTGTTGCAATGGGACAAATGGTTGAAGCAATCATTCTTAGTTTAGACAAAGATGAAAAGAAAATATCGCTTGGAATTAAACAGCTTGAGCCGGATCCATGGCAAACCCTGATGATAAAATATCCAGTTGGTTCAAGACATTCCGGTGTTGCAAGAAACCTAACTAACTTCGGCGTATTTGTTGAACTTGAACCAGGTGTTGATGGTTTGGTTCATATATCTGATCTTTCATGGACAAAGAAAATACGCCACCCCGGGGAAGTTGTTAAGAAAGGTGAAACTCTTGAGGTAGTTGTTCTTGGTGTTGATGTTGATTCAAGAAAAATATCTCTCGGACATAAACAAATAATGGATAACCCATGGGATACTTTCGAGCAGAAATTCTCTATTGGAACCATCTCTGAAGGAAAAGTTGTCCGCATTATCGAGAAGGGTCTTATTGCAGAATTACCAGAAGGTGTTGACGGATTTGTTCCTGCAAATCAGTTATCAACTTCCAAGCTGAAGAATCTTGCAAATCACTTCCCTGTTGATGATGTTATTCCAATAAAAGTAATTGAATTTGACAAGAGCAATAAAAAAATTGTTCTGAGCACAATAGCTGCTTTAAAGGATAAACCAGACAATGAAATTCAGGATTACTTGAATAATCATAAGCTTGATAAAGTATCAGTTGAGAGCATTAAAAGTGCTGATACTGGTGCTATTGATTCTTCCGAGTTCCCCATTTTTGAAGTTCAGGAAAGTCCGGAAGCTAAGAAAACTGAAAACCCTGAATAAGTTCTAAGCAAATCATTAAAAAGGCGGGAGTTTTTCCCGCTTTTTTTTATATTCGAATATCATCATGTCTAAAAAAGTTGCATTACATACTCTCGGTTGTAAACTGAATTATTCAGAAACATCATCGATCGGGAATCAATTTCTTGAAAGAGATTTTGAAGTAGTCGACTTTCATCAAAAAGCTGATGTGTACGTTCTTAATACCTGCACTGTGACTGAATCTGCTGAGAGAGAATGTAGACAAATAGTAAGGCGAGCACTACGTCAAAACCCGGAAGCTTTCATCCTTGTTACAGGATGTTATGCACAACTTCGACCGGAACAGATTGCACAAATCGATGGCGTTGATGCTGTTTTAGGCAGCAATGAAAAATTTAAGTTATTCTCTCTCCTTGAAAATTTTGAAAAGCGAGACCTCGCCTGTATTTCAGTAACTCCAACAGAAAATTTAACTGACTTTGGCATCGCACATTCTACTGATGCAGATAATAGAACAAGAGCTTTTTTAAAAATTCAAGATGGATGCGATTACAACTGCTCATTTTGTACAATTCCCTTAGCGCGGGGAACAAGCAGGAGTCTTGAACCTGATAAAGTAATTCGGGGATTCAATAATTTATTGGATTCAGGATACAAAGAAATTATTCTTACAGGAGTTAACGTTGGTGATTATGGAAAGAATGTTGGAACAAATTTATTTAAACTTTTAAAAAGCTTAATAAAAATTGAGGGTGAATTCCGAATTAGAATCAGTTCAATTGAGCCGAACCTTTTAACCGATGAGATAATTGAGCTCGTAGCAAGTTCAGAAAAACTTTGCAAACATTTTCATATTCCTCTACAAAGTGGAAGTTCAAGAATTCTGAAAGCTATGCAGAGAAGATACACGAGTGAAGAATATGAAATTCTGGTTTCAAAAATAAAGACCATACTTCCTGACGCTGCTATTGGGGTTGATGTTATCGTCGGTTTCCCCGGAGAGACGGAGGAAGATTTTATTCACACACATAATTTTTTGCGGGGACTCCCAATTTCTTACCTTCACGTTTTTACATATTCTGAAAGACCGGATACAAAAGCTATCTCGCTTCCCGGCACTGTGGTTGTGCAGGAACGAAAAAGAAGAAATAATATTCTCAGGATCCTTAGTGAAAAAAAACGAACAAGGTTTTATGAAGATATGACTGGTACGAAACAGGAAGTCTTGTTTGAGAATGTTAATAAGGATGGGTTAATTAAGGGATACACATCCAACTACATTAAATTTCAAACTGAGTTTAATGAAGAGCTTGCTGGTCAGATTTATCCCGTTTTTTTGACTAATTCAGATTCAGAGTTCAGCACGGGCAGGATATTATCCAAAAAAAAATCAATTGATTTAGTCACCGTAGAAGACTAAAATTAAAATAAAAAAATATGAAAATATTCTTCCTCACAATATTTCTTTTCCCTTGTATGCTTTTCCCACAGTCGGATGACCATTCCTCAATTCTTGAATTAAAAAACTCATTGAAGATGTCGGATCAGGATTATCAACAGCAAATTATCAATCCGGTTTATGACTACAATAGTGAAAAAAAGAGTGTTGGACTCGGTATATTATATTCATTGCTTCTGCCTGGTATGGGAGAACTTTACGCCGATGCATACGATATGGGTAAATATTTTACAATTGCTGACGGAGTTTTATGGGGCACATTTATAGGAATGGAAGTTTATAGCAACTGGCAGAAAGATAATTATCAATCGTACGCAGCAGCCAAAGCCGGGGTAAATAACAATAATAAAGATGACGAATACTATTCGACCATTGCAAATTATAAAAGTATTTATACCTACAATGAGGAAAAAGCATTAGAAAGAAATTTTGACCAGATGCTTGACCCTGATGTTTATTTTTGGAAATGGAATACTACAGATGAGCGCCAGAATTACCGAGAAATATGGACTTCCAGTGAACAGACAAGCAACGATGTTCGTTTTGTTGTTGGTGGATTAATTTTAAATAGAGTGGCGAGCGCTATAAATGCTGCAAGATTAGTTACTTCATATAACAATAAACTAAAAGATGAATTAAGCTGGAATTTTTCTGTTGGGTTTATGAATCAGCAGAATCTACCAACGAGTCTTACATTTAATTTTCAGAAATCATTTTAGGAGTAACATTTTCTTTGTAATTGAAAATTTGTTGCTCTCAAGCTTATAAAAATAAATTCCGCTAGACAATTCTGAAGCATCAAAATTAACCTCGTAACTCCCCGATGGCATATATTCATCAACGAGGATTTTAATTTCAATCCCTTGTGCATCGTAAATTTTTAAAGTTTGCCTACAGCTGACTGAAGACTGCCAACTTATAGTTGTTGTTGGATTAAATGGATTAGGATAATTCTGATAGAGAACAAATTCAGCTGGTTGATTAATATTTTCATTGTTGTCGGTAACAGCTAAAATCTTTACTGGAAATTTAGGTCCGAAGTTCCATCTATCGTGAAAATCAGGGATTGAATCCCAAACAAGACTAAGCCCACAGGAATAAATTGTATCCCACTCATTGGTCGCATTAAGAGCTTTGTAACCAAACTCCCAGTAAATAGTATCCTCATATGTTGGAAAAGGAAGTGAAAAAGCCTGAGTAAGCTCGTTCATTGAAAGTGGATGCTGAAAGGATAATGTATCAACCAATACCATCTCGCCAAATTTCCCTGCAACATTGTAGCCACCTGCTTCAGCAGGACCACCAGTCATAAACATTCTGTAAAGTCCTGTTTGCCCGACAAATAGCGAATCGGGTCCCTCAACCCAAACTTTAACTGAAGTATCTATCTCGACCGTATGGCAAACACAACCATAACCATTTAGCTCGGTGCACCCGATAAGGTTTGTTTCATCTACATTTGCAATTATAACAATTGATACGAAAGCTAAGAAAATAATTGCTAGTAAATAATTTAGTTTCATGTGATACGATAATTAGTTAGGAACAAAGATATAAAAAAATGTTTATTAAATGCGACTCAGTTATTCTGAGCCGCACTAAATTTATCTATGAAGGATCTGTTCTCCGAAGTTTTAACGCAGGAGAATCATCTTTTTGGTGTTGAAATAGTTGCCAGAAGAAAGAGAATAGAAATATATACCACTGTTGAGATCACTGGCGTTAAATTCAATTTCATAACTACCTGCAAACTTTTCTTCATTTACCAGTGTTGCTACTTCATTACCCAAAACATCATAGACTTTGAGCGTTACGAGTTGAGATTGCTTCGCTCCGCTCGCAATGACATCCTGAATTGCAAATTTAATTTTGGTCGATGGATTGAATGGATTTGGGTAATTCTGTTCTAAAGTAAACTTATTTGGACTATTGACTTTAACTTCAATAATATTTGAAAACATACATGACCCATCAAAGTCAATTTGTCTTAACCTGTATTGATACTGGCCTGAGTTTATTTCTTTATCCACGAATGAATACATCGTTGGTTCAGTTGTGGTTCCTGAACCGGGGACATAGCCAATGCGTTTCCATTCAATTTGACCTTTGATTTTTGACCTTTGACTTCGTTCTACCTGGAAGCCTGAATTATTCGTTTCCGTTGCTGTTTGCCAGGTTAACTCAACATCATTTCTAATTACATTAGCAGTAAATGAAATTAATTCAACAGGAACAAATTCCGGGACAAGTTCAACATTCAGAATTGTCGTTTGAAAATTATTTACTGCAACATTATTAATTGTTTGCGGATAAAATGCCTCTGCAGAAAAATAAAGCGAATATGTTCCCTGTGCCAGCATACGATGGTAATTACCATTAAGAGAATCCGTCCTGATTTCAGAATTTAAAGTATCGTGATTTAGAACTGTAATTATTGCATTAAGCGGATTTCCTAACGTATCAGTTACAATTCCTCTAACTCCATAAAATATTGATTCGATGTAATTGAGAAATGATCTTTTGTTGTATTCCCAGTGTGCAGGAAGCTGAGATGCCGGAAGCAGTTTTGTATCCGAAATTTCAATCGTCACTTCCCTGCTCTTCATAAACCAGTTCATATAATCCTGTCTTCCATGATGAACTACATACCAGGTTCCACCATTTGTAATGCCATCATCAAAACCATTCATATAATTTGACGGGCTGTAAAGCTGACAGGTATCAGCATAAAGATGTGATATGAATTCATACCAACTTTCATCTGCGTGAGAAACGTAATCAGGATAGCCGTTCGTCCAGGTATCCCAGGGATAATTTACAACCTCGGTACCACCGTGGAAGTTAGCACAGAGGACAAAATTATTTTGCTCAGCTATTGATCTAAAAACAGCGGTTTCCGGTTGCTGGTTTGAGTGAACTCCATATTCAGGATCAGGGAAATTTCTGTTAAGATCATAACCGTTGGCATTATATCTTGTTGCTCCATATACAGAACCATTACCACCGTGGTATGTTCCATCAGGATTAGCATTTGGATTTATCCATATTTCAGCATTGTCAACTATGTTAGTTATTCTTTGATTTGAGCCATAGCTTGTAAGCAGCGAATCAATCAGTCTGAGCATTAATACATAACCAGTTGTTTCATCACCGTGCATAGTTGAAGTATACAAAAACTGTGGTTCAGCTTCGCGGCTGTTAACATTATCAGATATTTTGACTAAAAGAATTTTCCTGCCCTGGACTGTAGTTCCCGCATCTATCAATTTACAAATCGTCGGATAATTTGCTGCATACTGCATCATCATATTTACATATCCATCGTAAGTGGGATAGACATCCCAATCATTTATATCGTCAACTGAACCGCTTATTTCCGGAAAGATCAGTTCACCGGGTTTTGGAAGGATTGTGTGTTCAATATTGAATGTAACAAACTCTTCATACTCATTTTTGTTTGCGTATGAGTAAACAATTGTTCCTTCAATTTTATCTATTGAAACAACATTTGACAGTTCCCGAATCAAATCTTTTGAAGTAAGTTCAAAAGAAAAATACGCTTCTATGTTTTTATCGAAATAATCAGGTGAAAGTTTTTGTGGAAAAAGTTGGATAGAGGTTGCTATAGTTAAAAGCAATATAAATGTGATTCTCATATAATTCCCCGTTGAATGATAAAAAATCTTCACTATAAAAATAAAGATTATTTGTCAGGAATACCCACAATAAAAAAAGGGAGCCGAAGCTCCCTTAATTAGTTCTAAATATTCAGAAAATACTATTTTGTTAGCATAAGTTTCTTAGTTGACATATTTTCTCCGGCAGTCAGTCTATAATAATAAACTCCGCTGGAAAGATTTGAACCGTTAAATGTGACATCAAATGTTCCGGCTTGCTTGAATTCATCTACGAGCGTACCTACTTCATTTCCGAGTACATCATAAACCTTAAGTGTTACATTTCCATCTGCGGGAATAGAATATTTAATGTTCGTGAATGGATTGAATGGATTTGGATAGTTCTGTCCCAGATAGAAAACTGAAGGCTGCTCAATTACAGTTTCAACTTCATCCGAGTAAGAAAATGAACCATCGTAATCAACCTGTTTCAGTCTGTATGAATAAGTCCCTGCAAGCAGATTTTCATCCCTGAAAAGGTAACTTTTCTGTTCAGTTGTAGTTCCATTTCCTTCTACAAAACCGATTGTGTGAAAACCAGTTTCAATTTGTTTCTGAACCTCAAATCCTCTGTTATTTGTTTCTGTCGATGTGAGCCAGGTAAGAATTGCAGTGTTCTTATCTGAAGCCACTGCGAAAGAAGAAAGTTCAACAGGGACTATTACATCAAGATCGATTGTTCTGCGATGAACCGGAGGACTATCATTTGGACCTGTGCCCTGTACGGTTATTGTATAATTACCCAAAGTTACATTACCGCTTGTTTGTATTTCTAACTGAACACTTCCCGGGAATGAACTTATAGTATTGCCACCCGGAAAGCTAACATCAATAGTTCCGTTTGCAGGTGCTGGAGATACAGTCGCAGTGAATACAGCATCTTCAGTATAAAGCTTCACGTCTGGAACTTCAACAGTTACGAATTCAGATCCACCGCTTGTTGGAATGATAACAGAATTTGTTGAAAGTGTCATTGCAAAATCTGGAAAGAAACCAACGTAGCTGCCGTAGCTTCCGGCTCTAAAATCTGTCCACATTGCCAATGCCTGATTGTTAACAGATATAATTGCATCATAGTCACCCTGGTACCGGGGCGTGCCTCCACCGGGACAAGTTGTACAATTAATTTTCATTTTTTGATTTGACATACGCTGATTTTCTACAAAGGTTAAACCACCATCATCAGAATAGCTTGCATAAATGTATGCACTGTCGCTTGTTGGTGTATCCCGTGTGTCCATCCATTTTACAAAGAGTCTTCCGGTTTGAACGTCGCACCAGATTGATGGATGCCACTGATTGTTACTTTCGGGATTCGCATCATCATTGACTTTTACCGGAGGATTAGACCAGGTTGAACCCTGATCATCCGAATAACGACAGAAAATATCTGGCTTATTACCATTAGCAGGCGGATCATTCTTTGCATATACCAAATACATTCTGCCTCTGTTCGGTCCGTTACTTTGATCTGCTGCAATAAAAGGATATGGACGTGTTCTCATGTTTTGTACTGCGTGACGGCTTGAAAAAGTTCCTACATAACCAGCAAAATTTTGTGAAGATTTTAAAGTAAAAGTTTGTCCGCCATCAGTAGAAGCATAAAATGTATAAGTAGATGCGGAAGAAGTACCTGAATTAGTTACTACATGAACAGTTCCACCGTCAACTGCGCCATTTGGTCCAACACAGATCATAAAACCAGGTACTGATTGTGTTCCAAATGTCCAGGTTGTTGTAAAACTCGCACCGTTATTTGTTGAACGAGCAAAATTACCGGGTGTCATTCCAGTATAAACGTATCCTGAATAAGGACCGGTAGTTTGATCGGCAACCATCCAGTTTTTATCATTTCCAGAAACAGCTGTAACTGGAGTCAACCATGTATTTCCGTTGTCCGTAGATCGAATTATCCGACAACCGCTGACACCGCCATACATTGATTCGTAATATAAATTCCCTGCACCATCGTATGTAGTAATCGGGTCACCATTTACAGTTGTCCCAAAACTTGGAGCAGATGATAACCAGTCATGGCCATCGTGGGTTCTCCAAGCACCATTAATATTGTATGCACCAAAATACTGCAATGGATTGAGAGGATTTTGAGATACGTGAGGTTCGGCGTAATCAACACCCAGATTGAAATCGTCATACCCGTCAACGGTAATTACGTCCTCTTCGGAGTCCTCGTGAGTTACGTATTGAATCCAGTCCTGTGGAACTGCATCTACAAGTGGATTTTCTCCCTGTGCCATTAAATTTCCTGGTAATATGAGAAAAGAAATTAACGCAGTCAGGGGCAAGAATATAACTGTTTTTAGTAGTTTATTTTCCACTAAATCTCCTGAATTTATTAATGAATAAATATGAATTGAATTTAAGATATGTGATTTGTTGTTCGATAAAAGTCAACTGCTTCTTTTTATTAGAAGACTTGAAAACTATCAGTGATTGATTGCTAAATTGATTTGTTTTCAAAATTCCCCCAAAAATAACCCATTTTATTTTATTATCAAAAGGATTGGGCTTATTTCACTCCAAATATTTTTTTGAACTCATCCGTATTTTTCATTCCGTCAATTTTTGCTTGTTCTTCGTCAGCTATGTCAGAGGATTTAAGCTGATTTGAAAAATCTTCGCTTTTAATTACCTGGCAACTGCACACACGACCAAATTCAGCAAGGTTATTATCAGATGTAATGAGAAAGATATTTTTTGGATTTTTACTACTTGAAATTTCATTTTTTATATTTTCATCAGCGGTAACATTTTCTGAATAATTAATTTTCAATCCCGGTGCTTTAATTGACTCAGATTGAAAGCCATCAAAATGTAAACTCACCTTAACATTTTTTCTACCAAAATATCTCGCTAAAATAAAAGCAAGCTGCTCCGCAGTTCGTAATTTATCTTTCTTATGCAGATGTTTTAAGTTCTTGATTTTACCGATCAGGTTATTTCCATCAATGATGTAATGTTTCAAACTATTTTTATTCTCAATTATAATTTTTCATTTCAAATTTATACTTGAAGATACCTATCTGGTATCAAAGAACTGATCCTGTTTGGTGATCTTCAGATCCTGTAATTGTGGTGCTTTTACTCGTATTTCAAACTGAAAACCGGTGTAAGTCCCGATAGGATTCCACGTAAAATTCATTATCCAGCAATGAAGATCGCGGGAAATTCTTATCTGAGGGGCTGCAAATTCTTTATTCAATAAATCATAACTGCCTGCAACATCAAGTTTCCAGTTACGCGTTAGACTAACACTTAAGTTCCCACTTATGTTCGAATAATAAACCGGATCGCCCGGGTTAGTTCGATTGATGCTGTAGTTGTAACTCAAAGCAATCTGCCAGGGAATTGTGAAGTCAGGATCTTTTTCAGAATAAATACCCTGGTAAACACTGTTCCTATCTTCTTCAATTTGACCGAATTCATCCTCATCAATATTGGTTTCTGAAATATCCTTTTTGTCATCTGAAGCAAACTTTTCGCCGGAAATGCTCGTGGACATCGAAAGGTTCAGAAAAGTAAGTCTTAATAATCCTTTACCCTGATCAATTAAATACTTATTTATTTTTGAAGTAGTTGCGGTGTAGTCATAAGGAGTAAAAGTAGTGCTTCCCTGGAAATCAAAATATTCAGCAACCTGCGTTCTGTAATTTAAAGCAAGGTCCGCAAAGTTTAGTGAATCAGCTACAAAGTTGTAGCCCGATCCAATTGTCAGATTCAAAAGCTGAATCTTTTGTTCTTTGGAAGTAGTATCGGTCGGATCTGCAATCGTCTTCATTTCAAAATTATTCCCGATTGAAAAATTAATATTCTGTCTTTCACCTCTTGGTGCTCCACCGTAAACCTCTCCCTGATATTTATCGTACTTAACCGTTGTTCCATTTAGTTTTTCATATTCGCCATAATATCCCCATTGCGGGTCAGAAAAATCAGGCTGATAACTATAGGTAATATTTGGTGTAACAGTGTGCCTTATCGCATTTATTCCTAATGCGTTGATATTAAACATTCCATAAAATTTTGTTGAAGAACTTATTCCGAAATCAAATGTGTTGACAATGCCAATCTTGTCAATAGTATTGGTTACTATGGAATCAGTTCCTTTTGATGAAGGAACTGAATACTGCTCTGAATATTTATTATACCATCTTGAATTCAGAACAAATCTTGGTGCGATTGTAAAATATCCGATCTTTGGAGACATATCAGTGCTTAGTGTATTAAGAAAACCAGCGTCGGTCTCTAATTCACCCTGCACTTTATTTCTTCTGTTCTGGAACTGACCGGTATATGTATACCCAAATAATTCATACCAGGCTCTATCTACATCGCCCCCCGATGATTTAAACGGATAGTCCTGTGCTTTTCGGAAGAGCACGCTTGGTAACACCTCGTAAATATTATTTTCCTGAAGCGTCTGTCTTCTGTTATAATTTATTGAAGCACTGTTGCCTGATTCATCCCACGTTTTTGAAAGTGTGGCATTAGATATAATTTCGTTTCTTAAAATATCATTAAAGTTTGTTGTTCCGGTTTGAAGAAAATTCTGCGATGCAAATTCCAGGTTAGCGTCCAGCTTTAAAGTTGGAGTTATTGTTTGATTATGAAATACCTTTAAACGCCAGTTTATCTGTTCACTGTATCCGGGATCTCCGGGTTCTCCATTAAAAAAATTTCGGTATTCTCCTTCAACACTTCCCCTGTAGTTATAACGCTCTGCATACCTGAATCTTGAATTCAAACCATAACTTCCGTTTGTGTAATAATCGAATGTTGCGTTCACATCGACATAATCATTTATTGCCCAGAAGTACCCCATTCGTTGAAGGTATGTTCCGTAAGTTTGGCTATAACCAAACACCGGAGTTATCAACCCCGATCTTCTTCCGGACTGCAAAGGTATGACTATAAACGGCAGTGGTATTGGCAGAGGGACACCACCAAATTCCAGCCAGATCCATTCTGCCACCATCTGTTCCTTTTGAATAACTTTCATCTTCGGAGAATAAAAATTATAGTGCGGCTCAGGGTAATCGCAGGTAGTATAAATTCCATCCTTAATAAAATAAGTATCATTTGTAACTTTTTTAATTTTTTCACCGTGATAAAATCCACCATCAAGTTCAGTATCGAAAGCTGTAAGATTTCCTTGTCCTGTTTTAAAATTATATTTCATTTTTTTACCTTCGTAAACTTCTCCAGCATCGGTAAGAACAGGTGTGCCGGTTAGCTCACTTGACGAAGTGTCTTTTGTTGCCCCTTCTGCTTCAATATTGTAGTTTTCAAAATCGAGTGAAATGTTGGCACTTTTAATCTCAGCTTTTCGATAATTGATTTTCGCTTCCCCATAGATTGACATCTTTTTCTCTTTCACAAAAAATATCAACGAATCCGTTCCGCTGGCATAAACCACTGTATCTATATCTGATTTTTTCTGAGGCTGGGTTTGAGCAGTATCTGTTTCTGCAAGAAGGAGAGAGTCTGGAATTTCTGCCTGAAGCGAATCAACATTTAAGGTTTGAATTAAATCATCCTGCTGCGCAAATGCACCAAAACTGAAGAGGCAAACCAGAGTTGCAGACAGAAAGATTTTCATATCTGAAAGATAAAAATATGAAATGATTATGGGTAATGTATATTTATAAGACGAATAGAGCTAAAGAAATGTTATAAAAAACTTAAGCTTTACTTATGATGAAAAACTAATGCTGAAGCGCCTTTAATTCCTGCATCATTTTTAAGCTTTGCTGGTAGAACTCGTACTCGTGGTCTGATTGGTGCCAAGACTCTTTTAGTAATAGTTTTTTTAATTGAATCGAAAAGTGGTCCGCCAAATCCAGCGATACCTCCTCCAATTATAAATACACTTATATCAAGCACGTTACACAAGGATGTGAAAGCAGAACCAAGCTGAAATCCGAGCTGTTCAATTACAGATGCAGCGAATTCATCTCCATTCTCTGCTGCCTCTTGAATGTTACGTGGAGAAACTTTACTTAAATCGTTATTTATTAGCTTCCACATTTTGGATTTCGGATGTTTTTTTAGTTGTTCTCTGACTCTTTCTCTCAGATACTGATTTCCGGCATAAGCTTCGATGCATCCATAAGATCCGCAGTTGCATTTTGGTCCGTTGTAATCAATTGAAATGTGCCCTATTTCCCCTGCCGCACCAAAATCACCATGATAGATTTTTTTGTCTATTACAATTCCGCCGCCAACACCTGTTCCAAGTGTAATCATAATAAAAGAATTGTATTTCTTACCGCTTCCAAAAGTTAGTTCACCAATCGCAGCAGCATTTGCATCGTTATCAACAAAGACCGATTTATTAAATTCTTTTGAAATTATTTTACCAATGTTAACTTTATTCCAGCCGGGTAAGTTTGGGGGGTTCTCAACTATTCCTTTTCCCGGAGTAACAACACCGGGACAACCGATTCCTATTCCAACAATTTTATATTTTGATTTACTGGTTAGCTCATTTATCCCTGATATAATATTATCGATTATTTTTTTTGGACCTTTATCGGCTTCAGTTCGTAAAGTAATTTTTTTTAATATTTTACCCGTATCAGAAACAATTCCGAGCTTGATACTTGTTCCACCCAAGTCGATACCTATTGCGTATTTCTGTATTTTATTCATAAGTAAGAGATTGCTTCAATTCACTCGCAATTACAATTTAGTTATAGTCACACTGAGCCTGTCGAAGTGTGACGTCAGTCTTCGACTAGCTCAGACTGACATAGGGAATGCTTCACTTCGCTCGCAATGACAGAGTGCCGATTAATTTGAAAAAGACTGTTCAATAATTTTTAACTCCCCCGGATATTTAATATCACCAATTGGCGAAGTAACAGTCGGTGTTGCAAACAATGCCAACTTTGATGATGATCCTTGTTGACCGCCGAGAGTCAAAGCAAGATTGACAAGGTTTTCCAATCCTTTATTTCCAAAGAATTCCATTAAATCAATATTCATCGTTAATGGAATATTTTGAACTTCACCGGTACCGGGGACAGTTACAGATGTTCCGATATTTCCTGCAATCGTTTCGACATCATCAACTTCCAGTCTCCACGGAAATTCTTTTATTGTTGCATTTGTTTTCGGATAACCGCCTGAACCATCGTTCGGATTCTTCGCTTCAACATTTAGTGTAAAGGATGCCGGCAGCTTTCCGGAGGCAATTACTTGTGTCAGGTTTAAGATTTCCAGAGCATTAAAATCCTGTAAAGATTTTTTATTTGAGATATTTATTCCGCTGACGGTAAAATTATTTACATCGCCAAGTTTAAATTGCAATCGTGATAAATTAACTACAGTTTGATAAACGCTGCAGCCGGATGTCATCAATAGTCCTGCAATTAGAAGTAGTATTAATTTTTTCATCTTGGTATATTCTTCTATTGTTAAATTGATTAAATACTTAATAGTTATTTGCTCACACTAACTTTTGTGCTTCAATCTTCTGAATAATCAGTTCCGCAACTTTTAAAGCTCTCAGTCCATCTACACCGGAAACAATTGGTTTAGTTTTGTTGAGAACTGAATTCACAAACAACTGAAGCTCATATTGAAGTGCGTTAATTTCTTTCTGCTCGGGTTGTTCGTAAACAAGTTTTTTCCTTTTTTCACCAATACCAATTTCACCAAAAGATATTTGAGTCGGATTCACTTCCGCAGATGGCTGTAATAATCTATAAGCTTCAGCAACTCCGGTTACAAAATCCAGCGCTACATAAGTATCTCTTTGAAATATTCTCATCTTCCTCATTTTCTTTTGAGAAATTCTGCTTGCCGTTACATTTGCAACAGCTCCATTTTCAAATTGGAGTCTTGCATTCGCAATATCAAGATGATCTGAAACTACTGCAACACCATTAGCTTGAATGTCGACAACATCGCTTTTAACCAAACTAAGAATTATATCAATATCGTGGATCATCAAATCTAAAACTACAGCCACATCCGTACCACGCGGATTGAACTGTGCAAGTCTGTCTGTCTGAATAAACTTTGGTTCGCTGATATATTTTTCCATAGCGACAAGTGCGGGATTGAATCTTTCGATATGTCCGACCTGAAGATTTAATTTTTTCTTTTCAGATAATTCAACAAGTTCTTCTGCTTCGGGGATGGTCGCAGTAATCGGTTTTTCAATAAATACATGAACATTTTTCTCAAAACATTTTTTTGCAATTTCGAAATGAGCTGTAGTTGTAGCAGCAATTGAAACAGCTTCAACTTCTTTTAATAACTCTTCAATTGAAAGACTACCAACTCCGAATTCATTACTGACTGCTTTAGCTTGGTCAGGATTAGAGTCGTGAACACCCATTAACTCACAATTTTCTATTGACTTAAACATTTTAGTATGAAGTTTACCAAGATGTCCGGTTCCGATAACGCCAACTTTTAGTTTTTCCATTTTGTTATTCTGCCAAATTCAGATTAAAGATATTATAAGTTCCTTACTCGTTTGTACCCGATAATTCTTTCATAGCCACCTTTATCTTGTTCATTATAATAAAGGAAAACATCGAACTCTTTTCTATTAGTCCAGGTATTACCCTCCAGGATCAGCCAATCAGCATTTATGATTTTTCCATTTTCTACATCACCGACTACGTACTGATAATCATAAATTCCTCTTTTAAGAGTAACGATTGTGGAGAAAATCCCATCGTTGTTAAACAACTGGAAATCAGTAGAAAGCAACCAATTGTTAAACGCGCCAACTAAGAAAATATTTCCGTAGACATCATCCGGCGGTCTGATTGAAAAGGTTACGTTGTGATAAGTTGAATAAGCATCGCGGTAATTTTCATAAATCTTGCCACCATTAAGATCGCTCTTTTCATAATTCAGAAAAAACCTTGAGTATTCAAGCCCGTCGATTTGTGCAGGAACATCTCTTCCACTATATAAATCAGGATCCCGGATATCAACCTGTCTAAATTCATTCCCTGCAGGAATATCTCTCGCAGTAAAAGTGAAATGTCGGTTTGCATCCCACTTGTAAAATCTGAACAATGTATTTGTAGTTCTATCAACTTCGATCGGATAATAAACCCGCTGATTGTCTATAATTTCCATTCTATCAACAAAAGCCGGATAAAATTCTTCCGGCAAATAAAAGTCCGATGTTAAACTAAAGCTTTTGGCAAGCTCTACCGGCCAGTAGTTTTTATCGGACAGTTCATCCCTTTGCATTATTATATCCATATCAACCTGACTGTATACTACATAAAACTTTCCGGTAGCATAAACGATAGATGAATCCTGAGTATCGGTCAAATAAAATCGCCACTTCCCTGAAAAAGGAAAACGCACCTGGTCCCGATCATCTGGATAATTACTTTTATGATGATATCGTGCATCCTCCACAAGTGTTACAGGAAGGTCATCGAAGCCTAAAAAGTAGGCTGTGCTGTAGGATGGGTTAAGCAGAAAGATATTTTGAGTTGGTGTCCAGCCTTTATCACAAAATCTGAAAACAACATTCATATTTGGAATGTATTCTGCTTGAACGTCGAACTCGATTACAAGTTTATTATCACCGGTTAGAACTGGTAAAGCAATTTCATTATTATTCGTATAAACATCCAGGCTCTTAACTATAATCTCTTGCGAAAAAATAAAGTTGTTCAGCAACAGAACAGTTGCTATTGAAAGAAGTGATGATTTCATTGATCCCCCGATAAATTAAAAATCAAAAATTTCTACACACTTGATAGAATTATAAGGGATAAAAATTCCAATGGTTTGATCTTCTCTTTCCGTTTCTAAAAGTAAGCCATCGTCAAATGCGTTTATTAATTTTCCCGTTTTGAATACTATCTCGTACAATGGTTGATCTTCTTTCGGGTCTCTTATTGCACCATAGTTTTCGTGCATTGTAACATTTAATGTATGGTTGATATACTCTGTCCAGTCGAGGTTCATAGTCTATCCTTAGAATGTTTAAATTGATGCTGCAATTTATACTTTTGATCACTAATAGTCATGTGCTAATTGAATGTAATAAAAAACCCCCATTCAATAAAGATTGGGGGTTTAATTAGGTTAATGCTAGTTAAATATTACAAAGCTTTAAGTTCGCTTACGAGTTTGCTCATTGCTTCTTTTGAATCACCAAAATACATAAGTGCATTTGGGTAGAAGAAGAGCTCGTTATCAATTCCTGCATATCCTACATTTAGTGATCGTTTATTTATTACAACTGTTTTTGCATAATCTACATTTAGGATCGGCATTCCGTATATAGGGCTGCTTTGATCACTTCTTGCTGCAGGATTTACAACATCATTTGCACCGATTACAATTACAACATCTGTATTCGGAAAGTCATCATTTATATCTTCCATCGCTAAAAGTTTATCGTAAGGAACCTGAGCTTCAGCAAGAAGAACGTTCATATGTCCGGGCATTCTGCCCGCAACAGGATGAATAGCAAACCTTACATTTACTCCTTTTTTCTCCAATACATTCATCAAATCTCTTACTGCGTGCTGTGCCTGACCAACAGCCATTCCATAACCAGGCACGATTATTACGTTGCTTGCACCTTCCAGTAACATAGCAAGCTCTTCTGCATCAACTGATTTTGCTGTTCCTTTATGTTCCTTACCTTCTGCGGCAGGTCCTTCAGCACCAGCAGAAGCCCATCCACCCATAACTACATTCATCAGTGAACGGTTCATTCCTTTACACATAATTATGGTAAGAATTATTCCAGAAGCTCCAACAAGCGCACCTGCAATAATTAACATATTATTGTTCAACACAAATCCAGTCATCGAAGCTGCTAATCCTGAATAGGAGTTAAGCAAAGATATCGCAACAGGCATGTCTGCACCGCCGATGGGTAACACAAGTAAAACTCCGAGAACTAAAGAAACACCAACAATTGCAAGAACCAGTTCAATATCATAAGGATTAATTACAACTATTGTCCCGCCAACCAGAACGCCTAGTAACAATAGTGCATTGAAAGGATGCTGCAAAGGATACTTAACCACTTTTCCGGTCACTATTCCCTGGAGTTTTCCGAAAGCAATTAATGAACCGGTAAATGTAACAGCACCGATCAATATACTCAGGATTATCGTGATTGTTGTTGGGATATCAAAATTGGCTGTTGTATAAAATAGTCTGTCGTATTCAGCAAAAGCAACTAGAGCCGAAGCTCCACCGCCGAAACCGTTTAACAAGCCAACCATCTGCGGCATACCGGTCATTTGTACTTTCAGTGCAAACACAGCACCTATTACCGAACCGATAATTACACCAATAATTATATATTCAAATGTGAGAATTCGCTGGTCAAAAAGAGTAACTACTATTGCCAGCAGCATAGCAATTGCAGCAAGCTGGTTTCCCTGGCGGGCAGTCTTCGGAGAACCAAGTTTCTTGATTCCAAATATGAATAGGACTGATGCTATTAAATAAACAAGATATAATATTATTTCCATTTTTTGTTCCCCTTATTTTTTCTTGAACATTTTTAACATTCTGTCCGTTACCAGGAATCCGCCAACTACATTTATCATCGCAAAAACAATTGCAATGATTCCAAGTATTGTACTAATTGACATATCACCATAACCTGCACTTAGCAATGCACCAACTATTGTGATTCCGGATATTGCGTTTGAACCAGACATCAGGGGTGTGTGTAATGTGGGAGGTACTTTCGTGATAAGCTCAAAGCCCACAAAAATGGCTAATACAAAAACGTATATGAGCATTAATAATCCAAAAATATCCATTTAAAAATTCCTTTTATTTATTCTGAAAATAATTGAAAATTTATTTCAATAAATCTTTTATTCTTTGATTGACTACTTCACCGTTATGAGAAATCAATGAACCTTTCACGATTTCATCATCAAGGTTAAGTTCAATTTTTCCTTCTTTACCTATATGCTGAATTAAAGCAAGAATATTTTTTGAATACATTTCGCTTGAATGCGTTGGCACAAGGCTTGGGAGATTTGGTTCACCGATAATTGTTACGCCATTCTTCTTTACAGTCTTTCCTTTTTCACTCATCTCACAATTACCACCGAACTCAACCGCCATATCTAAAACAACGCTTCCCGGTTTCATATTTTTAACCATTTCTTCTGTTACTAGTATTGGAGCTTTTTTTCCGGGAACAAGTGCAGTTGTAATTACAATATCTGCTTCTGTGATATGTTTGAATAGGAGGTCTTTCTGTTTTTTAAGAAATTCTTCTGAGGCTTCTTTGGCATAACCTCCGGCGTCCTGCATATCTTCGGCACCCTCAACTTCAAGAAATTTTCCGCCAAGACTTAGAACTTCTTCTTTAACTGCGGCACGAATATCGGATACTTCAACAACTGCGCCGAGTCGTTTTGCAGTTCCGAGTGCCTGTAAACCTGCAACTCCTGCACCCATAATGACAACTCTTGCCGGCGAAATTGTTCCGGCTGCTGTCATCATTAATGGAAATATTTTACCAAGAGTATCTGCACACATCACAACACTTTTGTAACCTGCGATGTTTGCCTGGGAACTAAGTGCATCCATTTTCTGTGCTAATGTCGTTCTTGGAATCATATCCATTGAAATGACATTAATTTTTTTGACTGCACACTTTTGTGCAAGCTCAGGGTAGTTCAATGGATAAAGGAAGGTAATAAGAATTGTACCTTCTTTTAGTAGATCTAGTTCATTTTTTCCTGCTGTGGGATGATCAAGTGGTCGCTGAACTTTAACAACTACATCTGCTGATGAGTAAAGTTCATTTAAGTTTACAACTTTTGCCCCTGCTTTTTCATACATTTCATTTGTAAAACCAGCATTAAGCCCAGCATCTTTTTCGACGTTGACCTGGAAACCGGATTTGATAAATTTGGAAGCTACATCGGGGACACACGCTACTCGATTTTCGCCAGGCAGGATTTCCTTAGGAACTGCTATAACCATACCTGTTTCTCCTGTGTGAATTGATTAAAACTAAAAAAAATTGATAGATGAAAATTAAGCTCATCTTAACCGAAATCCAAAAAAATGGCTAAAATTCGCAAGATAATTTATGCTCTGGTTAGAAATAAGAGGCAGGTTGCTCTTTCGTTAAACAATGAAGTGTTCCTAAACCCCAAACTAAATCAACTGAATGAATTCCGATTATCTTTCTATCCTTAAAGAATTCTGATAAAATTCCTAACACATTTTTATCATTGGGATCATTAAAGGTCGGAACGAGCACGGCATAATTTGAAATGTAGAAGTTAGCATAGCTTGCAGGAAGTCGCTGATTTTTATAAACCACAGGCGAAGGCATAGGCAGAGGGATAACATTTAATTTTGCACCATTGCTTAATGTGATATTCTTTAATCGTTCCCTGTTTTCATTCAACAAAAAGTAATTTTCATCGGATGAATTTGCTTCTGAAACCAGAACCACAGTGTCTTCATTAACAAATCTGCATAAATCATCAACATGTCCGTGAGTGTCATCCCCAACAATTCCCTTCCCCAGCCAGATTACATTTGTTATTCCAAGATATTTTTTAAAGACTTCAAAATAATCCTGCTTTGTGAAACCAGGGTTTCTGACCTGAACTTTTTCATCAAGCAAACACTCTTCGGTAGTTATTAAAGTTCCTCTTCCATTTGTATCGATTGAACCACCCTCCAACACAACTTGTTTTTCATTATGTTCGGCTAGATTTTTTTTAAGGTTTAATTTTTGTGAAATGAATGAAGGAATTTTATTATCATGTTTGTAATCGTCGTACTTAGCCCATGCATTAAACTTAAAATCGAGTGCAACTATTTCATTTCCATCTTTTACAAACATCGGTCCTGAATCTCTCAGCCAGCCACGATCAGTTTTTTTAATAAAGAACTCGACGTTTGATAGACTTACATTAGAATCTTTTAGGACTTTTTCAGCTTTAACTTTATGTTCTTTTGATTGAACAAATATTCTTACTTTCTCTCCTCGAGAAATATATTTTACTATTTCTGCATAAACATAAGGAATCGGTGAAAATTTTCCCGGCCAATCAGATTTGTTGTAGGGCCAGCCAATCCAAGTTGATTCATGTATAAACCATTCGGCAGGTAATTTAAAGCTACTCATCTAAATATCGTTTGATGATTTCCCCGTAACTATCAATTCTCCTGTCACGAAGAAAGGGCCAATTGTGCCTGATGTATTCAATCCGATCTGTATCAATTTCAGCAAGAAGAATTTCTTCTTTATCAACAGAAGCTTGTGCAATTATCATCCCCTGCGGATCGCAGACAAATGACTGTCCCCAGAATTCAATTCCCGGTGAATCATCATTTACTTTTTCAATTCCAATTCTGTTAACTGCTGCAACATAAATTCCATTAGCAATTGCATGTCCTCTCTGAATAGTCATCCAAGATTCGTATTGTGCTCTGCCGTGTTTCTCTTTTTCATAAGGATGCCACCCAATTGCTGTTGGATAAAACAAAACCGCTGCCCCCTGCAAAGCAGTTAATCTTGCTGCTTCTGGATACCATTGATCCCAGCAGATCAATGTCCCAATTTTTCCAAAATTAGTTTCAAAATTTTTAAATCCAAGATCGCCGGGTGCGAAATAATATTTTTCATAAAAACCGGGATCATCCGGGATATGCATCTTCCTGTAAGTACCAAGAATTTTTCCGTCGTTGCTGATTACTACAAGACTGTTATGATAGACTCCCGAAGATCTTTTTTCAAAAAGTGGGACAACAACGCTAACGTTATTTTTTTTTGCTACTTCAGAAATTGCGTCGGTCGAAGGTCCGGGAATAGTTTCAGCCAGTTTAAAATTTTCAATGTCTTCAGTCTGACAAAAGTATTGCGACCTGAAAAGTTCAGGCAAACAAATGACCTGTGCCCCGGCTTTCGAGGCCTTTTCAACCCAGTTGATGGCTTTCTTCAGATTTTCAGACGTGTCTTTGCTAAATGCAAGTTGAACAAGACCAATTGTAAATTTTGAGTTCATAATAAACCTGTTTCTTTAGGTTAAAATTATAAATTTTTTGGGAGGACTAAAATTGTTCAGTAACCGTAAGTAGAGACCATATATCCTTCTTCATTAAAATCCTTGCTCCTGAAAAGTTTTCCATCTTTGTAATACTCTTCTCTTTTTATATATCCGTTTCGATAGTAAGTCCGCACATACGAATCCAGTTTCCCATTGTAATAATTTTCAACTCTTTGAAAAGCTCCGTTATCATAATAAGAATTTTTCTTTCCATTAATTTCGCCCTTATAATAAGTCGCTTCAGATTTGGGTAATCCGTTTTTATAATATTCTTTGTATTCGCCATTAAGTTGATCATCAACATAGGTTCCGATTGATTTTAACGAACCATCTTCATAATAATTAACAACCAAACCATTTTTCATCCCGTCAACCATTACCGTCTCAAGTTTTAAATGACCATCAGGATAAAATTCTTTTATCATTCCTCTTTGCTCCCCTTTAATGTAATCTACTTTTGATTTGACAATTCCGTCTTCATAATATGTTATGTAAATACCATCAATAACTCCATCTTTGTAGGGAATTTCTTCTTTCAGGAATCCTGAGTCATAATACGTTTTTGCTATTTCCTGCTTTACACCATCTTTCACAAAAGTTTCATTTTGCATCACTCCGGCATCTGAATAATTTTTCAGCATTTCTTCTTTTGATTCAAACTTGCCTTCAAAATCATAGCGTTCTCGGTTTAGAAGTTCATCATTCAGATATTCATCTTTTACACGTAGGTTACCAGACATATCATAAAGCAGAACCGTACCTTCAATTTTATTATCAATGAAAGTTGCTTCAACAGCTACCATCTTATTTTCATGATAGATAAATATTTTTCCATTTTGTTTTCCATCAATAAAAGTTCGTTCTACCTCCACATCACCATTCAAGTAATATGTTCTTGAAATTCCCTGAAGAACTCCATTATCATATCTCCATTCGCCCTGCAACTCTCCGGTTTTGTAATAAGTATAAGTAATTCCCTCAAGCACGCCATCTGAATAATGTTGTTCTGCCCATAGCTCGCCACTTTCGTAATACCATCTTGAGATACCTTCCTTGATACCATCGTTATAATTCCATTCGATACTTTTAATTCCGTCTTCGAAATACCAGGTTGATAATCCATGTTCCTTACCAAAACTAAATTTCCAGTCTTTCCATAATTTTCCGTTTGGATAATACTCCCTGTAAAACCCATCTAGATTATCATACCAATACTGGCCTTCAGTTTTGATTACGCCGTTGGGGTAATAAGTTTTTACAACTTTCGTTCCCGGTAAATCCTGCGCGATTGCAAGTGTTGAAAAGATTACCACAAGGATTATCAGAATTAAATATTTTATAAGTTTTTTACTCATTCAATCTTTTTATTTTTATGGGGAATGAAAATAGAGGTTTTTATGTTCAGGATAAATTCAAAATTAAATACCATCACCAATTAAATTTCTGACCAATCGGAACTATCATTTTCTCAATGAAAATTTTTCTCACCCGCTTCAATTTCCAAATCGATGTAATCCTCTTCACGTGGAATGGGACATGTAAAAAGATGTGAGTAAGCACAGTAGGGATTATATGCTTTGTTGAAATCTATTGTGTAGATAAATTCCGGGTCATCATTAAGTTCAAAATCCAGATAGCGACCAACCCCGTACGTTGTTTTGCCTGTAGTCATATCTGTGAACCAGATACTGTAATATTCTTCTCCCGTTCTACCGAAACTTTTATAAACGTTCACTTTATAAATTTCGTCATCATAATTTAAATCAAGAGATCCCACGAGTATAGCAGGTCTCTGTTCACCTTTGGTACCAGAGATTACGACTGTGTCCTGCATATCATAAGTATGAAATTTTGATTTAAAAATAAAATCAGGATTAGGTTCGTAATATTTCAATGGTTGATATACAATTGAAGTATCCCGATTAAAAGGAGATGCACTATCGAACTGAAAACTGTAATCTTTTTCTTTTCTTTCCTTCACTAACTCATCGAAGTAAGCTTTCATCTCAGGATCATCGTAGCTGTCTTTATTACAGGATACTAAAAACAGAAGAGAAATAAATGATATAATTACAATTACAACTCCTACGCATTTTCTGAATATCATCTTTTTAAGAGCCATCCTTTTTTACTTTCTTTTTAAGTTCATTTAGTTTATTCAAGGCTTCAAGCGGAGTGAGTTTTTCAATTTCAAGATCAGTCAACTCTCCCCTCAGTTTATCATCCTGAAATTCAAAAATACTCATCTGGTTTTCAGGAATTTGCAACTTCCGCAATTTTTCCTTCTTCAGTTCATACGGAGTGAGTTCTTTGCTCTCAAGATTGCGAAGAATTTCTTTTGCGCGGTTTGTTACAAATGCCGGAAGTCCAGCCATCTGCGCAACCTGAATTCCGTAACTATGATCTGCCCGACCGGGATTTACTTTATGTAAGAAGATTACTTTATCATCATACTCACGAACTTCAACTTTATAATTTTTTATTTTTGGAAAAAGATCAGCCATTTCATTCAACTCGTGATAATGAGTAGCAAACAGAGTTTTGGCTGCAACATCATTGTTATCGTGAAGGTATTCTGTAATCGCCCACGCAATTGAAATTCCATCAAACGTACTTGTGCCTCTTCCAATCTCATCAAGAAGAATAAGACTTTTTGATGAAGCATTGTTTAGAATATTTGCTGCTTCCTGCATTTCAACTAAAAATGTACTTTCGCCCGATGTAATATTATCGCTTGCTCCAACACGAGTAAAAATTCTATCCACCAATCCGATCTTTGCACTTTTTGCAGGAACGAACGAACCAATCTGTGCCATCAGAACCAGCAAACCGACCTGTCGAAGATAAACAGATTTGCCAGCCATATTTGGTCCGGTGAGCAATATTATTTGATCGTTTTTATTATCAATTACGCAATCATTAGGTTTAAACTTTTCTCCCGATGGAAGAATCTGTTCAACAACAGGATGCCTGCCTTCGATAATTTCAAGCTCATCACCATCGTGAATAACAGGCTTAACATATTTGTAAGCCTCAGCACACTCGGCTAATGAAATTAGGCAGTCAATTAATGCGATCATTCTAGCATTGCTCTGAATTGTGATGGCTTCTGCTGCTACATATTTCCTCACTTCATCAAATAGTTCAGTTTCAAGTTCGTGAATTTTTTCTTCCGCATTAAGAATTTTGTCTTCGTATTCTTTCAGCTCTGGTGTAATATATCTTTCAGAATTAACTAGTGTCTGTTTACGGATATAATTTTCTGGTACTTTATCTTTATGTGCATTACTAATATCGATGTAGTAACCGAAAACATTATTGAAGCTCACTTTCAATGAAGAAATTCCGGTTCTTTCCCTTTCAGTCTTTTGAAGTTTTGCGATCCAGTCTTTTCCGTGGAATGCAATGTTTCTCAATTCATCAAGCTCCGGACTGAATCCATTTCGAATAACTCCCCCATCGACTAAAGTTGCAGGAGGTGAGTCAATAATTGCACTCTGAATTTTATCAACTAATTTTTCAATTGGATTCAATTCTCTTGCAGTTATTGATAACGCACCCGTCTTAAATATCGAGTGTAATTCTTTTATGCTGGGTATTTTTTTAAGCGAAGTTTTTAATGCAACAACTTCTCTTGGATTTGCTCTTCCAGTACAAATTCTTGAAATAATTCTTTCCAGATCACCAACTTCCTTTAGCTCATTCTCAATCTTCTTTCGTTGAGATTTATTCTTCAATAATTCTTCAACACTGTCCATTCTGCTTTGAATTTTCTTCAAATCTCTTAATGGTGCGGAGATCCATTTCTTCAAAAGTCGTCCACCCATTGCCGTTGTAGTTTTATCAAGAATTGAAATTAATGAACCTTCTCTACCTTCTCCGTGCATAGAATAACTGATCTCAAGATTTCTTCTCGTTGAAGAATCAAGAATCATATATTCTGAAGGATTATAAAGCGATAATCTGTTTACGTGAGTGAGATTAACTTTTTGTGTTTCCTGCAGATAATTTAATGCGGCCCCGCTTGAAACTATTCCATTTTGAAGATGTTCTATCCCAAATCCTTTTAATGTCACTGTTCCGAAATGATTGAGAAGAAGTTCATTTGCATAATCATAATTAAAAATCCAGTCATCCATTTTTGAAACCCGGATTGAAGGATTTATTTTATTAATTACTGGTGTTAGGTAGTCTTTTTCTTTTTTCTGAATTAAAATTTCTGCGGGAGCGATTGATTCAATCTGCTGCTGAAGATCAGATTCAGGAATTTCGAAAGTGAAGAATTCGCCGGTTGACACATCAGCAAATGAAATTCCAGCAATTTCATCATTCAAATAAACTGCTAGTAAGTAATTATTTTTTTTATGATCTAGCAGCTTATCGGAAAGAGTTGCACCCGGAGTCACAACTTCAACTACTTCCCTTTTTACAATTCCTTTGGCAAATTTTGGGTTCTCCATCTGCTCACAAATGGCAACCCTGTAACCGGCACGAACAAGTTTTGGTAAATAAGAATCAATGGCGTGATGTGGGAATCCTGCAAGTGGAACATCTCCAGCCGCACCATTTGCTCTTTTAGTCAGAGTAATTCCAAGAACTTTAGAGGCAGTTTTTGCGTCTTCTTCAAATGTTTCAAAAAAATCACCAACCCTGAAAAGCAAAATTGTATCGGGATTTGCTTCCTTAACTCTTTTGTACTGAGCCATTAACGGAGTCTGCCCATCACGTTTGGTTTGATTGACTTTTGGTGATTTTGTGGATTGTGAATCTTGTTTACTCATCGGGTAAAAATAGCTCAATCGCAAAAGAATATCAATTTAAAAGCTATAATCTTAATTCAATACTGGCATCTTTCTGAACTGGTAATAATCTTGAAAAGCCGACACTTTTTAATATATTTGCCACTAAAATATCGAAGGAAATATTGTAAGTTTATTTATTCAGCACTTCCAAAATTATTAGCTAATTAAATCAGATTTTAAGGTTTGTAAATGAAAAAAATAGGAATTTTATTCGGTCAGGAAAATACTTTTCCACCAGCATTTGTTGAAAGAGTAAATTCAAAAAAAGAAAAAGGAATTACTGCTGAATTTGTAAAAATTGATAAAGTAGTGCAGGGTGAAACAAGCGGTTATGATGTTATCATTGACAGAATTTCGCAGGACGTTCCTTTCTACAGAGCTTTCTTAAAAAACGCTTCTTTAAACGGAACTGCAGTTATTAACAATCCTTTCTGGTGGAGCGCAGATGAAAAATTTTTCAACAATGCTCTGATGACGAAACTGGATGTCGCAGTTCCGAAAACAGTTTTGCTTCCATCAAATCAGCATCCGGATGATACTGACGCAAACTCTTTCAGAAATCTTGACTATCCTTTAAACTGGGATGCGATGTTCAGCTACGTTGGATTCCCTGCTTTCTTCAAACCGTTTGCAGGCGGAGGATGGAAGAATGTTTACCGACTTGAATCACCGGAAGATTTCTTCAAAGCATATAACGAAACCGGTCAACTTGTAATGATGCTACAGGAAGAAATAAAGTTCACTGAATATTTCAGATGTTATGCTCTGGATAGAAAAGATTTTCACATTATGCGCTATGATCCGAAACAACCTCATCATTTGAGATACGTAAGAAATCCGGAACCTATTGAAAAATCTTTGATGGAAAAGTTAATTAAGTCGCTCACAACAATCAGCAACGCACTTGGTTATGATTTCAACACAATTGAACTTGCTGTAAGAGATGGAATTCCATATGCAATTGATTTCTGCAATCCTGCACCTGATGCTGAAAAAACTTCTGTCGGCGATGAAAATTTTGAATGGATAGTTGAAGCTGCAGCAAATATGGCAATCAGAAGAGCGAAGAATCACAAAAAAGGTCAAAATAATTTAACGTGGGGAACATTCATTAAAACATTTGCTAACGATGTTCCGTTAAATGAGAATTAAGTAAAAGAAATTTTATGACAGAACCCGGATTATTTACATTAGGCGTCGAAGAAGAATTTCAAATCGTAGATCCTCAAACTAGAGAACTGAAATCTCATATTGCGCAGATAATTGAAGACGGCAAAATGGTGATGGCTGAAAAAGTTAAAGCGGAGATGCATCAGTCTGTAGTTGAAATTGGAACTGATATTTGCCGGGATATTAACGATGCACGGGAACAGGTTACAAAACTTCGCCAGGAACTTGCAAAGCTTGCAAAGAAAAGCAATCTAAAAATTGCTGCTGCAGGGACTCATCCTTTTTCACACTGGAAAGATCAGGAAATAACCGACCACCCTCGCTACAAAGAAATAATTATGGACTTTCAGCAGGTAGCTCGGGCAAATTTAATTTTTGGTCTTCACGTTCATGTTGGAGTTGATGACAGAGAAACTGCTCTTCACGTGATGAATGCTGCAAGATATTTTCTACCTCATATTTTTGCACTATCAACAAACTCACCTTTTTGGCTTGGAAGAAATACGGGATTCAAATCTTACCGAAGTAAAGTATTTGATAGATTCCCGAGAACTGGAATTCCGGATTATTTTGGAAGCATTTCTGAATATGATAACTACGTAAAACTTTTAGTGAAGACTAAGTGTATTGATGATGCAAAAAAGATTTGGTGGGATATTCGTGCCCATCCCTACTTCAATACTCTTGAATTCAGAATTTGTGATATCCCGATGAGAGTGGATGAAACAATTTGTCTCGCTGCAATAATGCAGGCGGTTGTTGCAAAGCTTCATAAACTAATAAAACAGAATCTTGGTTTCAGGATTTATAGACGAGCATTGATAGCTGAAAACAAATGGCGTGCTTCTCGTTATGGTATAAGTGGGAAGTTGATTGACTTCGGTAAGCAGGAAGAAGTTGAGTTTAAACAGCTCATCGGAGAGTTACTTGAGTTTATTGATGATGTGGTTGATGGTCTGGGTTCCAGAGAAGAAATTCAGTACGTATATAAAATTTTAGAAATGGGCACAGGTGCCGATAGACAACTCGCTATTTATGAAAAAACAAATGATACGAACGCAGTTGTCGATTATATTATTGAAGAAACATACAAAGGATTGGAATAAAATTTTAATGGATAAAAATCAAATAAAAGTTGCTACAATAGATCTTTATAACAATGAACGTAACGAAGGAATGCGCTGTATTAAAGAGATCGTTTCTGAAACACGAAGCAAAAATAATGGAATTGAAATTTCATATGAAGTTTTCGATACACGCTTTAAAGACGAAATCCCTGGATTAGATAATGATATTTACATCTCGTCAGGTGGTCCCGGAAGTCCATTTGAAGGTGAAGGAACAAAATGGGAAAAAGATTACTTTAATCTTATTCAACAGATATGGGACCACAATCAAAAAAATCCCGAAAGAAAAAAATATCTGTTCTTTATTTGTCACTCGTTCCAGATGATGGGAAGGTTTTTCAAATTTGGAACAGTCAGCAAGCGACATTCAAAATCATTTGGAGTAATGCCATTCTCTTTAACCGACGCTGGTAAATCAGATACTCTATTTTCTGGTTTACCAAATCCATTTTATGCGGCTGATATTCGACAGTTCCAGGTATCTGAACCGGATGATAAAATATTAAACGAACTTGGTGCAAAAATTCTTTCTTATGAAATTGTTGATGACGATGAGAACACTCAGCCTGCACTCGCTGCTGTTAGGATTTCAGATGAGATTGTCGGCACACAATTCCATCCGGAAGCTGATCCTGATAGTATGTTGTACCATTTCAAACAGGACGAAAGAAAGAAGCAGGTTGTTGAAAAGTACGGTGAGAAAAGATACGATGAGATGATTGAAATTCTTCAGAAACCAGACGCAATTAAAAAAACGCGAGAAACAATTATTCCCTCTTTTCTGAAT
>Ga0210074_1000099_pt1 | contig 36732 bp, 20 predicted proteins | sample China_Galinas_Co_FD_184860 | JGI IMG/M metagenome (GOLD analysis project Ga0210074, IMG submission 184860) | Wetland microbial communities from San Francisco Bay, California, USA, that impact long-term carbon sequestration -... | ecosystem: Environmental > Aquatic > Marine > Wetlands ... | reverse complement strand
TCGTCCGGCTCCCGGCCGCTCCAGAGAGGGGAGAGCGTCCGCCCGTCGAGGCCCTCGGCCGGCGGCAGCCCGAGGAGCTCCAGGATGGTCGGCTCGAGGTCGACGGTGCGCGCCAGGGAGTCGACCCGGCGCCCGGCGGGCACCCCGGGGCCGGCGAGGAGCATGGGCACCTGGGTGGTCGAGTTGTAGACGAAGATGCCGTGGGTCGTCTCGCCGTGCTCGCCCAGGCTGTCGCCGTGGTCGGCGGTGAAGACGAAGAGGGTGTTGGCCAGCAGCCCGGAGTCGTCGAGGGACTTGAGAATCCGCCCGAGCTCGCGGTCCGCGTAGTGGATCTCGCCGCTGTAGGGGTCGTTCGGAAAGAGCTTCGCCACGTCGGCGGGGGGATCGTAGTTGGCGTGGGGGTCGAAGAAGTGGACCCAGAGGAAGAAGGGCCGGTCGGTGGGCCGCTCCTGCTCCAGCCAGCGCACCGCCTTGGCCGACGTCTGCGCCGCCTTGATCTCCTTGAACATGAACTGGATCTGCTGGGGCCCGCCGGAGAGGTCGTCGTCGTAGCTCTGGAACCCCTGGTCGAGGCCGAACTGGCTGTCCAGGACGAACGAGGAGACCACCGCGTGGGTAGCGTAACCGGCGTCCCGCAGGCGCTCGGCCAGGGTCTCGTCCCGCTCCGGCACGGAGTAGATGCCGTTGTCGCGCACCCCGTGGTGGGGCGGGTAGAGGCCGGTCATGATGCTGGTGTGGGAGACCAGGGTGAGCGGCGCCACGGTGACCGCGTCGGAGAACCAGGTGCCGCGCGCGGCCATGGCGTCGAGCATGGGGGTCAAGCCCTTACGCCCGGTGGCGTAGCCCATGTGGTCCCAGCGCGTGGTGTCGAAGGTCACCAGGAGGACGTTGGGACGGGACGAGCCGCCACAGCCGGCGACGGCCCCGAGGAGTAGGAGCAGCGGGAGGGCGACCGGGAAACGGAGGGCTCTGCGCATTCGTCTGGGAGAGGGGGCGAGGAGTCTACCAAGCGAACGGCCCGCCCGGAACACCGGACGGGCCGTAGGGAAAGCGCGGATACTCGAGGGGCTCAGCGGCCCGAAGCCCGCGCCGCTCCTGCCCGGCGCGCGGCGCGGACCGACTGCACGCGGGCGACCTCGGCCTCGGCCGCCGCCAGGTCGGCCGCGGGCCGCAGGGTGACGCCGCGCACCGAGCCGTCGGGGGCGTAGCGAGCCTTGACCACCAGGGCTTGCCCCGGCCGGAGGCTTTCGAGCCGTTTCGACTCGATCCGCTGGCGAAGCAGGGCGCGCCTTTCCTGGCGAGACATCCCCCGGTCCGCCCCCGGGGCGAGGCGCTGCGGGCGGACCTGGAGGTGGCCCTTGGGAACGGTGAGCGTCGTCCCGTCGGCGAGCGCCAGGCGGACGGTCTTGCCCTGGACGGCAAGCCGCGAGAACGTCGCCGCGCGGATCGAGTGCCGGGCGAGGCGTGCCTTCTCGGCCCGGGCGATCGCCTCCGGGCTCCGGGAGCCGTGCGTCGCGGCGGTCTTTGCGGCCCCCTTCGCGGTGTGCGCCGGGTTCTGTGCGGAGGCCGCCGGCCCCCGGACCGCCGCCCGCACCCCGAGGGCGCCCAGGGAGAGCCCGAGGACCAGCATCAGGAGCAGGCGCCGGCGTTTGTCCTCCACCATGAACCACCCGGCCAGGAGCAGCAGCACGATGAGGGTCACGAGCCCCGCGTCCTGGAGGGTCGGGACGTCGAGCACCGAGACGTTGCTGATGATCGTGGGATCGCCGCCAGGTGGTGTCGAGGGATCGTCGCTCGCCACGTCGGCGGCGAGCTGGGTGCAGCCGAAGCTCGCCTGCTCGGAGATGTCGCCCTTGTAGCCGGGGTCGATCTGGACGCTCCAGCTCACGGTCACCATCTCGCCCGCGCCGAGCGCGCCCACCAGGACCTCCACCGGGTCCTCCCCTTGGACCGAGGGGCCCGTGGCCCCTGAGACCGCCACCGAATCGGGGACGGTCGTCGTGTGGGCCGGCGTCGGTGCCGTGAACGTGCTGCTGGCGCAGCCGCAGTTGCCGGTCCCTTCGATGGTCGCGGTGTAGGTGATCACGTCTCCGGAGAGGGAGGCGGTCAGGTCGTTGGCCGCGGTGACGCTGGGCGGCCCTGAGAGGAAGTTGGAGAAGTTCACGCCGCCGGCGTAGGCACCGCCGATGTGACTCAAGATGGTCGGGACGTTGGTCGTTCCCCACCAGTTGCTCTGGGCGGAGACGTTGTCCGCCTGGGCCGCCAGGTCGGTCGTGTTGTCGAACAGGGAGTTGCGACCCGGCGAGCCGCTGCCGCCGCCCCCGAGGTCCGCCGTCTCGCTCGCCGAGGTGGAGCTGCCCGACACCAGGAAGCCCACGACGTTGTTGGTCACCGTGTTGCAGGTCGCCAGGACCCGGCTTCCCTCCGGCCAGTCGTCGTAGTCGAAGTGGATGCCGTGGCCGAAGCCCCCGTCGACCACGTTGTCGCGGATCTCGAGGTTGGCGGCATCGAGACTGTCTTGGGAGTCGCCATAGGCGAAGATGCCGTCGCTACCGTTCCCGTGGGTCACCGTGTTGCCGGAGATCACCCGGCTCAGGGTCCCGTAGGCGTCGTCGTCGTATTCGAAGGCGTCGATGATCCCCGTCGAGCCGGGATCGTCGATCACGTTGCCGGCGATCGTCGTCGTCCCATTGGTGAAGGTAGGGTACTCGTCGAGCGAGGTGCCGCTCAGGTGGATGCCGTCGAGGTCGGCGTCGGTCACCGAGTTGTTGGCGATGGTGATCTGAACATCGGCCGGGTCGGCGCCGAACTCCTCGAAGATCTGGAAATAGATGCCGTCGACGCCGGGCATCGTGACGTGGTTGCCGCTGATCTCGGGGTGCATGACCACTGAGCTGGTGGCGTAGGAGTAATCGACGTAGATCCCGTTCCCGCTGGGATGGCCGATTGTGTTGTTGGTGATCGTCGGCGAGCCGGTCGCGAGGTCGATGCCCGAGGGCGACGGGTAGTAGGCGCCCAGCGTCTCGATCGTCATCGAGATGCTGTCGCTCCCCGCGCCGGTGAAGCTGTTGCCCGAGATCAGCGGCTGCGCGGTGGCGTTGCCGGTCTCGAGGTCGGCGTAATAGTAGACGTCGTGCTCCAGCGACCCGGTCGCCACGTTGTCGACGATCTTCGTCGTGTCCCGGAACGAGGTCCCCTCGTAGTCGTCCAGGGAGATGGCCATGGCGGCGGCGTTGCCGGTGAACGTGTTGCCGGTGATCGTCGGCGAGAGGATGTAGCTGCCGCCGGGCTCCGCCTCGAGGTCTGCCGAGATGTAGAGCCCGACGTAGAAGCCGTCGAAGGTGTTGTTGCTGATCGTGCCGCCGTAGCTGCGCGCGGCCGGCGACTCCGCGTCGGTGTCGACGTAGATGCCGTACTCCGTGTTGTCGAGAGGAACGAAGGCGTTGTCGTCGATGGACGGCGCCATCGCCACCGAGGTCGGCATCAGGTGGACCAGGCTCTGGCTCATCGACGGACCGTCGTGGGTCAGCGTGAAGCCGGTGAGGGTGGTGCCCGAGGCGAGGGGGGTGTCGATGTCCTCGAAGACCGGCTCACCCGCCGGCGCCGAGAGGGTCGTCGTCGCCTTGCCGGCGCCCTGGATGGCGACCCCGCTCTGGAGCGCCAGGGGGTAGGACTCACCCAGCGCCTGGTTGTAGGTGCCCGAGGCCACCTGGACGTCGTCGCCGCTCGCCACATTCGCCAGGGCGTGGGTCAGCGTCCTCCATGGCGTCGAGCTGTCCTGGGCCGTGGCGGGCGTCCGGCCGTCGTCGCCGGTCGTCGCGTTGACGTAGAAGGTCGCCGCCCAGAGCTCGGGCACGGTAGCCACTCCACTCAGGAGGAAGAGCACCAGGCCCCAGCCCAATGTCTTTCGAACAAGGCCCCAGTCCTCTGGCCGCGCCAACGCAGATCGATACACGAACGTCCCCCTTGGATTCCATCCATTTGTAAGCGAGATGATGGAGTATCTAGGCGAGGTCGGGCGGTGTCAACAGACGGTTGGGCATAACTTCATCGGCTCGGCCCCGGGGTGTGATGGAATCCCCTCCCGGAGCGCGAAACACGATGGCCCGAACCTCAGACGCCCGAACCGCAGGGGGGGCTGCCGGCCGAGCTTCTCGGCGCCGGAAGAATCCCCTGCGCTTCCTGGCCCTCTATCTGCTGCTGGCGGTGGCGGCGGTCCAGGTCCCGCTGGCCAAGCTCTGGGTCCTGACGCCGTGGCGAGGGGGAGGGTTCGGGATGTTCTCGACCCTCGACAGCTCCTCGTTCCGGCCGGTGCGGGTCTACGCCGTCGGCGACGGTTGGGAGCGGCGGCTGAAGCTGCCGGAGGATCTGAGCGGCCCGGCCTATGCCGCTGGCTGCCTGCCCACCGACGGCCGCCTGGAAGGTCTCGCCCGTCGGGTCGCGGCCCGGCTCCGCCCCGGGAAGCGGACCGTTCGCGCCGTTCGGGTGGAAGTCTGGAAGACCGCCTTCGACCCCGCCACCACGACCCTTTCGGTTCGCCCCTGGCGAAGCGTCCGCTACGAGCTCGATCATGGCGCGCCCTGAAACCCGTGAACCGTGGTGGCGGCGCCTCGCGGCGTCGCTCGTGGAGATCGATTCCTTCGATCTCGCGGCCCGGCTGACCCTGGTTTACTTCATGGTCCGACCGCTGGGGCCCTGGTGGGCCCATGTGCCGGTGCTGCTCATGGCCTCCTGCGGGCTCCTGGTGCCCTGGCTCGTCCGCCGCGCCGGCTTCTGGTTCCTGTTCGCGTTGGCGGTCGCGTCCTGGGTGATCCCGGCGTGGAGCTTCATCGACAACCACGCCTACCTGCTCGTCTACTGGTGCCTCGCCCTCGGCTGCTCCATCGCCTTCAGCGACGAGCGGGGTGAGACCCTGGCGACCAATGCGCGCTGGATGTTGGGGCTCGTCTTCGCGTTGGCGGTGCTCTGGAAGGTGGTCCTGTCGCCCGACTTCATGAACGGGCACTTCTTCCGGGCCACCCTCCTCGCCGACCAGCGCTTCCGGGAGCTTTCGCTCCTGGCCGGAGGCGTGACGGCGGAGACGTACCGGCACAATGTGGCGCTGCTGCGCCAGCTCGGCGAGGGGAAGCTGGGCCTGACCGCCGTCCAGCTCACCGAGCCCCATCAACAGGTGGTGTTCTCCTACGTCGCCACCTGGTGGACCGCGCTGGTCGAGACCGCGGTGGCGATCCTCTTTCTGCTCCGGCGGCGCCTGCGGATCGCCTTCTTGCGCGACTGGATGCTGCTGTTCTTCTGCTGGATGACCTACCCGTTCGCCAGCATCGCGGGCTTCGGCTGGCTCCTGACCATCATGGGGGTGGCCCAGCTCGAGCCCGAACGCCGCGCGGTGCGCCTGCTCTACCTCGCGACCTTCGGCTTCATCCTGATCGACAAGCTGGTGCCCTGGACCCAGGGCCTCGTCGCGCTCACGCGATAGTGGTCCGTCAACCTTCAATCGACGGATGCCCTGTCCATTGAAGGTTGACGGACCACGGTGAGCGCGACAGTTTCCTCCGACCGTCAACCTGGCGGCGGGACGCAGTCCGGAGTGCAGGTACCGCAACTGGTCGTCTTCTGCGTTCCGCACTGGACGATCAGGCAGGGCTGGGCGGTGCCGTCCGGACAGGGCAGGCAAGCGCCGTAGGCGAAGCAGGGGAGGCTTGTCTCGATCGGCAGGGGCGCCAGGGCCGGCAGCTGGGCGCCGGCGTTGGGCGCCGGCGACGAGGCGGGGCAGACCGCCGGCGTGGCGGCCGGTGCCGCCGACTGGGTGGTGCCGCCGGCGTACGCCACAGCGGCCAGAGCCACGGCGATGACCAACGCGACGAGGACGATTCTCGCTCTCATGGTTTCTCCTTGACAGGTTCGAAAGGGCTCGGAGACCAGCCTTCGAGCCCCACACTAGGCGCAGTGCGCGCAGCCCTTGCGAAAGAGACAGGTGGCCGGGCGGGCACTCCGCGGGCGCGTCCCGGTCGGCGGGGTGGGCCGAAAACCGTGTTCCCGGACGGTTGTTTCCTCCGGCGTCATCGCTAAGCTTTCTCGCTAGCGAATGATCGCGAAACTACTGGATGCTGTGTATCCAAGGAGGAAGGGTGATGAACGAGGGAACGCGTTTCCCGTGCCGCCTGGTGGTTGTCTGTCTCCTGATCCTCGCGACGAGTTGGAGCGTCGCCCACGCCGCGGAGCTCGCGCCGGGAGTCGACGCGCGCTGGCGGCAGAGCCTGGATGCGGTTCCGGGCGCGTCGCTCGAGGCCACGCCGCCGCTCCTTTTCTCGCTGCCTGATGGGCTTCCGGCGGACCACGCCTCGGTCCTGAAGGTCGAGATCCGGGCGAACGACAAGCCCGTGGTCCGGCAGGAGATCGAGCTGCCGGCGGGCCTGGCCGACGGTGGTGTGGTCGAGCTGGTGGCGGAGCCCGTCAACCAGCGGGAGCTCCTGGAGAAGCTGGAGGCCGCGAACCCTGGAAGCGTCTGGATCGACCTCTCCCTCGACGGCCAGCTTCTCGAAGAGATCTCGCTCTCCAATCTCGAGCAGGAGACCGCCACGCTGACGCCTCCGGCCGACCTGCCCGTGGGGACACCGCGGCGCCTGGACGTTCTGGTCGGAACCCGGCCGAACCGGCTGGCGACGAAGTCGTACGAAGACGGGCGCGATCCCGAGTGCGTCCAGCACTGCGACGACGAGCGGTACGACTGCTATGTGAACCGATGCGATCCGCGAGGGAGCTGCGAGTACTGCGAGACCTACTACGACGACTGCGTGCTGAGCTGCCCGGTCTGCCCGACGACCAAAGACACGAGCACCACGACCATCCTCGGCATCAGCTACTACAACCAGTACGGGTGCTTCCTCGGCTTCTTCGCCGGCACCGGTGCCGTCCATCAGCTTGCATATCGAACCCTGAGGCTCAGGGTCTGGCGCACGGTCACCCAGTGCGACGGTAGCTCGACCACCACCCTCATCACCGACACGACGTACTCGGAGATTTGCTGGCAGGAGCTGCCTCCGCCGAACAACTACTGTTCGCCCTGGGGCCCCCCGTACGGCTATCCGATCTGCTTCCCGTACTGATCCGATCCGGATTGGACGGACCGATGCGAGCCCACGGCGGGCGACTGCTCGCCGTGGGCTTCGTGCAGCAGCTCCAGGGGAATCCCGCCCGGGTCGCCGCGCAGCAGACCGTCGCGGAAGACCTTGCCGCCCTGCATGACGAAGGTGACGTGCTGGAGCACCGTCACGTCTGCCAGCGGGTTGCCGGGCACGGCGACGACGTCCGCGAGCAGCGCGGAGATGACCGGGGCCGCGGAGAGGTTCGATATCGGTAGGTTCGGGGTGCGCATGATGGGGCGCGGTCTACCTTCGGCACTGAAATGCCGAGGGCCACCCCGGAAGGTGGCCCTCGGTCCTGAAGGGTCGTTGCCGCGGACGGCGGCGTCAGTGGGTTTCGTGCCAGGCGCGCACGGCGCTCCCCAGGAGTTGGTTGCCGACGCCCGGCTCGACGAGGCCGGCCTGGCGGAGCTGGTGGAGCGCGGTCGTCATGCACTGGGTGAGCTGGGGCAGGGTCACCCCCGGATCGTCGAAGCTGCACGGGATCTCGGGGAAGGCGACGTTGCTCTTGGCCGGCACGTCGTAGAGCCGGTTGTGGTACCCGCTCGGCCAGAGCACGTCCACGGTCGCCCGGCGCTCCTGGCCGAGGCCGAAGGTGAGCGTCTGGGAGTGCATGGAGGAGAGGCTCGAGCCGGCGTAGACCTCCCGGAGCTGGCTGAGGTCGCCGGCGTGGACCGTGACCCGGGCGCCGACGCCGTCGCGGTTCGAGACCGTGCCGACGGTGCGCACCTTGAGCCACTGGTTGTTGCCGCCCAGGTTGTGGAGCAGCACCGGCTGACCGCTCGCGGAGAGCGGCGGCGCGAAGGTCACCATCACCACCAGGTCCTCATAGCCGTCATCGTCGTAATCGGCGGCGGCCACGCCGCTCGAGAAGTCGTGGCGGAAGTCGTGGCCGAGCGCGGACGACACGTCGGTGAAGGTGCCGTCGTGGTTGTTGGCCAGGAGCACGCCCGGGTTGCCCTCGCCGTTGGGACCGAGGAAGACCGTCGGATCGAACGGGCTCGGGAACGCACCGGTGAAGAAGAGGTCCAGGTAGCCGTCGTCGTCGAAGTCCATCAGCGCGTTGCCCCACCCCCAGCGGTACTGGTCGAGGTGCAGCGCCGACGCCAGGTTGGTGTAGGTGCCGTCGCTCTCGTGACGGTAGAACGGGTGAGGGAACACGCCGGCCGGTGGGGCGACGCCGGCGTTCGAGACGAACAGGTCCACGTCCCCGTCGTTGTCGTAGTCGCCGAAGGCGAGGCCCATCAAGAGACCGGTCTCGGTCATGTCGACCGAGGGCGCGATGTTGGTGAAGGTGCCGTCGCCGTTGTTGCGGAACAGCTCCATCGGCGTGAGCCCCAAGTGCACGTCGCCACAGTTGGCGACGAAGAGGTCGATGTAGGGATCGTCGTCGTAGTACGAGAAGGTGGCGACGCAACCGCCGAGAGCGGTGTTCCCCCCCGCCGCCGCCGAGACGTCGGTGAAGGTCAGGTTGCCGTCGTTGCGGTACAGGCGGTTCTCGTCCTGCCGCTGCAAGATGACGCTGCCAGGCGCGGCGACGAACAGGTCGAGGTCGCCGTCGTTGTCGTAGTCGCCCGCGGCGAGCGAGACGCTGCTGTCCAGGCCGACGAGGCCGGCGCCGGCGGTGACGTCGGTGAAGGTGCCGTCGCCGTTGTTGCGGTAGAGCAGGATGTTGATCGTGCCCGGGACGGTGAAGGCGTTCTTGTCGCCGATCAGGATCAGCTCCTGGTCGCCGTCGTTGTCGAGGTCGGCGGCGATGCCACCGCCGACGCCGACGCTGGCCGCGACCCCGGCCGCGGCGGCGCGGTCGGTGAAATGCCCGCCGCCGTCGTTGTGGTAGAGGGCGTTGGACTGGCCGGCACCGTTGGGGAGGAAGAGGTCCACCCGGCCATCGCGGTCGTAGTCGAACCAGATGGCACCGGAGAGCCCGGTGCCTCCGTCCTGCACGATGAAGGAGAAGAAGGGGATCGCACCGCTCGCCTCCTCGAAGGCGATGGGCGCGGCATGGGCAGGGGAGAGATGAGCGATCAACAGCACGAGAGCCGCCAACAGGCCGATCTTGCCGACGTGATTGGACATTCTGTTGCTCCTCAGGCCCCGTTCAGGGGAGTCGATGCTTCTCGGTGGAGGAGGTTTCCAGAGTCATTCGCCTGACGGCTTCCACCGGAGCCGGTCAGGCACTCCACGAGAAATTCAGGAGGCGAAGGGCATGCCGCGCTTCGCCCATGACCATCGAGGCGCAATGGCCACTAAAGAAGCAAGTGCCGGAATCTGTATGAACGGGACGTGGGTAGAGCCCGGGCCCCACCCCGGCGGTTCCGGCTGGCAGACTGCGTTGACGGGCCCTGCAACCGCCCGCTAGAGTGCTGAAACATTCGATGCTCGAGCGGGAAGCTGCGGCCGGGGTCGCCCGGCGAGCAGTGCCGGGAGCACGTCGACCATGCACGAGGTCCTGATCTATGGCGCCACCGGGTACACGGGGAGGCTGTGCGCCCGGGAGCTGGTGCGGCAGGGCATCCGGCCGATCCTCGCCGGGAGGAGCGAGCGGGTGCGGGCCCTGGCCGAGGAGCTGGGTTGCCGGGCCGCGGTCTTTCCCCTGGACGATCCGGGGAAGATCGCGGCCAGCCTGGACGGCGTCGCCCTGCTGATCAATCTCGCCGGGCCGTTCGACCAGACCCAGAGGCCGCTGATCGAGGCCTGCCTCCGTGCCCGGTGTCACTACCTGGACATCGCGGGCGAGGTCGAACCGATGCAGGCCGCCTACGCCTTCGACCAGGAGGCCCGGGAGGCGGGGATCCAGCTCATGCCGGGCGCGGGGTTCGGTGTCGTCCCGACTGACGTCGCGGCGTACCTGGCGAGCCGGGAGCTTCCCGACGCGACGACGCTCCGCATCCTCTACGCGACCGAGGGCGGCGCCTCCCGTGGCACCCTGAAGACCGTGCTCCGGGACATCGACCGGACCGGAGTGCGGCGGGTCGGCGGCGAGCTGGTGCCGGCCGCGCCGGCCGAATCGTCTAGGGAGCTCTCGGTCGCGGGCAAGACCTTCACCGCGGTCTACAACCCCTGGCGGGCCGATCTGGTGACGGCCTGGCTGTCCACCGGCATCGAGACCATCGAGACCTACTCCACCTTTCCGGGCTTCGTCGTCCAGATGATGCAAGGCCGGCTGCTCTGGCTGCGCGACCTGATCCTGCGCCACCTGCTCCGGTTCCTGCCGGAAGGGCCGTCGGAACGGCAGCTGCGGCGGGGCAGCACGTCCGTCGTGGCGATCGTCTCGAACGGGGCCGAAGAGCGGTCGGTCGCATTTCGGGGGCCCGAGGCGTACCTGTTCACCGCCTACTGCCTGCGCGAGATCACCCGTCGTGTGCTCGCGGGCGACGTGGCCCCCGGATTCCAGACGCCCTCGTCCTACGGAAAGGAGCTCCTGGCAGGAGCTCCCGGCATCGCCTGGGAGTGAGGTACGGGTCCCGCCTCCGGCGGCTCGACTCAGTGCCCTTCCGCGAACGACATGAACTTCATCCAGACGACGGTGAGGACGAAGCCGAGGACGACGTAGCCTCCGGCGGCCGCTTCGAGCAGCTTGACCAGCGCGAACAGCGGGCTGGTACCTCCGGTCGCCAGGGCGGCCGTGTCGCTCGCCGAGTACTTGGTGTCGACCAGGAGGACGACGAAGAGGACGTTCGCGATGCTCAACACGCAGAGCTCCACCCAGACGAGCTCGGTGAGCCACTCCGCCGGCCGGACCTTGCGGGCTTTCTCGATGGCGACCACGGCCACGCCGAGGGCGGTTCCGAAGAGCAGGAACAGGTACTTGGCGAGGAAGACGACGGTCGAGGGATCGATTTCCGGCTCGGTCGAGTCGTCGTCCACCGCCGACGCTTGGGCCGAGACCTGCCGCTCCGGCACCTCGACGTTGCGCTCCAGGACCTCGACCGCGAGGCCGCTCTTGGCCTGGGCGACCATCCAGCCGGAGAAAGGCACCGCCGGGCAGGGGGTGCCGCCCAGCGCGCGGGTGACCTTGGTGATCTCGACCTGGTACCAGATCTCGCCGTTCGCCACCAGGTGCCGATCGAAGGCCGTGAACGCCGAGCCGTTGGCGATCCCACAGATCCGTTTGCCCAGCTTGTAGGAGAAGGCCGTGACCTCCGGCGGCGCTTCGCGGACCGCGAGGCCTGCATGGGTCTTGCTCGCGACCGCGCCGCGGAGCGGGAAGGGGTCGTCCTGGCCGCTGGCCTGGCGCGGCGCGACGGCCACCCAGAGGAAGAGGGCGAGCAAGACGACGACTCCAGTCGAACGGTTCATGACAGTCCAGCCTCCTCGGGCTCCGATGCCTCGCCCGGGTACCGTTGTGGCGATTGCTTCAAGGCAGGTGGCTCGATCTTCTAGCAGTTTCCATGCGATCGCAAGGTCATTCCGGTGGGGACAGCCCTTCTCGTCCAGCCGAGTCGTCGGGCCGGACGAGAGGCTCTCGAGAGGCAGGCTAAGATCCTCTGCCATGGGGCGTTTCCGCTCTCTGGTCGGCGGCTGGTTCTGGGGCCGTACCTTCTCGTCCGGAATCCCGACGACGTGGATGGCGGAGCCGGCGGTCCGGCGGTTCATCAACGAGTCGGTGACCGGCTCGCCGGACGTCTGGCCGATGGCGTGGCTCCAGGGCCTGGTCGGTGCGGAGCGCTTGGGCCGGTGCGTGGTGCTCGGCTGCGGCGACGGGCGGCTGGGGCGCGACCTGGCGAGAAAGGGGCTGGGTCGGCAGATCCTCGGAATCGATCTCTCCCGCCGGGCGATCGAGCGTGCACGAGCGCAGGCACGGGCCGAGGGGCTGGACGGTCTCGCGTACCGGCGGGCCGACCTCAACCGGCTCCGGCTGGACCGGGCTTCCTTCGACGGCGCCTTCTTCCACCAGGCGCTCCACCACGTCGAGTCCCTGGAGCACTGCCTCGGCACCGTGCGGGACGCGCTCGTCGACGGCGGCCTGTTCTACGTCGACGAGTACGTCGGTCCCTCGCGGTCCGAATGGCATCCCGACCTGCTGGCCGAGGCGGACGCCCTCTATCGCTCGCTCCCCCCGGAGGTCCGCCGCCGGCCGCACCTGGAGCTCCCCGTCGATTGGCGGGATCCGACGGAGGCGATCCGGTCGTCAGAGATCCTCCCGGTGGTCCGGTCCCTGTTCGACGTCGTCGAGGAGCGTCCCTACGGCGGCAACTTCCTGAGCGTGATCTATCCCCACCTCCGCCTCGACGCCCTCGGTGGCGCCGGCCGCCGAGAGGCCGTGCTCGACCGGATCATCGAAGCGGAGCGCGACCAGCTCGCCCACCTCGAGGGCGGCGCTCCGTCCTATTACACGGTGCTGGTGTGCCGGCCGAGGCTGGAATCCCGGGTCCAGGCCTTCCCGCGCTCAACCGCCGGAGCGGCTGAGCGCCAGGAAGCGGACCGAGAGGTACGGGCTCTTGCGGGCGACCCCGAGTCCTTCCTTCGCTGAGGGCGAGTCTCCGAACCGGCCGGTGAGCCGGCGTAGCACGTGGGCCTGGACGACCGGGTCGCGGGATGCGCCGCCGATCGAGCCGTAGTCCACTGAGAGGGCCTTGACGAGCCCGGCCGCCGCCGATGGATCGCTCATCCGCGCCAGGGCGTAGGCGGCGCTCGCCCGGACCGAGGGCTCCGGATCGTCGAGGATGGTGACCAGCACGGCCTCGGACTCGGGCCGGTCGATGGTGGCGAGGGCGTGAGCGATCTGGGTCCGGAGGCGGATCAGCCGCCACTCGGCGTTCGCCTTGCCCGCCTCGTAGGCCGCTCCTTCGCCCCCGAGGTAGGCGAGCATCGCCCTGCCCGGAGTCGGCTCGACGCCTCGGACCGCCTCACCGTACAGGCGCTCGAGGGCCGGGATGCCGGACAGGTCGTCGTGCTTGGCGAGGGCGGTGGCGATCCGCACGGTCGTGAACTGCCAGTCCGGATTGCTCAGCGCGCGGCGCACCAGGTCGATCTTCGACGTGTCGCCGAGCTCGAGCATCCCGATCGCGATCCAGGTCTGGAGCCAGCTCCCGGACTCGGCCGCGGAGAACCCGGTGCGCAGGACGTCCAGCGACCGCTCGCCGCCGGTGCGCACGAGCACCGAGACGAGGGCCGGCCGGAAGTCGACCTTGTCGTCGTCGGTCTTCATGAATCGCTTGAGCTTCGACTCCTTCTTGGGACGGAGCTGCTGCTCAGCCCAGGAGTAGCCGCTCGCTTCGCCCGCCTCGATGAGCAGCGACGCGGCGGCGAGCCTGTCGGAGGGTTTGGTGGTGGAGAAGGTGCCCCCGCGGAGCTCTTTTTCGAGCAGCGGTACCACGTCGCGCTTGCCGAACGTGATCAGCAGGCCGCGCCGAGCGCACGGGTAGAAGTCGGTGTTGAGCATGCCGGTCGAGAGCTTCTGGAGGACGGGGACCGCGCGCGGGTCGCCGGTCGCGACCAGCCCCTGGCAGGCCGCCACGCCGTAGGTCGCCTTCTTGATTCCGCCGGTGAATTCTTCGAGGCGCGCCACCACCGCCGCGCGCTGCTTCTCCGGGAACCCCTCGGAACCGGCCATCCGGCCGAGTAGCCGCAAGGCCGACTTGATCGCCTCCGGGTCGGCACTTTCCGTCAGGGCGAGCAGCCGGTCGTACGCCTCGGCCGGCTTGCCGGCGGCCAGCCCGATGGCGCAGCGCCCCTTGAGATCAGAGTACGGAAACACCTCGATGCACTTCTCGAAGAAGGCGTTCGCCTCGTCCGTGTAGCCCGCGCGCTGGAGGGTGAGGGCGGAGTCCACCCAGCCGCTCCAGACCTGGTGCGTGGCTCCCTGGGCCACGTCGCCGAGGTCGCTCGCGTCCCGGTTGCCGAAGAGCTGGGCGATGCCGGCGCCGGCGGCGGCCAGGGCGGCGGTCCGCTGCTCCTCCGGCGTGATCTCGATGTCGGCCTTGAGGGCGGTGACGAGCTGGTCGAGGGCCTTGCGCCGCACCGTCTCCGGGAGCTCGTCGCTCCCCTCCTCGAGCAGGTAGTCCAGCAGCTCCGGGTTGTAGGCCTTGGCCAGCTCGCCGCTCGAGAGGAGGCTGTCGAGGGTTTCGGCGGCGGCGTCCGGTGTCAGCGTGACGAGCACCAGGGCGGCGGTCGCCGCGATCAGGAGTCGGTTCAATGCGATCTCGATGGCGGTTCGTCGGTTCCGGTCGCCGTTCATTTCCAGGGTCTCCTTGGCCGTTCGCGTGGCATGCGCCTGATCATCTGGTGGATTCACGCCGGCTTGCGACACGACGCGTGCCGGCTGATCCAGTCGAGCGTCGAAGTGGGATTGGAGGGATAGAGCGCAGCTTTCGTGCCAGACCTTCGCGCGAGCGGAACCGGCACCGAGCTCCCTGCAACCAGGGACCTCGAGAGCTTTTCAGGCCCGCTGGCGAGAGACCGTCTCGCCGAGCCGATTCCCGAATTCGGGAGCGAGGAGGCGAACGGCCGGCGCGGCCGGAGGTGCGAAGACCTCCGCCGGTCGGAGGAAAACCCCGGCGGCCCCAGATCCGGGAACCGGATTCTCGATTCCGGGGCCGCGCCTCCCGATCTCAGCTCCCTGCGGCCGCCTTGCGCGCCCCGGCGGCCGGCTGGATCACCTCGAGCGGCAGCCGCAGGTCGCGCAGGCGGAGGACCGGGATCTCGGTTTTGCTGAGCTGGCCGTAGAGGGTGATGTCGAAGACCAGGCGGACGCCCGGCGGGTCGTCGGTCCCGAGGGCGATGCTCCGTGCCGTCGTCCAGGCTTCGATGCCGGCGGCGTACTCGTCCGAGAACTCCTGGATCGCCGCGCCGCCGTCGTTGACCTGGAGCTCGAAGGAGCGGGCGAGGACGACCGGCACCCGGGGGGCGAAGGGGGAGTCCTCCGCCGTGCCGCCGCCGACCGTGGCCAGCGGGTAGGCGAAGCGGGTCTCCATCTTGAGGCGGCGGTAGATGGCTTCGTCCGCCGGGTCGCCGGCCGGGGTGGCGATCCGGCCCGGCCTGAAGAGCGCGACGATCGTCTCGAGGTCACCGGTGTTCGCCAGGAGCGTCTCGAGCAGGGCGTCGATCCAGTTGGCCAGGGTCGGCGGGCTCGGGGCCTGGACCTGGCTCGGGACGTCGACCGGGGTCGCGTTGTCGATGAACGGGGTCACCGGCTGGGTGAAGCGGACCAGCGGCGTCTTGTAGATGAACTCCGTCTGGGGCTCGGTGCCCAGGAGCTCGGCGTTCCGGGCGAGCTGGACGCCGGCCAGAGCGTTTTCGGTCAAGAGCACGCTCAGGCAGTCGACCTCCATCTGGTGGGTGACGAAGGTCTCGGACGCCGGGGCGTCGTAGGTGACCTCCTGGCAGTCGTCGGCGCTCGTGCCGCGCCCGGTCGCCGGCCGGGGCGCGCGCCTGCCGGCGGCCAGGGAGGCCGGGTCGAACGGCGCGATCTGGACGAGGGCTCCGGGGACGACCGTCGTCCCCGGGCACATCGTGATCTTGTGCTTGGCCACGCCGCCGCTCTCGCTCTCCACCACGTCGGTCACGACGAACCGGTCCTCGGCCGTGGTCATGCCGACCCGGAGCGCCGCGGCCTCCTCCGTCCAGTCACTGTTGCTCGCCACGGTCGCCACGGCGGCCGCGAACGCCCGCACCACGTCCGGCGGGGTCGTCGGCTGGAGGTCGAGGATCTGCGGGCCGATCACGCCGTAGACGGCGATGAACCGCGCCAGCGACTGGAAGAGGGTGTAGCGCTCCTGGGCGAGGGCCGCGTTGGCCGAGGCGCCGCCGGAGGCGGAGAGATCCGTGTTGTAGCGCACCGTCGTCCAGATCTGGTCGTGGACGGTCAGCCGCGCCTGGTACTGGTAGTCGAGGTGCCAGGAGGTGGCCTTGCGCAGATCGCTGCCGCCGCAGGCGTCCGAGCCGCCGCCCTGGGTGGCGATCTGGGCGATGGTAGTGGGCGGCGTCGGGTACTCGCGGAGCACCAGGGGGATGTCGGTCCTCTGCCCGTCCGGACCCACGTGGGGCGCTCCGGTGGGGTAGGGGTCGACGAGCTGGAGCCAGATCGACGGCGGCGCTTCGTCGTCGCTGCCGGAGCTCTTCGGCTCCAGGTAGTACTCGACGTGGCTGACGTCGAAGACCAGGTCGAGGTCCGCCTCCTTCTCGTCCTCGATCTCCGGCGTGCCGTAGAGGAAGGTGAGGAGGCTGGTCTGGCCGCCGGAGCCGGCCGCCGCGTCGACCTTCGCCGTCGACAGCCCGGCGGCGGAGGCGGGGTCGGTGGCACCGGAGCGGCGCACCTGGCCGAACAGGGCGATCCGGTCGGTGACGCTCGGCGGCAGCGCGTCGTCGAACACCACCGGGTACTGGATGACGGTGTCGATGGCGTAGGCGCTCCCGAGCGCCTGGCGCATCTGCTGGCCGAAGGCCTCCCGGGCCTCCTCCAGGTCGTCGGGGCTGCCGCGGTGGGCGTCGGGGAACAACCAGTCGACCTCGTAGCGGCTGTACTCGTCGGCGATCGTCCGCCGGGCCCGGGCGACGGTCTCGTAGGAGCTCGCGTCGACCTGGTAGGCGCTGGTGGCCGGTCCCGGTGCGAGGAAGCGGTCGACCGCGGAGAAGAAGGAGCGGCCGAAGTCGTCCAGGTCGACGTCGGCGAAGGTCCGGGTCGGCGGGAGATCGAGCACCGGGTCCTGGGGCAGCGGCACGACGCCGGTGTTCAAGCTGGTGTCCATCGGCTTGGGTGCCGCGTAGGAGGGGTCGCCGCCCGGGCCGATGGTGATCCGCACCAGGTTCCGCTGGACGGCCCAGAACGCCTTCGGGCGGTCCGCCTGACTGTCGTCGTCGTCGTCCTCGAGCTCCGCGCGCTCGATGCCGGAGCCGGCGGGCAGGATCGACCCGGCGGGGCCGACGGAGAGGACCAGCTCCGGGAAGGCGCCGACGAACTGGGCGGCGAAGGCGTCGAGGGCGGCTCCGCCCTCCACCGACTGGCGCGCCGGGACGTCGGTGAAGACGTCCTGGGCGGGCGTGTAGAGGATCTTGCCGTCCGCCTCGAGCTGGGGGTCGATCAGGCTCTTGTCCCGCTGGATGCCGAGCGAGACCGAGATCGGGAAGAGCTCCGGCAGGGTGCCGGTGCCGGTGATGGTGACCGAGAGCGCAACCGGCGCGAAGTCGTAGGAGCCGCCTTCGAGATACCGCAGGATGCCGGAGACCATCTGGCGCACCGCGCCCTCCTGGGCGCTCGTGAGCGCCTGGCGGGCGAACGCCGGGTCCAGGTCGGTGCGGGTGTAGAAGGAGACGCCGTCGGCGCCGATCTGGGAGTCGATGGTGCGGTAGAGATCGAGCATGCCGCCGGCGCTACCGTCGGCGACCAGGGCGTCGAGCGAGCTCTGGTCCGGGACCAGGTAGACGGTGTAGCTGCTCTCCCGCGGCGTGTCGCCGACCAGGAAGTCGTAGTCGGTCCGGACGCCGGCCCACTCCGCCACCGGCACCAGGTCGTCGAAGTAGAGGTTCTTCGGCGCGTCCGCGCCGCCTGCCGGCACGGTCTTGGGCGACGGCAGCAGGTTGCCGAAGGCGTCGGTCAGCCAGAGCTTCGCCCCCCAGGGCTGGCCGATCTCGGCGTAGCGGTCGAGGTACTTGCCCGGCTCGAGCGGCTGGTTCGACTTGGCCACCTTGTAGAGGGGGACGAAGACCCGGTACTCGGTCTCGGTCGAGTCCTCCGACTCGCGCTGCGGGCCGGAGGGCATGGACAGGTGGCTCTCGATGAAGCCGTCCGTCGCGTCGGTCCGGAAGGTGACCATGCTGTAGAGCAGGTTCAAGTCCGCCGCGGCGCCGCCGGCGTCGGCGATCATCCGGCGGCGCCGGTAGCCGTCCGGAACCCCGGCCCGGCGGAGTGCTTCTTCGAGCTCGTCGGCGCTGAGGCCTCTGGAGCCGTCGCGCTGGCCCTGATCCAGCTGTTCCGTCAGCGCGTCCCCGAGCGCGTCCAGCAGCTTTTCGGTCACCTGCAGGGTGGCGGTTGGGTCCGTGCGCACGAAACCGATACCCGCGGCGCCCGCCGCCACCGACACGTGGTAGGTCTCGAGCGCCGCGTCCGTGGTGGCGGCGTAGAGGAGGTCGGTGACGCCCTCGTCGATCACCAGCGTGTTGCCGTAGATCGGTGCCCGGCCATTGGCGGAAGGGTTGGTCGGCGTCTCGCCGGCGAGGGTGACGAGCACGTAGAGCGGCGCGCTGGTCGCGCCCCCGGGGAAGAGCGCGGCGGGCAGGTCGCCGCCGTCGACGCTCGACAGCCCGTCGTAGTAGAGGTCGTAGCCGGGGGCGTTGGTGACGCTCGCCTGCTCCAGGATGCGCAGGAAGGCGTAGAAGTCGTCGAGCGACGCCGCCACCGGCACCGGCTCGTCGACCCGGGTCGCCAGGGCCGCGGCGAGCTGCGGCGGCCGGGACTGGGTGGTGGTGTTGGTGCGGAGCAGGAAGACGTCCTTCGGGTCGACCGCCGAATCGAGCTCCTGGGCGCCCGCCGAGGGCTGATAAAGGATCTCGATGCCCTGGACCGGTCCGTCGCCGCCGGCCATCTGGTCGAGCAGCAGCCGAAGCAGGCGCTGGATCGACGGGTCGGCCCCGCCGATCGTGTAGACGTGGTCCAGGTCCCCTTCGCCGGTGCCGGCCGGGACCTTGGTGACCGTGAGCGGCAGGAGCAGCGCCCACGAGAGCTTCCCCGGGTCCACCGGCGTGCCGTCGGGTGCGAACGCCTTGTCGGTCGTCCGCGTCTGGACGGAGACGTCGATCCCCGAGGTCCCCGGGTCGAGGCCGGCCCCGATCTGGGACAGGAGCTGAGAGAGGTTGGGCGGGAACGGGCGGAGGCTCCGCTCCGTGGTGCCGCCCGCCTGGGAGGAGGCTGTCCAGTCGAGGGAATTCTGGAACGCGAAGGACTGCGGGCCGCGCTCCAGGAGCGGCAGGATCTCCGGGTCGCCGCCGGTGCCGATGGCGTCCGGCGTGACGTCGCGGTAGGGCGCCACCTGGGTATCGGTGAGCGGCCAGTCGACCGTCGAGGTCACCCAGGGTTTGCTCTCGTCCGGGTTCTCGAGCTTGACGGTGTAAGAGGCGGTCGGCTCCAACTCCTGCGGCTTGGCCACGAAGGCGATCGGGCTGAGCGCGCCGACCGAAAACTCCTGCCAGAGCAGGGCGTAGAGGGCGGTGGTGGTCTCGTCCGCCGTGAAGCCCGGGGGGGCGGTGGCGCCGTCCGGTGTCGGCAGGCGCAGGCCGTGGCGGAAGTTGTTCGCCATCGAGCCCGCCAGGTCCCGGAAGTAGCCGTAGCCCACCGCGGTCTCCACCAGGTCTTGGAGCGAGCCTTCCGTGAGATCCCGGTCCTGCATCATCTGGACGATCTGGTCGATGCCGCTCCGCACCACGCCGCGGAAGTACTCGGTGAAGAGGGCCTCGGCGAGGGGCTGGAGGGCCTCGGAGGAGACCGCATCCACCGGCTCGTCGGCCGAGGTGTTGACCAGGAGCTGGTCGAACCAGGCCTGGAGGGTGACCTCCACGTACTCCTCGCTCACCGGGTTCTTGGTGTCGAAGACGTAGTCCAGGTCGTCCGGGTCGCCGGAGCCGTTGAGCCGCCCGTCGGTCACGAGGCGGAGGAACGGGATCATCGGGAAGACGGAGGCGTTCTTCTCCTCCTCGTCGTCTCCCGCTGCGGACGGGGTGCCGACGTCGGTGATCGCCACCTGGAAGTTCTGGCCGAGCTGTTGCTCGAGGATCTGGTAGGAGAGGCCGCCGGTCAGCCACTCGGGCTCCTGGTCGAGGACCTGGAGCTGCTCCAGGGTGACGTTGCCCGGTGCGCCCGGCACCTTGGCCGTCGCCACCGCCCAGAAGACCATCTGGGTGGCCAGGACCTCGAACGGCTTGAAGTCGGCGAAGGCTACCGGCCCGGTCCCGGCGGGCGTCAGGTACTCGACGCCGAGGGAGCTGACCAGGGCGGCCTCGCCGGCCGCCGACGGCTTGGCCGGATCGAAGGCGACGGTCAGCTCCGGCAGGTACCAGAGGCCGACATCGCCGTCGAGCCCGGCGACCAGCGGGTAGGTGGGGTCCCAGGCGGGCTCGGCGTCGGCCAGGCTGCCGGTGATGCCGAGCGCCGCGAGCCGCGCGCCGCTCGCCAGGAGACCGGCCTGCTGGCCGCTCTCCACAAGCTTCCACTCGAAGCGGAAGCTCGCCTTGAAGGAGAAGCCGATCTTGACCTTGAAGAGGCCCAGGTTGATCTTGACCGTGACGCTCACCGTCACGCTCGCCTCGACGTAGAGCAGGATGCTGGTCTCGATCTCGGTCAGGAGCTGGAGGCCGATCGCGGCGCGGATCTTGACGTTGACCGACGCCTGGATGATCTTGAAGTCGATCGAGCCGTAGATCTCGCCGATGACGCCGATCTCGCCCTTGAGGTAGAGCGCGTTCGGCGTGGTCAAGAGCGTCGGCACCCCGGCCGCGGTGGCGAGGGCCTGAGACCCGCTGGCGAGGGCCTCTCCTGGCCGGCCGGCCGCGCCGGTGACGGCTGCCACGGCACCGGCCGCGGTCGCCTCCAGCCAGGCTTCGAGCTCCGCGGTGTCGGCCGTGTCGTAGGCGGCGGCGCCCTCGATGATGCCGTAGAAGGTGAGGCTGACGCCGGCCTTGAGCGGCCCCTGGGTGAAGTCCTTGCCGACGCCGAGGCGCAGGGCGAAGCCGAAGGCCGCGATCAGGTCGTAGGTGCCCTGGAAGAGGTCGCTGGTGGCCGACGAGAGGCGGGCGATGTAGAACCCGCCGGAGCCGGTCACCGGGATCGGTCCTGCCTGGGCCTGGATCTGGGCCGAGCGGCTCCAGTCGTCGCCCTCGGGGAAGCCCACGTCCACCTTCCAGTCGCCGTTGGTGTAGACGTCGATCCCCAGCATCGGCAGGGTCACCGAGGCGGCGCCGACGTTGAACTTGCGCACCGCGTCCGGCAGGCCGACCTCGATGTGGAACAGGCCGACGCTGTCGCTCACCTTGGTGTAGGTGATCTCGATCTCGATGACCTTCTCTACCGAGAGCTTGAGGCTGTAGAACGGCGTGACGTCGTAGAAGATGAAGCCGAGCTCGACGATCCCCAGGAGCTTGGCGTGGCTGAGCACCAGCCAGTCGCTCTCCGGGTGGTAGACCTTGCCGTACTCCTTGTTCTCGAACGCCTTGTAGAAGTCCCCGGTCATGAAGTCGAGGAACTTCTGGAAGGTCTTCGGCGGGTTCTTGGGGTCCGGTCCGGTCCGCTGGCCGAGTCCCAGGTAGAGCAGGTCGAAGACGGCCTTGTCGTCGTTCGTACCGTCTTCGTCGCCGGCCGCCGGCAGGGCGCGGCGGGCGGCGCCGTCGCCCTCGTTGTTGAGCGCCACGATCCAGCCGATCTCCCCGTCCTTGCCATCCTTGAGCGGCACGAAGAGCGCGAAGTCCACGTCGCCCTTGGGCGGCAGCCGCTTGCCCAGGATCTCGACCGAGGACTCGAGCATCGCCACCACGAGCAGCCTGTCGCCGCCGTCGGGCGTCTGGTACTGGAGCTGGAAGCGTTTGATGAGGATCTTGAGCACGCCCTCGATGGAGATCTCGAGCTTGCCGTCCGCCTCGGGAAGCTGGATGCCGATGGTCAGGCCGCTCCGCGAGGTGGTTTCGCTCGGCGGCTGCCAGCCGAGCAGCATGGAGAACTTGAACGCCTCGAGCGAGCCGACCAGGGCGCCGACGCCGCCCAGGTCGAGGTCGAAGATCAGGGCGAAGTTGAAGGTCTCCTGGAGGTCGACCTCCGGGTTGTCGGCGCCCCATCCGTCCGGCAGGCCGAGGGCGAAGTAGCCGAGGTCCGAGAGCGGCTGGTCGGCGTTCTCCGAGTACAGGAAGGACTTGAGCTTGAACGGCAGCAGGGCGAGCAGGCTGTCACCCGTCTGGCGCTCCTTGCTCTGGGTGAGATCGAAGCGCAGGTTGCCCGGGGCGAAGGCGAGCTCCGGCGCGGTCGTCACCGGCGGCTGCCCGGCCGAGACCGTGAGGTCGTAGCCCATGGTGATGCCCATGTCGGCGAACGTCAGCTTCTCGAACGAGAAGAGGTCCAGGAGGTTCAGGTCCTTGAACTTCATCTCCCCCCACATGGAGAAGCGGGAGCGGATGGTCGAGGTCCCCGCCGCGGTCGCCGTCTCCCCGTCCTGGGTCGTCTCGGAGGCGGAGAACTGGACCTTGCTGAGGGTGAGCGTGTCCAGGTAGGGGTTGTCGTCGAAGGTGAACGGCGGGAACGGCGCTTCCACCACGAACGAGTAGACCCCTTCGCCGGAGGTCGCGTCGTTGCCGCTCTCCGAGTGGGCCTGGTACTGGCCGAGGATGGAGATGACGTTGCCGCCGCTCGCCTCCTCACCCCCTGCGGAGGCGTTGCCGAGGTTGACGTCGACCGAGAAGAGCTCGTTGATGGTCAGGTCGATCTTGCACTGGAACTCGCGGAGCTCCGAGTTGGTGAACAGCGACCGGAGGTACTCGACCTCGAAGCCGTAGGCGGTGGTCACCGCGGGGGACGTGGACCCGCTGCCGCCCGGCTTCTCGTAGTCGACCAAGCCGAAGAGCGAGCTCTTGCCGAGCTGGGGCATGGCGGCATCGGCCTTGGTGTCGTTGATCTGGACGCCCACGTGGTGGGCGCGGAACGCCTCGATGTTGCTGGTGCCGTCCGCCTTGCGCATGCCGCCCAGGACGGACTTGATCGCCCCCGGCAGGTCCTCCAGCGAGATGTTGCAGTTGACCGCCAGGAGCCCCGCGAACGACGGGTCGGTCACCGCCTGCCAGAACGGGTAGTAGAGCGAGCCGGTGTCCGGCTGGGCGCCCACGGCCGGACCGTTCGGGCAGTTGCCCGCGCCGTAGACCTTCTCGCAGGCCGCCTGGATGCCGGCCTGGAGGAAGCTCTGGATCGCCGCGGCGTCCCCGTTGAAGGTGTCCGGCTCGGACCAGAGCGCCAGGTCATCGACCAGCTCGGTGATCGACCGGCCGTCGTAGAACTTGAACAGCAGGATCGGAGGGTTTCCCGCCGGGCCGGCGAGCCCCTCGGGCGAGAGGTCGAACAGCCAGTCGGCCACCTCGATCTGCTGGTCGGTGCCGGCGAACTGGTAGAGGGAGCCGTCGCGGGTGGTGCTGGTCACCAGGAAGATCTGGTTCTGGTTGAGAGCGCGGCGCATGGCGTCGCCCATCTCGGTGAGCTGGAGAGTGCCGGAGCCGCTGATCGCCACCCGGAGCGCCGTCCACAGGTCGGCGGGGGTGAAGCCGGCGAGGAGGCTCTGGGAGGTCATGGCCCAGGTCGAGACGGTCGCGACCTCGGCGTCCGCACCGGCCGCGACTTGGGCACCCTCACCGGCTCCGGCGGCGGCCACGAACAGGGCCTTCCGCGCCGGGTTGAGGCCTTCCGTCTCCATGGTCTGGAGGGCCTGGTAGCGGACGGTCTCGGCGGCGTCGATTCCGGCGTAGGGGACCATGGGCACCGGCCAGGGGTCGGCCGCACCGTCCTGGTCTGCCTGGCCCGGGGCCGCACCGGTTCCCGCCCCGTTCGGCCCACTCGGCCAGATGGGGATCGGCTTGAACGACAGGAGGTACGCACCGGACGGTGCGGCCGACTCTCCGGCGTCCTGCTGGTAGAGGGGCGACTCCTGGGGCTGGCCGTAGTAGGTGTTGGCCGCGCCGGACGGCGTCAGGCGCAGCCACGAGGTGGTCACGTTGCCGTTCTCGGTGCTCAAGAAGGCAGAGGTCGGGTCCGCGGCCCCCGCCGAGCTCGCCCGGAGCTGGTCCCGGAGCTGGGCCCGCTGGGCCGGCGCCAGCCGGTAGGCGGCCCGGCCCTGCTCGAAGGTCAGGAGGTCGCCGCCGGTGCCGTTGCCGGCGACCACGTCCAGGGCCTCGGTGCCGAGGTCGGCGCAGAGGAGCTGATCGGACAGGTCGTCCGCCGGGGCGGCGGCCGCGGCCGGGAGGCGCAGCCGGAACGACCCCGCCGGCGTCAGGTAGTAGTGGCCCTGGTCGGCGACCGAGGTCACCGGCCGGTTGGCGAAGACGAAGCGGGCGCCCGGATCGCCGTTCCCGCCACTCCCGGATGGGCTCTCGGGGGCGCTCTCGGGGGCCAGGTCGAGTGGCCGGCCGAGGGTGGTGGCGAAGTAAGAGCCCACGACGGCGTCCGCGAAGGCGAAGAAGCTACGGTCCGGGTCCTCGGGCAGGTTGAGGTCGAGGAAACAGTCGAACGCCAGGGTCGCTCCGTCGCCGAGGGTGCCCTCGGCCGCCGCCGCCGGCCGCACCAGCGGGTAGCGGAGCGCCGTCAGGAGGTCCTCGCCCTCCGCCGCCTCGGCGAAGTACAGGCACCCCGCCTCGAGGCTCGCCAGCGACACGGCACCCTCACCCGGAGGAGTCTCGGTGGCGAGGTGGAGCTGGACGTTGGCGTTGCCCGGTTGGGCGCCGGACATGGGCAGCAAGAGGTCGCCTTCGGCCGGGACCTGCACCAGGTCGCCGTGGGGCGGTGTGGTCTCGAGCACCACGGTCCAGAGGCTCTGGCTCCCGACCACGACCTGCTTGTTCTGGACGTGGAAGGTGTCGCCGTCGAGCGAGATCCCGGTGCGGTCCGAGGTGAAGGAGCGGGCCTGGAGCTGGACGTTGCGGAAGGGGAGCCGCAAGGGGCTGGCGAGCACGCGCTCCGCCACCGGCGCGGCGGCGACCTCGACGAAGGCACCCGTGGGGTCGCCGTCGGCGTCGAGCCAGCCGATGCGCCGGTCGTCGCCCGCCTCGAATGAGCTCCGGGCCTGGGCGGCGAACCCGTCCCAGCCGCCCTGGCGCGGTGCGAACAGCGCGTAGTAGCCGAGCATTTCCGGCGCCCAGGTCGCCTGGAGGGTGATCGATTCATCCTGGCGGCCGGAGTCGGCGAACAGGAAGGCGAGGCGGGCGTTCTCGGGTGCGACGCCCTCGGGGAAGTAGAGGCCGGATTGGTGGCGGACGAAGGTCAACATGGCGCCGTCTCCTCAGCGCGCGCCGGCGGTGCCGGAGTTGGGGGACTGGCCCAGGACGATCTGGTCGCCGCGGACCAGGGGGACGTCGAACGCGGAGGGCCGCAGCGTGGCGCTGGCGTTGAAGTTCCCCTGCGCCCTGGGGAAGGTCACCTGGGCCAGGCCCGCGGTCTGACCCTGGGAGGTTGGCGGCACGATCCGCCAGAGCAAGGTCTGGAGGGCTCCGGTGGGCGTGGTGTCGGGGCCGGTCCAGTCCCGGGTCGCCGCGATCACCTGGCGGAGCGTCGTTCCCACCGGCACCCAGACCGGCTGGAGGTTGACCGTCACCTGAATCTCCGGCACCAGCGCCGCGCGGCCGTAGAGGACGGTGCACACCCCTTTCGTCCCGCAGGCTTCCGAGGTGGCGCCGGCGCTCAACAGCTCGATCTGGCTCGCCAGGTCCTCCGGCGTCTGTGCCCAGACCAGCACCGGGTTCTCGTCCAGGTCGACCGTCGGCTGGTCGATCGGCGGCACCTTGCTGCTCGACGGGGAGTAGACCAGGCCGAGGTAGGGCTCGGCGTCGCCGGCGCTCACCAGGTCGAGGACGCTGGCGGCGTAGCGGACCGACTTGACCGGCTTCCACGAGCCGCTCGAGATCCCCACCTGGAGCCCGAACGGCGAGAGGAACGGGCTGAGCGACAGGTCTGGCAGCTTGGTCGGATCGGTGCCGAGGGGCCCCGAAGAGACGGCGATCGTCGCCGTGCCGGTGCCGGTGAACGCGGACGTGAGGGTGGGTGAGGCGGACGTGTTCTCGTCGAACAGGCCGGAGTTGACCAGCCGGACCCGCATGCCGGGCCGGAGCTCGACCGCGCTCTGGCTGGGGTCATAGCCGTAGCGGTAGAGCGGGACCTCGTCGAGCGGCAGCGGCATCCCCTGGGCGAGGCGTTCAGAGAGTAGCTCGGCGCCACCCGGGAGCAGGCAGCTCGATCCGCCGGTCTGGAGCTTGACCAGAGCCTGGCGGAAGCCGAGGAAATTCTGCGCGAGCTGCTGGCGATCGGTGGTGGAGGTGACGTAGAGCTTCGAGGCCGGAGCCGTGATCGTGGCGGTGGCGTCCGTCCCCGTGGAGTCCCAGGAGAGCTTGAACGGGGAGCTCCCGGACGCGGCGATCGAGCAGCTCCCGCCGCCGGCCCCGGTGCCGGCCACGCCCTCGACCTCGACGCGGAGGTCGGTCTGGCACGCCAGGTTCGAATTCGGCGTCCTCGGCAGGACCCAGAGCGGGCCGTCGGCCGCGCCGGGGCAGGAGTCGATCAGATAGGTGATCCCGCTCGCCGCCGGGGCATCGGCGGCTTCCGGGCCCGGCGGAGCACACGCGACCAGACCGACGATGGTGGCGCTGAGGGCGAACGCGCCGAGAGAGAGGAGGGGGGAACGGCGCCATGGACGCATGGGAGGGCTCCTTGAGGTAGCAAAGAAAAGTGCAGATATTGCAATGATCAGCTTTACATCAAGCCAGGATCTTCGTGCAGTCTTCGAGCGTAGCTCCGGTCACCCTCCCGCGCAAGCGGGCGGGACGGGCCGGTGCCGCTTCCTGCCGGCGCCGGACTCCTGGCCGCGTCACCATTCGCCGAGCAGCGTGCACCCTTGCAACAGAAGCGAATAGGCAGGGCGGCAGCGTCGTCGGGAGGTGGGGCGCAGGTTCGACCCGCCGCCGACCTCATGGTGTGTGGCTGAGCCACCAGGTGCAGGATGGAGGACGTCGCGTGATGGGAAGCTCCCGCGAGGCACTGCCGAAGAACGTGGTGGAAGGCCTGTACGGCCTGGGATCCTGTCCGGGGGTCGACCTGCCCACGTTCCTCGACTCGGTCCTCGAGATCGGCCTGATGGAGACGGGGGCGGACGCGGGCGGAGCGATCTTCGTTACCGATCGAACGGGCAAGCAGCTGTTCTGGAGTTTCAAAGCCCTCCTCGGGACGCCGAGGCGGCCCCGGCAAGAGCTTGTCCGGGAGTGGTCGGGCCACGCTCTCGCACCCGCCATCCGGAGGTTGGGCCACGAGTTCATTCCGGTGGTGTCCCTCGCTTCGGGCGACTCGAAGGGATACACGCTGTTCGAAGAGAGCCGCTTCGCTGCTTGGGTGCCGATCATCCAGCGCGAGTCGGAAGTCGGCTGGCTGCAATTGGAGACGCGCGCGCCCGAGGCGTTCTCCCAGCGATCCCTCCCGGTGCTCGCCGAGCTCGCCCGGCACGCCGGGCGGTTGGTCCGGCGTCTGCTAGTGCGCGATCACGGGGCGGCCCACGGCCACGACGTGCACATGGTCGGCAGGAGTCCCCGGCTGCTGGCGCTGGAGCGTCAGCTCGAGCTGCTGGCCGCCGATCCCCGAAGCCCGGTGCTGCTCTGTGGCGAGCGGGGCAGCGGCAAGGAGCTCGCCGCCTACGCGGTCCACTACTTCAGCCCGCGGTGCGACGGGCCGTTCATCGCGATCAACAGCGCGGCGTTCACGCCGGAGCTGATTCCCGACGCCCTCTTCGGACACACCCGCGGCGCCTTCAGCGGTGCCGACGACGTGCGCGGAGGGATCTTCCACGAGGCCGAGGGCGGGAGCCTGTTCTTCGACGAGATCGGCGACATGCCGCTCCACGTCCAGGCGTCCCTGCTGCGCGCCCTCGACCGGGGCGAGATCCGGCCGGTGGGTGCCGATCGGCCACGGCGGGTGGACGTCCGGATCCTCGCCGCGACCAACCGCGATCTCCACGCGATGATGGAGGAAGGCACCTTCCGGCGGGATCTGTTCGATCGGCTGGACGTGTTCCGGGTCACCGTCCCGCCTCTGCGCGACCGGCCGGAGGACCTCCGGCTTCTCGCCGACTTCTTTCTGCGCAGGGCCTGTGCGGAGAACGGCCGCAGTGGATGGATGCACGACCGCAACGCCTGCGTCTCCTGCTCCCGGAGCGCGGGGCGGGTGTGTGCGGATTCCGGCTTCCACGAGGCGCTGGCGGAGTACGAGTTCCCCGGCAACGTCCGCGAGCTTCGCAACGTGGTCTTCCGCCTGGCGGCGGTGGTGCGCGAGGAGCTCCGGCCGGGCCACGTCCACGACCTCTGTGCGGGGCGGGCCCTCCGTGACGAGGCCACTCCGGACCCAGGGGACGAGGCCGAGCCGCTGCGCCTCGAAGCCGCGGTCCGCTCGCACATCCACCGGGTCCTCGAGATGGCCGAAGGCAACAAGTCCCAAGCCGCCCGCCTCCTCGGTCTTCCCCTGAGCACGCTCTACAACAAGTTGAAGCGCCTCGACATGGTCTGACCGGGTCGGCCCCGGCCCTCTCCGGTCGTCTCCTGTCGGCGGTTCTCCCGTATCTGGAAGGCCCCTCTCCACATACGGTGAGGTCGCTCTGTCCAGAGGCCGCAGGCTACAGCCGTCTCCCTCCGTAAACCTCTCTATTCAAGTGGCTTAGGTTGGTATTTCGTGGGGTGGCCGGGTCGGCATCCCGGTTGCAAATCGCCCCGATCGACCGCTTCCTTTCGAACGGTTCGACGAGCCAGAGCGTGTCTGGCCACAGGGGAGGTCTATCTCAATGGAGGAGACTTGATGCCCACGAGACGAGATGTCCTGAAGTTGAGCCTGGTCGCGACCGGCGCTGGCCTGGCCGCGCCAAAGAAGGCGCTCGGCCAGCTCTGCCTGGACGACGGGCTCGCGCCGTACACCGTGGCGCCGAGCCCGGTCATCCAGCCGTTCATCGCACCGCTCTACATCCCACCGATCGCGCAGCCGGTGCCGCTTCAAGCGCTGTCGCCGCCGCCCGATCCGTCGCGGCACCAGCGCTACGACGACTTTCTGCCGCAGAAGTACTACATCCACCACGAGCAGCAGTTCCTGTGGGATTACCACCCGCAGCTTCGCAGGGTGCCGACGTGGGGTTGGGAGGGGTCTTCGCCGGGCCCGACGTTCCACGCCTACTACGGCGAGCCCATCTTCCTCCGCCGGTACAACGACCTGCCGGTCGACCCGGGTCTCGGTTTCGGTCTGCCGTCGACCACGACCCACCTCCACAACTCCCACACCGCATCGGAGAGTGACGGCTATCCCGGCGACTGGAAGGACCCGGGCTTCTATTGGGACCACCACTATCCGAACTATCCGGCGGGAGGCGACGACCGCGAGAAGCTGACCTCGCTCTGGTACCACGACCATCGGCTGGACTTCACCGCACCGAACGTCTATGCGGGTCTGTCGGGCTTCTACTTCATCTTTGACGAGCTCGACTCCAACAACGAGAACGATCCCAACCCGAACGCCTGGCACCTGCCCAGCGGGCAGTACGACATCCCGCTGATGCTCCACGACGTCCAGTTCGTCCGCAACCCGAACGGCGGCCCGGACGACGCCCTGGCGGTCTTCAACCCGTTCCAGACCGACGGCTGGCTGGGTGACGTCCCGACCGTCAACCGGACCGCGGTGCCCTACCTCCAGGTGGAGCCGCGGAAGTACCGCTTCCGCATCCAGAACGGCGGACCGTCGCGCAACTGGGGTCTGTTCCTGTCGACGGGGCAGAAGTTCGTGGTCATCACCTCGGACGGCAACTTCCTGGAAACGCCGATCGAGCTCGAGTGGCTCAACCTGGCGGTGGCCGAGCGTCACGACGTGATCATCGACTTCTCCGGGTACCAGCCCGGCGACCAGATCGTCCTGGAGAACCGGCTCGAGATGATCGAGGGCCGGGGACCGACCGGCCGCCTGCTCGATCCCGGCATTCCGGTGATGCGCTTCGACGTCGTCCCGCTGACCGCCCCGGACAACAGCCAGGTCCCGACCTTCTTCCGCGCCAAGCCGCCGATCGACCTCAAGGAGGTCGTGCGCGAGCGCACCTGGGTCTTCGACTACGACGACCGGGGCCTGTGGACGGTCAACGGCCAGCTCTTCGACAACGACGTCCCCCGGGCGGAGATGCAGGAGGGCACGGCCGAGATCTGGACCATCCGCAACGGCGGCTCCAACTGGACCCACCCGGTCCACATCCACTTCGAGGAGTTCCAGATCCTGGAGAGGAACGGCCACCCGATCCCGCCGGGCGACCCCTACAACACGAAGAAGGACGTCATCAACCTGGGGCCCAACGACGAGGTCAAGATCTTCATGCGGTGGCGCGACTTCCTCGGCCGCTACGTCATGCACTGCCACAACGTGGTCCACGAGGACCACGCCATGATGATCCGCTGGGACGTCGTCCCCTGAGGGCCGGCCTCGCCGACTTCTATGCCAGCGATTCAGGAACCTGGAGGAAGAAACGCCATGAAGAACAGAAGAAACCTGCTGGCCGCGGGCGCCCTCGCCCTTCCGGCCGTCGCCCTCTCGGCCCGGGGCTCGACCCTTCTCGGTGCCGAGCGCAAGGCACCGTGCAAGAGCCTCAAGTCCGGTCCGATGGCGGACTACTTTCCGAATGTCGAGGTGATCACGCATCGCCGCGAGAAGGCCCTGCTCTACGACGACCTCCTCGCCGGCAGGATCGTGACGATCAACTTCCTGTCCACGCGGGAGAAGGGGGTCGACGAGCTGGTCGACAACCTGGTCGAGGTGCAACGCCTGCTGGGCGGCCGAGTGGGCCGGGACGTGTTCATGGTCACGATCACGACCGACCCGGAGCACGACACGCCCGACGTCCTCGCCCGCTTCGCCGAGCGCCACGGCGTCGGTCCCGGCTGGTCGTTCCTGACCGGTACGCCCGAGGACATGAAGACGCTCCTCGGCTCGATCTTCGTCGGACCCCACGAGCACGGACACGGCCTCCACGCCGGCCCGCCTTGCGCGGGTGGCCTGGTGCGCTACGGCAACACGGTCACGGGCTCGTTCGGCTCCTTCCCGGCCATGGCCCGTCCAGCGGCCATCGCCGAGCGGTTCACCTGGGTCGGCTTCCGCGAGGGGGCCGTCCGCGCGGCCTCGTGACGCGGGGGACCGCCATGACCCTGAGCTTCACGGGACCTGCCGGGTCCCGAGATCGACATTCGGAGAAAGGAGCCGTACCCATGAGCAAGCTGTTCCGCAACGCGATGGCCGTGGCGCTCGTGGCCGTGGTCGCCACGTTCCTGGCCTCGATGCCGCTCTACGCCCAGCATCCGGGCCCCCAGCCCAGGCCGGGTCCGTCGACCCAGGTGACGATCGGGGACACGACCTACGTCACCACGCCGGAGGGGATGTTCCCGCCGCAGAATCCGTTCACCGACCCACCGGGGTCGAACTTCCTGCTCACCGACTACCGGAACATGTTCGACGGCAACGGGGAGGAGATGCTCAACACCCTGCCGTCGAGCCCGGACAACCCGTGGAATCTCCACGTGCCGTTCCCGGACGGTAGCCCGGTCCAGGTCACGCCGATCGACCCGACCTCGCCCTCCCAGGTCCTGCGCGACTACCTGATGCGGGCGAAGGGTGAGTCGCAGAACAACTGCGGCGGCAAGACGCCCCAGCGGACCGGTCCCCCCGGCTACGGGACCAAGATCGACCGCGCCATCGACATCCTCGAGGGCAATCCGATGCCGGCCTACGTGTGGAGCGGCTTCCCGCTGCTGCACTACACCGGCCCCCTCAAGGTCCAGCACGTGGTACCGATCTACGACGGGAACGGCGTCAAGATCGGAGGCAACGTCGACATCCACCAGGTCTGGTACGACAGCCACATCGAGTCGAACGCGGCGTTCATCGATCCGAGCGAGGTGCAAGACGTGCCGTGGACGATCACCTACACGGTCGATTGCCTGCACCGCTGCCACGACGACTTCTCGCCGTTCACCATGTATTTCGACGCGCCGCCCGCCGGGGGTGGCTTCGGGCCGCCCCACGTGGCCATGGACATGACCTTCTTCCCCATGGAGGACGGCACCCGCAACATCTTCAAGCTGAAGATGGCCCCGGCGAAGTACTACAACCTGACCTACACCTGGGGTTGGCGCGTCCACCCGCCGCGGGTCCAGGTGTCGGAGAACGCCCTCAAGTCGGCCGGCGGCAAGAACCTGGTCCAGTGGGAGATCGACACCTTCGGACCGGATCCGCGGGCGAGCGAGGAGGCGAAGCTGGCCGCCATCGCCATGATCGGCGACCTGTCGCCGGCCAAGCGGATGTGGAACCTGCTCCAGCAGGCGCGCACCGCCAACTGCAAGCAGGTCGCCTCGCTCATGGACCAGGCCCTGGAGGCCTACGACGACTGGTTCGACCGCACCGAGCTGCCGACCGGGGCCAAGGATCTCGAGGACCCGGACGCGACGGTCACGCTGCTCTACGTCAACAACACGATCTACGGCAAGATCAAGGGTGGCGGCTGGGACACCTGGTTCGACTGGCAGATCCGCCCGGCGGTCTTCAAGGCGACGCTCTACAACGGGGACCACTTCCCCCACGGGTACATGAACGTCGATTTCGGCGGCTCCCGCGGCTGGGAGAACCAGTTCACGCCGACCATTCCGCTCCACGGCATCGGCTGCAAGTTCTCTTTCGGCCGGGTCCACTGGTGGATCAACGCCGGTGGGCCGTGGGGAGGGATCGTCGTTCCCCCGGTGGCCAACAACGGTAACCCCGGGATGCACAAGGTCGAGCTCACGCTCAACTTCGAGCCGTCCAGGAGGCTCCGGCTCTACCAGTTCGACCCGCTGCACCACGACGTCGCGGTCTTCTCGATCCACTGACCCGGCGGCACCTCCCAGGCTTGCCGGAGTCAACAAGGGGGCGGGGCGACCCGCCCCCTCTTTTCGGTCGGAGCCTCCGCGACCCTCGGGGAGGGCGGTCCCTTCGAGGAGAACCGTGACCACGCCGGCGCCGTATGAACCGTGCGAACCCCACGAGGCGGACCGAACGATGAGCGATCCAGCGACTGCGCGCCCCCTGCCCGAAGACCCACGGCTTCTCGCGGACACCGTTCTCGGAGCACCGATCGCGGTCGGGTGAAGCGGCCACCGTCCGGGGAGAAACCATGTGCCTGCCGAAGAGCGTCCACCGGTTGCTGGGAAGCCTGGCTTTGGCGGCGACCTCCGGCTGCTGGCCCTGCCGATGCAGCGGGGAGCCGCCCTCGCCGACCTTCGCGACGCGGTCGAGGCGGTCGAGGTGCTCGACCGGGTCCGGCCCCGGTGCCACGCGGCGCCTGGACGTAGAATGCGCCCCGGACCATGAAGATGACCGACGCTCGGCCGACAGGGGCCGATCCCCGGGAGCCCGCGACCTCGGAGGCCATTCGCGCGGGCGATCCCGCAGCCCTGGAAGCGGTGGTGGACGCCTACCTCATGCAGGTGCTCCGCGCCGCCCGCGGGGCCGGCCTCGGGGCGGTGCAGGCCGAAGAGGTGACCCAGGAGACCTTCAAGACCTTCCTGGCGGCCGCGTGCCGCTTCGAGGGCCGCTCGCGGGTGCGGACCTTCCTGTTCGGCATCCTGTATCGGAAGATCGCCGAGATCCGCCGGAGCCAGGCCCGGGACCGGACGCACGATTCGATCGATCAGGTGATGGAGGCGCGCTTCGCGGTCGACGGGTCCTGGGTCCGCCCGCCGGCTCCCGCGGACCACGACCTGTTCAGCCGCGAAACCCGCCGCGCGCTGGCGGATTGCCTGGAGGCGTCGCCGCCACGCCAGCGCCTGGCGTTCTACTTTCGGGAGGTGGAAGGGCTGTCGACGGAGGAGATTTGCGGGATCCTGGACGTCTCGGCCACCAATCTCGGCGTGATGCTCTACCGTATTCGTAACCGGACCCGGGAGTGTCTCGAAGCGAGGAACGTGGAGCCCTGAACCGATGATGACCTGCCAAGAGGTGTCCCGCGCGATCGCCAGCGACGCTCTCGTGGGCGCCCCTCTCCGCCGACGGTTCGCCGTCCGCATGCACCTGATGCTCTGCAGGCACTGCCGGCGCTATGCGCTCCAGATCCGGGCCATCGGGTCCGGAGCCCGCAGGCTCTTCGGGGGAGGAGACGAGCCCTCCGAGACGACCGAGCGACTCCGCGCCGCGATCCTCCGGCGGCAGGAGACGGACGACCAGGGCTCTTGACCCGCGGCCGCCCGGCCTCGGGGCGCCAGATGGCCCCGCCGGGCTTCGGATCCGCCCTCCGGATCCGATTCGTTCGGGTTCCCCTGTAAGAAATCGACTCCGCAAGCACTCACGCTCCAAACCGGCCGAAGCACGGCGGGCCCTGCCGTCGGATCGGGCGCGTCTTCGGCGCAACCAGAAGGCGGAGGAGCGTGCAGATGAAGGTAGCGATCTTGATCCTGGCCGACGAGGAGTCGCCAGGGGATCTCGCACGGGTCGTCAATGCTCTCCAGGTGGCGGTGGAGCTCTCGGAGGCGGACGACAACGTGCAGGTGATTTTCGACGGTGCCGCGACGCGCTGGATCGGCACCCTCGCTGATCGGGACCACCGCTACCATCGCCTGTTCTCGCGCATCAAGCCGCAGGTCACGGGGGCGTGTGCGACCTGTGCCAGGCTCTTCGGAGTGCGCGACGAAGTCCAGGCGGCCGGCGTCGCGCTACTCGAGTCGTCCAAGCAGCATCCCAGCGTCCGCGGTCTGGCCGTCGAAGGCTTTCAGGTCCTGACCTTCTGACGGTCCGGCCTGACGGTCCGGCGCCTGGAGCTACTCCGCGTCGAGCACGGTCGCCGGGTCGGTGCGTGCGGCGTGGTGCGCGGGGCCGGCGACGGCGGCGAGGAGGGCCAGGACGACCAGGGCGGCGGAGGCGCCGAGGAGCGCCGGGTCCCAGGGGGCGATGCCGTGGAGGAAGGAGCGGAGCAGGCGGTGGGTGAGCCAGGCGAGGCCGGCACCGCCGGCCAGGCCGGAGGCGATCCAGGTGAGCCCTTGGCGGAGGAGGAGCGCCCGCAGGTCGATCGGCCGGGCGCCGAGGGCCGAGCGGATGGCGAGCTCGCGAAGCCGGCGGCGGAGCGACAGGACCGCCACACCGAACAGGCCGACACCGGAGAGCACCAGGGAGGCCACGGCGAACAGGCTGAACAGCTCCGCCAGGCGGCGCTCCGCCCAGGCGATCTCCGCCCGGTCCTCTCGGTACGTCGCCGGGTCGAGAGTGGCGACCAGCGGATCGACCCCGGCGATGGCGCGGTCGACGTGCCGGACGAGGCCGCCCGGACCGGCGGCCGCCGCGGTGGCTCCGCGGGCACCACGGACGATGAGGAAGGCGCTGCCGCCCCGGTCCACCGCCAGCGGCAGGTAGACGGTGTCCGCGGGAGCGGCCTGGGCGTCCGGCGGGACGCCCCCTGCGGCACGGTCGGACCGGTCGGCGGCGATGCCGACGACCCGGGCGCGGAGCAGGGTGCGTTCACCGGGGTCCGGGACCAGCGCCAGCGGCTCGCCCAGCGGGTGCGGCCCCAGGTGGCGGAGGGCGAAGCCGGCACTGACCACCGCCGCCAGCTCCCGGGGCGGTGGGGTGGGAGCGCCTGCAGCCTCTTGTGCGCCTGCGGCCTGTTGTGAACCCGCGGACCCGTCGGTGTCTCTTGCCGCGGGGTTCCCCGCGGCCTCGAGGTCCCGGGGCGCGAACGCCCGCCCGGCGAGGATCGGCAGCCGTAGGGTGTCGAAGAAACCCGGCAGGACCCGCAGCAGACCCGCGTTCGGCAGGGCGTCCGGGCCGGTGCCGGCGGTCCCATCCGCCGCCGTGCCCGCGCGGTTGCCGGTCGCCACGCCGACCGTGGCCACGTGGAGCGGGCTCTCCCAGGGAATGCCGTTCGCGACGGTGGCGCCGGCGATCGCCGGGTCCTCCCGGAGGCGGGGCAGCAGGCGGGCCCAGAACGCGCGCGGCGCCTCTGGCCCCTTCCAGGCCGCCTGGTAGGGGGTGACCATCACCCGCAGCAGGCCGTCCGGGTCGAAGCCCTGGGCGGGTGCGAGCAGGGAGCGGCCGCTGGCGACCAGCAGGGCCGATGCCGAGACCAGGACGAAGCAGACCGCCACCTGGGCGACCACCAGGGCACCGGCGAGGCGCATGCCGCCCCGTCCGCCGGGCCCGGAGACGCGATGGCTGCCCGCCCCGGAGCCGAGTGCCAGGTCGCGCCGGGCGAGGGACCAGAGCGCCGGCGGCAGGGTGCCGAGGACGGTGGCCAGGGCCGCGGCCGCCACGGCGAACGCGCAGGCCCGGGCGTCCAGCCGGACGTCGACCCAGAACAGGCGCTCCATCATGCTCCCCCGGAGCACGGTTCCGGCGGCGAGCTGGATGAGCAACCAGGCGAGGGCGATGCCGGCCGCCGCGCCCGCGGCGGTCAGCACCGCCGCCTCGGCCAGGAGCGGCCGGAGGAGGTGGCTTGCACCTGCGCCCAAGGCCCGGCGGACAGCGAGCTCCCGCCGCCGGCCCAGCGCGTCGCCGAGGCGCAGCCCGGCGACGTTGCCGCAGGCGATCAACAGGACCCCGAGGACGGCCCAGAGCATCAGGCGGAGCGAGCGGTCGATCTCCGGCGGGACCAGCGTCCGGACGTAGGGCGCGACCTCGATCCGGCGCTCCCCCCGGGCCGCCGGCAAGGGGTGCTCCTCGTCCAGGGCTGTGGCCACGGGGGCCAGGGCCCGCTCCGCCGCCGTGGCATCCACCCCCGGCGTCAGCCGACCGACCGCGAACACCGGCACCTTGGCCCACCAGCCCTCCCGCCGGAGCGGCGTCCAGACCTCCTGGCGCACGGGGAACTGGAACCCCGGCGGCATCACGCCGACCACGGTCATCGGCTCG
>Ga0210074_1000098_pt1 | contig 37338 bp, 39 predicted proteins | sample China_Galinas_Co_FD_184860 | JGI IMG/M metagenome (GOLD analysis project Ga0210074, IMG submission 184860) | Wetland microbial communities from San Francisco Bay, California, USA, that impact long-term carbon sequestration -... | ecosystem: Environmental > Aquatic > Marine > Wetlands ... | reverse complement strand
TCACGCCAGCGGGCAGGCCTTATTCAAGGGTAAAGACCTGTTGCAGATGAAAAGCCTGGAACTGAATCAGCACCGTGGCAGTGAAATCGCAATGATTTTTCAGGATCCGATGACCTCTCTGAATCCTTATCTGCGCATCGAAAAACAGATGATCGAGGTCGTCATGCATCACGGGGGGTTGAAAAAAGCGGAAGCCCGGACCAAGGCGGTGGAATTGCTGCGGGCGGTCCGTATAGCGGATCCCGAACGCATCATCCGCCAGTATCCGCATGAGTTATCCGGTGGCATGCGGCAGAAGGTGATGGTGGCGATGGGTCTTTTGAGCGAACCGGAACTTTTGATAGCGGACGAACCCACTGCGGCGCTTGATGTGACTGTGAAGGCTCAGATCACCCACCTGATGAGCGAGTTACGGAAAAAGTCGAATGCCGCAATTATCTTAATTTCCCATGATCTTGGTATCGTCGCCGGCCTATGCGACCGGGTGCTTGTAATGTACGCTGGCGAAGCGGTCGAATGTGGTTCCGTCGAGCAGATCTATTACGAACCGAAACACCCCTATACACAGGGCCTGTTGAACTCCGTGCCCCGTCTGGATCGACCGGATGATACCGAGATGGTGGCGATCCCCGGTAACCCGCCCAATCTCCTGTCATTGCCGGGTGGTTGCAAATTCCGGGACCGCTGTCCCAAGGCGTTCGATGCCTGCACTCAAAGCCCGCCCATGCAAGTGGGTCAGGACCTCCATGCATATCGCTGCTTTTTGGGTGTCCCAACATGAAAGACCGGGTGATGAGGGTGCAGGACCTGGCGGTACATTTCAAACTTCGCGAAGGTGGGCTACTGAGTTCGAAAACATTCACATTAAAAGCGGTTGAAGGGGTGAGCTTCGACCTGGATGCAGGGGAAACACTGGGTATTGTCGGTGAGTCAGGTTGTGGGAAATCAACCCTTGCGCGCGCATTGCTGGCCCTGATAAAACCCAGCCGGGGCCGCGTACTGTGGCTGGGTGAAGACCTGAACAAACTGGATGAAGAGGCGCTGAGGAAGAAACGGCAGGATATGCAGATCGTTTTCCAGGATCCCCTGGCCGCGCTCAATCCCCGTATGACGGTACGTGACATTATCGCAGAGCCTTTGTGGACGTTTTTCCCAAAAATCGCACGGGTTCAGGTAGACGAACGTGTGCGCGGAGCGATGAAGATGGTGGGCTTGCTACCGAACCAGGTCAACCGCTACCCACATGAGTTTTCAGGGGGCCAGTGCCAGAGAATTGGAATTGCCCGTGCCCTGGTACTGAACCCGAAACTGATTGTATGTGATGAGCCTGTCAGCGCGCTGGATGTGTCAATACAGGCGCAGATTATCAAGCTGTTAAAAGACTTGCAGAAAAAATTGAATCTGTCGCTGGTGTTTATCGCCCATGACCTGTCGGTGGTGAAACACATCAGCGATCGCGTAATGGTGATGTATCTTGGGAGGTCGATGGAGCTTTCCCAGCGTGACGCCCTGTACAGAAAACCCCTGCACCCCTATACCAGCGCCCTGATCAAGGCGGTTCCGGTTCCTGATCCGAGACTTGCAAAAGCCGCAACTGATACGGGCTTGACAGGTGACATGCCATCACCCCTTAACCCTCCTCCAGGGTGTGTGTTTCACGGTCGTTGTCCATTTTTGATAAAACGATGTCAACTGGAAGTACCGGCCCTCAGGCGAATGGAAAGCGGCGACTGGGTTGCCTGCCATCGGGCTGAAGAACTTGACTTAACCATTGCCAAAAGCGGTTAGAATACGCCCTAACCGTTAAAACCCGAATTGATAGAGGAAATTGGAATGATCCGAATTAGACTGCGATCCATTGCGGTAATAACTGTCGTATTGCTATTGAGCGGTTGCAGCAGAAATATCAAGATGGTCAGCGAATGGGATGCCGGCCGTGAGAACACTGACAAACGGGAACGAATAGCCGTCGTTGCGATGATGCCCGAAGCCTTGCAGCGCCTGAGCGTGGAGCAGGAAGTCGTCAGCGTGTTGCGCAAGAAGGGCCGGAGCGCACTGGTGTCCAGCGATATACCGGGTATGGCGGGTCGTTTGACGAGAGAGACCGCCGAGCCTGCCCTGAAGGCCGCCAGCGTGGACGCGATCATTGTTATATTTATTACCAGTGGCGGAAAAGGCGAACGTTTGGAGCGAGCTGATTATTATGCCGTTAATGTAACCTCCGATTTCTATGGTGCCGGCTATGGCTGGTTTGCACCGACATTCACAAATGTGTATACCATCGTTGAAGGTGAGGGTTATTACGCTCAGCAAGACTATCTCTACGTGGAGACCACTTATTTTGATATCGTTGAAGACCGGGCCAAGTGGAGCATGATCACCCGTTCCGAAAATCTTGAATATAACGATACCGCCAGAACCGTTGCTGAAAAAATTGCTTCCAAGATGAAGTCGACAGGAACCTTTTAGGGCCGGAAATTGTGCCCGCAATCTTTAGCTGCGATTCGCGACCCGTTTAAGGGTGCCTGCCCGTGTGGAAGCAGGATATTGGGAATCAAAATCTGCTTCGCTCAGAATACATCAGAGACTCCTTAAATGAGCAATAACCACCCCGAGTCCATCAAGCTGGAATCCGGTCTTGCCCGGTTGGAACTGGACGTTTCCTCCGATGTGATCGGGAAGTTGTTGCTCTACATGGACCTGTTAAAAGAGTGGTCCGGGACCTACAACCTGGTCGCGCCGCGGGAACGGGATTTTCTGCTGACCCGTCACCTGCTTGATTCATTGTCGATCGCAGCCTGGCTACAACCGGGTACCCTGCTTGATGTCGGTACCGGTGCGGGCTTACCCGGCTTGCCATTGGCCATTATTGAGCCGGACAGGGAAGTGACCCTGCTCGACAGTGCGGGTAAAAAAATTCGTTTTATCCGTCATGTTGGTCGCACGCTCAGCCTGGAGAATATTCATCCCATGCACCAGCGGATTGATGAATTGGCGGTCACCGGGGCATACGCAAATATCACCTCCAGGGCCTTTGCGTCATTAAGTGAATTTGCCAGGATGGTCAGGGTCTGTGCAGATCACTCGACGCTTTTGCTGGCGATGAAGGGTGTATATCCTGAACAGGAACTTGAAGAACTGCCCGACTGGGTCAATGTACAGTCAGTCGAACCACTAACTGTGCCTTATTTGCACGCTGAACGGCATGTCGTTTTGATGTCGATCTCCAAACAGTCCAGGTCATAAAGTAACCCATGGCAAGAATAATTGCGGTCGCAAACCAAAAAGGTGGTGTTGGAAAAACCACAACCTGCGTAAACCTGGTCTCCGCGCTGGCCGATATGAAGTATCGCACCCTGCTGGTTGATCTTGACCCGCAGGGAAATGCGTCCGTGGGTTGCGGGGTCAACTCGCGTGAGCTCGAGATTTCGGCGCTGGAAGTGTTGCAGGAGGAGTGTGATATACCCGAAGCCATGGTTCAGCTTGAAACCCTTGGTTTTGATGTGCTGCCCTCAAACAGTGACCTGACTGCAGCCGAGATCTCACTGCTGCAGGTTGACGATCGTGAGTACCGTCTGAAAAAGGCACTGGAAAAAATTGCCCATCAATACGCCTGGATTATCATTGACTGCCCGCCATCCCTGAACATGCTGACTTTGAATGCCCTGACGGCGGCCAATAGTGTCTTGATTCCGATGCAGTGTGAATACTATGCACTCGAAGGCCTCGCTTCATTACTTGATACCATTGAGCAGGTGCGTGGCAGTGTCAATCCGGGCTTGGAGATAGAAGGTTTGTTACGCACGATGTTCGATGGCCGTAACAACCTGTCCAACGCGGTTTCGGACCAGTTGATCGAGCACTTTGGCGAACGTGTTTACCGCACGTTGATACCACGCAATGTGCGTGTTGCAGAGGCGCCCAGCTATGGCCTGCCGGTATTGAGATACGACCCGGCATCACGCGGGGCGCTGGCCTACCTTGGCCTCGCCGGCGAAATGTTACGCAGAAATCGAAAAAGACAGGTGGGTTAAGCCAGTCTCATTTACCTGCCATACCGTTTTAGTTCACTTTACTTTGTTTAAATTGATAATATGATTTATCAGTTTTGGAAAAACAGTTAATGGCAATCAAAAAGAATCCACTCGGTCGAAATTTGAGCTCAATGCTCAGCCAATCCGCTTTACAGCATGCGGCAGAAAATGTGGGCTCTGAATTGTCCGGCAGGGACTCATTGAAGAGCTTGCCACTGGATCTGATCAGTCCAGGACCTTTTCAGCCGCGTTCAGTTTTTGATACAGACCGGCTGCAGGAACTTGCCGAATCCATCCAGCACCAGGGTGTTATTCAACCCATTGTCGTCCGGGTGCGTGGTAACAACAACTATGAGCTAATTGCCGGAGAGCGGCGCTGGCGTGCGGCCCAGATCGCCGGTATTGAAAGAATTCCTGCAATCGTTCGCGAGGTACCCGACGAAATAGCCATTGCGATGGCGCTGGTTGAAAACATCCAGCGTGAGGACCTGAACCCGCTCGAGGAGGCAACGGCCTTAAGACGGTTGGTGGATGAGTTCCAGATGACCCACCAGGAAGCCGGCGATGCGGTTGGACGTTCACGTTCCGCCGTTTCCAACCTGTTGCGTTTACTTGAACTATCCCGGGAAGTTCGTGAACTGGTTGATGCAAGGCACCTGGAGATGGGTCATGCACGCGCGCTTTTGACACTCGAAACATCGATGCAGGCACAGGCCGCGCGGCAAGTGGTCAGCAAGGGTTTGTCGGTACGCGAGACCGAGCAACTGGTACGGCGACTGAAGAATCCCCCGGTCCCAAAAAAACGTGAACTTGATCCTGATATTCAGCAACTGCAGGACAAGCTGGCAGAAAAGCTCTGTGCCAGGGTGAAATTAAGTTTCAATGCGAGGGGCAAAGGAAAACTGGTTATTGCCTATAATTCGGCGGATGAACTGGATGGAATCCTGCAGCAATTGGGTTTGCAAACAGACTGAACAATTGTTGATCAAGGTCAAAGAGACACGGTCGTTCTACCGCTATGATTCACCACATTAATTCATCAGAAGGTAAGCATCATGCAAGGTTATCCCCATCTCTATGTTGCCAGCGCGTCAGCCGGTAACGAAGGCAATGTCGTAGTCACCGGTGATGGTTTACCGGACCTGGATACGGCTTCACCGCCACAGTTTGACGGGCCCCTGGGTGTCTGGTCTCCGGAAACCCTGTTTTCGGCCGCCGTTGCCGATTGTTTCATTTTAACTTTCCGTGCAATTGCGCGTGCGTCAAAGTTTGAATGGACCTCACTGGAATGCAGGGCAGAAGGTGTACTTGAGCGGCCTGAAAAGACTACTTTTTTCACTACCTTCAATGTTCACGCCGTGTTACACGCACCCTCGGGAACGAAGGTCGAGTTGGCTGAAAGACTGTTGGAAAAAGCCGAGGTTCTGTGCCTGATCACCGCCTCGCTGAAGTCTGAAGTCGTCCTGACAACAGAAATACTGATCGACTAAAAAATCCTGCGGTTTTTTCCACTGCGCCCGTCACCGGTGCTAATTTATAAGGTTGACGGAGCACCGGGCTTTAAGGTCTGGTGGCTGTTGCCCGTCTGGCATGTTTTAATCTGCTAATAAAACTTGGTTTGCAGATGAAGCCGGGTATTGAGGACACGCGCATGACCACTGAAAACAGCCAACTGGTAAAACGCAGTTTGAGAATTCAGTCTGTTGTGGGTCTGTTACTGGCTGCGGGTTTATTGCTGGTTGGACAGGTTGCTGCTTACTCATCCATGTTCGGCAGTCTGTCGGCCTACCTTCCATCGTTGTTATTCGCCCTTGTGGTCGCGCCGAAATTTGGTGCGGACAGTGCCACGTTTCTTCGCACGGCGGCAGTTGCCGAGGTGGCAAAGATCTTTTTGACAGGTCTGCTGTGTGCGGCGGTATTTATCTGGGTTAAACCACTCGCTGCCGGATGGTTTTTTACCGGGATGGCGGCAGTGATTTTCAGCGGGCGCTTTGGTTTGCTTTTCAGAGCCGGTTAATAGCTGGTTAATGATTGATATGTCTTAAAAGGTGTTGGCAATGAACCCAAAAAAGATAGTTGAACTGTGGGTGGAAGCGTTTAATCGTGGTGATGCCGTTGTCGGTGGCATACTTGCAGAAACAAAAATGATGGGGCTATAAGTATCGATAAATGTTGTTTATCGAGTGTTATACGAAATGCAATGGTTCAAAACAGGAGTGATTGATGCATTACCTCAGCGTCTCAGACCGGGAATCGTGGCGCTCCTGGTTAGCTGAGAACCATGCCATTGAGAAAGAAGTGTGGCTCGCCTATTACAAAAAGCACACCGGTAAAGTCAGCGTCAGCTACATGGATTCGGTTAAAGAGGCCCTGTGTTTCGGCTGGATTGACGGTCTTAAAAGACGTATTGATGACGAAAGGTATGTGCATAGATTTACACCCCGTAAAGCCAACAGCAAATGGTCACCACAGAACATCAGGTTGGCAAAAGAACTGATCGGGACAGGGGAGATGACCGAAGCGGGGCTTGCAGTATTTAAGCAGAGAGCCACCTACGATGATCATCTGTTGAAGGCTTTAAGTGCAAAGGATCCACCGCTGATGGCTGAAACAGAAAAGGGTTTAAAGGCCAGCAAAAAGGCCTGGAAGAATTTTAATAAAATGACGACGGGTTACCGCAAACAGTATGTTGCCTGGTTGCAAAGCGCCAAAAAGCCGGAAACCAGGAAAAAACGCCTGGAAGAAGCCATCAGGTTACTTGAGACGAATCAGAAACTGGGGATGAAATAAATCGAAATCATGACATGGAATAATTACATATGAAGTCTGTTTGCCTGGATGGGGAAGAAATTTTTCCGTCAAAAATTATATGCATTGGCAGGAACTATGTCGGTCATATCAGGGAACTGGGTAACGAGATACCAGAGGAACCGGTTATTTTTTTAAAACCAAACTCGGCCATATCAGCCGATATAATTTCAAATGAATCCGACGAAATTCATTTCGAGGGCGAATTAAGTATCGTGGTTCGCTCCGGTGAACTCGCGGCGGTGGGTTTTGGGCTGGATCTTACCAAAAGAAACCTTCAATCCAGGCTGAAAGCCGGGGGTTTGCCATGGGAGCGTTCAAAGGCTTTTGATGGCGCTGCCGTGTTCAGTGATTTCGTGACTTTTAATGGGCAGGTCGATGACTTGAGACTTGAGCTCAGAATTAACGACCGACTGGTACAGCAGGGAGGTTGTGAATTAATGATGTACAAGCCGGATGAGATACTCGCGGAAGTCAAGGGATTCATATCATTTGAGGATGGTGATCTGATCATGACCGGAACGCCCGCCGGCGTCGGACCGGTTAACGCCGGCGATCTCTTCAGCGGCAAAATCTTCGAAAGAGAAAAACTGATTGTCGAAGGATCGTGGGTGGTCAGGTGAGAGTGGTGGATATATCAAGTGAGCCAGTTGAACTCTACAAGATTCTGAAGTTTGAGGGTATGACCGCAACGGGTGGTGAGGCCAAGCAGGTGATTTCCGAAGGTCAGGTGCGGGTCAATGGTAAAGTGGAAACCCGTAAACGTAAAAAAATTGTCGGGGGCGATACCATTGAGTTTGAGCAAGAGATCATCCGTATACAATTCGATCATCATGTATAGAGCTGGAATTACAAAATGAACCATAACGATGTATTGCGCCGTATCCGTTACACCTTTGACTATGACGATTCCAAGGTGATCGCCATCTTTGCGCTGGGTGGTCTCGAGGTGACACGCGCCGAGATCAGTGCCTGGCTGAAGAAAGAGGATGATCCTGATTATCAGAAATTAAGCGATGTGCAGTTGGCAACTTTTCTGAATGGTCTGATTGTCGATAAAAGAGGAAAAAAAGACGGCCCTCAACCAGAACCTGAGACCAGTTTGACCAATAACATCATATTCAGAAAACTGAAGATTGCACTCAACCTGCAAGCCGATGAGGTCCTGGCGCTGATAAAGCAGGCAGATTTCAGTATGAGTAAACACGAGCTAAGCGCATTTTTTCGTAATCCGCATCATAAACACTACCGTAAATGCAAGGATCAGGTTCTGCGATACTTCCTGAAAGGCGTGCAGCTTAAATACAGAGGCTGATTTCAGCAGGGAAAACGCCGGCCGCGATATCGATTGATGCAACAGCTACTGAATAATAGCCGGTTGATTTTAATGGAGGCGGCCATTGTCGAGCCTTTGCGGCGCCGCAGTGACATAGAATTTCATCCAACGCTCGTGAATGCGCCGCTTATCTACGAGGAAGCCGGCCGGGAAGCCCTGCGCGTGCTTTATCAAAATTATATTGATATCGCGGTTGAGGCAAAAATGCCATTCCTGATGTGTACACCAACCTGGAGATGCAACCAGGAAAGGGTTTTCGAATCAGGCATCAGGACTTCCATCAATCAGGACGCCGCGCATTTCCTGCAGGAGATACGCGGATCTCAAAAAGACGCAATCAAAAACATCAAAATTGGTGGTTTGCTCGGTTGCAAGAATGACTGTTATCAACCGCAAGAGGCCTTGTCCGCAATAAGCGCGGAACAGTTTCACGCGTGGCAAATCGAGCAACTGAATCAGGGCGGTGTTGATTTTATCATCGCGGAAACACTACCAGATGTTGAAGAAGCCCTTGGGTTGGCAAGGGCGATAGAAAAGTCCGGTCTGCCCTACTTCATCAGTTTCGTTATCTCGCGTGATGGCAGGGTACTGGATGGCACCGCTCTCGATACCGCCATAAAGCGGATTGATGCCAATACAAAACGGCAGCCACTTGGTTTCATGGTGAATTGTGCCTACCCGTCCTTTCTGTGTGCGGCAAGCCAGCCAGCGGATCTTTTCAAAAGATTGATCGCTTACCTGGCAAACGCGTCATCACTTGACCACTGCGACCTCGATGGTGCGCCTGAATTGCTAGGGGAAAGTGTATCCGACTGGGGTGATGCCATGCTGGAACTGCACGAATCTTACGGTATGAAAGTTCTTGGGGGGTGTTGTGGCACCGGTGGGGAGCATCTTCGTTATCTTGTCCATGGTAAACAGAAGAAATGACGATGCAACTGAAGCTGGATGACATCCGGTCAGCGTCACGAATTGTCTATGCCAGGATGCAGGCCACGCCGCAGTACTGTTGGCCCCTGCTGTGTGAGCGTTTGGGTACCGGGGTTTGGGTCAAACACGAGAATCACACACCGGTGGGTGCATTCAAGATACGCGGCGGCCTGGTCTACTTCCACCATCTGCAACAATCTGAGTCACGATTAACGGGTGTGATCGCTGCGACACGTGGTAATCATGGTCAATCGGTTGGCTATGCGGCAGGCCTCTATGGTATACCGGTCACCATCGTGGTTCCACACGGCAACAGTGTCGAGAAGAACGCTGCCATGCGCGCGTTGGGTGTGGAACTGATCGAGTACGGCGACGACTTCCAGGCGTCACGTGAGTATGCAGAGACATTGGCAAACGAGCAGTCGCTTCACATGGTGCCGTCGTTTCATCCCATGCTGGTGGCGGGGGTGGCCACTTATAGCCTGGAGTTGCTGCAGAACATCGGGGACATTGATGTAGTTTATGTACCCATCGGTCTCGGTTCCGGTATTTGCGGCATGCTGGCTGCGCGTGATGCCTTGAATCTGAAGACCCGGGTGGTTGGTGTCGTATCATCCCATGCGCAGGCTTATGCGAAGTCGTTCAGAGCCGGATATCCTGTTGAATCACCCGTTACGACCCGTCTTTCCGATGGTATGGCCTGCCGCATACCGGAACCGGAGGCACTTGAGCTGATTTTGAAGGGTGTTGATCGAATTGTGCAGGTCACGGATGACGAGGTGGCCTCGGCGATGTGTATGATGTTCGAGTGTACGCATAATGTCTGTGAAGGCGCCGGTGCCGCGGCATTGGCGGCAGCCATACAGGAAAAAACCCGCTTGGCTGGTTTGAAAATTGCGGTGGTGGCATCGGGTGGAAACGTCGACCAGGATGTATTTGCAGAAGTCCTTAATAACGGTAAATAAGTGGAGTGGCCCATTGTCAAATATGTTCCTGGTTCTGACGGCCTGTTCGGTTCTTTTTGTGGGTGAGGCGCTGTCCTCGGATCAACCGACCCCTGCTGAACTTCAACAACAGGTCATGGATACAGAACGCGCGTTTGCAAAGACGATGGCACAACGTGATTTTGAAGGGTTTATCTCGTTCCTGTCGGAAGAAGCCGTGTTCTTTTCTCAAACGACGCCACTTCGTGGCAGGCAACAGGTGGCCGATGCCTGGAAGCCTTATTACGAGCAGGCCGATGCTCCATTCTCATGGGAACCGGAGATCGTTGAAGTGCTGGATTCAGGCACGCTCGCCCTCAGTTCAGGTCCGGTAATTGATCCGGACGGTAAAGTCATAGCGACTTTCAACTCAATCTGGCGGCTTGAGTCATCCGGTCAATGGCGCATTATCTTCGACAAGGGAAGCTCTGCCTGCGACCAGCCGTAGGCAGAATATTTATGACCACCGCGGCGCTCGTGCGATGAAATCCAAAAAGCCACCAGCCACTCTCAATCAGGAAAGTCTCGTCATCGCCGCAAAATCGCTCGCACTGATGGACAAGGACTTCGCGAGAACACTGGCAATTCTCGGTCCGCCCCCGTTGTGGGAAAGGGTACCGGGTTTCGAGACCCTAATTCGTATCATACTTGAGCAACAGGTTTCACTTGCCTCCGCCGACGCGATGTTTGGTCGGTTGAAAATGAACATCAGGCCGCTGACACCCGCCGCGGTTATTGCAGCGGGTGAACGCTTCCTGCGCTCCTTTGGGGTTACCCGGCAAAAAGCCGCGTATTTCATGAACGTTGCTCACGCCCTCCAAAACGGCGAGCTGGATCTTGAGGCATTGGGGCAGGAAAGTGACACAGCCGTGCTTGAAAAGCTCACGTCAGTAAAAGGCATCGGCCAATGGTCGGCAAAAATATACCTGTTAATGGCATTGTGTCGCCCGGACATCTGGCCGGTAGGAGATGTGGCGCTTGCCACGGCCTTCAAAAACCTGAAGGGACGGTCAGAAAGACCTGCACAGGCGGAACTGAATGAGATCGCGAAAGCCTGGTCCCCTCATCGCGCCACGGCCGCCAGGATGTTATGGCACTATTACCTAAGTGGAATGCAGGACGGGGGTGGTAATCAGTGATGAGTTACAAAGCGATCAATTTCAGGGAAAAATTCAAGCTGTTTGATGAGCACTGGTCTCCAAGGGTGATCGCGGAGATGAATGATTACCGGTTCAAACTGGCCAAGGTGCTGGGCGAGTTTACCTGGCATGCGCACCCCGATACCGACGAGGCATTCATCATCATTGAAGGTGTGCTGGATATTGAATTTCGCGACGGTAGCGTAAGACTCGAGGCAGGGGAGATGTTCGTGGTGCCAAAAGGTGTTGAACATAAGCCCGTGGCAGAGAATGAATGCCGGATAATGCTGGTGGAACCCAAGGGCACCGTCAACACCGGTGATACTCAAAGCGACCTGACAGCACCGGATGATGTTTGGGTAACAGAAAAAAGCTGAATGCGGTATTTAAAGCAACGGAAGAAGCGTGAAAGGTTAATAACACCCATCCCGGCAATGCTGACACCTGTTAATTGGCCACTCCCATACACCCGGGATTACGTACCCTATTGTTTAACAGGAGTTATCGTGAAATCTAAAAAAGTTATATTCACTTCTGCTTTGTTATTAAGCAGCCTGTCGATACAAGCGGGCGACGTCGTTCCTGCGGACATGCTGGCGGCGCATAATAGTTACCGGGCAGCAACGGGAAGCCCTGCACTTAAATGGTCTGATAACTTACAAACCAAAGCCCAAAACTGGGCCGACAACCTGAAAGCACAAGGTTGTAGCTTGTCACATAGTGGCCCGGGCGAAAATTTGTATTATGCCAGTGCCAAAAAGAGTGCTACGAGTAAAGATTCGAGTGGAAATTGGATCTTCGAACTAAGCGTTCAGGCAATCGATGACAAGACAGTAACTGACAGCTGGGGCAGCGAAAATCAGTGGTTCGACTACAGCAATAATGAATGTAATGCGCCTGCTGGCAAATCTTGTGGTCACTACACACAGGTAGTTTGGAAATCGACCACTGAGGTGGGATGCGGCAATGCCGTTTGCGGTGACTCCTCCCAGGTATGGGTTTGTAATTATGCTCCAGCCGGGAATGTGTCAGGCCAGAAACCGTATTGATCAATTCCATCAGACGACCCATCTGCAAATAGGAGACGGCCTTTCCGTTCGCTGCCGCTCACTACAAGGCAGCTGGTTTACTCAAGCGTTATACGCAAGGAGACCTTTCCATATGACTGACCACCTAAAATTGAACTATATCGAATTTCCAGCAATAGACATACCTGCTACAAAGGCATTCTTTCAAGCAGTATTTCAATGGTCGTTTGAGGATTATGGCCCGGAATATTCATCATTTTCAAATGCTGGCCTTGATGGTGGGTTTTTCAAGTCAGATTTGGCGTCAACTTCAAAGGCCGGGGCTGCATTGGTTATTTTTTACAGCAAAACCTTAGAAGCTACACAGTGTGAAATTGAAAAAGCCGGAGGGGAAATTGTGAAACCGATATTTTCATTTCCTGGTGGCCGCCGATTCCACTTTATCGAGCCGAGTGGTAACGAATCTGCGGTCTGGTCAGATGTTGGCGCATGACAAAATGTTATGTGATAAGGAAACCTTGCACTTTTTTAATGCACCGGGTAAAAAAACTGACATGACAAATCAACGAATGACAAAATCCAATGACTTCATATTGTCCGGTGTCTGTAGCGGAGTGGCTGAGTATAAGGGCTGGTCACCTGGGGCTGTTCGGGCATTGTTTCTGATAATGACGCTGCTCACAGGGCTTCTACCCGGCATAGTGCTCTATACAATTCTTGGGGTCACAATGCCCCCACCGGTTAGCAACGGCCTTGATATCGAGAAGGTTCAAAGGAAAATTGAACTAAGGAAAAAGCAGGGATCCAAATGAGTTCAAAACTGTTGCAAGTTTCACATAACAAGGCGTTAAAGTCCGTTTCGGCTCTGTGAACTTCTACCGGACGTAAAAATGCCGCCATCTTACAAATGCCGCTGAGCATGACGTTATGTGTTGTAAGGCCAATGAAGTATAAAAATATATATTCGGCGATACATAATTTTGGGGACAGTTTCACAAGCTGTATCAATTACCATGCAAACGGGTACGTAATACAGGATTTAGCAGAAATACATGACAAACAAATTGATATAGAGATCAACTGGCTTACAAGGGAGTTTTCGCCGCAAGAGCATGTGACTAAGCCCATGGTTAATTCTATTAGGCGCTGGGGTGAGCACTTAGAAGATCACCTGGCGGGCGAGAATGTGGAATTGAAACACATCACTTCGCTATTCTTTAGGTGGCCTGCAAAACAACGGAAGTATATGGTCGCTACTGACGACCGTGGTAAAGAGTACAAAATATTTATAAATGAAATCAGGTAAAGAACATAACCATGTTATTAACCTGACACCGCATGCTACTCTCATTTCTGCGGTGGCTAGGCCACGTTACCGCAAAAAGCCGCTGCGTAACCTGCGCAGGTTACGACGAAGTTATGCTCGTGGCCCTTCGTTGTCGCTTAGCTATACGATTACAAGAATTTGCTGTAAACGCTGATATTCAACTTGCCGTGGCCTTGTTAAAAAGGCCAAGTGAAAGTTAAAGCCATTATTCAGCACCTCAAAACTCAAGGTTGGAAGCAAGTCAGGAGGAAAGGTAGCCATCGCCAATACCAGCATCCACATAAACCTGGAACCGCAACTGTCGCTGGTAAACTCAGCATGGACATTCCACCTGGTACATTGAAAAGCATTCAAAAACAGGCCGGTCTGAAGTAGGATTATGCAATGAAATATGCAGTCGTCATTGAAGAAGGGCCAAAAAGTTTTGGTGCTTATGTTCCCGACCTTCCAGGGTGTATTGCTGTTGGTGAAACAAGAGCCGAAGTACTCCAGCTTATTCAGGAGGCAATTGAACTTCACCTTGAAGGTCTAAAGGAGCAGGGCGAGTGCATCCCTTTACCCTTATCAACAGTAGAAATTGTCAACGTCGCAGCATAACAAAATGTTCAAGTGCGTTCCGCCAGCAAGCTGGTTTCACCGGATGCAGCTCCGCTACGCAGCTTAACTAAAATGTTAGGCATCATGAGTACCGATACTGAAGGACAACCGCAATGAACAACCACTTGCCAAAAGTTCAGGGTGTCAGGCCAGAACTTGAGGTCATGACGAGGCAGCGTTTGCCCTACTTTATTGGTATTTCCGGACAGACAGTCAATGCCACGGGACTGTCCATGCACCTGGTGGTCATCCCGCCAGGCGCTCGGGCCGAGCCTCATATCCACGTCGGTTACGAAACCGGTATCTATGTCCTCGAGGGAACCGTATGCACGCGTTGGGGGGCGGCACTGGAGAACGAAGTGGTTAGCCGGGCAGGCGACTTCCTTTTTGTCCCGCCGGGTGTTCCTCACGAAGCAATCAATCTCAGTGCAACAGAACCCGCGCGCGCTGTCGTCGCACGCAATGACCCGGCCGAACAGGACAAAGTTTTACCGTTCTCTTCGGGTCAAGGCGGCGCAAATCGCCAGACGGGGACTCAAATCGACAGTGACGCCTGACAACTGACTTTATAGGGAGCCAAGAAATGACCCCAAGAATAACTACCACGCTACTGTCACTGGATTAGCGGTAAATATTACATATCAGTTCATTGAGCACGGACACCAGCGTAGCAGGCGGATGTGCGTACCAGCAGCCCGGGGGTTTTACAGATCATGGCAATAGAAAATGGATAACAAGTCGTCAATCATGAGCTGCTGCCGTTGAAAATCTGGGTGGATGCGGACGCCTGTCCGGTGGTGATCAAGGAAATTCTGTTCAAAGCGGCTGAGCGTACCGCTACGCAGCTGACACTGGTGGCGAACCAGCCTGTCCGGGTGCCGCCATCACGCTTTATCAGTGCTATCCAGGTGTCTTCGGGCTTTGATGTCGCCGACAACGAGATCGTAACAAGACTCGAGGCCGGCGATCTTGTCATCACCAGCGATATTCCGCTGGCCGCTGATGTGATCGAAAAAGGTGGCCACGCCCTCAGCCCCCGCGGGGAAAGGTATACTACCGAAAACATTAAGGCCCGCCTGAATATCAGGGATTTCCTGGATACCTTGCGGGGTAGCGGTATAGATACGGGCGGTCCACCGGCATTAAGCCAGGGCGACCGGAAATCCTTTGCTGATCACCTCGATAGAATACTGGCCAGAAACGCCGGAAAGGATAAATAGTATGGCCAGTGATAGTTTTTCATCTCTCCCCATTTCCAAGGCGCAACTGGAAAACCTGGAATCGCTTGGGTATCAAAATATGACACCCATCCAGGCACAAAGCCTTCCCCATGTACTCAAGGGCAGGGATCTGATCGCCCAGGCCAAGACGGGCAGTGGTAAAACGGCAGCATTTGGCATCGGCTTGCTGGAACAGATCAATCCGCGTTTTTTTGGTGTGCAGGTCCTGGTCTTGTGTCCAACCCGCGAACTGGCTGACCAGGTTGGCAAGGAACTCCGCCGGCTTGCCCGCAGCACGCCCAATATCAAGCTGGTTTTATTGTGTGGTGGTAAACCATTCGGGCCGCAAAAGGGTTCGCTTGAACATGGTGCGCATATCGCTGTCGGGACACCGGGGCGTATCCAGGACCATTTACGCAGAGAGACTTTGAAGCTGGATGGTTTGAAAACGCTGGTTTTGGATGAAGCGGACCGGATGCTGGACATGGGTTTTTTTGATGTCATGACCGAAATCATTGCGCAGACACCAAAATCGCGTCAGACATTGATGTTTTCAGCTACCTATCCAAACGAAATCAAAAAAATGTGTCGTTCCATTCAGCGCGACCCGGTGATGGTCACGGTTGAGGCCGAACACAAGCCCGGTGTAATCGGGCAATTGTTTTACGAGGTCAAAAAACACGAGCGCAATAACACCCTGTTGGCCCTGTTCGAACATTACAAACCCGAAACCACGCTGGTTTTTTGTCACACCAAGGTTCAATGCGACGAAGTTGCGCAGTTCTTGCGGGATCATCAGATCGAGGCCCTCGCCATTCATGGGGACCTGGAACAACGCGAACGTGACCAGGTGCTCGTGCAGTTTTCCAATAACAGTTGTGCAGTACTGGTTGCCACCGACGTCGCTGCCCGCGGTCTGGACATCAAATCTTTGTCGGCGGTGATCAATTATGAATTACCGCGTGACCCCGAAATTTATGTACACCGCATCGGCCGTACCGGACGGGCGGGGGAAAAAGGTATCGCCCTGAGCATTTTTACCGAAGCTGAACAATTCCGGGTTAACTCGATTGAGCAGTACCTGAAAAAACCGTGTATCTGCGATGTTTACGCGTCACTTGATCGTGATCCGGGGTTTTCCCTTAAATCCCCGATGGTGACGATACAGCTTGATGCCGGCCGAAAAAACAAAATGCGACCCGGTGATATTTTGGGCGCCCTGACCGGTGAGGCCGGTCTGGCCGGATCGCAAATCGGCAAAATCGATATTTTTGATATGTCCAGTTTTGTTGCGATTGAACGTGCTGCCTTGCGCCAGGCACTCAATTATCTTGCCAATGGCAAAGTAAAAGGGCGCAGCATTCGCGCCCGTAAAATTAGCCCGTAAAACTGATCGATATTGACTGATATGGATGGAACGCAACACTACTCACCCCTGGAAGAAAAGATCAATATCATTTCTCATGCTGTTGGTCTGGTTCTCAGCGTTATCGCTCTGCTGCTTATGCTCATTCGCGCCAGTCTGTATGGCAACACCCTGCATATTGTCAGTGCCGCGATTTTTGGGTCAAGTTTAATCGCGCTGTATGCGGCATCAACCCTTTATCATAGCGCCAAAGATCTGAAAGTAAGAAGCCACTTAAGGATCAATGATCATGCCACCATCTACATCCTTATTGCCGGCACCTACACCCCTTTCACACTCGTCACATTGCATGGCCCGGTTGGCTGGACAGTTTTCGGTGTTTCCTGGGGTATGGCATTAATCGGGGTAATTTTGAAGTTGTTTTTCACCGGAAAATACAATGTATTGTCCACCCTGATGTACGTGTTGATGGGCTGGATTATCGTTTTTGCCATAAAACCCCTGATTAACAATTTGTCACCGGAGGGTCTGTTCTGGCTTTTTGCCGGTGGTATGGCATATACCACGGGTGCCATTATCTACAGCATCAGGAAAATTAAATTCAATCATGCCATCTTTCACCTATTTGTGTTGCTTGGCAGTTTTTGTCATTTCATATCAGTGTATTGCTACGTTCTCCCTTAGGGCGAGCATAAATATCCACGCTAAGGCATGCAGACAGCGGATTAAGGACGTTCAGGCAGGTCATTTAGAGACCGAACCGGTACCCTGGCGGGGCGTTTTGAATCAGCAGTAAATCATTATCGGCATTTGAAATACCGCTAATGTGCAGTAACCGTGCTACACTGCTTCTTTTTACGGCCTTAAAAAAGCTACGTGGAAAAGAAGAAATAGCAATTTGAGCTTTTTTGAGCACGTAATTGTTGTTAAGGATTCCTGCCAGCAGGCAGGATGAAAGGTTAGAAAATTAGTAATTTAATTCATTAAGGAAGCAAGGTTATGAGTACAGGTACAGTTAAATGGTTTGATGCGGGTAAAGGCTATGGATTCATCACACCAGAAGATGGCAGTAAAGATTTGTTTGTTCACCATTCAGAAATCAAAACTGATGGTTACGCAACATTGAATGATGGCCAGCAGGTAGAATACGAACTCGGACAAGGCCAGAAAGGCCCATGCGCAACCAAGGTTGTTGCTCTCTGATCGTAGATTACGGATTAGTCGAAACGGGCGCCAGCCAGTCTGGCGCCCGTTTTTTTTGAGCGTCGAAAATTATTCCCCGCTTTATCCCCCGATTTATCCAGATACTGGCGGAGTGCTGATGAATTTCCAGCCGGCCGTTTTTTCGAAGCCATTGATAAATTTTTCGTTACCGGCAACGTAAAAATCATAGTTGCCCAGATCGGCCGGATTGATATTTAAAAGCTTGAGTGTTGATGCGGTGTTAATTGCCCCATTATCCGGATCGGCATCAACCGGCAGGTACTGAAAGTTATCGAATGCGTCCTGCCACGACCTGCACAGGTTATCCTGGTAACGGTCTTCATTACCGCGGGTCATCCAGATCAGTTGTATGCCTGCAGCGATTTCCAAAGCCATTGCGTGTTCGATCAGGCTTCTGATTGGCGCAAAACCCGTGTGCCAGGCGATAAAAACCAGCGAGCGGGCCGAGCTCTCATCCAATACAAAATCACCTTCGGGACCGTTAACGTCGATCAGGTCACCCTTCTTTAGACGATTGAAGATATGATCTGAAAACTCATCACTTGCCAGCCTGGGAATATGAAAATGCAGGTTCATATCGTCACAGGGACAACTGCTGATCGATTGAGTTGCTTTGGGCAGACCATCACCACCGAGTTGCACACACTGGCCAGCGAGGAACCTTAGACGCTGGGTGCGTGGCGTTTTCAGGTGGAGCAAAGCAACATCGTTGTTGACGAATTCAATGTTTCTGACCTTTGCGGTGATTTGTTGTCGGGGTATGTCCTTGCTGTTTTGGGCTTCCGGCGCCTCGAGGACCACATCGGTGACAGCAGCATTGCAGCACATCAGGACATGGCCGCTTATTCTTTTTTCCTCGCTTATTGCGTAATCGTGGTGCCGGATTTTGCGGACTTCACCGGAGACTATTTTGGCAAGGCATTCACCGCAATTGCCGTTGCTGCAACCATAGCCGAGTGCCAGGCCCGAATGCAGACCGGCCTCGAGGAGTGTCGAGTTACCCTCGGAAGGAAACCTGCGCCCACTGGGTAGTATTGTTATGTTGGTTGGCATTGATCGATGAAATCTTTGACCGTTGTTGATTTGTCCATTTTAACCCGAATCCTTGTTGAACTATCCGGGTCAACTGTGAATTCCAGCAACGTTCTATTCATCAATACCACCCGGGCTGTTGAGCGCACGGCCTGAAGCGAAGCCACCAAGACATAAACAACGTTGCTGGAACTCACAGTTAACTCAACCCGAAATGTCGTCAATCCCGGTGTGTAATAATTTACGCCCTAAGGCCGTCTGTTTTTGGGTTTTCTTTTCGGTTTATTGTCTCTCTTTTTGCGGCTTTTTCCAGCCGGGAGGGAAAGCCTGGGTTTTCCTCTTGGTGAGGCCGGTTTTGCCGGTTCCTTCTGCTTTTCCCCGTCTCCGAGGCGGGTGATACCCAGTTTTTGCCCTGCTACCCAGATTTTTTTAAGGGCATTGAGGGTGTCATTTGGCATACCGGCGGGCAGGTCAATCAATGTGTGATCGTCGTAGATATTGATGCGGCCGATATTTTTCCCGGTGATGTCCGCCTCATTGGCGATGGCGCCGACGATATTGCCCGGCATGACACCGTGGTCGTGACCCACGGCGAGACGGTAACGTTCCATCCCCTCGGAGGGTGGCCCGTCGTTTCGTTCATTTTGTGAAGGCCTGCGCCTGGACGGAACATTGCGTTTGCGCCGGTCAGAAAATGCCCCTTCTTTCTTAAAACCATCGCCACGACCCTTGTTGTCGCGTCCTGGCTTGTCTTCCTTATCCCAACCCTTGTTCACAATCTGATGCGGATTATTCTGTAGCAGGAAAGGTGAATCACCCTGTAGCAACTGGGCCAGTGCGGCCGCGATTTGCAAGGCGGGTACATCCTGTTCCTTTTGGTATTGTCCAATCATTCTGGAAAACAGGCTCAGATCGACACCCTCGAGCGTTTCGGTTATACGTTGTTTGAATTTATCGATACGCTTATTGTTGATGACATCGGTCGAAGGCAGATCCATGATCTCGATCTTCTTCCTGGTGGCATTCTCAATGGCGTACAACATGCGTTTTTCACGCGGGGTGACAAATAGTATGGCGTCGCCTTCACGACCCGCCCGACCGGTACGTCCAATACGATGCACATAGGATTCTGTATCGGCCGGGATATCGTAATTCACCACGTGACTGATACGGGTCACATCAAGACCACGCGCCGCGACATCGGTGGCGACAACAATATCCAGCTTTCCGTTTTTCAAACGTTCGACGGTGCGTTCCCGCTGGTTTTGCTGAATATCACCATTGAGTGGTGCCGATGCATAACCACGGGCTTCGAGCTTTTCAGACAGATCAACGGTGGCGAGCTTGGTGCGCACAAAAATCAGCATGGCGTCAAAAGGTTCGGCTTCAAGAATACGGGTTAAAGCGTCAAGCTTGTGAAAACCCTGCACCGGCCAGTAGCGTTGGCGTATGGTTTCGGCCGTGGTGGTTTTGACCTTGACGGTCACCTCTACCGGGTTATTCAGATGGTGGGTCGCAATACGGCGGATCTGTTGTGGCATGGTGGCCGAGAACAGGGCAACCTGCCTTTCTTTCGGTGTTTGTTCAAGTATCCATTCCACGTCATCGATAAAACCCATGCGCAGCATTTCATCGCCTTCATCCAGAACCAGCGTGGTGAGTTTATCCAGAACCAGTGTACCGCGGCGAATATGATCCATCACGCGCCCGGGTGTACCTACGATCACATGCACACCACGCTGAAGGGCGCGAATCTGCACGCTGTAGTCCTGGCCACCATAGATGGGTAACACATGAAAACCCTTCATGTGATGGGCGTATTTGTGAAAGGCTTCTGCTACCTGGATAGCCAACTCGCGGGTGGGTGCCAGCACCAGGACTTGCGGGTCCCTTTGTTTCAAATCGAGCCTGGATAATATCGGCAGTGCGAAAGCTGCTGTTTTGCCGGTACCTGTTTGCGCCTGGCCGACCAGATCCCTGCCAGCCAGTAACAATGGAATGGTTTGCGCCTGGATCGGGGAAGGGGTTTCATAACCCACTTCATCCAGTACCTTTAAGAGAAATTGCTGCAGACCTAATTGGTCAAACGTTTTTATAGCATCTTCAGTCATTTGAGGCATCCGGATGTGCAATCGTGAAATTCAGAAGAGAGTATGCCCCAATTGCCGTTAATTCGCGCCCTGAACCCGAGAAATTTGAGTTGTATTCAGCTTATCCGGTAAAAATCCGGGCTTTCCGGGCTTCAGATTGGCCGGACCGGCTGAAGTACCGGTCCGGCCGGGTAATTATTCAGGGGGTGTGGTCGAATCCCTGGCTTCATCAAGAGCTTCTGTTAGTGCCACGGCCCATGATGTCATCATCCGCCTGGCGACCGCAGTGTTATTGACACTGTTTCGCCACTCGGCGTAACCGCGGTCATAGTCGCGTTTTCGATCGGTTGCCTTGGCAATTTTGTCATTTGTCAGGGAGTCATAGAGCTCAAGATTGAGGGTCATTTCGCCGGCCTTGGTAGAAAAAGCCTGGGTGTTGACTGACGTCGGAATATCAGGTGCAACGACGTCAAGATTAACGATGGCCGGTACCACCAACAGGACATCCGGGCCGGCTTCCTCTACCAGCTCGTAGCCGCCTTCGGTCAGTTCCTTGGTAAAAACCTCCATGAATAATGTTGCGACATCATCCTGGATTCTCAGCATGTCACTGTTTCTGACTTTTAATGGATAGCTTCGATTCTGGTCGCGTTGCCAGTTTTTCTTGAATGAAACGGTGGCGTCTTTAAGCCAGATGCGATTATAGATGCTCAGGTCAGCACCGGGGTCCGCATAGACAGTGGCCATCCTTGTCTGCTTTACCAGCTCCATGCCTTCACTGTCCACAGCCGGGTCGTCTTTTGACCAGGCAGGCGAACCTGCTGCCATGCTAAATATTAGTGCCAAAGCGGCAAATGAAATTTTATATAAATTCATATTGATTGCTCCTGTTACTCCGCCCTCTTTTATTTATGACCACTGATATGAGGATCAGTTTTCATTGACGTATGATTTCATTTTACCGGTCACATTGTTTCCGGTAGAACCTTTCCAGATAAGTATAATATCAACTCTGATTTGAAGCTTTATATCTGGTTTAGAGAACGCTGGCATGTCTGTTCGAAAAAAGCACTGGGAAAATGTGTACCAAAACAAATCACCGTTTGAGGTTAGCTGGTACCAAAAGGATCCAAGCCGGTCGTTTCAGCTTATAGCTAATACCGGGATTGCTCTCGATGCACCTGTCATTGATATCGGCGGGGGTGCATCAATGCTGGTGGATAAACTTTGTAAATCAGGCTATACCCGTGTCAGCGTACTGGATATATCGGCGCAGGCACTGGCCCATGCCAAACACAGGCTGGCCGAAAATGTGAGCGCAGTGCAATGGTATGAAGAGGATGTTACCCGCTTTGATCCACCGCACCGGTTTGCATTATGGCACGACCGGGCGGTGTTTCATTTTTTAACCGGCAGGGAAGACAGAGAAAGTTACATTAAGGTGCTTAAACAAGCGCTTGAACTGCACGGGCATTTGATAATGATGACATTCGCCACCGATGGGCCCAAAAAATGCAGCGGGTTGGATATCATTCAATATGACGCAGAAAAATTAACCGCAGAACTGGGCGCGGGTTTCGAGCTGGTGGAAACAGGTTTTGACGTCCATCTCACGCCGGCAGGTAATCCACAAAAATTCGCATATTTTCGCTTTATTGCCCATCCGGAGGTCGTCTGAGGCATGTTAGCCGGAACAATGAAATCCTTGCGATCACTTGCCGCTCCTTTGCGTGTGTTTGTTTTTTTACTGCTGGTGCTAAGCCTGTCACGCGTGCTGCTCATAGCCTGGTATTGGGATCGTGTGGCACCTACCGGTGGCAGTTGGTTTATTCTTTTGCAGGGTATCCGTTTTGATGTTGTGCTGATGGGTATGGTGCTCGGTCCTGCCTTACTGGCAGCGCCCTGGGTTTCAGGGTCCAAAAGGGGCGTGTCATGGCTGCGGTATTACCTGGTGGCCGTGACGGTAATTGTTTTATGGGTGGAGTCAGGGACGATCCCCTATATTGATCAATACGATTCCCGCCCGGATTATATCTATGTTGAATACCTGGTTTACCCGCGCGAGGTTCTGTCGACGCTGCTGGCCTCCTATGGCCTGTTGATGCTGATGGTGGGTGTGATAACAATTGCATCCGCCATGCTGACTTGGCGTCTGACACGCAGCGCTGCCAGGGTTCAACCTTATCGACGCCTGCCCGGAGCCCTGTTGCTTACACCGCTTATATTAGTCGCGATGTTTTTCATGATCCGCTCAACACTGGACCACCACCCGGTCAACCCCAGTACCGTCGCCTTCTCGACCGATTCCATGGTCAACCAGTTAGCGCTTAACTCGCCCTATACCCTGATCTATGCAATTTATGAACAATACCGGGACTCCAAAGGCGGGGCTGCCAACTATGGCAAGATGGATGAAGACAAGGTCCTGAGTATCGTGGTTGAAGGTGCTGGCCTTAAAGGTAAGGTCGATTTGCAGAGTGACACACCCACGATGCACAACCAGACGGCAACACGGCGTCTGGAGCGGCCACTGAATCTCGTAATCGTGCTGGAAGAGAGCCTGGGCGCGGAATTCGTCGGTCGCCTGGGTGGTAAAGACCTGACACCAAACCTGGACGGGCTTGCTGATGAGGGTATCTGGTTTGAACAGCTCTATGCCACCGGTACCCGCTCAGTCCGTGGAATCGAAGCGATTATTTCGGGTTTTCCACCCACCTCAAAACGCAGTGTTGTCAAGCTGACCGAAACACAAAAAGATTTTTTTACCATCGCCAATGTGCTTGAAAAGCAAAATTATCAAACCAGTTTTATCTACGGTGGATCAGCGCATTTTGACAATATGCGTCGTTTCTTCATGAACAATGGCTTCCAGACAGTAATCGATCAGAAAGATTTTGAAAATCCTCAATTCACCGCCACCTGGGGTGTTTCGGACGAGGACCTTTTCCTGAAGGCCCATGAGTACTATTCGGCTCAAGGAGACCAGCCGTTTTTTGGACTGGTATTTTCATCCAGTAACCACAAACCGTTTGAGATTCCGGCCGGAAAGGTAGAAACACGTACAGGCCCGGATGCCGGGCGTGACATGGCAGTAGCCTACGCGGATTACGCACTGGGCAGGTTTCTGGCAATGGCGCGCGCATCCAGCTACTGGGATAACACGGTTTTCCTGGTGGTATCAGATCACAACTCACGTGTGAAAGGCGCCCACCTGATTCCTGTCGAGCACTTTCATATACCCGGTGTCATTCTGGGCGGCGGTATTCAACCCCGGATTGTACCGGGTATCAGCAGTCAAATTGATTTACTACCGACCCTGCTCTCGCTGATGGGTATCGATAGCCGTCACCCCGCTATTGGACGCGACCTTACCTTGCCGGAATTTTTCCAGGGTGGCGGCCGGGCGCAACTTCAATTCCATGATACACAGGGCTGGATGGTGGATGGCAAAGTGGTGATCATGCAGCGTAAACTGCCGATACAAACCTACCTGTATCAACCCGGTGGTAATCTCAGACCGGATACAGAAGCCAATAAAGAATTGGAACAGCAGGCATTGGCACATGCGTTGTGGCCGGTCATGATGATTAAAAACAAGGCCTATCACCCCTGAATTTCAATCATCATTGTTAACTCAAGGACACTACACTAGTATGTTCGGAGTCTGAAAGTCGCGAAAAAAGTTTGCCGGGCACGGTAGTTTTATTGGGGAGTGGGGCATCACGCAGGAAAAACATGGGCATGTCATCAAAAAGAATTCTGATCACCGGCGGGGCTGGCTTTCTGGGCTCTCACCTGTCCGAACGGTTACTGAACCAGGGGCACGATGTATTGGTTGTGGATAATTTTTACACGAGCACCCGGCGTAACATCATCCACCTTCTGGAACACCCGAATTTTGAACTCATGCGTCACGATGTGACCTTTCCCCTTTACGTCGAAGTCGATCAAATTTACAACATGGCCTGCCCTGCCTCGCCCATCCACTACCAGCGTGATCCGGTTCAAACCACTAAAACCAGCGTACACGGCGCAATTAACATGCTGGGTCTTGCCAAGCGAACAGGTGCGCGAATCCTGCAAGCTTCAACCTCCGAAGTGTATGGTGACCCCGAAGTGCACCCGCAGACTGAAGACTACTGGGGTAATGTAAACCCGATCGGCATCCGCTCCTGTTATGACGAGGGCAAGCGCTGCGCCGAGACCCTGTTTTTTGATTACCGCCGCCAACACAACACCAAAATAAAGGTTGCCAGGATTTTCAACACCTATGGACCCAGGATGTTACCCAATGATGGGCGCGTGGTTTCCAACTTTATCATGCAGGCACTACAGGGTCAGGACATCACCATTTACGGTGACGGCAACCAGTCACGCTCTTTCTGCTATGTGAATGACCTGATTGAGGGCCTGATCCGCCTGATGAATTCGAAGGAGGAGTTAACCGGTCCGGTAAACCTGGGCAACCCCGGTGAATTCACAATCAGGGAACTCGCCGAAAAGGTCATAAAAATGACTGGTTCAGACTCCAAATTAAAATTTGAACCATTACCGCAGGACGATCCGACGCAAAGAAAACCCGATATTACCCAGGCCAAAGCGGAACTGGGTTGGGAGCCTGGCATTACGCTCGATGAGGGTCTGAAGCCAACGGTCGACTTCTTCCGGACGCTTACATCCTGAAACAGCACTCCTGTGGCCAGGTTTAATCTGATATTAATACCCGAATCTTCGATGTCAGCAGATTCTGCGGTCTCAATTGCTAACGCTGGGGCGGTATGGGATTATAAAATTTGTTCATTTACTCGGTAGCAGACTAAAAGGGAAAAAATGTCGACACCGTTTCGTGCACTGATCATTAGCGATTCCAGCACAGTTACGTCACTTGTTGAAAAGCAGCTATGCAAACGCTGGCCTGCGCCGGTGTTGGATCGGGTGGAAAGCCTGGAGGGTCTGCAATCAGCTTTGAATGGACAGCAGTGGGATTGTGTTCTGTGTGACACGGTCATACCCGGCTTCGATGCTTTGCAGGCATTGCATGTCTTGAAGAAAACGGTCCTTAATCTGCCATTCCTCATAATTTCGGACATCGTCAATTTTGAAAATGCGATCGGCCCGTTGCAGAACGGGGCCGATGATTTTATAGACAAGGAGCATCCAGAGCGGCTCGTTCCGGCTATTGAAAAGGCCTTGAATAATAATGAAGGTATCGGTTTGCGATCGACGTCTGTGCGTGAACTCCAGCAAAACGAACATCAGTTTAGACAGGCTCAGTGGCGTGCACTGATTGATACATTACCCGACCTGGTCTGGTTAAAGGACCGGCAGGGTGTCTATCTCGCCTGCAATCACAGGTTTGCACGCTATCTTGGTACGGTGGAAGACGAGATTATCGGAAAAACTGACCACGACTTCATGGATGAACAACAGGCGGACGCCTATCGCGCGCAGGATCAGGAGGCGATGTCGAGTGGCGAACGATGCATCAGCGAAGAACAGATATGTTTTGCCGATGACGGACATATAGAACAGATTGAAGCCATCAAGGTACCCATGTACCAGCCCGATGGCGAATTGATGGGTGTACTGGGTGTTGGCCGCGATATCACCCAGCGAAAACTTAACGATGAGTTCATGTTGCTCCAGACCCGCCGTGCTGAAGCGATGCAGAAGCTATCATTAATCGCCGAGAAAAATGACGAAAACGCTTTTATAGAAGCAGGGCTGGACCTCGTAGAGGACCTCACCTACAGCTGTATTTCCTTTTTACATTTTTACCCTTCAGACGAAAAAAGTGCTGAGTTAACCATCTGGTCTGAACGCACACTCGAGGAGTTTTTTGAGGCTGACGGTGAAACAGATTATACGGTCGATGAAGCGAGTATCTTCTCAGAAGTGCAGCGTGAACTGACCACCGTGATGTTCAACGACTATGGCGATTATGGACATCATCACGGACTGCCCGACGGAAATACGGATATCAAACGCCTGATCTGCGTGCCGGTGATAGACGACGGCCAGGTTGTTATGGTCGTTGGGATCGGCAACAGGGACAGCGAGTACACCGCTCTTGAGAAGGAAACCGTGCAGCTGATCGCAAACGAAATGTGGCGAATTATTCAACGTCGTCGCCTGGAGAGCCGATCGGTCCGCTTTAGCCGGGTACTCGAAAATAGCTTGAATGAAATCCTGATTTTTGACAGCCAGACAATGTATTTCATTGATGTAAACAAGGTAGCGCAATCCAACCTCGGCTATTCAATGGAAGAATTACGATGGTTGACACCGGTGGATATCCAGCCCCAATTCACAAGCGAATCGTTTGCTGAACTGATCGAACCTTTACGTACCGGTCAACGGCCGGAATTGATGATCACGACGGTGCACCGCCGCAAAGATCAGACCATGTATCCCGTTGAGATTCATCTCCAGTACATGGACGAGCATCCATCAGTTTATGTAGCGGTCGTGCGCGACATCGATGATCGCTTACGTATGGAGAGTGAACTGCGCAAACTGGCTCAAGCAGTGGAGCAAAGTCCGGAAAGTATCGTCATCACCAATCTCAAGGCCGAGATCGAGTATGTCAACGAGGCCTTTTTAGAGGCGACCGCTTACAGCGAGGAAGAGGTCATTGGAAAGAACCCAAGCATTCTGAAGTCCGGCAATACACCGCCGGAAACTTTTAAGTCGTTGTGGGCAGCGTTGACCAGCGGGCATGCCTGGCAGGGTGAATTATTCAATCGGAACAAACATGGCAAAGAGTATATCGAACACGCCATCATCACCCCGATTCGAAGTCCGAATGGAACCATCACGCACTACATCGCGGTCAAGGACGACATCACCGAGAAAAAACAACTGACCCAGGAACTGGAAGCCCACCGTCATCATCTCGAGGAACTGGTAGGAGAACGCACGGCACAACTTGCCGAGGCCAGGGAAAAGGCCGAAGCTGCAAACCAGGCCAAAAGCGTCTTCCTCGCCAATATGAGCCATGAAATCCGTACGCCCATGAACGCTATCATCGGGCTGACACATTTGTTGCAGCGCGCCAGTCCAAGACAGGACCAGGCCGCCCGTTTAACAAAGATCGAAGCCTCTGCGGGACATCTACTTTCGATTATCAACGACATCCTTGATCTTTCAAAGATCGAAGCGGGAAAACTGAAACTCGAAAAATCGAATTTTAATCTCAATGAAATCTTTGATCATATCCAGTCCCTGTTCCGCGAGCAGCTTATCTCCAAGGGATTGACGTTTGATGTAGACATGGGTGATACGCCAACCTGGCTAAGAGGTGATGCAACCCGCCTGCGCCAGGCGTTGTTTAATTATGTTGGTAATGCAATCAAGTTCACCGAGCAAGGTTCGCTCTACCTGAGGGCCCGGATACTGGAAGAGAAGGATAACGGGGTGCTGGTGCGTTTCGAAGTGCAGGATACGGGCATTGGCGTTGAGGCGAATATGCTGCCCGGTTTGTTTGAAGCGTTTGAGCAGGCTGATCCCTCCACCACGCGTGTCCACGGCGGTACCGGGCTGGGTTTGGTCATAACCCGGCGCCTGGTAACCATGATGGGTGGTGAAGTGGGGGTTGACAGCGAGTTGGGCCGGGGCAGCACCTTCTGGTTTACTGCCCGGTTTGGTCTTGGCCAGAGTCAAATGTCTTTCAGGGTTGCCGGTGTCGTAGATGGAGCAGAGCAACTGTTACGTGATAAATATGCGGGTTCACGTATATTGCTGGCTGAAGATAATGACATCAACCTGGAGGTTGCGGTTGCCCTGCTATCCAGTGTTGGTCTGGTCGTTGATACGGCACAAAATGGCCGCATGGCCGTGGCAATGGCACGGCAAAACGAATATGACCTGATCTTGATGGACATCCAGATGCCCGAGGTAGACGGCCTGGAAGCAACACGCCTGATCCGCTCTGCTACCGGTTCAACGGCTGGGAATGTGGACACTCCCATACTGGCACTGACAGCCAATGTGTTCAAGGAGGATCGCCTTGCATGCAAGGATGCAGGTATGGAAGATTTTATAGCCAAGCCGGTAGAGCCGGGTAATTTGTTCTCCACCATTGTCCAATGGTTACCGGAACCGGGGCCGGCTTCGAACAGGATAAGCTCCATTCAATCACCGACCGTAAAAAAAAGGGATAACCCGGATGCGTCCAGTCAGTCTGAGCGCAAGCACCGGCCGGGGACAGCGATTGATCCAGGTGCGCTGAAGCAGATCTTTGCAGATGATTACGAAGCTCAACAAGAGGTATTACAAAAGTTTGTCTCCCAGGCCGACGAAATCTTCACAGATTTTAAGACAGCATTCCAGCAACGTGATCTTGAAAGGATCAGGTTTCACAGCCATAAACTGAAGTCTTCCGCACGCACGGTGGGCGCAAACTCGCTGGCTGATTTATGTTTTGCCCTGGAGACTGCTGCGCGCAATACAAAATGGACTGATATCGATGGTCTTGCCGACGATTTGAAACCGGCCGTTGATCAGGTCAGGGATTACGTTAAAGGTTTTTAACCCACACATTTTCTTATTCGCCCGGGATCAAGCTGGGTAGAGTAATTGTAAGGTTTATGCAGGTCGTATGGTCCGCAAAAACAGCTTCCGGCATTCTTCGAGAACCAGCACGGAACTGGCAACCAGCGTGGCCAGTAACCAATCTCCCGCTGCCAGCCTTTCCACGTTGAATATTGCCTGCGCCGGTGTCCACTGCACCGCCAGTACCTGTAAAACAACCACTCCGATCAAGGCCAGCCACAGTGTGCGGTTGCGGAAGAAATTTGCGTTAAACGTACTCCTCCTGGCTACCCGGGCGTTGAAGGCATTGAATACCTGGAATAACACAAAGGTGGTGAAGGCCAGGCTTTGCGCATGCATCTCTGAACCGGTTTTAAGCCCCCACCACAGAACACCCAGGGTGCCGCTCATCATGATCAGTCCATAGCTCGCCAATTTTCCCAGAAGGCGTAATTTCAGGATTCGGTCGGTGGTTTTGCGTGGCCGGTGGGACATACTGTCAGGTTGTGCCGGATCCACACCCAGTGCCATCGCAGGCGGCCCGTCCATAATAATATTGACCCACAATAACTGTATCGGGGTAAACGGCAATGGAAGCCCCAGGAACGGCGCTATCAATACGGTCAAAATTGCACCAATATTCGTAGAAAGCTGGAATCGCACGAATTTAATGATGTTGTCATAAATCGTACGTCCCTCTTTTACCGCTTTAACAATGGTGGCGAAATTATCATCGGTCAGCACCATCGTAGCGGCCTCCCTGGCCACATCGGTACCGCTGAGGCCCATGGCGACCCCGATATCCGCGGTTTTGAGTGCCGGCGCATCATTAACACCGTCTCCTGTCATCGCAGTCACATGACCATGAGCCTTTAATGCAAGCAGGATTCGAACTTTCTGCTCGGGTGTAGCACGGGTAAAAACCCCCATGTCATCAATTCTGTCAGCCAATTGGGTATCGCTCATGGCATCGAGTTCGGCATTGGTCACAACCGTGCCAACGATACCCAGTTCATGGGCGATGGCGGCGGCTGTAATTTTCTGATCGCCGGTGATCATTTTGATCGAGATTCCGGCCTTATGGCACAACGCGATGGCGTCCCGTGCTTCCGGTCTTGGGGGGTCCATCAGACCAACCAGTCCGGCAAATACGAGGTCGTTCACGTGTGCAAACAAATCGCCGCCCGGATCAAAATCCTGCGCCGTTATATCCTTCCAGGCGACGGCCAGCACACGCAGGCCGGTTTCGGCCATTTGCTCGTTGGCGTGTTCAATGTGTTCGAGTTGACTGGCGTCCAGCGACTGGTCTCCGTTTTCGTCAAATACCTTCACGCAGCGGTTCAGCAGAATGTCCGGGGCACCCTTGACCATGACCCGCACGCGCTCACCATCGAGGTGAAAGGTTGCCTGGTATTTGTTTTCAGCATCAAAGGGTATCTCGGCAAGACGCGGATATTGCTGTTGCAACTGGTCGGGATCAATTCCTCCCTTTACTGCAACCGTCAGCAAAGCCCGGTCCATTGGATCGCCGACAAGCTCACCGGATCGTAATTCCGAATCATTGCAAAGTGTGATTGGCATCAGCAGGGCTTCAAGATCCGGCAGCCCGGCATCACCGCCGGTGATCTCACCAGCCGAATCGTAACCCTCACCGCTGACCTGGAGACGCTGCCCACCGGTATATAGCTGACGCACGGTCATCTGGTTGAGGGTCAACGTACCGGTTTTATCGGAGCATATCACCGTGGTGCAGCCCAGGGTTTCCACCGCAGCCAGGCGTTTGACAATGGCCTCGTTGCGCGCCATGCGTTGCAGACCGACGGCGAGGGTGACGGTAACGACCGCCGGCAGGCCTTCGGGAATGGCAGCCACGGCCAATGCAATCGCCGTCATGACCATGTTGACCCAGGGTTCACCACGCAACAGGCCGGCGAGCAGCATGAAGGCAACCACGATACCCGCAATCAGTGCAAGTCGCTTACCCAGGTGATCCAATTGTACTTGCAGTGGTGTCGGTGATTCCTCCGTTTCCACCAGCATACCTGCCAGCAAACCCAGCTCCGTTCTCATCCCGGTTGCAGTTGTCACCATTTCAGCCCGGCCACGGGTCACGATGGTATTCATGAAAAAGAGATTGGCACGTTCTGCCAAGGGCACATGGCTACCTGCCATTGAGTCCACGTGTTTGCCGACGGTTCTGGATTCCCCGGTCAATGCGGATTCGTCCACTTCAAATCTGTGTGCAGCGATCACCCGGCCATCGGCGGGCACCCTGTCACCGGAGCCAAGCAAAACGATGTCCCCCGGCACCAGCATATCGGCGGACAGTGTTATCGTCTTGCCGTCACGGCGTACTTCCGCAGAAGGCGCCAGCAATTTTTTTAGCTCGGCGAGTGACTGCTCGGCACGGTGTTCCTGGGAAAAGCCCAAATAGGCGTTTATAAAAACCACGGTAAGAATCACCACTGCGTCGGTCAGGTCTCCAATGACTGCAGCGAGCACGGCTGCACCGATCAACACAAGAATAAGCACGCCTTTGAACTGATCCGCAAGTAACAGCCAGCGGCTCCTGGGCGGAGTTTCTTTTAGGCGATTGGGGCCATAATGACGATAGCGGGTGGCGGCCTCTTCGGAGCTGAGCCCGGAGGCAGGGTCAACACCAAGCCGTTGTGTTGCCTCGGTAGCGCTGACCTGGTGCCAATCGCAGTCTGTGGTTTCGCTTTTTATCATTGAGCAGGATTGTAAGCCATCTCAATGTATTCGAATACAGACATGCACTGGCGTTTTGCGCAACATGCTATTTCAGACATTTTGGCATAAGATAAAAAGTTCGGAGTTATCAGCCAAAGGAGCATGACATGTCATATCAAAAACCCGAATTCAAACCTCAATACGAAAATTACATTGGCGGAGAATGGGTGGCCCCCATTGATGGGGGGTATTTTGATGATACCTCTCCTGTCGATGGAAGCCACATTACCCGGATTCCTAAATCCAATAGCAAGGATATCGACCTGGCGGTTAAGGCTGCAACCAAAGCGGCCGATGCCTGGGGTAAGACTTCCGCGACCGAACGTAGCAATATCATGTTCAAGATTGCCGAGCGTATCGAAAAGAACCTCGAAAACCTGGCCCTGGTGGAATGTTGGGATAATGGTAAAGCACTGCGCGAAACCATGGCGGCCGACATTCCCCTGGCCGTAGATCATTTTCGTTATTTCGGTAGTGTAATACGCGCAGAAGCTGGACAGGTGGCTGATATAGACGCAGCGACCGTTTCAATGGAAGTTCATGAACCACTGGGTGTTGTGGGTCAGATTATTCCCTGGAATTTTCCGATCCTGATGGCGACATGGAAATTGGCACCCGCACTGTCTGCAGGTAATTGTGTAATTCTGAAACCCGCAGAGCAGACACCTGTTTCCATTCTATTCCTGGTGGAATTAATAGCCGATTTGCTGCCTGCCGGCGTGTTGAATATCGTCAACGGTTTTGGCCCGGAAGCGGGTAAACCACTGGCGACTCATCCGGGTATCAAGAAAATTGCCTTCACTGGCGAGACCACCACCGGCCGGCTGATCATGCAATATGCTTCTGAGAATATTATTCCGGTAACACTGGAACTCGGTGGCAAATCGCCAAACATCTTCTTTGAAAGCGTGATGGCCCAGGATGACAACTTTCTTGATAAGGCGATTGAAGGCCTGGTGTTGTTTGCCTTCAACCAGGGTGAAGTATGTACCTGCCCGTCACGCGCCTTGATCCAGGAAAGCATTTATGAAGAATTCATGGAGCGATGCCTGAAACGCGTTGCTGCTATCAAGATGGGTGATACGCTGGATTTAAGCACCCAGATGGGCGCCCAGGCATCCAATGATCAATACGAAAAAATCCTGAACTATATCGATATCGGTAAGCAGGAAGGCGCGGAAGTATTGATCGGTGGCGGGGCGTATGAAAACGATGTCTACCCGAATGGTTTTTATATCCAACCGACCATTTTTAAAGGCAATAACAAGATGCGGATTTTCCAGGAGGAAATTTTCGGCCCGGTCCTGTGTGTAACCACGTTCAAAGACGAAGCAGAGGCAATGGAAATTGCCAATGATACGCTGTATGGCCTGGGTGCCGGTGTCTGGACCCGCGATGTACACCAGATGCAAACTTTCGCACGTGGTATCCAGGCAGGCCGGATCTGGTGCAATTGCTATCATGCCTACCCTGCAGGTGCCTCATTCGGTGGTTACAAGAAATCCGGTATCGGCCGTGAAAACCACAAGATGATGTTGAGCCATTACCGTCATACCAAGAATGTGTTGATGTCATACGACAAAAACCCGTTGGGGTTTTTCTAAACGCGGGGGTGGAGATTCATGATCCACCGGGCGGGTGTTTGATTGAAATGTGAAAGGGTGGACATGCATGTCCACCCTATGGAGAGATTATTGTACGTAGAACGTGTATCGGTTACTGAAAAGGCCAAAGCGGTCATCGACCAGCTTCGACAGCAGCATGGTGAACTGATGTTTCACCAGAGCGGTGGATGCTGCGATGGCTCTTCGCCCATGTGCTTTGCAAAAGGCGACTTTATTGTGGGTTCGAGGGACCTTTGCCTGGGCGAAATAGAAGGCTGCAGGTTCTACATGGCGGCGGATCAGTTCGAATACTATAAAAATTCACATATCGTGATCGATGTGACACAGGGCAGGGGTTCAAGTTTCTCGCTGGAGATTCCACTCGGCTTGAGATTTATGGCCGTTTCACGGATTCTCAGTGATGAAGAACTTGCCAACATCCGGCCCGTGGAGGATTAGGTAAATCATGTTAACTGCGTCCTGTCATTGTGGTTCCGTCCAATTGGAGGTGGACGAAAAACCGCAAACATTAACCGCGTGTAACTGTTCGATTTGCCATCGCCTCGGCGCGCAATGGGCGTATTACACCCGTCAACAGGTCAGGATCAGCGGTTCCCCCACCAGCAGAACGGCATATTTGTGGAATGATAAGTGCATTGAGTTCTATCACTGCAAAACCTGTGGTTGTACCACGCATTATGAGGATGTTGAAAAGACACAAGATAGCCGTGTCGCCCTGAACGCGCGTATGTTGCGACGCGAAGATACCGCGGGTATCCCTGTCAGGAAGTTCGATGGCGCTGATACATGGGAGTTTTTGGACGAATAAGCGATCAACAATACGGTTACGCTAAGACAATTAATATTTCTTTACAAATCATGCCCTGAGCACACCACCGGCGATTTTTTTGTGCGGACAGATACATGAATGATTCCAGAACTAAAACTTATGCGCCCAATGAAACCAAATGCGAAGTTTGTGCTGATCCGCTTACCTATGGAGAATTTCTTGAGCAACAAAATCAGCTATCGTTAGTTTGCCGGTCTCACGATTGCAGACAAATTTTACGTTGGAAAGAAACTAATCCCTTTTTGTTCAGACAACAGCTTGAATCCCATCGAAGGGTACATGCAACCCGTCGGCAAAACGCAGAAGAGAAGCGGGCTTTTATTGAGCGGGTTTTAAAAAGGGAGTCATCGGAAAACCGGTTGATTCTGCAGTCCGTATTGGAAACCTCGTCCGGACATTCAAAACAACCTCCCCATGTTGTATCCATACCAACTGGTTTATCGACACCGCATCGTTTGAGCGAAGACAGGCTTGCAGCATATAAGGCGCATTTAGAGGCTATCATCGATAAATGTTTTTCAGAAGAACCGGTTGAAGCCGCCGGCAATCCGGTTGAAAACGATTATGAAAAAGAGAGCATTTGCACTGGAGAGTCTCATCAAAGCCCGCAATTGACAGCCATCAGAGAGCAACTCTGTGGCATTTGCAAGGGTGGCTGTTGCGCAAAAGGTGGCAATACGGCGTTTTTGACTGAAAGCACCATCGGACGGATTTGCCTGGCGAATCCGCATCTTTCAGCGAAAGATATTTTGCATGAGTACACCTCGCGGATAAGTGATCAAACCATGGAAAATTCGTGTGTTAACCAGACCCGAACCGGATGCGCTTTGCCCAGGGAACTCCGTTCGGATACCTGTAACAATTTTTATTGCAGAGACCTGCTTAAATTGCAGGATCAATTGGTGGATGAATCAAATGCCACCGTTTTGGCTATCAAGCGTTCCTTTCAGGATTGGAACAGGATCGACGGCTTTTTTGAAAATAGAATCACGGAAATTGCATTGGTCAAAGAAGACAGCATCGAACTGATTGATATCGAGTTAGCGGAAATTCAATAGCTCCTGGTCGATCTAAATTCATGCGGGCAGGGACTTTCGTGTCATTTGCTACGGAAGTTTAAGCCCGCTCGAACCCATCCGCGGGAGTGGCGGTCGGGCATCTGTTCGCAAAACTCCCCAAACTGCTACAGAAGCCCAGTCCCCCAAAACACACACCTTACTAATCGACTATTGAAACCTGGCTGCCGGTTTTCCCGGCATCCAGAGGCACCTCGGTCAGACGGATGACACGACCCCTGCTGTTTACGATACATTCCATTCTGGAAACCAACTTTTTGCTTTGCAGGTCGGTCGCATACAGGCTGAATCGTTCACGTGATTGCAGCCTCGATTCAAAATTCTCGTTAGCCGGATCCAGTTGGTAACTGACAGAAGTACCATGGGACATGGAAAGTTCGCTGACCAGGGCATCGGCGCAGGCTTCCAGACCGGTCTGACCCGTGGTTGCATACGTGTTAAAAGGAAGCACCGACATGGCCACCATACATTTCACTAAAATTCTTTTCTTGCTGTTCATGATTAATCTCCTCCGTTGATTGTGTTATGAACATGGTTAGGAGGTTATTACCGGGCCGCTGTGCTGACAAACGGGTTTTACGCGCCTATACAATAATTTATCTCAACCGTCATCCCGAAACTCCCTGATGATCCAATTGATGAGGTTGACGACATCGAGTCGTTCTGACTCTTCAGGCCGGTGGGCTAGATAGAAATGTTCGTCTGTCACCCACACGGTATCAAACACCCGTTGCAGCGCACCCGAGTTAAACCAGTTTTTGCTCAATGGCCAGGAAACGATCGCAAACCCCAAGCCCTGGGCTGCGGCCTGCACGACCGTTGACATTGAATCAAAGCGAAGTACCTTGCCTGCTGTGGGCGTCTCGATATCAAGGGCCTTGGCCCAGTTACTCCAGGCATGCGGACGGTTCTCATGCACGATCAGCGTTTGTCCGTTGAGACTCCTGAATGAGGAACGGTCGAAATCTTTCAGAAGGGAGGGCGCGCCCGCTACCACCAGGCGCCGGGCAAATAGCGGATAGGTCACCAGGTCGGGCCAGTCACCGGAACCCAGGAGTATCGATAAATCCGTTTCGGCTGAATGTTCTTTGACCAGGCTTCGTTGTGTGCTTACGCGTATGTCGGTGTCCGGCATGATAGCTTGAAAATCATGTAATTTGGGTAGAAGAATTTCGCTGGCGAAAAAAGGCGGTACACAAAGCCGGATCATCCCCCGGCCGTATTGGGCCCACAATTGGTGCGTTTCCATCTCCAGGCGGGAAAACATGCCATCGAGGAAATCAAAATAATTCCTGCCGGGTTCGGTGAAATCAATCGCGCGCGTTTTGCGTACAAAAAGATCAAGACCCAGGTATGACTCGAGCTGCCTGACCTGGTGACTGACCGCAGACGGCGTAACGAAGAGCTCATC